>Ga0180432_10010879_pt1 | contig 10813 bp, 8 predicted proteins | sample SS_ome_10_FD_132414 | JGI IMG/M metagenome (GOLD analysis project Ga0180432, IMG submission 132414) | Hypersaline lake sediment archaeal communities from the Salton Sea, California, USA - SS_1_MS_2 metaG | ecosystem: Environmental > Aquatic > Non-marine Saline and Alkaline > Hypersaline >...
GAGCCCACAACCTGCTGGCAACACCGATCAGTCATGTGATACAGCGTCCTCCTCCAGCACAGGCAACACAAAACTGAAGACACTCCCGATCCCCGGCCTACTCTCGACCCATACTCGTCCATTGTGCTTCTCGATCACAGTCTTCACGATAGCCAGGCCCAAACCAGTGCCTTTGATACCCAACGTCTGATCCGACTCTACACGGTAGAACTTATCGAAAACATAGGGCTGCTGGCTGGGAGGAATGCCAATTCCATTGTCAGCTACGCGTACCACGATATGCCCGCTGTCCTCATCTGCGCTCACAGCAATCCAACCAGCCTCTGGTGAGTACTTAATCGCATTACTGATCAGATTATCCAACACCTGACGCAAGCGATGGGAGCTTCCGCGTACCAGTGGCAACGCTTCAGGGGGGTCCCAACGCAGTTCCTGCCTCTTCTCCTGCGCCTGCTCCAGGAAATCCTCAACCGACTCATCTATAATGTGCACCAAGTCGCAGGGCTCCATATCCATATCAAACCCAGCCTCAAGGCGGTCAATATCCAGAAGGTTGTTGATTAACACTGTAATGGCCTCCATACTCTGGCCAGCACGCAAGATAAACTCCTGTTGTTGAGCGTTCAGCGGACCCGCCCGAGGCAATAGCTCAATGTAACCCTGGATGGTGGTCAGCGGCGTCCGCAAATCGTGCGAGACAGTGGACACGAACTCTGATTTGACGCGGTCCAACTCCTTCAAATAGGTGATGTCCTGCATAACCAACACCCCCCCGATCCCCTCAATGGGGGTGAGTTGGGCATTGAACGTGCGCCCATCCTCTAGAGACACCTCACTATGAGTCGCCTTTCTCGTCTCACGTAGCTGGACAAACATACTAGTCAAAACTGGATGCAAGATGGCTTCACCGACGGGCCGATGCAACAAATCACCATTACCCAGACTCAACGCGGCACGGGCTGCTGCGTTACATAGTAGGAATTTGCTCTCTTGGTCTACAACAATGATCGCTTCCTGAGCCCCCTGCAGGACCGCTTCTAACCTGATCCGCCCAGCCTTCGCCGTCTCGAAGAGTCGTGCATTCTCAATAGCAATAGCCGCGTAATCCGCCAGGGCTGAGAGCAGGAATATGTCCCGCTCAGAGAACGGACGCTCAGCCTCTCGATTAACCACGCCCAACACGCCGATGACCCCACGATCAGGAACCCGCAGCGGCAGATAGAGCAGCGCTTTAGCTAGATAGCTGGTGGTGACCTTGGCACGATCACCAGTGATAAGCACCGGCCGATCTGTCTGAATCACCCGCGCCGCGATGCTGTCATCCATGCGCACACGCAAGGTCCGCGCCACCCTCTCCTCCACATCCTTGGCCGCCCGGAGGTAAAGTTCGTCTCGACCTTCGTCTAGTAACAAGAGCAGGCCCTCTTCGGCATCCGCCAGATACACCGCCGCCTCTACCACGCGGTTAAGAACACGGTCCGGATCTAGAAGCGAAGTAACCGACCGCCCAATTGTGTAGATGACGTTAAGTTCCTGCAGCTGACGCTGAAGCTGTTGATTGGCATCCACCAGTTGCTGGGTAAGCTGATCCCGCTCCTCGCGCAACACACCAGAGGTGAAAACGCGCTCGATCGCATCCAGCATCTCTTGAGGATCGAAGGGTTTGATGACGTAGTCGCGCGCCCCTAACCGGAACGCCTGGACGACCAGTTCAACGGACTCACGGACGGTGGTGAAGATGACGGGAATATCTACATCCCGGCTCCGAAAGGCCTCCAATACCTCGAGCCCATTCATCTTTGGCAACTGCATATCCAGAACAATGAGGTCGGGATGCTCCTCCAAAGCAAGGCGGAGACCCTCTTCCCCATCCAGGGCCGAAAGGGGTCGGTAGTCGTTGGGTTCAAGCACCAACTCCGCCAGCAGTTGCTGGGTTTCGAAGCTGTCCTCTATCACCAGAACGCGTTTTTGTTCCACTATGTCCCTCCTGCGGTCAACTATACACGATTTCGCGTCCCAGGTCAACTGACTTGACGAGCCGATCCGGCAGAGGAAAAAAGACGTAATGCAGCTTGTCATCCGCAAACATACGTAATTCACGCGAAAATGGGCCGTATTTTCCCGCAACGAGTGCGTCCTGGCTATTGACAGAGGGAAAAAACCATGGTATACTTTTAACCGGTTATATAAACGTTTATATAACCGGTTAACGCCGGTCTTGAGAAAGAGGAGGCAAGTGGCTACTATCCGGGATGTCGCCGAGCGCGCGGAGGTGTCTGTCGCAACTGTCTCCCACGTGATCAATGGGACTCACTTCGTCAGCCCCGAGTTGCGCCAGCGGGTTCTAAATGCCATCGAAGCGTTGGACTATCGCCCTAACAGGCTAGCCCAAGCTTTGAGCAAGCAGAACATCCCCCTGCTGGCCCTCATCGTCCCAGATATCAGCAATCCCTACTGGTCTCACGTGGCCAGAGCCGTCCAAGACCTGACCGACGAGCACGATTACTCAGTGATCGTATGCAGCACAGACGGGCTTCTCAAACGAGAAGTCCGTTTCCTGCGCTCACTGTCGGGCTGGATTGGAGGGCTTATCTTGCACCCCTATCACGTCACACATAAGCACGTCAATCGTTACATGGGGGACGACATTCCGGTAGTGATCATTGGCGATTTCCTGACTGCCCGGGGACATCCTAAGAACTGGGATTGGGTGGGGGGAGACAATGAAGGAGGAGCACAAGCAGCGGTCGAGCACTTGATAGAGTTGGGACATCGGCGCATCGCCTTCATCCAGGGGCCATCCGGCACGCCCACCGGCACCAGGCGGTTGGCCGGATTCCGACGCGCCTTCGAACTCGCGGGCCTGTCGATGGACGAGAATCTACTCATCCCGGGCGACTATACCCGAGATGCAGGGAGGGCCGGGATGAGGGTGTTGCTCGATGCGGGACATCCTCCGACTGCTGTATTCTGTGCTAACGATCTCATTGCGCTGGGAGCGCTGGAGACGGCGCGACAGTACGGGTGCCGGGTTCCCCAGGATATCTCCATCATCGGTTTTGATGACATCGACGAGGCCGAGCGTGTGACCCCATCCCTCACGACCATTCAACAGCCACCACGCCGCCTGGGCGTGGCTGCAGCGGAGACGCTCATCGAAAGGCTCAAGGGGCGAACGGAGCCGCGAAGGGTCGCGCTTAAATTCTCCCTGGTGGTCCGAGAATCCACAGCGCCTCCCTGTCAGTGATTTTCAACATCATCCCCCATCGCCTTTGTGCGTCGAAGCGGAGGTAGGGTATCGGATGTCCGACAAGATCAATATCCTGTTCATTCTAGCCGACCAACTGAGAGCCTCTTCCCTCCCTGTCTATGGAGAACAGCAGATTGAGACACCCAACCTCGATCGCCTGGCAAGCGAAGGAGTCGTGTTCAGCAACGCGATCTCCAGTTGTCCCCTATGCACGCCGTACCGTGGCATGCTTCTCACCGGTCGATATCCCCAGACCACGGGTATGCTGGTTAACTTCATACGGATTCGCCACGACGAGATTGGGATCGGTGATACCTTCTCTCATGCGAGCTATCGGACCGCATGGATAGGGAAGTGGCATCTACACTCGGGTGCCTTTCCAGAATTTGACAGCTACCGCGACTACGTACCCGAGGGGCGAGATCGCCTGGGGTTCCAATTCTGGCGTGCCTACAACTTCCACACGAACTATTTCAACGGATGGGTGGGTATAGACGATTGGTGGGGCGAGCATTGGGGCGGTTACGAGACGAACGCTCTGACTCGTTACGCTTTCAGGTTTCTCGATGCCATCGAGGATGAGCCATTCTGCCTCTTCATCTCCCCCCATCAACCTCACAACACCACGTTCGGAACCGACCGGGCACCAGAGGAGTACTACGCCCGACTTCACAACAGGCTCGCCCTGCCGGACAACGTCCCCGATGGGCAACTGGAAGCGGCGCAAGAGATGTACCGTCACTACCTGGCTATGATCCTGGCACTCGACGACATGGTAGGAGATTTGCTCGCCTACCTCGACCGAACCGGTCGAGCGGACAATACCCTCGTCGTATTCGCGTCCGACCACGGCACCCAGGGCGGAGCCCACGGATGGAGGCCCTGGAGGAAACGCGCGCCCTATGAGGAGTCAATCCGAGTGCCACTGATCATGCGACTGCCCGGGGTCATCGAGGGTGGCGTGACTCGAGACACCCTCGTCGCACCGACGGACCTCTTCCCTTCGCTGTGTGGACTATGTGGAATCTCCACCCCCAGGACAGTTGAGGGATTTGATCTCTCCCGGGCCTGGCGGGGCACGCCGGGAGCACCCGAACGAAAAGCGATCCTGGCTATGAACTTCACCGGACACAATGACCGTACAGTGGATGGGGACCCCTCGCACCTGGAAGGACAGGAGTGGCGAGCTGTGCGCACAAAGCAGCACGTCTACATACAGTGGCTCGATGGCGAAGTTGAGCTATTCGACGTACAACGCGACCCGCTCCAATTGGACAACCTGGCCGCCCTGCCGGAAATGGAGGAGGTCCGCTCCCGCATGGCAGCCACACTGACACAGCTTATGGCAGAGCGAAACGACGAACTCGTGCCCGGCTCAACCTACGCGGATTGGCTGGACAACTACCGCAGGATTGTGCGTAACGTTCACGGTCCCCTCGGAGACCCTGAAGGGATCCCCGACTGGTCGCTGCTCTCATAATGCCGCGCTGTCCCAAGAGTCAGTCTGCGCCCAGACAGACTTTAAACAGCATCATGGGCCAGGCAGGATCTAAGTCTCGTCGGATCTAGAACCGACTCGTCCGAACGCAAGATACGCAGGGGAGCTTTCTCGGAAAGTCTCCGAAAACGCTCCCAGCCCACGTCCCGGGGGCATCTCAGATGAGTAGAGCCGCTGAAACCGCCCCGAGGACGGGGCTCCGACGACTGTCCCAGAGGGCACGCAGGGAAACAAGGAGGTGATGACAGCCCAAAGAGAAAGATGAGGTGAGATGCGCACAGGTCACCGCCCTTGGCCTAAACAAGAGTGAAGGCAACCTGTGCGCCACAAACGGTGGGGAGTGTCCCACCACGGTTAGAATATAACACATATACAGAAGGAGGCAAGAGAATGAAGCGCTTTCGCTTAGTACTGGGGATCGTGTCCATGTCGGTGATCCTGACCCTGCTGCTGGCAGCATGTGCCACGCCTGAGCCTGAAGTGGTAACCAAGGTGGAGGAGGTGGAGGTCACCAGGATCGTGGAGGGTGAGTCAGAGACGATCGTCGTCACTGCAACGCCTGAGCCCGAGGAACCAAAGGAAGAAGTAACCATCCAGCTCTGGAGCACGGCTTGGTTCCCCTCAAGTATCGACGCCCGCATGGCTCTGGTGGACAAGTTCAACGAGGAATACAAAGGCCGGATCCAAGTGGAGTACATCCAAGGATCCTGGGGAGAGGTGGGAACCTACGTGCAGAGCGGCGTGGCAGCGGGTGGCGGTATCGCCTGCCTGGTCGAGTACGAAGTTGAGGGAGGCGCCCAGGAGTTCTACATGAAGCACTGGATTCAGGACCTGCGGCCTTACATGACCGACGAGTGGCGCGCGCTGATGACAGAAAAACAGTGGGAGGCGAGAAGATTCCCAGATGACGGCGCCATCGTCGCCAACGGAACTGTGCTGTGGGAGCCGATGCAACTGGTCCTCTACAACCCCGAGCACCTGGAGGCTGCGGGGGTCGAGCCAGCGACCCCTGACAACCCCTGGACGTGGGAAGATCTGGTCGAGAACGCCAAGCTGATGACCCTGGACGCCAACGGGAATCATCTCGGTGAGCCCGGCTTCGACAACAACAACATCGTCCAATGGGGTTTTCTACCCAGGCTTGATCTCGAGAAAGTGTGGGAGTACGGGATCAGGTTCGCCCAACAACGGATGGGTAAGCCGGTTGTGCGACAAGAAGATGGAGTATGGGGTTGGTACCTGGACGAGGAGGGTGCAGAGGTCTACGAAAGCTTCCTGACCGTTCTACAGGAGGGTGTCGCGCCCAGCATGGCCATCGGCCTAAGCGGTGACTCCCTGCACGAGGCGCTTGCCGACGGTACAGCGTCCATGATCCTACGCGAGACCTTTGCCATCCCCATCATCCACGACAACTACCCAGACTTCGAGCTTGGGGCCATGCCCACCCCGTTTAATCCAGGGGATACGATGTTCTACAAAGCTGGAGGCGAGGGCGTCGTCATGACCAGGAACTGCGAGCATCCCGAGGAGGCGGCCGAGTTCTTGTTCTGGATGATGAAGCCGGAGAATCTGGCCATATATGCTTACGGGAATGGCATGCTCCCCGCCAACTACGATGCCTTGGATGCGGAACCCTTCGCCAGCGACCCGACCTGGGATATCATCAAAGACTACCTTGAGAGAGGCGAGGTCTTTACCACATCCTACAATCCCTTCCTGGACGAGTTCAAGGACACCGTGGCAGCACCCCTCCTGATGGAGGTGGTCGAGGGTAAGCGTACCTTTGCCGAGGCGAACGAGATCCTCGCGGAGCAGGCCAATCTGCTCTTGAATCAAGAGCCATAGCCCAGACTCTATGTATCGGTTGCCTGTCAGCCGGCCATTGGCCCGGCTGGCAGGCAGCCGGTCCTCTACATAGGAAGAGGTGACTTATGAAGATAGCCAACCGTTTCAAGGTTTCAGGCAAAAGCGTATTCCCCTACGTGCTCCTGCTTCCCACAGTTGTAGCCATCATCATGTTTTCCCTGTACCCGTTTCTGAGTGGTATTTGGTATTCGTTCACAGACATTGGCTGGGTCGGGGACGAGGCCAATTTCGTTGGGCTCAAGAACTACAAATACATTCTGACGGGCGATATTGGGGCTGCCAGGTTCTTCAAACAGGCCCTGGTACAGAGCATATATTGGACTCTTACTGCCGTCGCGGGCCAGTTCGTCATAGGCATGTTTTCCGCACTAGTCTTAAACGAGAGGTTCCCGGGCCGCTTCCTGTTCCGGATGGCCCTGCTAGTGCCGATCGCTATACCCACCGTGATCCTAGCGCTCACCTGGCAGTGGATGTACGACCCTTTCTATGGCCTTATCAATTACTACCTGCGTCTGTTTGGATTCTTGGAGGGTCCCAAGGCCTGGGTAGGACAGCCGAACTCCCCCATGTGGCCCTTGATCGCTGTTGCCATCTGGCGGGGATTTCCTTTTATGACAGTTATGCTCCTATCTGGCCTCCAGGGCATCAGTCACGAGCTCTACGAAGCCGCTGAGGTGGACGGAGCCAACGTCATTGGCCGTTTTCGGTATATCACCCTGCCCCAGATGCGGACGATCATGACCATCGCTGTGATGCTCCACATTCTGTGGTGGTGGAACCACTTCGATATCATCAGAATTGTCGGGCAGTCTGGACTGGAATTTGCCTACCGGATAGCTACCCTCCCCATTCTGGGCTGGTTCGAGGCGTTTCAGTGGAGTCACCTGGCGCGAGGTGCCGCTATCTCGATGATGTCAATGCTGATGCTCATCGGCATTATGATATGGAATGCGCGCCGAGAAATTCGATCGGTGCGACTTTAGAAGCGAGGGAAGAGCCAAATGACCACTTCACGAGAGATACAGCCAGGGATAGACAAGACGCACCGACTCAAAATAGGGACCGCTTCAACTGCGATGCTCTCACAGATCGGGCGACTCCAAAAGATGTTTCGTCTGATCATGCTTTACCTACTGGCTGGCTTGATCGCGTTGATCTGTCTGCTTCCAATCCTGTGGATGGCGAAGACCTCGTTTGAGACTCCTCAGTTCATTCGGAACGCGCAGGTCCAGTTCTGGCCGCTCCAGTTCACCCTTGAGAACTACAAGAACGTGCTCACGAACCCGCACGCGATGATCTGGCGCGCGATGCTGAACAGCTTAACCGTAGCCTCCATCGCCACGGTTCTGAACCTCATGATCACGACATCAGCGGGCTACGCTATGTCTCGCTTCGAGTTCAAGGGGAAACTCGTCTTCGGGATGTATCTCCTGATGATCTACATGATCCCGCGCACGCTCATACTGATCGGCTTGTTCGTGATGCTGGCCAAATTGAGATTGATCAACAGACTGATGGGATTGGTGATTGTCTATGCTGCCATAGGGATCACACTCTCCATTTGGTGGCTAAAGGGATACTTTGACTCGATCCCGGTGGAACTGGAAGAGCAAGCGATGATCGATGGCTGCAGTCGAGTAAGTGCGCTGCGGCGCATCATCCTGCCGCTATCTATGCCCGCGGTAGCCGCGGTAGGTCTGTTCCAGTTTGTGGACTGTTGGAACGAATTCATGATCGCCCTGACCATCATCCAATCGCCCCAATTGCGGATGCTGCCCGTGCAGATCGTCTTCTTTATGGGCATCCAGCGCGTCGAATGGGGGCCAGTGATGGCTTTCAGCATGATCGTCGCTGCACCCGCCATTATCCTCTTCTCATTTGCTCAACGCAACATGGTCAGCGGCCTGATGGCGGGGTTTAGCAAGTAGTGCAGGAGATGAGCCCGTTTCCCTATGTCGACGGCATAGGGAATCAGGTTCCATCGCTAAGGGAGCGTCCAAAATCAACTTCGTAATTTCGACTCCACTTCACGAGGCGATTCTGCCCTCAAAATACGAACTTATGCTTGGACGCGGCCTAAGCTGAGGAGATCCTTAGAATGGCAACCCAATATACCCCACGTGAGCGTCTGATGCAGGCCCTGAATCACAAAGAGCCAGATCGGGTACCGATTGACTTCGGCTCGACCTATATGACCAGCATCACGCTGCCCCCTTATCTAGCTCTCGAAAGAGCGCTGGGCCTGTCCCCTGAGCCTCCGCGCTTTCACACCCCGTTAAGCAAGGTCGTACTGCCCCGAGAGGAGATGCTTTGCCGGTTTCAGGCGGACACCCGTGGAGTTCCCAGGCCCGACGCCCCGGCTACCTGGCGAAATCAAGTGCAAGAGGATGGGACGATCAGGGACGAGTTCGGTGTGGTCTGGAAACAGCCTTCGGGCTGCAGCCACTATGAGTTCCTCAGAGGGCCCTTTGAGGGACACCCGACTTTGAACGACCTGCGGACCTTTCCGTGGCCCGACGATCCAGAAGAACCTAGGCGGGTTGCAGGTTGCAAGGAGATGGCACGCCACTTATATGAGGAGACGGATTTCGCCGTCGTAGCCGCCATACCCGGCGGGTTCGTCACCTGGTCCCAGTTCTTGCGCGGGTTCGAAGGTTGGTTTCTAGACATAGCCGCTGATCCGAAATTTGCCGAGGCCCTCATGGATCGAGTGCTCGATTTTCTGTTGGCACTCGCCGGAAACTGCTGGAAGAGGTCGGCCCGTACATCCAGATCATCACCTTTGGTGACGATCTGGCCATGCAGAATGGACTGATGATGTCGATGCCGGCGCTTCGAAAGTTAATCAAGCCAAGGCTGGATCACGTATTCAGTTTTCTCAGATCACGCTGTAATGCGAAAATATGGTTTCATACGGACGGTGCAGTTGTCCCCATCATTCCAGATCTGATCGATCTTGGCATTGACATCCTGAACCCAATCCAGGTAACAGCCAAAGGGATGGATGATACCCGGCGCCTAAAAGAGGAGTTTGGAGATGATCTGACGTTCTGGGGAGGTATCGACACCCAGCGACTGTTACCTTTTGGCACGCCGGATACAGTGCGCGCCGACGTACGCCGCCGGATTCTGGACCTGGCTGAAGGTGGAGGATACGTGTTAGGCTCGGTGCACAACATCCAGGGTGACGTCAGCCCTGAGAATATCACCGCTATGTTTGACGAAGCCCGCGCTTTCGGAACGTACCCTCTGCCCGATTAAGCGAGCATACCCGTAATCCCATGCAGTCCGGTCGGTGCTTATCCAATACAATCCGCACCGCCGCACAAGGAGAATATGGCATGAGTTTCACACCCAAGGAGCGAGTGCTCGCTCAGATCCACCACCATGAGACTGACTACGTCCCCTACACACTCAGATTCGAAGGGGATGTCGCCGAGCGCCTGGACGTCCACTATGGCGGCGATGCCTGGCGCAGCATGATCGACAACGCCATCCGGCGCTTGGGCGGCCCCGAGTCTGAGTTGGCAGTCTACCAGACAGACGGTCCATACTACACTGATCGGTACGGCAGTACGTGGCGAGTAGACCACCGTCCCTTTCACTTGGTCGAACCAGTACTGAAGAGACCCTCTCTGGAGGGGCTGACGCTGCCCGACGTAGACGCTATCTTCGAGTCAGGCTGGAGTGAAGGACTGCTTGAGGTGATCAGACAGCAGAAAGATTACTTCCTGGTGATCGGTTTCGGCCTGGGTCTGTTTGAGCGTTCTTGGGCGTTGCGTGGCTTCGAAGAGGCACTGATGGACATCGTCGTCCATGCAGATTTCTACGAGGAGTTGATCGAGCGCCTGACCGACCACCAGATGGAGATCGTCGAGCGGTTGTCAAAACTACCCGTGGACGGGATCCTTTTCTCCGATGACTGGGGGTACCAGCAGGGGGTGTTGGTCGGCGCCGAGCGCTGGCGCAAGATCTTCAAGCCCCGGCTGGCTCGGTTGTACCAGCGCGCCCACGAGGCGGGCAAGTACGTGCTCACCCACTGCTGCGGCAGCATCGAGGAGATCCTGTCCGACGCGATCGAGATCGGGCTCGACGTCTACCAGAGCGTGCAGCCTGAGGCGAAGAACAACAGCCCGTACCAGTTGAAGCGCCAGTATGGCGATCGCTTGACGTTTTGGGGCGGGCTGGGCTCTCAGTCC
>Ga0180432_10010880_pt1 | contig 10813 bp, 10 predicted proteins | sample SS_ome_10_FD_132414 | JGI IMG/M metagenome (GOLD analysis project Ga0180432, IMG submission 132414) | Hypersaline lake sediment archaeal communities from the Salton Sea, California, USA - SS_1_MS_2 metaG | ecosystem: Environmental > Aquatic > Non-marine Saline and Alkaline > Hypersaline >...
ATCAAACCAGAAACTGCACCTGATACATTTTATATTGGTGCGGTAAAGTCTGTGAGCGGAAAGATCCCTTATAACTACTTTTGGGATCATAGACTGATAACCTTCCCTCTGTTGATATTCCCGGTTTATTATACCATTTAATCATATTGTTTATCACTTTTAAAATCCGTTTTGAAGTTTTAACGGTTTTAATATATATTAATATTTTATTATTACCTGATGACTGTATCTGTCCTGCCGGCAGCATGGTCCTTACTTTTTTTATGAGCAAGAAGATAACATTTGATTACTGGAAACATCTTTATTCCAGCCGCATGGAAGGGATGGTCTCCTCTGAGATAAGGGATCTCCTGTCCCTGTCAGCACGTCCGGATATAATATCTTTTGCCGGCGGTCTTCCCGAGGTAAGGGCGCTCAATTACCAGAAACTGGAAAGATATATCAAAAGGTCGCTTAAGACAGACGGGGATATAAGCCTGCAGTATGGTGATTCAACCGGTTATTATCCGCTGAGGACAAAGCTTATAGATGTAATGGCGATCGAGGGAATAGAAGTAGACGAGGAAGACCTGGTGGTGACTACGGGCGGACAGCAGGCGCTTGACCTGCTGGCAAAGACTTTTATAGACCAGGGCGATGCAGTGATCACCGAAGCGCCCAGCTATACCGGGGCATTGAATGCATTTAAGGCTTATGAGGCCAGGATAATCGGAATACCGGTGGAAGAAAAGGGCATTGATACCCGGAAGGCCGAGGAAGCCCTTAAAGACCTGGCAGCCAGGAAGATCCAGGCAAAGTTCATATATGTGGTATCGAATTTCTCCAATCCTTCAGGCTTTACCATAAGCCTGGACCGCAGGGAGAAACTCCTGGGACTGGCCAAAAAGCACAATACTATAATAATTGAGGATAATCCCTATGGGATGCTTCGGTATGGCGGTAAGGCCTTACCCACCATAAAGGAACTTGATATAAGGGGGGATAACAGGAATGTCATCTACATTAGCACCCTATCTAAGATGCTGGCTCCGGCTTTCAGGATAGGCTGGATCGCAGCTCCCCACCCGGTACTGGAAAAACTTACCCTTGGAGTCCAGTCTGCGGTCCTCTGCGGCAGCACCTTCTCCCAGAGGATAGCCTTTGAATATTTTTCCGATCCGGCATGGAAAGAAAATATCAGGGAATTTATCAAGATCTACAAGAAAAGAAGGGATACCATGCTGGCATCCCTGGAAGAAAACCTATCCGGAATCGCTGAGTGGTCAAAGCCGGAAGGGGGTTTCTTTATCTGGCTAAGGGTTCCGGAGTGCCTGAATATGAAAGAGGTGCTTGCCGATGCAGTAAGAAAGAAGGTAGCTTTCGTCCCCGGTACCGGTTTTTATGCAGACGGCAGGGGAACAGATGCTGCCAGGCTGGCATTCTGCACCGAGACCCGGGAGAATATACAAAAAGGCATAAAGATATTGTCAAAGATAATAAAAGACAGGATAAAACTTTATAAGAGTTTTAGCTGATATTAAATAATAGTTTTTAGAGAGTGATCAAAATGAAAAAAAGCATTGCAGTCCTGATGGGAGGAAGGTCCCTGGAAAGAGAGATATCAATAAAAAGCGGACAGAGAATATCCAATGCGCTGAGAAAGCTTGGTCATGATGTCGCCAAGCTGGATGTAGACCAGCATATAATTGAAAACCTCAAAGCCGAAAAATATGACCTTGCATATATAGCCCTTCACGGAAAAGATGGCGAGGACGGGACCATTCAGGAGATGCTGGAAGTACTGGGAATACCCTATACCGGCCCCGGAGTATATGCAAATGTATTTAGCTTTGACAAGATAGTATCAAAACAGCTATTCAATAAACTGGGTATCCCCACGCCCCGGTTCTATTTCCTTAATGGCAGTTCCTTCAGCGAACTTGGCGCCTCAAAGATACTGCCTCAGATCGTGGAGAGGCTTGGTCTGCCGCTGGTGGTAAAACCTTCGGCGCAGGGTTCTGCACTGGGGATCAAGCTGGTTGAAAAGGAAGAGGCCCTTACGGATGCCATAATCTCGGCACTGGGATACAGTAAGAAAGTAATCCTGGAAAAATATGTCGACGGCATAGAACTTGCAGCCAGCATCATAGGCAAAGAAGGACCCCGTGTATTGCCGGTAGTCGAGATAGTCCCGGATAATGGTCTTTTTGATTTCCAGTCCCGGACCGGATCGGGAAATACCGGGTATTTCATACCTGCCAGGATCCCGGATAAAGATATGAAGACAGTCCAGGATACAGCCCTGGCGGTACACCGGGCCCTGGACTGCACTGATCTTTCCAGGGTAGATATCATCCTTGATAAAAAAGACAGGGTTCCCTATGTGCTTGAGCTAAACACATCCCCGGGAATGACTGATACCAGCCTGCTTCCCATGGCAGCCGGGGAAGCCGGCATATCATTTGAAGAACTGGTGGATAATATAGTAAATATGGCCCTGAAGTGACTTTTTTTGATCATGGATTTATTTTGACAAGATTTTGCGGCTCTGCTACTATTCTATTTGCTCTGTGTCCCTGTAGCTCAGATGGATAGAGCACAGGATTCCTAATCCTGGTGTCGGCAGTTCGAATCTGCCCAGGGACACCATGTGTAAATGAGACCCCTAATCAAAGAGGTCTTATTTTTTTCTACAGGGAGTTATATACTTTTTAAGGCTTCCCGATCACAAACTCCTGCAGGAGCTCCTGGTCATGGTATGTCTTTACTGTATACATGCCATCTGGAAGACCTACTATCAAGTTTGGGTCATGTACCGGCATATCTACCTCATATACCATGTTATCTTCCATATCATATATCCTTACCCAGTTCTTATCCTTGTATGGATACCAAAAGACGAATTGGAAGTTATTGTCTTCGTTTATCCATACATGTCGGCATTTCATTACAGAGTCTCTTACCCATTTATTAGAGTAGAAAGTTATTGTTACCCTCCAGTAATCAATTCCTGTTGAATCTATTATTACTTTTATATCAGGAGTTCCTATTCCGCTCACAGATGCTGCACTGTTAGACCCATCTTCATTATATGTTAATAGAAAATTGATTGCAGGATTATCGGCTCTTTCGTAAAAGATAGTTACTTTATTTACATCATATCCTGTGGGATTGGTCCAGTGCTTAGTTGTCCCAGCAAGAGGAGGTATGAAACTAATAGAGTCACTTGTTCCTACTACATCAGCATTAATTCCAATCGGGGCAACAAGAAGGGTAATTATGAATATGGAGGCTACAAATAGTGATATAATTGCCTTTTTCATCTTTTCACCTCCTTTCATATAGATTTTGGAAGTTAACAGATGTAAAAGTTATATTATATTTTTATTGTACAAGTATAACATTTAAATATGCTATTGTCTATTTTGTAACATTAGCATCTTGTAGATAGAATGTATTTCCTCCAACAAACAATTCGAAGATTTGTAGGTCAGGGACAGCATGTTCAAATAGCTACATACATCACAAATAGGTCAACTGCTTTTTCAGTCAGCCCTCAGATTTTCCCTGCAAAGAACTCCTGAAATATTATAACGGTTAGATTTCTTATTTTTATACATCTTCTCATCAGCCAGCCTTATATAGCTCTCTATTGTTGACGAATCCATAAAGCAGCCCTGTAAAGATCATCAGCAATATGACCGGGGCTTGCACCCAGCTCACCGACATGTTTCCTCCCATGCCCGCTGAGAAGGTATATAGTCTTTATGTCCATACCGGTCCCTGTCTCGATATCGCTCGAATGGTCCCCGATCATATATGAATCCTTAATATCCAGGCAATATTTTTCCACTGCTTTTTCTATAAAAAAAGTCTTCGGTTTCCTGCATCTGCAGTTTTCTTCTTTTGTATGGGGGCAATAAAAGACTTCTGCTATCCTTATCCCATTTTTTTCAAGTATTTCCAGGAATATTTTATTAAAATCCAGAAATTCCTCTTCCGAGAATATCCCCTGGCTTATGCCCTGCTGATTTGTGACTATAAATAGCAGAAAACTTTCCTGTAGTATCTTCATAGCATCTATGGCGCCGGGTATAAAAATGAGGTCTTCTTTCCTGTAAAGGTATCCTACATCCTCATTTATAGTGCCGTCCCTGTCCAGAAATACAGCTTTTTTATGCACAATGCCACTCCCCTTCCTATAATTATCCAGGATATTCTATCAGTATTTTATCATACATAAAAATCGCTGCAGTTTTCTATCAAACAGGAAATTAAATTTTTATTAAATATTTTTTTTAATGCTGACTTACAGACAAAATAGGCCTAGAATTATATGATCATTATCGGCAGATGGAAATGATATGAACAAGATAAGGGTACTTTTTTTATGCGTGCATAATTCTGCGCGCAGCCAGATGGCGGAAGCTTACCTGAATGAAATTGGAAAAGGGTCATTCGAGGCCGAAAGCGCCGGCTTCGAGCCGGGCAGCCTGAACCCGCTTGCAGTGGAGGTAATGAAAGAAGACGGCATTGATATATCAGGCAATAAGATCGACAGTGTCTATACTTTCTTCAGCGAAAAAAGGTTTTATGGCTATATCATAACCGTATGTGATGAGTCAAAAGCCCAGAAATGCCCCATCTTCCCGGGAGTGCCTGTAAGATATCACTGGGATATAGAGGACCCGGCTATATTTGAAGGGACCTATGAAGAAAAGCTGGTAAAGACCCGTACGGTGAGGGGTAAAATAAAGGGAATGATTAAAGACTTCATTGATGAAGTATATCCTGGGTAAACAGAGTCTTTTGCTGTTTTATCAGACTTATATAGAAGTTACTTTGATCAGCCAAAATCCTGGGTAAAGGACAGGAAATTATTTATGTCCACATCGGGAAAATGTTCCCTGAAGACCCGGTAGTAGTAAGCTTCTTCCTTGTTCCTTAAAATATTTCCCCCGGGTGAGGCACTTTCTGTAAATTCCTTATCGGATATTATATGGTCAATTTTTTTCTCCAGGGTATCCTCTATGCCTGAGCCTTCCCAGAATTTGTCCTTATCTCTCCATGCAATATCAGCAGGAAGATACCTGGCAGCGATCTTTCTTAATATATATTTGCCTGTATTCTTATCTTTCCTGACCTTGTCGCCGGGAGGGATCCTCAGGACATAATTTAGGAGATTTTCATCCAGAAGAGGTAATCTGACATTTACGCTAAATGCATTGGCTGTCCTGTCCACTCTTTGAAGGGCGGTATTGTGCAGTGCGTTTATGGCATTTACCAGTTCCTCCTGTATCACATCCGGGGAATCAATATCCAGGAAATAATTATATCCTGCAAAAAGCTCGTCTCCTCCTTCTCCAGAAAAAACCATATCCGAAGCTGCTGAGATCCTGGATACTATCATATTGCCCAGGGTGCTCCTTACCAGGGGAGCATCAAAAGACTCCAGGTGATATATAGCGCTGGGGATACTCTCAAATAATTCATCCACATCCAGCTCATATTCGGTATGGGCTGTACCCAGGTATTCTGCTACCCTTTTTGCGGCTACCATGTCAGGTGAACCTTCATAGCCTACCGAGTATGTATGGATATTTTCGGAAAATTCCTTCAAAAGGGCTGCCACCACCGAAGAATCAAGGCCTCCGCTCAGCCATACTCCCAGGTCCAGTTTACTGTTCGATATCCTGGCATCCATTGATTCCAGGAGATGCCCTGCCAGTCTTTCCTCCAGGACTTCCCGGTCCTCATCATCTATTATGGGGTAATTATCGGTATCCACTGTCTTGATGACATTGGGCGCTGACTGGTTTTCCATATAGGATCCCGGCGGGAATTCCATTATATCGCTGGTGAGCCCCGTTATTGATTTTACTTCTGAAGCGAATATCAGCTGACCGTCCTTATTTGAATAATAAAGCGGTTTCCTGCCCAGCATATCCCGGGCCAGGTAAGTATTGCCCAACTCATCGGATACCGCCAGGGCAAAAGAGCCCTTGAGGTCCTTAAAGACATCCCTGCCCTCCGCTTTTATGAGCATGCTTATCTTTTCCGTATCTGAGGGACTTCCGCCGCCTGCACTGATGTTTTTTTTCTTCAGCAGGTCATCCAGATTAAAAATCCTTCCATCCATAAGGATAGTGTGCCCGTTCGCTTTGGACTGGAAATCAAAATTGGTGTTTATCCCGGCCATGCCTTCCGGCATAACCAGTAATTCCCTGTTCCCGCCCCTGTGGGATATCCTATCCAGCATCATATTTATTTCTTTTTTGCTTTCTTTGCCTGTTTTTCCAATAATACCTGCTATACCGCTCAATTTTTATCAACTCCAAATACTTTTCAATATGCTAATGCGCACAAAAATAGACAACTAAAAAAGTTGTCTATCATTTTAAAATCTGTTTTTACCCTACCAGACATATGGTAATATTTCAAGCTGTCCAGGATCAGGGCATCATTAAATTGACATTGCCGGCTTAGTTATATAGGATTTTATAGTTTATGTCATAAATGATGGATACTTATGATAGCATTAAATAATATATGCCTGGGTTTTGGTTCCAGGCCCATATTCAAGGATATATCTTTCCAGATAAATAGGAGGGACCGTATAGGGCTGGTCGGAAATAATGGTGCAGGAAAGACCACTCTCTTAAGGTTGATCATAGGCCAACAGGACCCTGATGCGGGAAGGATAGAAAGGCCGCCGGACCTTACTGCCGGTTATCTTCCCCAGCAGATGAAGCATTCCGATAAAAAGACCCTTTTTAATGAGGTAAGGTCTGCATTTGACCATATACTGGAACTGCAGGGCCAATTAAGAAAATTCAAAGGAGAAATAGAAAGTAGGACCGATTATGGTTCCCCGGAGTATATAGAGATCCTGGGCAGATCCTCCAGGATCTATTCACAGCTGGATGTGCTTGACTCTGCAAAGATGGATGAGCGTATTGAAAAGACCCTGACCGGACTTGGTTTCAGGCCCATGGACTTTATCAGGCCCACAGCTGAATTCTCCGGAGGCTGGCGCATGCGGGTGGAGCTGGCAAAAATACTGCTTAAATATCCGGATATACTGCTTCTTGATGAGCCGACCAACCATCTCGATATTGAGTCTATCCAGTGGCTGGAAGGTTTCCTGGCAGAATACAGGGGTTCTCTGATGATTATATCCCACGACAGGGTATTTTTGGACAGGGTGACCGACAGGACCATAGAAGTATCGCTGGGAAAGGTCTATGATTACAATGCTCCTTATTCAAAGTACAGGATAAAACGCCAGGAACTCAAAGCCCAGCAGCTGGCGGCATATAAGAATCAGCAGAGGCAGATCGCCGCCACTGAGAGATTCATAGAACGCTTCAGGTATAAGAACACCAAAGCTTCCCAGGTTCAATCCCGCATCAAGATGCTGGACAGGATGGATAAAATAGAGATAGAGGAAGAAGATACTTCAACAATAAGCATCCGGTTTGCCCCGGCTCCGCGTTCCGGTGAAGTGGTGTTTGATGCATCCGGCATTAGTAAAAGCTTTGGGGGAAACATGGTGCTGGACGATGTCAGCATTATGATCAGCCGGGGGCAGAGGATAGCATTTGTGGGCAAAAATGGCGAGGGAAAGACTACCCTGTCCAGGATACTGGTGGGAGAACTTGATCACGAAGGAGAGTTGAAAAAAGGCCACAATGTCAGCATAGGCTACTTTGCCCAGAACCAGGATGAACTTCTTGACGAGAGCCTGGGGGTACTGCAGACTATTGAAAGGACTGCCCCGGGTGAGAATGTATCGCGGATAAGGTCACTTCTGGGGGCTTTTTTATTCCGGGAAGATGATATGGATAAAAAGGTAAAGGTATTGTCCGGGGGGGAAAGATCCCGGCTGGCGCTTATCAAGCTGCTTCTTGAGCCCCATAATGTCCTGGTCCTGGATGAGCCTACAAATCATCTGGATATGAGGTCTCAGGATATACTGAAAAAGGCCCTGAAAGGTTTTTCGGGAACCCTTATCGTGGTATCGCATGACAGGCAATTCCTGTCAGGCCTGGCTGATAATGTTTATGAGTTCAGCGGGCACAGGATTACCAGGTACCCGGGCGGAATAGATTATTTCCTGGAAAAAAAGAGGCTGGATTCACTCCGCCAGCTGGAAGAAAAAGATAGGAGACCGGGAAAGGCAGACCCGGGTGCCGGCGGATCTTCAGGAAGAAGAGCATACCTGGAAAAAAAAGATTTCCAGAAAAGGCTCAGGAAAACCGTCAGGGATATATCTGCCTGTGAGAATGATATAGAAGACCTGGAAAGACAGATAAAGGATCTGACTGATATATTCCATACCCCGGAAAGACTTGGAGATGAAAAAGAAAGCAATGCCCTGTATATAAGATTTGAAAACATTAAAAGAGAACTTGACAGCAGGCTGAAAAACTGGGAACAGCTGCATGACGAGCTTTCCGGTCTAAAGGAAAGCAGTTATTACTCTTCTTCCTGATAGACCTTTATGGGAATCATTTAATACCTGGCTCTGCTTCCTGTGCGGATTTTTTTATTCCCCGGGTATCAAGCCATCCAGATACCTACTGGAACGTCACCTTATCAGCTCCCTGGACGATTGCTATCCAGGTAGCGCCTCCTGTGAAGCTTATCTGCCTTCCGCTGCCATCCCTATAGATAAAAGGCTCGTAGACGCTGCCTCTTTGCCAGCTTCCCTGTATTGCCTGGCCATCCTGGAATATGAATGCTGTGCCATTGCCCACAGTCCTTACTGCCATATGGCCATACTGGTCCAGAGGTCCCTCAATATCCGAGACCATCGCCACTATATTCCTGGCAGTTATCTGCTGGCCTGTATTATAATCAATATGGGGATATCCCCCCATATAGCGCAGATAACTGTTGCTTGCCCTGTCATAGATATATTTTGCATCAAAACCTCCAGGGGCATAGGCATGCGTGGCAAAGCTGATATTTATATTAGTTATCCCGCCCCTTGCTTCCAGGGGAGGGTCTCCTTTATAGGGAAAAGTCAGGCCTCCGCCTTCAAGGGGATAACCCAGCTGCCGGGCTTTCTGCTTAAGGCTGGAAATAGACATACAGGCAGTATGTTCCTGTATGCTGCTCCTGTTCCAGTCCCTCCAGTAAGGTGCCTGGGCGGTGATGGAGCTGTGGCCCGAGCGGTCTGTCATGGCGCTGAGGACATACATACCCAGGCTTTCTACATATCCGTAGCACTGGGGATAGGTTCCAAAGAATGCATAAATGGGATCAAATGCTCTGGCAATATCGGCATAATACGGCCTGGTGCTCCTGACCGGACCTACTACAGGGGCTTCATTTGAGGAATATATGGCCACAAACCTGGTTATCCCGTACTCATCCACTACCTCATAGACCACATCAGCCAGTATAAGCCCTGATTGGGGCCTGGCGGCAAAACTGTTTTCCACCATTACTGCAACAGGCCTGCTTCCCGATCCTGCCCCGGGAAGAGTGGCAGGCAGGATATTACCGGCCTCCGCTGCTTTTTCCGGCAAAGCTGCCCGTGGGATCTGTTCCTGGCTCATCCGGATGGCAGCCGGACTGCTGCATCCTGATAATAGCAAAAATACCAGTGCCGGGATAATAACGGCTATTAGTATTGCAAGTCTTGATAAGGTCTTTTTACGGGGCATTTTTTTCTCCCTGTTTTTGATAAAAAGGTAAGGTAAAGTCTATCAAAAATAAAGTTAAAAGGCTATTTTCTTATAGGACTTTCCGCTCCGAAGAACAATATTTTTGATTTTTGGCAAAAATTCGGCAAATTCTCCAGAAATTTTCTCCTTTAGCAGACTGCCTTTCTACATGAGCTTACGAGATGATGTGGGCAATCTGGAGAAGATGCTGGCGCACGCGTTCAGGAGTTAATTGATATCAGGGTATGTGATGTTACCTTTGAAGTACCTGCTGTAATCACACTAACCGGCAAAGGCAATAAAAACAGAAGGGTCTCCATCATGAAGAACACAGCTAATCTGTTGCAGAACTATCTTCTGGAAAACAAGCTGGATAAACCGTGGAAAAATGAATATCCCCTGTTTACCAATAATCAGCATAACAAACTTACAAAAAAGGGTGTTGCCTATATTATTGGCAAATATGTGGAATCAGCAAGGAAAACCTCGACAATCGTACCGCCCAGAGTAAAACCTCATATGTTTTGTCACAGTAAATCCCTTCATCTTCTACAGGCAGGCGTAAATTTAATCTATTTTCGGGATTTTCTTGGGCATGTAGATTTAAAACTACAGAAATCTATGCCAGAACAGATACTGAAACAAAAAGAAAGGCTATTGAAAATGCCTATCCCGACTTGATTGATAGCAATCTTCCTGACTGGAGCAAGGACCAGGTACTGCTTTCCTGGTTGTCTGAATTAAAGTAGCTTAGGATTTTATTCAAAGTAAACTGAATAAAAATCCTGTATTCATGGGCTTTAGGAAGTCTACTTTGCATAAAATTTTTATTTGCATAAGGCGCAGTCAGCCACACTGGGCACTCCGAGCATGCGACTGCCCCCACTTTTCTTGGGTATCTCTACCGCTTTTAAGGGTGTGGGGAAGTAGCTTCCGGAAGACATCCTGTTCCAAATCTTATAAAGGTTATCCTTAAGACTTGCCTCGAATGCTTCCAGACTTTTTCCATCTATTCCGGCCGCTCCCTTATTAGCTTTTACCTTTTGGAATGCTTCTACTACAACATTTTTTGATATTTCATACGACTTTGTTTTGTACACTGGTTCCTTCCTTTCGGTTGACCAATTTTTAAAACCAGATAACACAGCCCCTTCGCTCCG
>Ga0180432_10010881_pt1 | contig 10812 bp, 6 predicted proteins | sample SS_ome_10_FD_132414 | JGI IMG/M metagenome (GOLD analysis project Ga0180432, IMG submission 132414) | Hypersaline lake sediment archaeal communities from the Salton Sea, California, USA - SS_1_MS_2 metaG | ecosystem: Environmental > Aquatic > Non-marine Saline and Alkaline > Hypersaline >...
AGGGCGGCTGCTACGCGAAGGTGATCCGCCTGTCGGCCGAGCACGAGCCGCAGATCTACGACTGCACCCGGCGGTTCGGCACCATCCTGGAGAACGTGGTCTACGACCCGGCCTCGCGGGTGATCGACCTGGACGACGACGTGCTGACGGAGAACACCCGGGCGTCGTACCCGCTGGAGTTCATCCCCAACACCGTCCCGGAGCGGATGACCCGCACGCACCCCAAGAACGTGATCTTCCTGACCTGCGACGCCCAGGGGGTGATGCCGCCCATCGCCCGGCTGAGCCCGGAGCAGGCCATGTACCACTTCATCAGCGGGTACACCTCGAAGATCGCCGGCACCGAGATCGGCCTGGGGATCGAGCCGGAGATCACCTTCAGCGCCTGTTTCGGCGCCCCGTTCATGGTGCACCACCCCTTCACCTACGCGAACATGCTGAAGGAGAAGATGGCCCGGCACAGTGCCCGCTGCTGGCTGGTGAACACGGGCTGGGTGGGCGGCCGCTTCGGGGTGGGCAAGCGGATCAGCATCCACCACACGCGGAACCTGCTCAACGCGGCGCTGGACGGCAAGCTGAACGACGTGAAGTACCGCCAGGACAGGCTGTTCGACTTCGAGGTGCCGCTGAGCTGCCCGGACGTGCCGGAAGAAGTGCTGGAGCCGGCCAACTCCTGGGGCAACAAGGACGAGTACTGGCGGACCTACGACGGCCTGGCGGCCCGCTACATCGAGAACTTCAAGCTGTTCGCCAGCGGCTGCCCCGACGAGGTCGTCCAGGCCGGCCCCCGCCGCCTCTCGCAGGTGCGCTGAGCAGCCCGCCCGTCACTGCCGAGGTCAACGGGAAGGCAGCCCTGGCCCGCCATTCCTGCGCCCAGGGCCCACCGGGGGGGGCTGATCGGGCGGTGGGAGGATCCTCCCCGTCGCCAGCCCGCGCCTGTCACGGTATACTGCCGCCCGGCTGCCACCTTCGGTCCGCCCGAGCGCGGCGGACGGAGCCCTCACCTCCAAGGAGACTGACGATGAAATACGGCGCCAGAAACCAGGTGCAGGCCGAGGTCACCGGGATCAAGCGGGGCACGGTCATGTGCCAGGTCAAGCTGAAGGTCCCCGCCGAGGCGATGATGTCTTCGGTGATGACGCTGGAATCGCTGGAGGACCTGGGTCTGCGCGAGGGCGACACCGTGAACGTGGTGGTCAAGGCGGTGAACGTCCTGCTGACCCGCGACTGATCCTGAGGCCAGCATCCTGGTCGGCGTGAAGGGCGGTGGAACACCGCGGCGTCCGATCGGCGCGGGCACGTCGACTCGACAGCCTACGGCCCACCGCGCAGTGCGACGTTTCGGCAGTCCGGCGCCACGCCGCACCGGGTCCGCTGCCCCGGAAGAATCGGGCGGCTACGAGCCCGGCTTCAGCTCGACGGCCGCGGCCGGATCCAGCACCCGGAAGGTGAAGGACTCGGCCAGGAACAGCTCGATCTTGTCGCGGTCGTGGCTGGCGTAGCCGACCGACAGGTCCTGGCCCACGGTCAGCTCGAAGTCTCCCCCGCGGGTGGAGAGCACGACTCCGCCTTCGAGCACCGGGCTCCAGACGATCTCGCCGCCCAGCAGGTCGCGAATGATCCGCCGCGGAGGATAGCCGCCCTTGCCCGCCTGCATCAGCGGGTAATACAGCTCGGTGCCCAGCACCAGCGTGTAGGGCCCCCCCACGCCCGCCAGGCCCAGCATCTTGACCGCCTCGGCCACGCCCTGGGCGTAGTGGTCCGGCTTGTCGTCCAGCTTGATGGCCTTGTGATCCGAGGCCGGGATGATGCCCTCGATCCCCCCGTCCTTGAACCCCAGGTAGACCGCCCGCTCCTCGAAACGGGCCAGCTTCCGGGCGGCGTCCTCCAGAGCCGAGAGGTCCGGGTCCTGACTGCCGCGCGAGACGCTGTCGATCTCCATCTGGTCGACGGTGCAGGGAATGCGGGCCTCCACCAGCGGCAGACAGGTGCGTGTGCCCCAGGGCACGCCGTCGGCGGGGTCCGTCTTGCCCAGGGCCAGCCGGCCGAGGTTCACCACGGCCAGGTCCCAGCCGTGGGGGCCGTTGAAGTCCACCACCGTTCGGGCCGACAGATGGGACCTGAGGACCCGGCCGGCCGTCTCGTCGATCTCCTGCCACGCCTCTTCGGTCAGCGGTGCCAGCCCGCGTTTCAACAGATCGGCCATCGTCTACCCTTCCTTCTTGAACTTGCCGATGCCCAGGCCGGTGGCCGGGCCACCGCCCGGCCCGCCCGCGGCGCCGTGTCCCTCACCGCCCTCCTCCACCTCGGTGATGGGCGCCGACGTGAACAGGTAGGTGCGGAGCTCCTCGTCGAACTTGGGCATCCGCCGCCGCAGCCACTCCAGCGTCATGGCGGCGTGCTCGATCTCCTCGTCTCGGTTGTGGGCCAGTACGGCCCGGAGGCCGTCGTCCGTGGCCACGTCGACCCGCTGGTGGTACCAGTCTACCGCCTCCAGCTCCTCGATCAGGCTGCACAGGGCGCGGTGGATGTCCCTCGTTTCGGGCGACAGTTCGGCAAAAGGTTCGTGGTATGGCGTACTCATCGTGTGTCCCTCGCGTGACGTTTCCTCCCCCAGGGCGGGACCGGGTGCCGTGGGGAAATCGGTTATAGACATGGCGGGGGTCCTGTCAAGGATGCGGGGACGGCGGGGTCCGGGGGATCGGCCACCGGCCCTGATTGCGGCGGGGCGAGCGGATCTCTAGAATCGCCGGCCGTCGTCGGGCCACCGGGTCCCTCGCTGAGGACAACGCCTTATGAACATGTTGGTCATCGGAAGTGGTGGACGCGAGCACGCCCTGGCGGATCGCCTGGCAGCCTCACCCCGGGTGGACCGGGTGTACTGCGCGCCCGGCAACGCCGGCACGGCCCTGGTGGCGGAGAACCTGCCCGCCGACGTCAGTGACCACGACGCCCTGGTCAGTCTGGCCCGCGACAGGAAGATCGAGCTGACCGTGGTGGGCCCGGAGGCGCCGCTCTGCGCCGGGCTGGTGGACCGGTTCGAGGCGGCCGGCCTGCGGATCTTCGGCCCCACGGCCGCCGCCGCCCGGCTGGAAGGCGACAAGGCCTACGCCAAGACGCTGATGGCCAAGTGCATGGTGCCGACCGCCGAGGCCCGGGTCTTCACCCGCTTCGAGGACGCCAGGACTTTCGTCGCCACGCGGGACACCCCCCAGGTGGTCAAGGCGGCGGGCCTGGCGGCGGGCAAGGGCGTGATCGTCTGCGACGACCCGGCCGACGCCATCCTGGCCCTCGAGGACATCATGGTGAACCGGACCTTCGGCGAGGCGGGCAGCAAGGTCGTGGTCGAGGAAAAGCTCCAGGGGCCGGAGCTGTCCATCCTGGCCCTGGTGGACGGGCGGACCATCTACGTGATGGAGAGCGCCCAGGACCACAAGCCCGTCGGCGAGGGTGACACCGGCCCGAACACCGGCGGCATGGGCTCCTACAGCCCCGCGCCGATCGCCACCCCCGGAGTGCTCGACCAGATCGAGAGCGAGATCCTGGTGCCCATCATCGACGGCCTGCGCACCGACGGGGCGCCCTATCGCGGGGTGCTCTACGCCGGGCTGATGCTCACGCCGGCCGGCCCCAAGGTGCTGGAGTTCAACTGCCGGTTCGGCGACCCGGAGACCCAGGCCGTGCTCATCCGGCTCCAGAGCGACCTGGCGGAGGCCCTCGAGGCCGCCGCCGACGGGCGGCTCGAGCAGGTCGAGCTCCGCTGGGACGACCGCCCGGCGGTCTGCGTGGTCCTGGCCTCCAAGGGGTATCCGGGGGCGTACGAGAAGGGCAAGGTCATCACCGGGCTCGACCAGGCCGCCGCCCTGCCCGACGTGAAGATCTTCCACGCCGGCACGAGGCGGGACGGAACCGAAACCGTCACCTCCGGCGGCCGCGTCCTCGGCGTCACCGCGCTGGGCGACACCATCGAAACCGCCCGACAGCGTGCCTACCAGGCCGTGGACACCATTCAGTTCGACGGGGCCTTCTGCCGCCGCGACATCGCCGGCAGAACGGGCCCAGGCTGAATCACTCCGGACGTTGCCCCGGGCTTTGGGAACCCTCCTGCTTTCACGGCGCCGGTGGTGCCGGGCCACTTCGGGGCGCGGTCTTCAGCAGTTCGACGGCCCGCTCCAACAGCTCGTCGCGCCCCCGGGCGACACCGTCGATGGTCCGCGACACAGGAACCGTGGGCAGGATGCCGACGCCGTGGTGGCGCGAGCCGTCCTGCTTGAGCACCCGCATGCCGGTCCAGACCACGCGGTAGCCCCCGGGCAGGGTGAAGGGGTTGACGTTGCCGTTGGTGCCGGCGGTCGGCTCGCCCACCAGGGCACCCAGCTTGTAGTGCTCGACAATGCCCAGGCAGGACTCGGCGTAGCTGATGGCCCGGCCGTCGATCAGGAAGACTTTGGGGGCGGAGAGCAACGGATCGGCGGGGGCGATGTCCCACTCGCCCCCGCGTTCGTACCACCAGTTCGCCCGGTCGGGGCGGGTAACGATCGGCTTGTGCCACTGGGGACTTCGCACGGACTCCCGGATGATGTGCGGAAACCAGGCCCCGGGCCGGATGTGGCGGGGGTATCCGCGGAAGTCGAAGACAATCCCCCGGGCCTCCTCCAGACGGGGAAGCGCTGCCGTGAAGTCGGCGTCGCTGACGCGGTCGATGCCCACGTAGAAGATGCCGGGCTCGAGTTCGTGGATCTTGGGGGGGCGGTGGGGCGTGATCTTCCCGACCCCGGTCGTTCGGGTCACGGTAACGGTCCGGGGCTCCCGGTCGGTCCCCCGGACCTCGAGCCTCATCGTGTCGCCGCGTCGCCCGGCGGCCAGGCGCTGGAGGCCACGGTATCTTCGCCACTGGGGTGTCGCCGCGGAGATCAGCTTCTCGACCTCGACCAGGGCCTGCTCCGCGGGCTGGCCGTCGATGCTCACCACGACATCTCCGGGCCGCAGGTCCAGGTCCTCGTCGTCCACCTGGGTCACGACCAGCCGCCCCTCGATCCAGTCCCACAGCAGGGCCGGCATCCACCGGCGTTCGTCGGAACGATGAGACACGAATCCGTGGCCGTCGTGCAGTTCCGCCATCAGCCGCCGCAGCGTGGCGTGCATGGCCTGGTCATCCACCGCGGTCGCAGCCGAGGCGAGAGCCTGGCGGAGTGCGGCGGGCCAGTCCGCGTCCACGACGTCGAAGTAGGGGTAGAAGTGCTGCATGACGTTCCAGCAGAGCACCACGGCGGCCAGCCGGGCGGCGCGGTCGTCCTCCGCGTGTCGGCCCGGAGAATCGCTCGCGTGGCCGCCGGCAGGGCTGACTGCGGCGGGAGTGGTTCCGTCGGCGTCGACGTACACCGCCAGGGGAACCATGCAGGACACGCCACCGCCGAGTTCCGCCGTGAACGGCCTGGCGGGATGCGGATGCTCCGCCGTCTCGCGAGCGCCGGGCGGCGGATCGTACTGGATTCGTTCGCTGCGGTAGTTGGACCTCGGATTGCCCAGGTCGCAGCCGCGATGCCGCCAGGCGGTCACCTTCAGGCCCGCAGCGGCCGGCGGCGCAGCCACCTCCGCCGGCAGGGCCGGTGTTGTGCTCGACGGGAACACGCGGATGGTCGGCCCCAGCGGGCGGAAGACATCCTCCAACAGCCCGGCCAGCTCGTCGGCACTCCCGGCGGGCTCGACCGCCCGCACGCCGGCGATGGCCACCTCCTCCCAATCCGCCCAGGCGGCCTCGTCGCTGGGGTGGAAGTAGCGAACGTAGCCGAGCAGGCGGGTGAAGGCGACGAGGTTGTCCAACGCCCGCCCCTCGAGGGGGTGAGCAGAACGGCCGTTCGGTGCCTCCTGCGGGGATGCGGTTCGCTGGTCGACGCCTCCTGCCCGGGCCGAGGGCCCGCCGGTCGCGACCAGGGCTGCACTGACCGCCAGCGGGATGCCCCAGGACGCGATGGACCGTCTGGGATGGGTCATGGTGTTCCTCTCCTTTCCGCGCGGACGGGGATCGCTGGCCCTGCTCGAGGGGGGCGCAGGCCGCACCACTCCACCCCGGGTGCCAGCGACGGTTCAGTGCACCGTCTCCACGGAAGCGCTTCCTCTGATTCACGCTCCAGAAGGGTCAGGTGGGCGCGCCCACGCCCGCGCAACCGCCGCCACCCGGCACCTCTGGTCCGTCCGTGACCCGATGGCTCGTGGCGCCTGCGACGCACGACACTAATCCACGCGCCTGCCGGGGAACTCCTGGCCGAACTGGTGCAGGGTGACGCGGTCGACCTCGCCCTGGTTGTTGCGAACGAAGGTGAACTTCGCGTCGACGACCTTGTAGAAGAATGTCGTTTCCGACTCCGGGTAGATCCGGAACTCCGGAGCCCCCTGCTGCACGACGAAAAGCTTGTCACCCTTCCTGCGGAACTCGAACAGCACCCCGGCCCCCTGCACGTCCACCCGGAAGGTGCCGACGTAGTCGTCCAGGATCTCCGGGTCGATCGGGAACTCCTCACCGGCGAGGGCCTGTTCGGTGGTCGGGACGCTGTCGTCGACCACTTCCAGCTTCAGGTCGTCGACCCACATGCGGCCGGTGCCGGTCAGCAGCGCCCCGAAGGCGATCGCGGTGGCCTCCTGGGCCACGTCGAGCACGATTTCGCACGACCTCCATCTCCGCGTGCCGGTCAGGCCGCGGTCCTTCATGTTGTCGAAGGCGAGATGGGCGCCCCCCCGCGGGCCGTCAACCCGCATCCAGAGTCCCGCGTAACCGTTGGCCACCCGATTGGCCCGCACGTGGCCGGACAGGCGGAGGCGTTTCCCGCGATAGGCGTCGGGCAGCATCATCTGGGTGAGCGTGCCAAACTGCTGCGGGGAGGGCTTGCCGGAGGCCTTCCACTCGATCCGGCCACTCGCCTCGCCGCCATGCTTCCGCCGGGTGTCAACCCGGACCTGGTACCCATCACCGCCCGTGGGAGGGGCGACGTGCTGGTCATCCCAGTGGCGGGGCAGATCCCCGGAACCCGTACCGTCCTCGAAGTCCAGGTTCACCGCCGCGTGGCCTCGGGCAACCGATTCGGTTGTTGCGGTGCCGGCGTCGACCACCTCCAGTTCCAGATCGTCCACCCAGACGCTGCCGCTACCGGCCAGCAGAGCACCCAGGGCGCCGGCGGTGGCCTGCTCGGGGACATCCAGCACGATTTCATGCCGGGTCCACTCGGTGGTGCCCAGGACCCGCCGGTCGCGCATGTTGTCGAAGGCCAGCACCCTCTTCTCCGGGCCATTGATACGCAGACACAGGCCGGCGCCGCCTCCGGTCACCCTGCTGGTCCGCAGGTAGCCGGAGAACCGAACACGCTTGCCGCGGTACGGCTCAGCGGGGAAGGCCTGCCCCAAACCGCCAAAGGCGTCCCCAGGATCGTCCGGACCGGCTATCCACACGCTGCGCTGTCCCCCATGGGCCACCCGGGTGACGGCGGCCAGCGAGTAGCCGCTACCCGGCTTGCCCCACCGCACCCAGCCGGACGGCAGGTCCGCCGCGCCCAGCTCGCCCTCGAAATCGAGGTTCGTGGGGGCCGGATGTCCCAGCGCCTGCGGGGCGGCGCCCGCCGCAGCACCGGCCAGGACGGTCAAGATCCACACGCTCATCCGACAGAGCGTCTTGCGGGTCACGATCATCGTGCGATTCCCTTTCGTCGTGCAGTTGGTTTCGCGGAAGCTTCCTCCCCCCTGCCGCCATCGAGCACGGCCATCCATTGGCCTGATGCCCGCAGAGAAGCCCAACATCCGCCCGAGGGGACCTCCACACGGACGGCCTGCCGGGCACTCCGCCGTCCGGGCGATCGTCCCGGCATGTGAACCGGTGGAACCGATGTTGCGGAGACGACCCCCCCGGTCGATCGCCGCTCAGGGATCCTGGTTGTGGCCGGGCCGGTGCGGCCCCTACCCCGTGAACGCTCCCTGGAACCGGGCCGCGTCAGCCAGGTCGACATCGGTGTCGCCGTCCAGGTCCGCCAGGTCGCAACCCGGGGGCGGCTCACCACTCGGTCCGGTGAGGCAGGCGGCGAAAACCGCGAAATCGTCCAGGTCGATGTCGCCGTCCTGGTCGCAGTCGCCGGGCCCGGCCCAGGCACACTGCCGCCCCATGATCCGGACGCTGTCCAGCCCGGACTCGTTGATGCTCTGATCGTCCGCGTCGTTGGTGGTGAACCGCAGCTTCATGGTCGGGGTGAAGACCACGCCGGCCTCGCCGAGGTCTTCCGGGGGAATGGTGTGCTCATGCCAGTCCAGGGCACCGTCCTGATCGTGGCGGGCGATCTCGACCCAGGGCCCGGCGTCGCCGTTGCCACTGATCTCCACCAGGATGCGGTCCACACCGCCCCAGGTCGCGGTCAGACGGAGGAAGTAGTCGTAGCTGATGGCGGCGTAGCCGCCGGAGAGATCGAACAGGGGTGAGGTCAGGCGCACGGCGCCGTCGTCCACATCACTGGGCCCGTACTGGTTCTGGGTCAGGAAGCAGGCTCCGCCATCCGGGCAGGCGTAGGGATCGAAGTCCCACCCGGGATCGTCCACCGGCACCCCCCGCTCCCACCAGCCCGCCGTGGCCCCGAGGACTTCGGTGGTCCAGCCCGTCTCGGTCTCGAAATCGTCCGCGAAGACGACGATCGGCTCGCCCACCACGGAGCTGAAGAAGTCGGCGGGAGCCCCGGGCGGTTCGTGGATGACGCCGGCCGCCGCGGCCTGGGCGGAGAAGTAGAACTCGGGCTCGTCCGCACAACCGGCGGCTGGCAGAGTGGCCTGGAACAGATCACCGCTCACCGGCGTGAGCGGCGCGCTGGCAAACGGACCGCCGCCGAGCCGGTAGTGCAGCAGGGCGGTGCCGGCCACCAACTGGTCGGTGGTTTCCCTGATCTCCACCGGGATGGTCGTCGGCTGGCCCGGATCGACAAAGGCGGGTGGGCCGTCGGGCAGCCTGATGACCAGGGCCGGCGCCGGGGCCATGCTCAGGTCGGGATTGCCCCACAGGGCCCCCCACTGACACGTCTCGTAAACCGGATGCCACCACAGACTCAGGGCGTTCATCTGCCGCAGGGCCTCTTGCAGGGCGGCCCCCTGGGTGTACTGCTGCGAGGTGACGGCGGTGGTGAAGAAGTAGTCCAGGCTCTGGCTCGAGCCGTCGGTGGGGCTGTCCCAGCCGGGATAGCCGTTGGCCACCTGGGTGGCCCCGACGAAGCCCACCGCCCCCTGGCGGATCAGGGACTGGCCGATGTTCAGGTAATCGGTGTCGGAGTTGCTGCACGCGGCGGCGAAGACAATGGCCGGGTAGTCGTCGTTGAGGGACTTGCCGTCGTAGCCCTGGACGAAATGGGGCGCCCCCTCGCCGTAGATGTGGCAGGTGGTGGGCGAGCCGTGGCCGGCCCAGTTGACGAAGGCGAACTTGCCGTAGGGCCACACCGCCATCACGTTCTCGTGGTACAGGGGGTAGTCGCAGGGGTACGCGGACCAGACGTCGGCGTTCTTCTCATACAGCCGGGTCATCGTCCAGTCCGCCATCCAGGGCTGGTCGATCTTGGTCTCCATGAGCACGGCGTTGTCGGTGTCCGGCCAGAAGAAGGCCCCCAGCAGCAGCATGCTCTTCTTGAACTCCGGGTCCCCGTTCTGCTCGAAGGCCACGGACTTCTCGCAGATGTGCTGCACGATTTCCGGCACGCTCCAGGGGATGCGGCCCACGTTGATCTCGCTGTAGAAGTCGACGGCATCGCCGTCCTCGCCCCACTGGAGGTCCCCGTCCGCATCCCAGGACTCGCTGTCCGGCTTGCTGAGCTCGGCGTAGTAGAAATCGGTGCGGGGCTTGCCGTAACCGATGTCCAGGGCGATCTGGCGCATGGGCACGTCGCTGTAGCTGCCCACCAGCAGCAGATCCCGGATGCCCCATTGGTCCGAGGGGTACTTCTCGCGCAGGAAGTTGCGGATGCGCTGCGGCGGGTCGATGCCCGGGTAATGATCGTAGATCCAGGAGGTGGTGACGAGCTGGACGGTGCGACCCTTGAGCGCCTCCCACTCGGCCAGCGGCGCTACCTGGGCGATGAGCTCATCGGTGGTGATGATGACGTAGGCAGGGGGGCCGAACTCAGGGGCGGCGGGCTCCCGGTACCACCGGGCGGCCTGGTCGTAGTTCAGGATGATTCTCCGGGCGATGGCCTCGGTGTCCGCGAGGTGGTCGGCGATGGCCTGCACCGGTCGCTCCGGCATCCGGTAGGTCAGCTCGACCGTCACCTGGGGATACCAGGTCAGCCTGCCGGACCGCGGCCGGTAGGCGCAGGGGGTGACCCGCAGATCCACCAGGTTGTACTTCCGGTAGCCCGCCTCCCGCACGAGTTCCACGGGCTCAACGGGGTAGGGGTCGTCGCTGCCGCAGGTGGCAGCCAGTTCGGCGTCATAGGCAGCCCGCTGCGCCGCGTAGACGGCGGGGTCCTCCGGGCCGATCACCCGCGGGAGCGGCACCGGCGGAATCCGGTAGGTGCCGGGAAGCTGAACCCCCTGCCTCCGCACGCAGCGCACGTCCAGGATTCGGGCGCCGGGCGGGAGAGCGACGGCGAAGATCCGGGCAGGCAGTTGGGGCTTGCCGGGGGCGAGGTGGTGGCCGTACCCCTCCACGCTGAGCTCGTGGCCCTCCGCGGTCTGCGTCAGGGCGTAGGGCCCGACCGGCACGCTCACGCGGAACGACTGCACCGAGCCGCCGGGCAATCCCTCGCCCGGTGCCGCCGCGGCCGTGCCGATTGCCGCCGCCACCGCGGCCACCGCCGCCAG
>Ga0180432_10010882_pt1 | contig 10812 bp, 7 predicted proteins | sample SS_ome_10_FD_132414 | JGI IMG/M metagenome (GOLD analysis project Ga0180432, IMG submission 132414) | Hypersaline lake sediment archaeal communities from the Salton Sea, California, USA - SS_1_MS_2 metaG | ecosystem: Environmental > Aquatic > Non-marine Saline and Alkaline > Hypersaline >...
GAATGAGCGAGAACTATGGCGCGGCGGCAATGATCATAGCGAAACGAAGTGTGTTGCGAGATGGGCTGCGCGCCCTCGTGATGGCGATGCCCCAACTCAAGGCTGTTCACGAGGCAGACGACCTCACGTCCGCACTTAAGCTCTCGGAGCCTCAACCTGCCCTGGTGATGCTCGATCTGCCAGCTCGCCGGAACGGGGAGGATGCGTGGCTGACCGTGCGACGGGCAAAGGCAAGGTGGCCCCAAGCCAGGTGTATCTTCCTGGCCAATGACGTACAGCAGCAACAGGAAGCCGAATCAGCCGGCGCCGACGTAGTGCTTCTGGAGGGCTTCCCTCCCGAGAAGCTCGTGGCCGCGATTGTGAAGTTGCTGCCCTGTCCCGTCGTGTGAGGAACGAGACGATGCTATTGAACACAACAGGTTTTCCAACCCCGGTGATTGGTCGATTCAGAGCTTTACTCGTCGCATTGGCCGTGGTCGCGCTCATGGGAACCACGGCTGGTGTGCTCGCTCAGGTGGTGGCCGCAAGGCGACTGCCAGGCGTGCCGGCGGCCTCGGTGCCCGTGCGTCCGCCGGCCGCTACGCCACGTGGTGTGGCGCACTCTAGTGCTTCCTCCGCGATCTCAAGCCTCTCGATCCTGCCGCCGGCGGTCCCGGCCAACGGCATGGGTAGGGCGGTGCAGGCCGTTTCGACTGAGCTGGCGCCCTCCGCTACGCCTGGCTCGCCCCGTCCGCCCCGGCACACGCGGGTAAGGTCGCGGAGTGTCCCGGGTGGCGACCGGGCACCCGCTGGGAGTGTCCCGGATGTCGATCTCCACGACAGCGAGCACGTTGAACTCAAGACCGTGACCGGGGTGATTGACGATCGTGATGAGATCGGTACGCCAGCGGGCGAGGCAGTCGCCGGGCCCAGGGGCACAACCGATGCCGGCTTTGTCCCGGCTGACCCACCAGAGGGCGAGACGTCGCGCGCGGTGACGGCGGAGCTGTCAACTCCTGACGCGTACCACGCCTTGCCGTCGGATGTCGGCCAAGGCCGCTGGATCGACGTCGACCTGACCAGGCAGATGGTCACTGCCTACGAGGGGACCGCGCCTGTGCGCGCGGTGGCGGTCTCGACGGGCCTGCCCGGCACCCCCACACCGCAGGGGCAGTTCCGCATCTGGATCAAGCTGCGCTACGACGACATGGAAGGCCCTGGGTACTACCTGCGCGACGTGCCGTACACGATGTACTTCCACCGTGGATACGGGCTGCACGGCACATACTGGCACAGCAACTTCGGGCACCCGATGAGCCACGGTTGCGTGAACCTGCCAACGCCAGAGGCTGAGTGGCTGTTTGACTGGGCGGAGGTAGGAACGCTGGTCAACGTGCACAGTTGACTGGCAGGGAGAAACGGCATGGCAGGGAAGGAGACTGTTCGAGCGATGCGTGAAGGCTTCGCGCTCAAGGTCCTCGGCCTGGGGCTGGTCCTGACGCTGATTCTGAGCGGCTGCGCCCCGGTCTACGCTCTTACCAGGGAGAGGGGGGCTGCTCCAGAGCAGGTGGTGGAGAGTTTCTACGATTGGTACCTGGGCTATCCGGGCAACGCTCTGGCCGATGGGGCCTACCGATCGGGCGGGCCCCTAACGGAGGAGTTCGTCGAGAAGGTAGATGCGATCGTCGCTTCCTTCGATAGGGGTGGCTATGATCCCTTCCTATGCGCCCAGGATTTCCCCGAAGATCTGGTCATCGACAGGGCGACGGTGTCGGGCAACCAGGCCAGAGTGATCGTGCACCAGAGCTGGAACGACGGGACGGAGTATGGGGTGGTTCGCAGCGTGGCGGTTGAGCTACAGCAGATTGGTGGGTGGTGGATGATCACCGACATCATCTGCAGGTAGGCATTCTGTTCCGGGCGCACAGCGCTTCAGCGCCGCGAGTGCGGGCGCCAGTCTGTGACATGGAGGGCAGTGCTATGTCGTGGAAGATCGATAGGAAACACCCGAGATTCTCCCTCCGGGAGAAGCTGCTGCTGATTGGAATTGCGCTGCTGTTCTTGGTGGTCGTCGTCCTGGGGACGCTAACGGCGCTGACCGTGCTGGCCCGAGGCCCGGAGCCGACGCCGGTGCCGCTTACCCCAATAGTGGCGACCTCGGTATCTACGCATGCCCCCTCCATCTGGGTATCGCCACAGGAGGTAGAGCCGGGGAGGCTTCTCATTCTCGCGGGGGAGGGCTGGACACCAGGGGATGAGGTGGCGGTGCACGTGATCGCTCCATCCCGGGACGAACGGCCTGTCGCCCAGACGATCGTTGCCCAGGATGGAGCGTTTGTCGCTCCCTTCATCTTCCCGGTGGAGCTGGGCTCCTCTGTCGGCTCGAGCGTCGTGGTGAGTGTTTCATCCGGGGCGACTGATCTCAGGATGTCCCTGCTGTTGTCCGTGCTTCCGGGGGAACAAGCGTCTTCACCGGTGCCGACCACCGAGCCGATCCCGGCCCTGCCGGCGACCCCCAGTCCAACGGCAAGTCCCGATGAGATGCGGGCAGCAGTTCCCTCAGCCACATCTACACCGGTGCCCATCGCCCAGGGCTGGCGCGGCGAGTACTTCGGCAACAGCTACCTGGGAGGCGCCCCGGTTCTGGTTCGCGACGAAAGGAGCGTGAACTTCGTCTGGGGATCTGGAATGCCAGCCGCGGTCCTCCCGGCCGACGACTTCTCCGCCCGCTGGACCCGCACGCTCTGGTTCGATGAGGCGGTGTACCGCCTCCATACGATTGCGGACGACGGCGTCCGACTCACCATCGACGACAAGCTGGTCATCGACGGCTGGACTGGTAGCGGACTTCGCCAGTTCACCAACGACTGGAAGCTGCCCTCAGGCCCCCACACCGTCCGGGTGGAGTACTGTGACCGTTCGGGCGACGCGCTGATCCAGGTGTGGTGGGAGCAGATAAGGTCGTACCCGGACTGGCGCGGCGAGTACTGGTCCAACCGGTCGCTGAGCGGCGCGCCAGCGGTCGTCCGCAACGACGGACGGCTCGACTTCAGCTGGGGCTGGGGATCTCCGGCGGCGGGCCTTCCCAATGACGGTTTCTCCGCACGCTGGACGCGCACGGCTCACTTCGAAGCCGCTACCTACCGCTTCTACCTCCTGGTCGATGACGGGGCTCGACTGTACGTCGATAACCGCCTGATCCTGGATGCGTGGAACGATGGCGCCGTGCGCGAGGTCAGGAAGGACCTACTCCTGACGCGCGGCGCGCACGACCTGCGGGCGGAATACTACGAGCAAGCGGGCGAGGCACGCATACGCGTCCGCTGGGAGCAAGTGACGACCTCTTTCCCGGACTGGAGGGGCGAGTACTGGTCCAACCGCAAGCTGGAGGGAAAGCCGGTGCTGATTCGCAACGACAAGCGCATCGATTTTCAGTGGGGTGCGGAGGCGGCAGGCAGGGGCCTGTCGCCGGACAATTTCTCGGCCCGCTGGAGCCGCAAAGTGACCTTCGATCGCGGCGTCTACCGGTTCTATGCCTGGGCCGACGATGGGATTCGCATCTACCTGGATGGCGAGCTGGCGCTAAACGAATGGCGCGACAGCAGCGGCGAGGAGGTGTATACGGTCGACCTGGAACTGGCCGGGCAGAAAATGGTCGTCGTGGAGTACTACGATCGAGGCGGACAGGCCCTGGCCAAGGTGTGGTGGAAGCCGGTAGGCGATTGGCCAACCCTGGCGCCCACTGCCACGGCAAGCTCAACGCCGGCACCGATGGCCACGCCGACAGCGACACCGGAACCGACAGCGACACCCGAACCGACGGTCACACCGACAGCGACGCCAGAGCCGACCTTGGAGCCTGGGCCAAGCAGTGTACGTCTCAACGAGCTCTTGCCCGTGCCCGTGCAGGATGGCGTCGTCGACGAGCTGGACGAGTGGATAGAGCTCTACAACATCGGGTCGGTTGCCCTTGACCTGACTGGCTGGCTGTTGGACGACGCCGAAGGCGGCAGTGACCCATATCGTATCCCGGAAGGGACAGAGCTTCTGCCGGGGGCTTTCGCCCTCTTTCACGGGCGAACGACCGGCCTAGTGCTCGATGACAATGGTGACATGGTTCGATTGATCGACCGCGACGGCGCAGTCGAGGACAGCGTCGCCTTTGGCGAGCTATCGCCCAATGCCAGCTACAGCCGCGACGACGCCGGTATCTGGCACGACGACTGGCAACCCAGCCCTGGAATGCCAAACCAACCGCCTCCAAGATCTGCCAGGGTGTATCCAGGGCAGTGGCCTCTGGAGTCGCTCATTGTGCTAGGGCTGTTCGGCAGATAGCAGGCCCCTGGAAGGGCAGTCGCAGAGAAGATGTAGACTGAGAGGGAAATGAAATGAGAAAGAGCTTGTGCAAACCGATTCTTGCCTCTGTCGTCGTGCTTGGCGCTCTGGGCCTCGTCAAGCCGGCTTCCCCTGCACTGGCGCAGGGGAGCTGGTACGGTGAGTACTTCGCCAACCGGGATCTCGCCGGCGGGCCCGGATTCACGCGCTACGACAGTCACCCACGCTTCGACTGGGGTGGAGGCGGCCCGGGAGGCGGTGTCCCTGCCGACAACTTCTCCGTCCGGTGGACCCGGACCGAATGGTTCGAGGCGGGGACCCACCGCTTCTCCTATCGCTCCGACGATGGCATTCGCGTCTGGATTGACGACACCCTCGTGGTGAACGACTGGCGCGACCGCCAGGCATCGTGGAGCTCCGTGGATTCCTACGTGAGCCGGGGCAACCGCGCCGTGCGGGTCGAGTACTTCGAGCACACTGGCACGGCCATCGTCGAGGTCTTCTGGGAGAAGACCAGCGGCGGCGCCGTCTGGCGAGGAGAGTACTTCGACAACCGCAAGCTATCTGGCTCGCCGAAGCTTGTGCGATACGATCCGGCGATCGATTTCGCCTGGAAAGAGGGCAGTCCAGACACGAAGATCCCGACCGACGACTTCTCCGTGCGCTGGTCGCGGACGCTGGGCTTCACCGCCGGCAGCTATCGGTTCTACGCCAGCTGCGACGACGGCGTGCGGATCTTCGTCGACGGGAGCCTGGTCCTGGATGCCTGGAGGGATCAGAAGCTGCCCAACACCCGCACGGGAGATATCTATCTGGGCGAGGGGCAGCACAACCTGATCGTTGAGTACTACGACCACGGCGGGCATGCGAGTGCCCACGTCTGGTGGAAGCGCCTGGGCGCCTACGCTGGCTGGGAGGGCCGCTACTACGACAACGCCGAGCTGCGCGGCGGCCCAGCCCTGGTACGCGATGACGCGGACATCAGCTTCGACTGGGGGGAGGGTGCGCCTGCCGCCTGGATGCCGAGCGACAACTTCTCTGCCGTCTGGACACGCAGTGTGTCCTTCAGCCCGGGATACTATCGCTTCAACGTCCAGTCGGACGACGGTGTGCGGGTCTGGGTCGATGACGGGCTGTTGATGGACTCCTGGAGACCGATGGCGTATGAATACCAGTACGTGGATGGAGTGTACCTGGAGGGCTCGCACGAGCTCAAAGTGGCCTACTTCGAGCGAACCGGCTTCGCCCGCATCCAGTTCTGGTGGAAGCCCGCCTGGACGGCTCCGTTGCCGGTGATTCCTGCGCCGCTTCCGACGCCACCTCCCACCCCGGCACCGACAGTGTCTGGCCCGTGGACGGGAGAGTACTTCAACAACACGGTTCTGTCCGGTTCGCCCGCCGTTGTACGCGGCGATGCAGCGGTTGACTTCAACTGGGGCTGGGGCCCTCCTACGGCAGGGGTCAACCGAGACTATTTCTCCGTGCGCTGGAGTGGCGCATTCCCCTTCGACGCCGGCCGGTACCGCTTCACCACCACCAGCGACGATGGCGTGAGGGTCTATGTGGATAGTCAGCCGATCATCGACGCCTGGTATCCGATGCGGGGCACGCGCAGCGGCTACGTCGATCTCCCGGCGGGCAGCCACTCGGTGCGTGTCGAGTACTTCGAGCGCCTCCAGGCAGCGATGGCGCGGCTCCAATGGGAGCGCACCGGAGAAGGTGTCTTCGTCCCCAGCCCTGCGCCATCCTACGGGTGCGTGGGAGGGCCCCTGCGGATCGAGGCCTGGCCCGCGGAGACAGTCTGCACGTCAGGTGGCTGGAAGGCGACCGTCTACGTGAAGGCCTGCGGCGGGGACTGTCGCTATACATACGCCTGGGATGGGCAGGTCAAGGGCGGTCCAACCTCTGGCCCACTGACGTTTGAGCTCAGGTCGAGCCACGGGGCTATGGTCGGGACAGCGTCCGTCAGCTCCGCCGGTCAGACCGCCAAAGTGGGCCTATTCATACGGCGTCCAAAGTGCGATTGATCCGACGGAGAGGTTCCTCGGGCACGCCCGGCCCCCGGCAGGAGCCGCGAGCTCGTGCCCCGGGCACTTCGTCTTTGCAGAGAGACTCGTGGTGCAACGTGGGGAATATGCTGGGGAGGTTGCGGTCTTGAGGGCGGTGAGTCTGATCCAGCCGGGCTGTGTACCATTCGCCACCTTCCCAGCTTGGCAGCTACGGAGATGGCAGTCGGCAGGGGCGGCGGGCGGGGGGCGAAGCCGCTCGATCCCGGCTCGAGGGCCGCCCTGAGACTGAAGGAGGGAGCTGACGATGGCCACTTTGGATGTCGGACGCATGTGGAGGACCTCGTATCTGTTGTTGGACGAGACCCGGGGAGAGACGGACTGGACGGCCGAGAGAAGGGCAGCCGGGAGGCTGTTCTTCAGGCCGCTGGTGAGATTGGGACTGATACTGCTATGCATGTTCCTGATCTGGGCTCTCATTCTCATCGTCCCGGTGGTCTCCGGCCGTCTGTCGGCGTGACCCGCTGGAACAGGGAGGACAACCGGGGCAGGGACTCACGGCAGGATGCTCGTGCTTGCGATGGGCGGGACCGGTCGCCTCTGGTGTCCAGGCTACGCCGAAGGAATGCGTGGCGGGCGCCATGCGCGACGGCTGATTCGGGCCGGGAGAGCGGCTCTGGCGGGACGCTTATGTCTGCCTGCGTATGAGGTGTGACTTGTGTCCGAACCCGGTCGACCAAGGCTGTGATCGCCTGCGGACCGGTCATCCCGCAGCAGCGATCTGCCGTGTCGAAGTGTAAGATGGAGCAGAGAGGCTGACCCGCGCCCTTGCGGAGTGGCAGGTGTCAGCCCGGCCCCGGTGGCGCTTGGGTGACGCTGAGCCACAGCGCCGACACACTTATGATGTCGGCGTTGCGAGCAACTTTGGAGCGGGTGCTTAATGAATGGACGTCGACTGGTCGCACTAGGCGGATTGCTCGCCTCGCTGATTGCGCTGTGCCCGGGTTGCGGTCCCACTGCTCAACCACTGCGCAGGGAGCAGGACGTCAGCGGCTTCATAACGGAGATTCGCGCGAATGGGCGAGGGGGCGTCGCTGGACAGATCGTCGTAGAATCCCATGCGGACAAGCTCGTTGCTCGGTACTTCATCGGAGTGAGGAAAGAAACGCTGATCTTCCAGCAGGGTGACGACGATCTCCGTAGGGTTCGCTTCAGCGCCCTGGCGAACAAGCAGACGGTGCAGGTATGGTGGGCGGAGCCTACGACGGGGACTTACCCCGTGCTGGGGACAGCTGCACAAATCGTGATTCAGTGAGTGATTCAATCGGGGATTTGACCGACCACACCCTCGACAAGCCAGTTGAAGGAGAGAAGCGCGTCGTCCGTCATCGTCTCCCCGTCCGCTACCCGTAGCTCCCCATTGCTGTCGCGGATGGGCCCGGCAAAGGGATGGAGATCCCCGCTCCCAATCTCTTGTCTGGCGGCGCCCACTTCGCCCTGGACATCCTGAGGCACCATCTTGCCGAAGCAGCCCAGATCGACGATGCCGTCAGCCAGGTGACCCCAGTACGAGTGGGGCGCCCACTCGTCATTGTAGGCCTGCTCCACGGTGCCTTGGTAGTAGACACCCCAGTCCCATAGCAGCCCCGCCAACACAGCGTCCGGTGCCACTTTGTCCTGCCCCTCGGGGCAGATGGGGTGGTAGCCGATGGCGTACACACCGTTCTCCTGAGCCAGCTGGTCTGGCTGGGTGGAACCGGTCTCACGGGCGATGACGTCGGCGCCGATGTCCAGCAGGGCCTGGGCTGCCTCGCGCTCCTCCGGTGGGTTGAACCAGTCCATAACCCACACCGGATGGACCTCCGCATCGACGTTGACCGAGCGCGCACCCAGGGCAAAAGCGTTCAGGTTGAGCACGACTTTGGGGATGGGGTAGGGAGCTACGTAGCCCAGGATGTTTGACTTGGTCATCAGCCCGGCTGTGATCCCGGCCAGGTACCAGGCCTCGTAGCTCCGGCCGTCGTAGGTGGACACGTTCCTGGCGGTCTCGTAGCCGGTGCAGTGCTCGAACAGCACGTCTGGGTGCTCCGCGGCTACCTCCATAACGGAGTCGATGTAGCCGAAGGAGGTGGCGAAGATCATGTCATAGCCGAATTCAGCGTAGTCGCGGAACACGTGCTCGGCCTCGGGACCCTCAGGGACGTTCTCGGCGTACGCTGTCTCCACGTAGTCGAGGGTCTCTTCGAGGTCCTGACGGCCGAGGTCGTGGGCGTAGCTCCATGCCTCGCCGACCGCGCCTGCGTAGACGTAGGCAACCTTGAAGGGTTCCTCGCGAGCTGGGCCCGTCGGGCACAGCCCGTCGCAGCTGGCGGTGGCGATAGTCATCGCCAAGAGTAGACCGGCTGGCAGCCAACGTCTCGTCTTCACCGCATGAGCCCCCTCATAGGATGCGGGACATTGCGCGCAGGACCTGCGATGGGACGGTAACGAAGAGCAGCGGGGAGACTTCAATGGGACTGTTGATGGTACGGTTTCTGATCCATTGTATTCGAGACTCCGTGGAAATCAAGGCGAGATGTCGATTCATCCATGTACTGTCGCGCGCCGACAGCGTTGACACAAGCCGCGGACTTCCGGTGCGGGTCCTGTGGTCGATCCAACCTGATCAGTCATTTGATGTATGAGGTGTCACTGTGCAGATGGGGCTTTTGTCTGAGCAAGAACAGAGCATTACTCCGATGCGAAGCTGGTCGACGTCGAGTATCATGATCCTGAGTCAAGTAGAAGTAGATAAGGAGGTTGTTTCCCATGGAGAGGATTGGCCTGACCAGGACGCTCTTGCTTGTCTTGCTCGCGGTCTGTGTGGGGCTGGGAGGGTGCGCTCCTGCGCCTCCTGCCGAGCCGACATCCACTGCGACGACCGCGCGAACTCGGGTTCCTACCGACACACCGGAGGCAGCCAGCACCGAGGCACCCACTGCCATCCCGACTCCGCTTTCTCCCACCTCGACGCCTTCGCAGGAGGCGGAGCTCGTCTTCGCCTCGTTCGAGAAACCGGCGGTGAAGGCTGAACCGGTCATTCATCACGAGCAGATCGCCCCGGACTTGAGCAACGTGCGAAATCCCTTCCTTCTCTCTCAGGCTCAACTCGATCGCCTGGCCAGGGACGGCTTCGTGGTCAGTCCTGGGGACGAGAAGGAGTTCTTCACCCTCTACGAGCAGGCTCGCTACGACAACGTCCCGATCTTCGTCACCACGGACTCTCTCTTCCACACCTATCATCTTCTATTCGACAAGGTCCTGCGCACGGCCGAAGTGGCGTACTTCATCCCGCTACTGCGCGACTTGAACCGGGCCATGCTCGCCCGCACCGAGGAGCTCTACCAGGACCTGAAGGGGACCGATTGGGAGGACGCTGCCCGCCGCACGGTGGCCTTCGTCGGGGTGGCGAGCAAACTGCTCGACGACGAGGTCGCGGTGCCGGATTGCGCGGCAGAGCTGGGCGAGGAGCAGCTAGCTCCCATCGAGGGGGCGTCTCAGGTGGCACCGGCCCCTGTCTTCCCGACCCTGGACCACGGCGAGGACTACACCCAATACAAGCCTCGCGGCCACTATACCAAGCGTGATGACCTGAAGGCCTACTTCAAGAGCATGATGTGGTATGGGCGGATGACCTTCCGCCTCAGGACGAGCGATCCGGAGACTGGGCGCGCGGAGACTCGCTCGGCCCTCCTCCTGGTCCACGCTCTCCGCACCAGCCAGGTCCAGAGTCGCCCTGCACTGGAGGCCTGGGCAGACCTCTACAGTCCCACGGTCTTCTTCGTCGGACGCAGTGACGATCTGACGGTGCTCCAGTACGGCCAGGTTCTCGATCAGGTATACGGTGAGGGGGTCACGCTCGACACCCTGACCGATGAGGCACTGCTGGATCAATTCATCACGGAAGCCAACAAGCTGCCGCCGCCCCGTATCCTGGGTATCGTCATTGGGGACTGGGAGGATGAGGAGGAGCAGACGAAGGGGCTGCGCTTCATGGGGCAGCGCTTCGTCCCAGACGCCTTCATCTTCCGCCAGCTGATGTACCGGAACGTGGGTCAACGTCAGCCGCCAGACAGACGCGGGCTACCCAACGGCCTCGATATCCCGGCTGCCATGGGGTCCGAACGGGCCTATCAGATTCTGGGAGAGATCGGCGAGAGTGAGTACGACAACTACTCTGAGCAGATGGGCAAGGTCCGTGAGTGGCTTTCCGGGCTCGGCGTGAAAGATTGGACCGAGACGCTCTACAACGCGTGGCTCTACTGTTTCCATCCTCTGCTGGATGAGCCCGGGGATGGCTATCCAGCCTTCATGCAGTCGACGGCGTGGCTGGACAAGCAGCTGAACACGGTTATGGGCAGCTGGGCGGAGCTGAAGCACGACACGATACTCTACGCGAAGCAGGCCTATGCCGAGCTTGGTGGAGGGCCGCCGCCCCCTCCGCCGACGCCTC
>Ga0180432_10010883_pt1 | contig 10811 bp, 1 predicted proteins | sample SS_ome_10_FD_132414 | JGI IMG/M metagenome (GOLD analysis project Ga0180432, IMG submission 132414) | Hypersaline lake sediment archaeal communities from the Salton Sea, California, USA - SS_1_MS_2 metaG | ecosystem: Environmental > Aquatic > Non-marine Saline and Alkaline > Hypersaline >...
GAAGTATCGCGACGCCGCCTGGGACGCGGTCCGCTTTCGCAATCCGCTTTCGTTCCCCATGACTACCGCGCCAGCGATGATTGTTTCGGGCGGGCGCTTCAACGGCCAGCGCATGAGCTATTGGGTCAACCCGGGCGAGCAGACGATACTGCACGTCACCAAGGCCCTCAGCATCCGCACCCGAAGCATCGAGCATGAGGTCAAGGGCAGTCGCGAGATAGTCTACGTCGGCGGCAACGACTACCGCAAGACGACGGTCCAGGGCGAGCTGCGGGCCAATAATCACCGCAAGGAACCCGTCACCCTGGTGATCCGGCGCCGCTTCTCCGGCGACCTGCTCCAGGCCGATCGCTCTCCGAAGTGTTCGCTCCTGGAGGAGGGAGCCTCCTACGTCAACAAGCGAAACGAACTTACCTGGAGCCTCACCCTACAGCCGGGCGAGGAAGTGACGCTGGAATACCAGTACACCTTGCTGGTGGATTGTTGACGAAGCAGAGGCTTCCGGGATTAGCCCGCATTTCTCACCAACGTGTAGGGTGGGTCAAGCAAACCACTGTGCGCGTGGGACTTCGGTCGCCGTGAAAAGGTACGATCCAATTAGAATGTCGTCAGCATCTCGGTCGGTTTGCGCAGACCCACGCATGGGTCAGGCGACCTCTTCCCACCCTACGGTAAAAAATGCGGACCACCCTTCGTCCAAGACTTGGTACTACCAAATCTATCCCTCCACCGCCTCCGCCAGAATCGGTTTCTCCGCCGGCTTGGGTCTGGCAATCGCTTGGCGGATCTTGATGAGGATACCGGCGACGATCGCCAGCAGCCCGGCGACAGGAAAGACGCCAAAGAACAACAGCAGCACGCCGAGTCCGATCAGAAAAGTAGAGCCGGAGCGACCACCGAGCCAGTCGAAACGGCCCCGGTGCCCCATGCGAACGACGATCCAGGCCAACTGAAGCACTACGATGAGCGTCGCCAGGTGGACGAGGCCGGCGATCAGCTTTTCGGAGGCAGCCCGGGCAGTGATCTCCACCTCGCCGCCGGGCGTTGTGAAGAAGTAGGTACACCCCCGCTCGGGCAGCGTCACGTCGAGACTGGCCAGGCCTTCCGGCAGTTCGACCTCTCCGGCTGGGGCGATCAGGTCCGTCCGAACTCCGGCCTCCCCGCCTCCCGGAACCGGACCCGGCATTCCGGGCGGACGCGGCTGGCCTTCGGCAATCCGATATCCGGGCATGGGTTGACCCGGTCGGGCGATCTCGCGTGTGGTGATTTTGCCACGGCCATCGAAGCCCGGGCGACTGCGCAGCACGTCCGACGGGCCGGCCTGGCGCTGGAACGCGTGCAGCTCGTCGTCGACTTGTTGCGGCATGTTAGCCTGTTGCTGCTCGAGTCGCTGCTGATAGCGATTCACGGCACCACCGGAGTCCTGCTTTCGGCGACGTTCCCTCTGGAGATCAACGGCGGCAGCCTCTGTCTTGAGCTTGGTCTGCGCTTTGCCCTGGGCAACTTGCGGGGCCTTGGGTTGAGCCTGGACGGCACCCGACCGCTTCTGGCCCTTGGCAAGCCGTTCTTTCCCGTCCATGCCCGGGCCAAGCTGCCGCACCCGTACATCCTTCGCCTTTTCCTCGACAAGGCTGGACAACTTGTTCTTATCAAGCCACTTTTCACTCAGCATCTTCCCGCCAACCGTCGTGCCGGACGGCTCCTGCGAAACGGGCGCGGAAAAGTTGCGGCCCAATTCGCCCACGACGTTGCTGGCCTGGGCCGTCTTCTGGCCTGCGAACCGTTCATTGAGACGATCCCGGTTGTCCCGGACCTCGGCCTGGTCTTGAACGACTTCAAGCTGGCCGACCTCCCGGTCCCACTGGCGGATCGTCTTGTCCTGGTCCGCCAAACCCTCCCGGAGCTGCACGTTGCCGAAGTAATCGTTGGCGGAGGAGAGCTCCTGGTAGGCATCGATCGACGACTTCAGGTTCTTGTAGTTGCTCAACGCCCGAACCTTGGCAAAATCGCCCGCGTGACGCATCGTCTCGACCAGCCGTTCGGCCAGCTTCGTTTGGTAAGCAACGTATCCGGCCGCCAAGTCGCCCTCCTCGCCGACCAGACGCATCGTGCCGCGGAAATCGAACCATTGGAACTCCTCGGGCAGGAAAAGCCGCACCTGGCTCAATTCCACGTTGATGTTTCGGGTGTGTATCAATGGGAAGCTCACGGGATTGGCCAGTTGCGGGGCGGACATCGTGCCACCGTACTTGAGCACCACGGCGTAGTCGAGGTCGCCGGGGGCCGTCTTGACCAGCGGGATACGCACGCGACGCGGATCGCTTGCCGCGGGGTCCTTGGTCGGCTTGACCGGGTTGCCGGCCACTCGGGCGGTCCACAGCCGGGCCCCCTCGGGCAACTCGATCTGGAGAAACTGCTCCGTGCTGTTATCAAGCCGGTAGATCTGCTGACCGCGGTAGGCGCCGGTGGCGTCGACCACGAGGCTTGTTTCGGCCAGGCCGATCCGTGCTCCGGCCGTACGGACCGCCTTGCGGTCCTTGGTCGTTAAGGCCAGGCGTGGCGACTTGGCTCCCGCCGTAACGAGGTAGGCCTGGGTAATGCCGTCGCCGAGGATTCCCTTAAGGGTGCGCCATTCCTTCTGCTGCCGGCCGAGCGGCTCCAGGCCGGCAAGCGACTTTTCGTCGACCACGACCTCTTCGCGGCCGGCGCTTTCAATCGCTACAAACTGCCGATCGGTGCGGCCCGTCTCGACGACCGGAATGGGAGCCGTGTACTCCTTTTTCCGCTCCAGCAGCCGATCGTTCTCAACCAACACCCTGAGTTGGTTCATCACCTCGTCTTGCAGATCCAGCCGCACGCGCAACGGGCTGCCCTTGGCATCGTCGACCGGCTCGATCGTCTTCTGGCGGAGCATGGGCACGTTGATGCGGCAATCGGCCATCCAGGCCGGGAGCAGAAACGACAACTCCCGAATGCCCGCCTGGCGGATAGTGAAGTCCAAGAGAATCGTCTCTTCGACCGCGCGGTCGGTCACGCGCACGTTGGTGATCGTCGAGCCACTTACCACCGTCTCGCGCCGTACAAGCCGCAGCGTGCCCGAGTAATCCGCCCGGCGGTAGTGCAAGGCCAGCCGGGTAGCACTGCGTTGGCCGCCGGTCAACCAGCCGTAGAGCCGGCGAAGCAGCACGCCCTCGCAGTTGTTGAGGTTCCTCGCTTCAATCTGGTAGGCCGGATCAACCTGGACGGCGATGTGACCCTGCTGGCTGCGAACACCCAACACCTCGATCCGCGGAAGCGGCACGCCCGCGGCATCCACCTTGCGGTCGAGCTTGCCGCGGACGAGAACCGCGACGGTACCCTGCTGCCCGGACGCCAGGTAGACGGTCAACAACCGCCGGTCGTCCGACCGGGTGATCGCCCATTGGAACTCGCCGGGCGCGGCGACGTCGTCCAGCTCCAGGTCGTCCGGCACCACTATTTCAACGCGATGGATCGGCCGGCCCGCTACGTTGAGATTGATCTTGCTCTCCAGGCTTCGCTCGTGCTCGCCGAGCTTCAGCACCGTCTGCACTTCGGCCGTCGTTCTCGACTCCACGGTCGTGGCTGCCAGCCGGATGGAAAACGGCATGGCGACGAACCGGTACGCCTGGAACGGCCGGATGCCCAACGGGCTCTCCTCGCTCTCGAATCCGCCAACCGCCGAATCGGCCGGCTTGGGCACTGTGGCCGCCAGGTCGGTTCGGGTAACACCCGAGGTGCTTACGGCGCGAAGGTCCAGAAGTGGGCTGCGACGGACCACCAGCCGGCCGCTGTGCAGCGCGGCGTCGGAAACAGTGATTTTGGGCACATCGAACTCGGCCAACTCCTGCCCGCCCACCGGGCCACGACGCCACATGCGAATCGCAAACTGCTCGCGATCGCGGGCGGCCTTCAGAAGCGTGATCTCGACTTTCTGACGGTTCGCCTCCTGCCGGACTTCCCAACCCCGAACGTTGCCACCCTCGACCTTTTCCACAAGGTACTCCTTGGGCACGTCCACCTGGAACACGTCTCGCTCGCTTCTTCGGAACTCGAGGGCCAACTGCCAGACCAGCCGGAGACCGTCTTCCTGAACGTCGAACACGGCGTCGGAGCGGGCGGTCAGGCTGCGATCGACCTGGCCCTCGGCCACCTTGGGCCGCCACTGGATGCCGATCGCGCCACCCGGCCCCAGGGCCGTCTCGATTTGTTCGCGCGGCTTCTTGGTCTCGTAGCCGGACCGATCCATCAGCCGGCCCAGCCTGAGTTCGGTTTCGGCGGCGGGCACGGTGATCGAGATTGCGCTGGCCGGTGCGGCGGGCAACAACCCCTCGGTCACGCGCCACCCGCCGCGACGATCCAAACGCAACCGCACCGCCACCTCGAGCTCGTGCCGGCCCTTGCCCAAAACATACAGGGCCACCAATGAAGGCTGTGGCTTCGGCACGGGCGCGGCCGCCTGATTGGCAGCCTGCTGCCGGACCTGCTGCTGCTTGGACTGCGATCGAGACTGATCGGGTTTTACATCGGGCCGCAACACGCTCAGCCGGGCCGGCTTGCCGTCCAACTCGGCCCGGGCAAGCACGCCGCCCGCCAGGGCCAAAGGAATCTCCACGTGTTTCTCGGTGAACACGTCGATCTCCAGCCGCCCCTCGACCAACAGGTATTCGTCGCCCTCGAGCGTCGTCGTATACGAAGCGCCCGACAGGGCATACAGCGCCGGCGGCCGCTTCGCCTCCAGCTTCTTATCGGGATACGCCCGGTTCCAAAGCACGACGTACTTCGCGTACGGAACCAGCCGCTGATCGGCATCCTCGATCCCCGTTTCCGAATCGGGATCGTACGGCAGTAGTATCGCGTCTTCAGGCACGGCGACCGGTTTGTCGGGTTCGACAAGCTGGACCACGTACGGCCCGATTCTCATCTGGGGCGGAGCAGCTACGGTCGTCGACGTTGCGGCCACGATTGCCAAGAGCACGGCGGCTGTCGCGGTGAGTTTTCCCGGTGACACGGCCCGGCGGAGCCCACCCAAAAACCACCTCACCGCACCTGCTATCAGGTAGTAAGGCACCAGCAACGCGGCCGCGTAGACGGCCATGTTGCACACCCGAGCCGCCGCAATGCAGTCGAAGACCAGCGGAACCAGCGTGGCCACCAGCAGTACGGCGATCACGAACCGGACCTTCGTGCGGGCCCGACGCCCGCTCAGGCAGAGTCCGACGAGCCCCACGGCCAGGGCCAGTCCCCAGCCCAGGGCGTCGAAGCGCGACCGGCTGGCCAGCGTCACTTCCAGTTGGGGCTCGACTCCCAGGCTCCGGAAGGTGATCGCCTGGCCGCCGACCATATCACCCTGCTCCAGGCCGATCTTGAGGCTGCGAACGCCGTGCAGTTTCCGCAGCCGCTTTTTCTTCGGCTCGGGGGGTCGTGTCTTGGGAGGTCCTGGCGGCGGTTTCAAGACGGCCTTGGGGGCCTGCTCCACACCGAGATCCTTGCGGGCAGTCTCCTTGCCGGCTTCGTCCATTTCCGCGGCAGGTTTTTCCGCCGGCTTCGCGGCCGGTTTGTCTTCCGGCGCGGCAAAGGACTCCATGGCCGCAGGCTCTCGATCCTCTTCCACCATCAACTCGCTCACATCCATTGTCGGGGTCTCCGCGGCCGTCGGCATGTCTCTTCCCGCCATACCCCTGCTCAACTTAGACGCTCTTCGGGCAGACTCCCGGGCCGACTGCACGGCAGGCAGAAGCAGAAACGGGCCGTGCACGCCACCGGCCATCCAGTAGAGCGACTTGACGACCGACACGGCGGCCGGCTCGGGCCGGACCAGCTCGTCGGTCCTCACAGTTCCGCCCGCCTGAACAACCTCGTAACCCGGCGGAACGTGTAACCGCCACTGGAAATCGGCCAAGGGCACTTCGACCGCCTCCGACTCCTCGTCGGCGCGGAGCATCAGTTTGGGAGCCGACAACTCTACCCGGTCCGCCAGGTCAACCGCCGCAACCGGCGTCTGGTACACGATCCGCAACGACCTCGGCGCTTGGCCCGCTCCGGCCGACAGGCTCATCAGCAGGCTGGCACCCTCCCGCTGCGGCTTGATCGGCTGGCCGTCGAGCTCGGCCGACCAGAGTTCCGATCCCGGCGGCAGTCTGACTTCCAGGAAGAGAGCCTTGGTTCGCAAGTCGAACCGGGCCTCGGTCTGACTCACACGATCGGCCGAGAGATGCGTAATCAGCTCGGCAAGTTGGACAATCGTCGGGTGGAGCCGATAGCCCGGGTGGCGAAAGACGCTGATCTTCACCTCGGCCGGATCGCCCACAAAACCGAACGCACCCAGGAGCCGGGGTCCGGGCTGATACTCCGCGTCGACCAGCTCGCCGACGTCCACGCGCCGGGCGGTCGTGTCGAGGCGAACGTCGAGTTCGGCGCTCCCCTCGACCGCCACGAGGCCCGACTGGTAGGCCACGCCCCCGGCACGCACGATCGGCAGCGCCAGGTCCTTGGGCTCTTGGGCCGCGAGCGGCTGCTGGAAATCGACCGCCAGCCGGATTCTCCCGCGCCGGGCCTCCTCCAAAAGCACCGTCCAGCGTCGCGATCCGCCTGCCACTTCGCTGTCGGACTCCTTGAGCTTCACGCCGTCCAGTGCCCGGATCGAGACGGCCTCGGGCGTGCTTTCCGGCAGCTCGAGCAAGAGCTTTCGCGTCCGGGCTTCATCGACCTGGTAGACGATCTCGTAGTGGGCGGCCAGCGAGTCGGGCTCCACGCGGAGAAACGAAAAGGTCCGCGCCACCAGCCGCGGCCGCGTCCGCTCCACCACGAGCGTTGCCTTGTACGGCGGGGTTTCGTAGCGGTAGGCCAGGTTGGTGGGCACGCCGGCCAGCCCGGATTGCTCCTTCTCGGCGACGTCGAGCGGAGTGAGCGCTTCGACGGTTTCGGGGCGGACGGTCATGTCGTCGCGGGTTTGTACGGCGATGACACCTGCATCGCGTTTTGCCCCGGCCACGGCGAAGACGGGGAACTCGACTTGCGACGATTTCCAGTCGGCCAGCCAGGCGGCGGGCGTGCTTACCGCATGGAAGTTGACCGAGTACTCCTCACCCGGCGGCACACCCTGCGGCAGGCGCACGCGAATCCGGCCCGCCTCGTCCTTCGCGCCATAGCGCTCGAACGCCAGCGGCTTTTCCCCGGGGCCGGTCACACTGGTCACCTGCCAGCCGGCCGGAACGGAGAAATCAAAGAAGAAGAGCTTTTCAACGTCGGGTAACAGGGCCAGTCCGCCGCGGACCTGCTGCTCCTTATCGCCCAGGATCAGCAGCATGGCCGCGGTCACGGCCGTTTCGGCCGGTGGCTTGACGAATCGGGCCGACAACTCGAAATCCGCCCGGGGCGCGTAGTAGGCGACCACCGGACACAATGTCGGCGCACCCGGCTCGGCGCGGAGGATCGTCTCGGGCAGGGCGCGACTCAAGACCGAAGTGTCGATCGGCACCAGGCCTTCAAAAGCCACCGACTCGGCATTTAGCCGCTCGTCGACCAGCAGCCCCACCACGGCCACCTGGCCCACCACGTCCAGCGGCTCCAGCTTGGGTAGCGACCACGCATCAAGTCGCCCCGGTGTGCGAATCGCCGAGAGGTTCAACACCACGGTGTCGGTCGTCTGCTCGCGGAGCCGCACGTCGAGCACTCGCCGGCCGTCTTCCATTTCCATGGCCCAACGGGCCAACAGGGGCGATACGACGTCGGTGATCTCGAATCCCTCGGGCACCAGGAAACGAAAACGATCCACCGCCCGGTGCAAAACGTCCAGCGACACGGTTGCGTGCAGCCGCTCATAGGCTTCAGTCACTTCGTCGACAACCACACTTCGGGCGATCACCGCACGCCCACGGCGGTCGAGCCGGCTGTTGAGCGACATCACCAGCGTCGTATCGCCCGCCCGGGGCAACAACTCAAACCGGGTAACTCGGGGCGTCTCTTCCACCCGGCGGCTGAGGACGTCGGCGCCGCTTTTGACTTCCACGTCGCCGGGCACGGTCAAGCGGAGGCGTGCGGTGGGCGGTTTGGGCAGCCGGAAGTGGAGCGTCTGTTGAGCGGCCGTGGTTTCGACCGGTGCAACAATTTCGAGCGCGAGCTTGTGTGGCCCCTTGCCCTCGACGAACAACGTCAGCCGGCCGCCGTCGGCCCGACCGATGGCGGCTCCCTTGCCGTCGAGCGCGGCACTTCGCAGGCCGACGCCGCCCAGATCCAGCGGCACGGCGCGCAGCCCGTCCTCCAAAACGTGGAGCACCAGGGTACCGGCCAGCCGGGCTCTTTGTTGCTCGATGTCGGCCGTGTAGTCAGCCGAGACTAGCACGGCCGACAACGGGGCCTTTGTTTCAGGGGCCTTCTTCGCCTTCCGGAGCAGTTCTTCGTATTCGTCGCGCGAGAGCAATACGCGTCGCGGCTGGCCTTCCAACAGCACATTGAGATCCTCGAACGGGACGTAGATCTCCCGCACGATCCGTTTCGCTTCCGCGTCCTGCTTCTCGACCGCCGGAATCGCGCTCGTGCCCAAAGCGACCAGGCTCGTCGCGGCAAACGTGAGCAACAACCATGGTACTTGCTTACGCATCGGTTTTGCCTCCTTCGTCGTCCTGGGTGTCGGGCTTGTCATCGGCTTCCGATTCCCCGGCTTCGGGAGGTTTTGGCTGGCGTTTCTCGCCCGACGGTTCATCAACTGGCGGCCGCTGGTCCTCCGGGCTTTCTGCCGGCGCGGGTTGCGTCGGGCCGGAAGCTCCTTCTTCGGACTCCGCCACGATGCCTTGCGGCGGTCCGGCGGCCGGCTGTTCGCCAGCCTCGGAAGTGGCTCCAGCACGTTGGGCGCTGCGAGCCTCACGACGGGCAATCATCGCCGGGCTGCGAGGCAACGTCCACACGAAGAACCACACCGCCCAGATCACAAACACTACCAACAGGGCCAGCGCCAGCACGTCGTCGAGCAACTGCCTGGCCAAAATCGGCGTAAACACGCCGCACAGAACCAGCGCCACGATCAACAACCCCACGAAGAACGCCCTTGTGGAAAGGCCGGCCGGCAGAAGCAACAACCCGCCAAGCACCACAATTACAAAAACGGCCGCACTCATCTCGAGCCGGTCCCGCGTTTTCAGACGCAACGACCCGTCGGGCGGTGGCTCGGGCCGCAGCGTGGAGAATACATAGAGCTGGCCGTCGGTCTGGAAGGTATCGGCCGGATTGGCCGTCATCTTGACGCCCTCCGACACCCAGCGAATCCGCGAGTTGGCATCGCAACGGAGGATTGGCTTCCAGTGCATCGAGTCGTCGATCTGCCACTCGAACTCCTCCGTCCAAGGTCCTTTCTTCTCCAGCAGGGCCAACTCTTCCGGCAGATACACACACAGGTAGACCTTCTGTACGGCCGGTTCCTCGGGCAGTTCGGGCAGGTCCAGCCGGCTGCCGTCGCCGGGAACCGTGTAGCGAAGCTCCAGCACAAAGGGCTCGTCGGCGTTCGGATCGACCAGCGGCACGAAAAACGTGCCCTTCTCCTGGCCGCCTTCCAGCGTGACCGGCTTGCCGTCGATGCGAAGCGGCTCGGTGTCGAACTCGACGCCCTCGGGCAGCTTGACCTCCAGCCGCTGCCGGGCACTGCGCATGCGATACAGTGCCTGCGCCGAGAGCTGCTCGCTGCGCGTGACGACGGTTCGCACGAGCGCGCGTTCGATGCTCGTTCGCTTGATCTCCTCCAGCTCATACCGAGTTGCCCTCACGACCAGCACCCACTGGTCATGAAACTCAAAAGCCCGCGCTGCCCCCTCTTCCTTCAATCCCTCGGCGCCGTCCATCAGATCGTGCTGTGGATCGATCGGCCGCAGGCCCACCGGTGTCTCCGATGTCTTGCCGCCCGTGGCCCGGATGTCGATCGTCTCGGCCTTCGCCAGGACGATCTGCCCCCAGGCCCGGTCAACCCCGATCGGGGTCAGGCGCGGCACGGCGATCTCCATGCTCTTGCCGACCTCGAGCGAGTCGATCTTCTGCTCCCACGTAAGATCGATCTTCGCTCTACCGATGAAGCCCGTGTCGCCGCGAAGCCCCCACGCTACGTAACCGTCTTCAGAGGCTGGCTCCGGCGAATCGATCACCGCCTCACGGACGCGCGGCGTGCTGTTCTGAATCGCGCCCAGCAGTTCTGCCGGCACGTCGATTCGCAGCGACTCCACGGCGCTGTAACGGATGTCGTAGAAGAAAGTGGCCTCGAACTTGACCACGCCGGACTCGATTCGGGCCGCGAGCAATTGCCGCACGGTGATGTAGGGCCTGCGCCGCTCAGCTTTCAGGACCAGCTTGACCGGGTCCTGAGCGAAGGCGAACGCCAAGCCGCCGGCACTCGCTGGTTGTGGCCGCTGCCTGCCACTCACTTCCATTCCCTGCAACGCCTCGGTCAGCGAGATGGTGCGCAGACCTTCCACCTCTGCGGGGCTCACGCGCAGACTTTCTGCGGCGTACACGACCAGCCGGCCCGTGGCTCGCCTGACGGAGCCCACCTCGATCTGCGGGAGGTCGACGGCAACCGACGCGGCTTGTCCAGTCGGCTCGAGCAAGTCGGGCTCGTTCAACTGCTTGATCAGCGTCAGCCCGAACCCGACCTTCCCCAACGCCTTGCGCCCCAGATTCACGACGAGGTGTGTCTGCTCTTCGCCGCCTTGATGCCAGCTCTCGACGACCACGGGTTCCGCTCCGCCCACAGGCGTACCCCGCGGATTGCGGACCTCGTACCCGCCGGGCAAGACCAGCTCCAACTGAAA
>Ga0180432_10010884_pt1 | contig 10811 bp, 10 predicted proteins | sample SS_ome_10_FD_132414 | JGI IMG/M metagenome (GOLD analysis project Ga0180432, IMG submission 132414) | Hypersaline lake sediment archaeal communities from the Salton Sea, California, USA - SS_1_MS_2 metaG | ecosystem: Environmental > Aquatic > Non-marine Saline and Alkaline > Hypersaline >...
CCTGCTCTTCCTTGGCCGATTCATAGCCAGCGTTCTCCGAAATGTCGCCGTCCTCCTTGGCATTCCGGATCTTTTCAGCCACATCCTGCCGGCGGACCGTCGTCAGATACTCTAACTCTTTTACGAGTTTTTCGTATCCTTCTGCTGTCAGAAAACTCTCCTCAACCATTGTCCCTACCCGCCTGTGCATTCCTCACTGATCGAATAAAAAGACCCGTACCGGTGAAATGGTATGCGGCCCAAATGACAAAAACTGAGAGAGGCGCTCTCTCAGTCCCTGTCCCAATCCAACAGACATAATTATAAACTGAAACGCTTATTTCGTCAAGTGCCAGACACGCTCGCCAGCCTTGCCGTGAGAACCCCTCCCCAGCCCGGCCAAATGGTCCTCCCGGACGGCCCTGGCATAGACACGCAGCCGTTGGGCGACCTGATCCTCGTCGTCAAAGAAGGTGTTTAACTGCGAGCGGTAGCAAAGGACTGCGCTGACCTTGGCTGCCAGGTCCTGCGGGCTAAGAGAAAAAAATTCATGCCGCCAGTTTTCTCCTCCTACCCGCTGCCTGGCCGTCGCCAGTGCAAAAGGCACCTCAGCGTAGGGATAATCTTCGTAAAAGACCACCCGGTGCCCGGTTGCCTGAAGAGCCAGAGCCGCCGCCGCCACAATCTGGTGATCTATGTGATGTCCGGCCGTAAGCGGGGCATAGATCGTCACCTCCCCCCGCGCCCCCACCAGCCCCTCCAACTCTTCCCTCACATCGACAACCAGCGAAAACTCGCCCAGGTGCACCTCGGCGAAAATATCCTCGTCCGATTGATAGAGAAATTCGCCTGTCACAGAATGCCGGCGATAAATGCAATCGAGGTACGACAGGTGACAAAAATCGGCGCCCAGAACCTGCAAAGCGGCCCGATCTTCGGCCCGGCGCAGCGCTGGCGCATTGGCGCCTGTTTTCCACCGTTCGTGCAGGGCAGCAATATAATCAGAAAAAACCAAACTGCCACCCTCCTCGCCAAAACGCGGGCTACCGGCAAAGACGGTCACGACCAGCACCGCCTCTTCCGCCCGGCCGAGTTGGTGGATACGCCCGCCGCAAGATAAAACGACGTCGTCCAAATGAGGCGAAAAATAAATGTGACGATACGCTGACATCGGACACTCCAGACTCTAAAACGACTAGGAATTTGGTACCGGCAAACCTTAAAACTCGCCCCTGGGACTGTACAAAATGGAAAAGATGGTGTATAATTGTGGTTGGTTGTGGTGGATTGTGGGGCAAGGTGGGGCGCAAAGTGGGAGGAAATCATAAATTTGAGCCTTCAAAAAGTTTCCTAGTGGGAAAGGTCTAGAACAAATGTTCTTGGGACGATACGAGCACACCATAGACGCCAAAGGTCGGCTGACCATTCCCGCCAAGTTCAGGGGCGATCTTGCTTCGGGTACCGTGGTAACCAAAGGCATAGATCGCTGTTTGTTTCTGTTTCCTGCGGCCGAGTTTGAGACTCTGGCAGCTCGTATCCGTGAATTGCCCATCACTCGAGAAGAAGCTCGCGAATTTCGGCGACAGATGTTTGCCGATGCCAGCGCCGACATTCCCGACAAGCAGGGACGAATTATCGTGCCTCCCTATCTGCGCGAATACGCAGGCATTGACAACCAGGTCGTCGTCATCGGCCTCGACACTTATATCGAAATCTGGCCTGCCGAGACCTGGACAAATCGGGAAACACCCGACAACCTCCACTGGGAACAATTAGGTATCTAGGGTCTAATGATGGTTGATAACCATCCTTTCCCTAATTATACACATAAATCCGTTCTTTATCAAGAAGTCTTGGCCGCGCTGAGGCCAGCACCCGGCAAGCGGTTCATAGACGGCACAGTGGGGGGTGGGGGACATGCCTGGAGGATCCTGGCGACTTCATTCCCCGACGGGCAACTCCTGGGCATGGACGCCGACCCCGCTGCCTTGCAAGTGGCGCGCGATAGGTTGGCTGCTTTTGGACCACGGGTCACTTTGGTCCAAAGCAATTTCGTCCGCCTGGAGGAAATCGCCAAACAATGTGAATTTTACCCCATTCACGGCGTTCTGCTCGACCTCGGCATCTCCTCCATGCAATTGATCGACGCCACACGGGGTTTTTCTTTCCAGCACGACGGCCCGCTGGATATGCGAATGGACCCCAACCTTCAAATAACCGCTGCCAACCTGGTGAACGATCTGCCGGCGAAAGAGCTGGCAGACCTGATTTGGCACTATGGCGAGGACCGGTATGCCCGTCGCATTGCACAGGCCATCGTGGCAGCACGTCCTCTGACCACAACCGGGGAACTGGCCCAGGTAGTGGCCCGCGCTGTAGGCCGGCGGGAGCGAATTCACCCTGCAACGCGAACGTTTCAAGCCCTGCGCATCGCCGTCAACGAGGAACTGAGCGCGCTGGAAACCGTCCTGCCCCAGGCAGTGCGCGTGCTGGCAACGGGTGGCCGGCTGGCAGTCATTTCGTTCCATTCTCTGGAAGACCGGCTGGTCAAAAACTTTTTCCGGCAAGAGTCTCGAGATTGCATCTGCCCACCCAAAATGCCTGTCTGTTCCTGCCAGCACAAGGCTTCTCTCAAAATCGTGACGCGCCATCCACTGGTCCCATCGGACAGGGAAAAGGCGCGCAACCCCCGCAGTCGCAGTGCCAAACTGCGGGTCGCTGAAAAGCTGCCAACAACATAAGGTGCAACACAACAACCCGTCCGGGAGAAATCAGATGGCGCAAAACAGACGCCCCCCCACCAACAACATCCTCAATCGTTCTCGCCCGCAGGGAGCGCTGGCTTTTCTGGTCACCATTGTGATCCTGGGATTGATAGGCTGGGTGTATCTGAGACAGGCCAGCGAGGCCGCCGAGCTACAGCATCGCATTCAAACACTGCGCCAGCAGGAGCAAGAACTCCAGCGGCAAAACGATCAACTGGCCTATGAGGTAGCCCGGCTGGCATCGGTGGATCAGTTGAGCGCGCGAGCGCGCCAGCTAGGATACGTCGCCGTGTCGCAGGCGCGCTTTGTAGCCGTCACCGGGTATCCCTCCCATCAAGAGACCGCGCCAGAAGAGACAATGACACTGGCCCAACGCCATCCCGCCGAGCGTGCCACGCCTTCGGCTGTGGCCGGCTGGTGGAAGACATTTACCGGCCAGTTTGAGGCCTGGGCGCAATCGGAGCAACCTTAGGAGCGCCCATGGCAGCGAACATAGACACCCTGCCCCGGCATCGCCTGATTGTCTTGGCCGGAGTAATGGTCGGCTTTGGACTGATTCTAACCTGGCAGCTTGTCCGGTGGCAAGTGATCGAACGAGATCAATTCATCAGCATTGTCGAAAATCGCCCCACTGGTGGCGAGCAGACGCCAGCGCGCCGGGGACGAATCCTGGATCGCCAGGGCCATCCACTGGCACTGGACACTATTGAATATCAAATTACCGCCACGCCCGGTTGGATCGGCGACCCCGGTCAAGTTGCCCTTCGTCTCGCTCCTCTGCTGGACCTGCCAGCGCAGGAACTGACAACCGTGCTGTCCAGCAACACGCCGTGGGTGCTGCTCCGTCGCCGTGTGTCACGGGAGGTGGGCGAGACACTCCGTGAATGGGACATCTATGGGCTCCACGTCACTCCCTGGCCCAGGCGTGGCTACCCGGAAGGGACGCTGGCAGCTCACTTGCTGGGCTTTGTGGCCCAAGACCAACAAGGTTTCTATGGCATAGAGGGCTATTACAACCAGTTGCTGGCCCCCTCTGCTTTCCCCATGGAGGCAGGGGAAAAATCGGCCACGCTAGCATCGCCCGTGGCGACCGGAATTTTTCCCTTTAGCCTCGAAAAAGTCACAAAACAAGGATCTCCCGACCTGATCCTGACCGTGGATCGTGTGATCCAGCATATTGCTGAGCAAGAACTGGATGCCGCCATCAACCAGCATCGGGCCAGCGGAGGATCGATCATCGTCATCGACCCCGCAGTGGGGCCATCCTGGCCATGGTCAGCCGGCCGGTCTACGACCCAGAATACTATAGCGAGGCAACCTCTACAGAGCTCTGGGCCGACCCAGCCGTCACATGGGACTATGAGCCCGGCTCTGTTTTCAAGATCGTCACCGTCGCATCGGCTCTGGATGCGGGGACGATAACATTGGACCAGGCTTTTGACGACAAAGGAGTCATCGAAGTAGGTGGCCGCCAACTCTATAACTGGGACCGGCAAGCCCACGGTCGCGTGACCATTACCGACGCCATGACCCTGTCGCTCAATACGGTGATGGCCGAGGTCAACACCACCGTCGGGCCTAAAATCTTTTACGCCTACGTGCAACGGTTTGGATTTGGACGACCAACCGGCATAGACCTGGCCGGCGAGAGCGAAGGACAGTTGAAACTGCCCAGCGACGCCATGTGGAACGAATCCGAACTGGGCACCAATGCCTTTGGCCAGGGGTTGGCAGTGACGCCCCTCCAGATGGCCTGTGGGGTGGCAGCTATTGCCAATCGTGGCACCATGATGGTCCCCCACGTTCTGAAGGAAATTGTGAGCCAGGACCAGGTCTGGCCGCGCCATCCCACCATTGCCCGGCAGGTCGTCTCACCGGAGACAGCCAAACAAGTCACTGAAATCCTGATCCGGGCAGCTCAAGAGGGGGCGCCCGCTTCAGTGGTACCCGGCTATGCAATTGCCGGCAAGAGCGGCACGGCACAGATTCCCATACCGGGTGGCTATGACCCTGAATGGACGATTGCTTCCTTTGTAGGATTCGCGCCGGCCCATGACCCGCAATTTCTTATCCTGGTCAAAGTCGATCGCCCCCAGGACACACCCTGGGGAGCGACCGTGGCGGCACCGATCTTTCGTAACATTGCCCAACGATTGTTTGTGATGATGGACATCCAGCCAGAGAGGGAGTAAAAGCCCTCGTGAAATGGACAAAGGTCTCCCTGCCGCGTCCTGTGAGCCTTTGAGACGGACACTGAATGAATGACAAGGTACAAGGATATAAAGATATGTTGGAACTCGTTCTGGCCGACGTGATCCAGGGCCTGACAGGCTGGCAACCAGTGGGACTGGACCAACCGATAGCCGGCGTCCATATGGACTCCCGCCAGGTTGTCGCGGGAGGAATGTTCTTTGCCTTGCGGGGTGAGCAACAGGATGGGCACGTTTTTATCCCCGATGCCTTGGCCAAAGACTGCCGGATTGTCGTCGCCGAGCGAGCGCCAGAAGCCGAATGTGCGATCCTGGACACACGTGATGCAGACCACTTGCGCGAACAAGCCGGACGGTTGCTCTCCTCCCCATCTGCCCGGCAAACGCCGGTGTGCCTGCTGGTGCCTGATAGCCTGGGAGCGCTGCAACAGTTGGCTGACTTTTGGCGGACCAACCACCCCGTGCGAGTCATTGGCGTGACAGGTAGCGTGGGCAAAACGACGACCAAAGAGATGACCACCACAGTGTTGAGTCAGCGCTATCAGGTGCTCAAAAGCGAGCGCAGCATCAACACCGCTACCGGTTTGCCCCTCACCCTCCTGCATCTGACATCGACCCACGAACGGGTCGTGCTAGAGATAGGAGGGGGATATGAATTGGGCGAGATCGCCCGCCTGGCACACATTGCCCGCCCACAGGTGGGAGTCGTGACCAACGTCGGCCCCTCGCACCTGGAGCGGATGGGCACCATCGAGCGCATCGCCCTCAACAAGGCCGAGTTGGTAGAGGCATTGCCAGAAGACAGCGTCGCTATCCTCAACGCCGACGACCCTCTGGTGCGAGACATGGCTGCCAAAGCCCGAGGGCGCGTCTTTTTCTACGGCCTGGCGCCCGACGCCGACCTGTGGGCCAACGACATCGAGAGCCTGGGCCTGGAGGGGCTGCACTTTCGGTTCCATTACAAGGACGATGCGATCTATGCCCGCGTGCCGTTGCTCGGCCGGCACAGTGTCCACACGGCCTTGCGCGCCGCCGCGGTGGGACTGGTCGAAGGGCTATCGTGGCACGAGATCATGCAAGGACTACGAGACGCCCCACAGTTGCGACTGGTGGTGGTGCAGGGACTGAACGGCAGCACGTTGCTGGATGACACCTACAACTCTAGCCTCACATCAGCCATTGCCGCCCTGAACCTTCTGGATGAACTGCCAGGCCGCAAGATCGCCGTCTTGGGCGACATGCTGGAACTGGGCAGACATGAGGAAAAAGACCATCGCAAATTGGGGCGACGGGCCATGGACGTGGTCGACCTCCTGGTGACCGTTGGCCCGCGAGGGCGCATCATCGGTGAGGAAGCAACTTTCCTGGGCATGGCCCGGGAGAGCGTCAAGATACTCGAGGACAACGACGCAGCCATCGCCTACCTTCAGCAGGTCGTCGCGCCGGGCGATACGATCCTGATCAAAGGTTCGCGGGGCATGAAAATGGAGCAAATCGTGAATGCCCTGTCGGTGGTAGAAAAAAATGCTCCATAGAAAAAAAACAAGATCAAGCATCTAACGTCAAATATCTAACATCGAGCGTTATTCATGGCTTATTCTTTGTTCCTGGGCGCTATCACATTCGTGCTGGCCGTTATTTGGGGCACGCCGCTGATCAACTTGCTCAAAAAGTACCACGTGGGCAAACAAATTCGCATTGACGGTCCCCATTCTCATCAGGTCAAAATGGGCACACCCACCATGGGCGGGTTAATGATCATCATACCGGTACTTCTCATCACCGTGGCATCCAACTTTGTCGAGATCGTCTCAACGACAGCCGCCGGGCGCGCGCTGCTCGACCGGCTGGGCGTGGCCCGCCAGGCGTTCTTTGGCGAGTCGCTTCTGGTGCCCCTCGGCGTCATGCTCGCTTTTGCCCTCCTGGGCGCCGTGGACGACTGGGCCGGCGTTCGGGGACACCGTCGTGGAGAAGGCCTCCGAGGGCGATGGCAGTTTCTCATCCAGTTGATCATTGCCACCAGCACGGCGCTGGTGTTGCACTTTGGCCCTCCTCAGCTCCACAGCATGGCTCTGCCCGGCATGGCTGAAAAGATCGACATCGATGGCCTGTGGATCCCCATCGCCGTGCTCATCATTGTCGGCTTCTCCAACGCGATCAACCTGAGCGATGGCCTCGATGGGCTGGCAGGATCGGTCGCGGCAGTGGCTTTTGCCTGCTATGGCGTCATTGCCCTGCTGCAGGATCAGGGCTGGCTGGTCGCTTTTTGCTTTACCGTCACGGGAGCGACGATGGCTTTCCTCTGGTTTAACGCCTACCCGGCCGACATGTTTATGGGCGGCGTTGGCTCCTACGCCCTGGGAGCCACACTGGCGGTGGTGGCCTTGATGACCGGCCAGTGGCTGTTGTTGCCCCTCCTGGGGTTGGTTTTTGTCGCCGAGTTGATCTCGGTGGTCATCCAAGTCAGCGTCTTCAAGTACACCCGCCTCCGCACCGGCCAGGGCCGCCGTGTGTTCAAAATGGCGCCATTGCACCACCACTTTGAGTTGGTCGGCTGGTCAGAGACGCAGGTGACCCAACGATTCTGGCTGGTGGGTATCCTGGCCGGCATGTTGGGCATTGCCCTGGCCTTGTGGGGCAATCCGGCAAGTTAGGTAGCGAGATGGCAGAGAAACGATTTGACAAACAACGAGCAACAGTGGTAGGATTGGCGCGCGAAGGGACGGCGCTGGCGCGCTTCCTGGCCGAGCGTGGTGCCACTGTGACCGTGAACGACCAAAAGAACCACCAGGCGCTCAAACCCCAGTTGGCCGCGCTGGAGGGCCTGCCCATCCGTTACCGGCTCGGAGGACACCCGGAAGCCATCTTTGACGCCGACATCATTTTTCTCAGCCCGGGCGTCCCCTTTGACAGCCCGCTGGCCGAGGAGGCCCGGCGGCGTGGCATCCCGTTGAGCAACGAGACGCGCCTGTTCACTCGGCTCTGTCCTGCCCCAGTCATAGGCATCACCGGCTCCAGCGGCAAGACGACGACCACAGCACTGGTGGGCGAAATGCTCAAAAAATCGCATCCAGGCCAGGTGTGGGTGGGTGGCAACATAGGATACCCTCTCATCAGCCATCTGGATGAGATCCGTCCCCAAGACCGGGTCGTGATCGAGTTGTCGAGCTTTCAACTGGAGCTGTTTGGCCACTGGGAGACGAGCGGAAACGACAGCGGCCCGCTCTTTGATCCGGCTGGATGGAGCCCACCGGTCGCCGCGATCTTGAACATCACGCCGAACCACCTGGACCGGCATCGCACGATAAAAGCATACACCGCGGCCAAGCGGGCGATCATCGCCTACCAAAAGGCCCAGGACGTGGCCGTGCTGGGCTTTGACAACGCAATAACGCAGGCCTTGGCCTATGATTGCCCGGGCCGCGCCGTCTTTTTTGGGACGTCGGCCCGGCAGATGGCCCCCCAGGAAGCATGGGGAGCGTTCCTGGAAGAGAAAAAGGGAAACAAAAAAGTGATGGTCCGCCTCGACGGCCAGGTGTATCCCGTTTGCCCCACCGGGGCATTGCGCCTGCGAGGGCGGCACAACATAGAGAACGTGCTGGCAGCGTGCGCCATCGCCTCAGCCGCCGGAGCAAGTCTCCAAGCCATCCAAAAGACTGCGACGACCTTTGAGGGCCTGCCTCACCGCCTGGAGCTGATCCGAGAACGGGGCGGCGTGCGATACTACAACGACTCTATCGCCACCTCGCCGGAGCGGGCCATCGCAGCCCTGCGAAGCTTTGACGAACCGATCGTGCTGCTGGCTGGCGGGCGAGACAAACACTTGCCCTGGGACGATTGGGCCCGGCTGGCGCACCAAAAAGCGAGGCACGTGATCCTCTTTGGCGAGGCAGCACCGATCATCCGGCAAACCATGAAAGCGGTGACAGGCCGCTGCAAAATACATCTGGCTGCCTCCATGGAGGCAGCGGCAGGGCTGGCTGCCAGTCTGGCCCAACCGGGAGACGTGGTGCTCCTCTCCCCCGGCGGGACCAGTTTCGACGCTTTCCAGGACTTTGAGGAGCGCGGCGAACGCTTTAAAAATATAGTAAAAAATTTAAATAATTCAACCCTAAATCTTGACACGAGGTAACCATGACAGCGCGTGACTTGATTGCTGAAAGACAAGCCAAAAACCGGCAACAGGGGGTGGACTATCCACTGATCGCCATCGTGGTCGCCCTGCTGCTCATCGGACTGATGATGGTCTTCAGCGCCACCTTTAACCTGGCTGCCGAGGAGTACGACAACCCCGCCTATTTCTTTACCCGGCAGGTCATATGGATAGCCTTGGGCGGCGTGATGCTCGTGCTGCTGGCACGCGTTGAGTATCGCCAATGGCGGCGATACTCTATCACCTTGATGGGCCTGGCCCTGCTCCTGCTGGTGATTGTCTTTTTCCTGGGAACCACTCGCTTTGGCGCCCAGCGCACGCTCTGGAAAGGCTCCGTCCAGCCCAGCGAGTTCTGCAAACTGATCATCATCATCTATGTGGCCGACTGGGTCTCGTCAAAAGGCGAACGCATCAAGCAGGTGACGTATGGCCTGATCCCCTTTGCCATCCTCATCGGCGCCGTGGCGGCGCTCATTGTCTCCCAGCCAGACATCAGCACGGCAATCATCATTGTTCTGACAGCAGTCGTAATGTTCTTTATCGCAGGGGCAGACGTGCTGCAATTGTTCATCGGCTTTGCTTTCGGCAGCGCAGCGTTCGCCCTCCTCATCAGCCGCTCGCCCCACGCCTGGGACCGGGTGATGGCCTACCTGACGACACTGCGCGACCCTTACAGCGGCAGCAGCTATCAGGTGCGCGAGGCCCTGGCGGCCCTGGGACTGGGCGGGCTCACCGGCCAGGGATTGGGCATGGGTACACAGAAACTGCAAGCACTCCCCCTCCCCCACACCGACACCATATTTGCGGTGCTGGGTGAAGAGCTGGGGTTGATGGGCACCATGCTGGTCATTGGTCTCTTTGCAGCGCTGGCCTATCGCGGGTTCAAGATCACGTTGGAGGCGACTGACAATTTCGGAGCGGTGCTCGCTGCTGGCCTCACTTTCTCGCTCCTGTTCCAGGCCCTCATCAACATCGCCGTGGTCACGGCCACTCTGCCGTTTACCGGCATCCCCCTGCCATTCATCAGCTACGGCGGATCCTCGATGGTCATTTCAATGGCCAGCGTGGGTATTCTGCTGGGGGTGTCTCGAGGCAAGAATCAAAAGGAGTCCAAACGCCGTGCGCGTTATCATATCGGGCGGCGGGACGGGGGGACACGTGTATCCCGCACTGGCCGTCGCCAGAGCACTAGCCGCCGACCGCAAAAACGCCAATAGAAAAGCCAGCGCAGAGACAGAGATCCTCTACATCGGCAGCCGGGGCGGTGTGGAGGAAACGTTAGTGAACCGGGCAGGGCTGGCGCAAAAGAGCATCCCGGCCGGTGGCGTGCGTGGCCTGGCGCCGTGGACGGCCGCTGCCAACCTGGTCAAGCTGACCCGGGGGTTTGCAATGGCGCAACAAATCTTGCGCGCGTTTGCGCCGCACGTCGTCTTTATCACCGGCGGCTACGTCTGCACCCCGGTGGCACTGGCCGCCTGGCTGCAAAATGTGCCCGTCATGATCTACCTGCCGGACCTGGAGCCGGGGTTGGCCATAAGGACACTCTCCCGGTTGGCAACCCGGGTGGCCGTGTCCTTTCCAGAAACGGAACAGTTCTTTCCCAAAAACAAAGTGCTGGTCAGTGGGTACCCGGTGCGAGAGGCCTTTCTGAAGGCTGACAAGGCCGCCGCGCGTGAAAAGTTTGAGCTCGACCATCGTACGCCG
>Ga0180432_10010885_pt1 | contig 10810 bp, 10 predicted proteins | sample SS_ome_10_FD_132414 | JGI IMG/M metagenome (GOLD analysis project Ga0180432, IMG submission 132414) | Hypersaline lake sediment archaeal communities from the Salton Sea, California, USA - SS_1_MS_2 metaG | ecosystem: Environmental > Aquatic > Non-marine Saline and Alkaline > Hypersaline >...
AGCCACAGGTTTGCCTCCTTGGATTGTTGTTTCTTGCAACTACAATCTTACCAGGATTTGGCAAACCTGTAAGTTCACAGGTCAACTGACACGTTTGGGAGCAATTTTGGATCTACTGAGACTTGAAAATCCCTGCGCCGAGCCACGAAAAACTGCCCGACGTCGTGATCTATGACGAGGACAGAAACTGGCTCTTTTCGATTGAGGCTGTGACTTCTCACGGCCCGGTGTCGCCCAAACGCCATTTCGAACTCGAAGAGATGTTGCAAGAATGTTCGGCGGGCCGTGTTTACGTCACCGCATTCCCCGACTTGCTCACTTTCAGGGACTTTCTCACCGACATCGCCTGGGAAACAGAAGTATGGATAGCCGAAATACCAGATCACCTGGCTCACTTTGATGGTGAGCGATTCCTGGGCCCGCATACGAAACCGGGATGATAGAATTCAAGCCACGTCCGAATCGCTCAAGATTCAAGGAGGTGCACGATGTCTGAATTACCCATCCGCCGGCCAGCCGTCGCCGGCCAATTCTACCCCGGCGATCCAGACGTACTGCGGCAAAGCGTCCAAAAGTACGTGGGCGAGGCAACGCTGCCAGAGAACCTGGGCGCCGTCCGCGCCGTCATCGCGCCGCACGCCGGATACGTCTACTCCGGCCCCACGGCCGGATATGCCTTCAAGGCACTGATGACTCTTCCTCACAAAGAGTGGACCGTTTTCCTGCTCGGGCCGGCGCACCGCGCTCACTTTGGCGGCGTGGCATTGGGAAACTATTCCGCCTTCCACACCCCCCTGGGCGACGTCCCTATCGCCGTTGACCGGGTCGCAGATATGCTGGCCCGCTCGTCTCTCTACACCCGCGCCGCCGAGGCCCACGTGCTCGAGCACTGCCTCGAGGTGGAAGCGCCATTTCTTCAATTTACACTGCCGGATTTCCGGCTGGTACCCATGCTGTTCGGCAACGTGGACCCACGGGAAGTGGCCGCAGAACTGGCCGACCACGTCGGCGAGGACGACCTGATCGTCGTCTCCAACGACCTGAGCCACTTTTACCCCTACGACCAGGCCCAACAACTGGACCGTGCGGTGCTGGACGCGGTGCTGACCGGAGACGAGGTGGGGGTGCTGAGAGGCGAGGCCTGTGGCCGCGCGCCTGTGGTCACATTGATGGGTATCGCCCGCCGCAAGGGGTGGCGGCCTCACTTGCTGGACTATCGCACCTCCGGCGACACGGCGGGCGACAAGTGGCAGGTCGTGGGTTACGGCTCGGTCGCGTATACCGCTTGAAAGGATACTAAAAATGTCCCTCACACCTCGAGAACGGCAGACGCTCCTGACACTGGCGCGCGAGGCGATCACCCGGGCGGTCAATCGCCAGGAGCCGCCTCCGGTGGACTTGAACAATGTGCCGGAGAATTTGCAACGCGATGGGGCCAGTTTTGTCACACTGACCAGGCAAGGACGGTTGCGGGGTTGCATCGGCTCGCTGGAAGCACGTCGCTCGCTGGCGGTGGACGTCCACGAGAATGCGATCAGCGCGGCGCTCCACGACCCGCGTTTCCCGCCGGTGAACGCTGAGGAACTAGACGACCTGCAGGTCGAGGTCTCGGTGTTGAGCAGCCCGCAGCCGCTGGCCTACGACGGCCCCGACGACCTCATCGCCAAGCTGCGCCCCGGCGTGGACGGCCTGGTCATTGAGCGGGGCTGGAATCGGGCCACCTTCCTCCCCCAGGTGTGGGAGAAACTGCCGGACCCCCATCAATTTCTGGAGCACCTGTGCCTCAAGGCTTACCTGCCCGCCGATGCCTACCGCCAGCCCGGCCTCGACGTGTATACCTACCAGGTGGAAAAGTTCGAGGAGTAGGGCAGGCTGCCAACTTGCTCTACGGCTCGACGACGATCTCCAACCCCTCCGTGGGGATCACCTCGAAGAAGGTATTGCCGACCTGCAACGGGATTGGGTTGCCATCCCCATCCGTCAGCGTCAGCATGTCCTCCCGCTCCCAATGCTGCCAAAAGGCCTCAATCTGTATCCCGTCGCGGAAGATGACGGCCCGGTTAGAGTACCAGAGCGCAAACTCAATCGAGAGCGCGCCGCTATGGGGTTCCTCGATGATGTCGGTATCCCAGTGGGGCACGTAGAGCACCACCACGTTGGCTACGTTGAGTTGCTCGCCGGTGAGGGCGTCGGTATGAGGAACTCCATCGGACCAGCGCAAGTAATGACCGCTACCCTCATCGTAGCGCCATTCGGCGTCGGCACCGCGGCCGACCCAGGGGATTCGGATGGTGGTTGCGGGTTTTCCCTCGATTGTCGGCTCTTCAGAGAAGACCATCCCCTCCAAATTCTGTCGCCCGCTCACACCGCGCTTGGCCGCCCAATCACGCACCAGGGCCGGACTGGTGAACAATGTGTCCTCATACCAGTCTCCATCGCGGCTAAAGTCGCGGTAAAAGACCGGCGCGCCGACGCCGACGCTGGGCGAGGCAACCCGGTCGGGGTAGAGGTCCGAATCTCTGACCAGTTCCAGCACGCCGTTGCTGAAGCCGGAGCAGGCCAGCACCGCCTTGTAGATGGCCGGGATGTGCAGATCAATCAGGCGACCGCTGCGGCAGGAACCTACCCGCTCCGGGTCTTTGCCCAGAAACACCGCTGTCCAGCGGGTTCCGACACTCCAGCCTTCGTTGTAGTGCTCAAAGATCAGGTCGGCGCTGTTGATGCCCGCCTGGGGTCGCACACGGTCTGGCCAGTTGGAAATCTTGATCGCCACCGGCACGCGGTCCAGTGAACTAACGTCATCCATCACTTCTCCGGTGAGCGGATTGACGTTCTCCGGCAGCGACGTCGGAGTCGGCGTGAAGGCAGGCGTTGGAGTGAGGGTGGGCATTGGCATATCAGTAGGAGGCAACGTAACCACAGGCGCAGGAGTGCGAGTCGGCGTAGGGGTTACCTCAGCCGTTCCACCACTACATCCCCCCAATGCACTCGCAACGAGCGCCAGCATAGCCAGGCCCACCGTGCCCCAAATCAGAGTGCGCAGCCGCTTCTCGTGCTCTATCCGGTTCATTCTGGTTCACCTCCCAGTGTGATTCTGGCTATTATAGCACAAGCAAGGCGACGGACAACGCCCGAGTTGGCGCTGGCAGTGCGGCCATTCGACCATCAGTCGTGACGGCTCGTACTGACCGTGAACTTGACGCCGGCTCGAGCGTGTCCGAGGATGTGCTGCTTGCCAGCCCAAGCAGCGCCCTCGCCGTGCGCCCGGCGCTTTTCCAACTCGGCTCTACCCTCTTCCCTCTACTCCTCCCGCCCTGACTCGTTCTCCGTTTCTTCGCTCGACCTGGCCTGTCCCGCCTGCCGCTCAAAGGTCAACCCATCCTCTCCCGCGTCCACGACGACCAGGTCATCTCTCTCGAAACTGCCGCGCAGCAACTCGACGCTGAGGGGGCTTTCGATGTGCTTTTGCAAGGCGCGACGCAGCGGGCGCGCGCCAAACTGGGGGTCGAATCCCTCACGGGCCAGCCAAGCGCGGGCTGCCTCGGTCAACTCGACCTCCAACCCCAGTTCCGTCAATCGTTCCGCGATTTCCTGCATCTGCAAGTCCACGATACGCTCCACGTCCTCGACCGTGAGACCGTTAAAGATGATGATCTCGTCCACGCGATTGATGAACTCGGGGCGAAAGGTTTTTTCCAGCGCCTTTTTGATGTCGCGCTGGTTATCCGACCCATCCTCGAGGGTGGCGATGGCCTGCTGAAAGCCGATCTTGAGCGCAGTGCTGGCGAACTTTGTTCCCACGTTCGAGGTCATTATGACGACCGTGTTGCGAAAGTCCACCACGCGCCCCTGCCCGTCGGTCAAGCGGCCGTCGTCCAGGATCTGTAGCAGCGCGTTCCACACGTCCTGGTGCGCCTTTTCGATCTCGTCGAAGAGAATGACGCGGTAGGGCCGCCGTCGCACCGCCTCGGTCAACTGGCCGCCCTGCTCGTAGCCAATGTAGCCGGGCGGCGCGCCAAAGAGACGGCTGGCGGTGTGCCGCTCCTGATATTCGCTCATGTCAATGCGCAGCAGGGCGTCCTCGTCGTCGAAGAGGAACCAGGCCAGCGACTTGGCCAGCTCCGTCTTGCCCACGCCGGAAGCTCCCAGGAAGATAAAGCTGCCGATAGGCCGGCGCGGGTCCTTGAGACCGGAGCGGGCGCGGCGGATGGCATCGGAGATGGAGGCCACGGCCTCACTCTGACCGATGATACGTTCGTGCAGCGCCTCCTCCATGCGCAGCAATTTCTCCGCCTCCGTCTCTAGCATCTGCGCCACCGGGATGCCGGTCCAACTGGCCACGACCTCGGCGATGTCCTCCTCCCCGATGGTTTCTTCGAGCTGGTGCTCCCGCTGCCACATCTTGTGCTGGAGATTGAATTCCTTCTGAAGATTGATGCGCTCCGCCTTCATGTTCGCCGCCCGCTCGTAATCCTCCACCGCACTGGCCGCCTCGATCTCGGTCTGGAGACGCTGCAACTCCACTTGTATTTCTTTCAGATCAGGGGGCAGCGTGTGGAGCGCCACCCGCAACTTGGCCGCCGCCTCGTCCATCAGATCAATCGCCTTGTCTGGCAAACAGCGGTCCGTGACGTAGCGGTGCGAAAGGCGCGCCGCGGACACGATGGCTCCTTCGGAGATACCCACCTTGTGATGCGCCTCGTACCGGTCGCGCAATCCCTTTAGCATTTCGATGGTCTCCTCGACCGTCGGTTCTTCGACGAACACCGGAGCGAAACGCCGCTCCAGCGCGCTATCCCGCTCAATGTACTGGCGATACTCGTCCAGCGTAGTCGCGCCGATGCACTGTAACTCGCCCCGGGCCAGGGCGGGCTTCATCATATTGGAAGCGTCCATGGCCCCCATACCGGCCCCCGCACCAACGACGTTGTGCAACTCGTCAATGAAGAGAATGATCTCTCCCTCGGCGCGTTGAATCTCCTCGATAGCGCCCTTCAACCGCTCCTCGAACTCGCCCCGGAAGCGAGAACCGGCGACCATCGCGGCCAGGTCGAGCTGGACCACGCGCTTTTCCTTGAGCACTTCCGGCACGTCGTCGCTGGCGATCTTTTGGGCCAGCCCCTCGACGATGGCGGTCTTGCCCACTCCAGCCTCTCCGATGAGGACCGGGTTGTTCTTGGTGCGCCGGCAGAGGACCTGGATCAGGCGCAGGATCTCGGCGTCGCGCCCAATGACCGGATCGAGCTTGCCCTCACGGGCCATCAGCGCCAGGTCGTGGCTGAACTTTTCCAGGATGCGATAGCGCGTCTCGGCCTGACGGTCGGTCACGCGCTGCCCGCCGCGAACGTCCTTGATGGCGTCGAGGATGCGATCTTTGGTCACGCCGCTCTCGCGCAAGAGGCGGGCCACCGGGGTATTGCGCTCGCCAGCGATGGCCAGGAAGAGATGTTCCGTCGAGATGTAATCGTCCTTGATCCGGTTTGCCTCGTCGTTGGCCACGTCGAGCACACGCTTGAGGCGCGGGGTGATAAAGACCTGCCCCACGCCGCCGCCGCCATAGATACCGGCCTTGGGGCTATCTTTTAACAAATCATCGAGGCGCTGCTTCATTTGTTCGGGGTCCACTCTTAATTTTTCCAAAATTTGGAGGATCACTCCCTCCGGCTGCTCCAACAGCGCCAGCAAGAGATGCTCGACGTCAATCTGTGTATGCCTGTAGCGCGTCATAACCTCGAGCGCCCGCTGGGCCGAATCTTGTGCCCGCTCGGTAAAACGATCTAGTCTCATTATCACTATAGAATCCTCCGTCAACTCACACGTCGTGCTTTTAGACTACTCGGCCGTTCCCGCCGGATCGGGTGATCCGGTGGGCGGATGGCTCAGAGACGCCAGTTTATGGCCGATAACCATTGGAATTTACAGCTCCTGGCCCGGATTTGACAATCCAGGCCGAGCGGCTGGCAGTTGCGTGCTTTTTAGCACCGCCGTAAAACAGGCGGTACCGGAACAGTAACCCCACCTTGAAATTATACCCCACATTGCGCCGACGGGCAACGGTTAAGGATGTGCGCATCGTGCGCCGGGTGTAACCGCGCCGCCGGATCACGAGAGCGTAACGGCGCTCTACACCATCGCATCATTGTACCGCCTCTCCGTTAGAGAAGCAATAGCGTTCTATTGGATTTGTATAAGAACCACGCTACTTTACTCTTCATCGTCAACTCTCGGCGCGGCAACCAACACTCATTTTCGCGCAAATACTCTTACCGTCCGAGCGACTCCTTCTGGCACGGAAAAGTGTTGCGCGGCCCGCCCCTCCCTTTTGCGGGGCGGCGATCACTGCTTGCCCTGGGGGGGACGGATTGTCCGTAGCCGCAGGGCGTGTTTGTGCGCGGGCCGTTGTTAGGTATAATTATGGGTGGGGTGTCGTTTCCGTATACAAGCGGTTAGGACGGACGAACGTCCATATAATCAGTAGTTAGCGCGGAACGCTTCGCGTCCCGCGCTAACGGCGCCAGGCTGTGGATGTGTAAGGGGAAATCCTGTGCGTCGAGTTGCGTAAACCCAACCTCTATGGTAGAGTGTGAGTACCGCCAGGCTATTCCTGAGGCAAGACTGATAGGTTCGATTAAAGGAGGTCTGCTATGATGTCTACAGCCATTGCCACAATGGTCAAGATGTTGGAGGTGTTGCCAGAGACAACGCAAGCCCAGGTAATGGAGCATCTCCGTGAGTATATCGCAGAGATGCAAGACGACGTCGAATGGGATACTCAGTTCCAGCGGACGCAGAAACAGCTCGTCGTGGCCGCGCGACGGGCAAAGCAGGAAATCGCCACTGGTCTCGCGGAACCAATGGACTACACTCGGCTATGAAGTCCGCAACTCTTCCCTCTTTCTGGAAGGCGTACAGAAGTCTCGATCGCCAGATCAGGGCTAGGGCCAGAAAAGCCTTCCGTTTGTGGACGAAGAACCCCTTTCATCCCTCTCTCCATTTCAAGTGCATCAGCACCGAAGAAGACATCTGGTCAGTTAGGGTAACGCTAGGGTATCGTGCGTTAGGTGTCCTTGAGAGCGACACGGTCACGTGGTTCTGGATTGGGAGTCACGATGACTATGAGCGTTTCTTCTCGTAATAGTGGGGGCACAGGCTAACAACTCATTGGAGCCGACCCGCGCCTTCGGCGCTCCTTACCAGCGGCGCTTTTGCATTTGTTGGTGGTCTTGCATGGGTCGGCGCGGGTGGCTCAATTCGGCCGTTATGTGCAAACAGACGATAAAGTGAAAATGTCGAAAAACAGCAGCTTGAGACTTTGAGAAAACTGTGTTGAACAACTGAATTTCTCAACCTCAATGTCAAATTCTCTGTACTTCTCCGTGCCTCCGTGGTGAAATTCTCGCTTTTTTCAGGAGTCGTAAAATGAGATCGGGATTTGCTGAGTGAATGAGGAGCAATCAGTGCGCCAAAACGCAACCAGGTGGCTATGGCGTGGGCTGGCAGTCGTCGCGCTGACTACGGTCATCGCACTGTGGGTGTGGGTGCACCCACTTCCCGAATCCCCTCCCCCCACTCTCACCCTCACACCATCTCCCACGCCGACCATAACACTATCGCCCCTCCCAACCAACACGCTATCGCCCGTCCCCTCCCCCACTCCACCACCGCCCCCTCCCCAGACTCCCACACCCCCGGTGAGCCCCATCGAGCGACCGGTCGTCACGCCCACCACCACGCCCACACTCGAACTGGCGGGCCAGGTGGAAGAGCACGTCTACTTTAGCCCGACGACGGGCCAGGACGAGCACTACCGCGTCTACCTCCCACCCGGCTACGATCAGAGCGACGAGCGCTACCCGGTGCTCTACTTGCTCCACGGCTGGCCCTACGAGGCGGCCCACTGGGACGGCATGGGCGCCGAAGAGAGCGCCGACGCCGGCATCCAAACCGGCGCGCTGCCCCCCTTCATCATCGTCCAGCCCAGGGGATCGGAGGGAGTATACGTCAACACCAGCGGCGGCGACCGCTCCTTCGAGGGGCAGATGGTCAACGACCTGATCCCCCACGTGGACGCGACCTACCGCACCTGGGCGGAGCGAGAGGGGCGGGCCATCGGCGGCATATCGCGGGGCGGGGTCTGGGCGCTAGAGATCGGTTTCCGCTACCCCGACGTCTTTGCAGCAGTGGGTGCGCACAGCCCCGCCCTCTCGGTCAACATGGCCCCGGCGATCTACGATCCATTCTATCTCCTGGATGCGCCGGGCGTGGCCGCCCTGCGCATCTACCTGGATGCTGGCGACGCGGACTGGGCGAGGGAAGGCGCCGAGGAACTAGACCAGGCTTTGGAAGAGCAGGGTCTCGCCCACAAGTTCGTCGTGCGCAGCGGCGGGCACTCTGTCTGGCTCTGGTCGGCGGGCGTGACCGAGTACCTGGCCTTTTATGCAGACGGCTGGTAACGTTCTTTGGCAAAGACGATAGATGTGACAACGACAACGAGCAGATCTTCAAGCCGCGACCTGACCAGCGGCAGCCTGCACCATAACATCTGGCATCTGGCGCTCCCAATGATCCTGGAGATGGGCGTCATCAACGTCTCCCAGATTCTGGACACCCTGTGGGTGGGCAAGTTGGGGTCGGCGGCGCTGGCGGCCGTGACCATCAGCATCACCATCCGCTGGATGTTGAACAGCCTGGCTAATGGACTCGGCATCGGCGGGATGGCGGTGGTGGCCCGGCGCATCGGTGAGCGGGATAGGGCAGCGGCGGAGCACGCCACCTGGCAGACCATCCTGCTGGGGCTGATCATGTCGCTCCTGCTGGGCGTGTTGGGCATACTGCTGGCCCGCCCACTGCTGACGCTCCTGGGAGCAGACGCTCAGGTCTTGCCCCTGGGACTCGCCTATCTCCGCATCACTATGAGCGGGCTTTTCACCTTGATCCTCATCTTTGTCATCAACTCTATGCTGCGCGGCGCGGGGGAGGCCCGGCTGGCGATGAAGGTGTTGTTCCTATCCACGGCCGTCACCGTCGCGTCGGAGTACGTGCTGCTCTTTGGATGGGGGCCGTTCCCTGCACTGGGAGTCGCCGGGAGCGCGTGGGGCACCATCCTGGGCTTTGGCGCGGGAGTGGCCCTGCAATTCGCCGTCCTCTTGAGCGGGCGGGCGCGCATCGGCATCAACTTGCGCAACCTGAGACCCGATTTTCCCCTGATGCTCAAGATTATCCGCATAGCGCTGCCCAGCACGGTGCAGATGACGCTGCGCTCTTCCTCCCGGCTGGTCATCGTGGGGCTGGTAGGGCTGTACGGGACTTTTGCCACGGCCGGGTACGGGGTGGCCAACCGGATGCTGCTGATAGCCCTCATCCCCAGCTTTGGCCTGGGCAACGCCGCCGGGACGCTGGTAGGGCAAAACCTAGGCGCGCGTAAGCCGAAGCGGGCAGAACAAAGCGCCTGGTGGGTCAATGCCTACACCGCTGGATATATGGCAGTCGCAGCGACTCTACTCTTCGCCTTTGCCCAACCTTTGATCGAACTCTTTGATCCCACACCGCAGGTAGTGGACATTGGCGCCGCCTGCTTGCGCACCGTGGCTCCGTCGCTGGTGCCGGCCGCCGTGGGCGTGGTGTTGGCGCGCGGATTCGACGGCGCCGGAGACACGGCGCCGGCCATGGCGGTCAACTTGCTCACGCTGTGGGGTATGGAAGCGCCGCTCGCCTTTGGCCTCGCTCACTGGGTAGGGCTGGGTGTCGCGGGTGTCTGGTGGGGCCGGGCCATCGCCAACGTGGCCAACGGACTGCTGTTCGCCATCTGGTTCCAACTAGGGCGGTGGAAGCGGCGCGTGGTCTGATCCACCGTTCCCTGGACTGGATTCGACGATCCAGGCTGAGCAATTACAAGGAGGATTGAAATGACACGGTCCAGAAAAATAACACTCGTCCTGATCGGAATATGTTGCATCTCGTTGCTAAGCGCCTTTATCGTCGGCATCAGCGACAATCTGCCGGGAATAGCGCTGTGCTACGTGGCAGCCGCCACCCTGATCCTCGCCTTCGTACACACCTGGCGGCAAGTGAGGAGATTCCTGATCCTCGCGGGCGCGTCGCTGATTGGATTCCCCATCTTTGTTGTGCTGCACAACCTCTTCTACGCGCTGGGGATATTGGCTGCGGGCGTCATCCTGTTGAACCAATTGCTGGAATTTCTACACGCGGCGTTCTTTATCATCGCCATCATAGTCTGTCCACCGGGCTTTCTGATCGGCGCAGTCGGCAGTGTGATCGTATATTTCAAGAAAAGGGAGCCCCAACAAACGGAGAAAGCCTGATGGAAGAGAAAACCCATCTCATTCAACAACTAGACGAGGCCCGTCAAAAGATGTGGGCTGAGATAGCCGACATTGACACCCAGATGGAAATCTATCCCGGCTGGACGATAAAAGAGGTCCTCGCCCACATCGCGGGCTGGGACGACGCCGCCTCCTCCTCGCTGCGCGCCCACGCCGGCGGCGAAGAACCGGCGGCTCTGGCGGTGCGCGGCATTGACTTTTACAACGCCCAGTCCGTCGAAACGCGCCAGGCGCTCAGCTACGACCACACGATCGAAGAGTGGAAGCTGGCGCGGGAGCAGTTTAAAGCCGCCATCAACGAGATGCCGCCGGATAAACTGGGGGAGCCTCTGGTATTTCCCTGGGGGTGTGTATCTGAAATTGTGCATAGCTTGAGTTGACAAAAGGCAGCAATCCGTGCAAAGTATGCTTGTAACCCACATCCATACTAGCAAGGAGGCTGCCCAATGGAAGTTTCGCACAAGAAT
>Ga0180432_10010887_pt1 | contig 10809 bp, 13 predicted proteins | sample SS_ome_10_FD_132414 | JGI IMG/M metagenome (GOLD analysis project Ga0180432, IMG submission 132414) | Hypersaline lake sediment archaeal communities from the Salton Sea, California, USA - SS_1_MS_2 metaG | ecosystem: Environmental > Aquatic > Non-marine Saline and Alkaline > Hypersaline >...
AATGGGGTTCTTCCCCACGGAAGGAAGTGCCAACAGAATCTTCTATGGAGTGACTAATGGTATTGATAGAAATGGGTGTCATCCTTTACCTTCAATTTCAGCAGAAATATTGACATGACCTACAAAACTCGATTTTATTAATTCAATGCACCCTAGCACCCTGCCTGTTGCTTTGCTAACAAAGAGCCATCAGCTTAAAATAGAGTTGAGCTGGAAGTTCGAGCCATACGTTGGCGTGTGACTTCCTGTTCTGGAGAGGCAAGTGCATAATCTAGTTGGCGCTTTGCAGAAAGTATAACTTTATGATAATAAATGGCAAGGTTTTCGTGGCTAAGGGTTCGATATGAGCACTTCTCCCCTTGACAACCCACTTAGGAACCAAGTAATGGATAGTTGCCGCGAGTTCCTGAGGCAGGCTCTTTCTCTTTCTAAGGAACACTTTGGCTCCTACACCGTTCCGATACGTGATGTACAAGTCGAAGTGATGGAGCCCACTGAGCCTGGACACTGGTTAGGCGCTCGGTTTATGCATCAGGACGTAGATACTAGGCGTATCTACGACTTTGAGATGACCCAGTTGAAAACTACGACTGCGTGGGCAAGAGCCAAAGAATATATCCAAATATACGTGGACAAGAACAAGATTCATCCAATCGGTTTTCAGTTGCAGGACATTGAAACACTGTATTTACTCCCTTTGTTCAGAAGTTATCTGGAGAAAGTACGACGATTTGCTTACCGCAAGAGAGAAGTCGACAGAATTATCAGAGAGCTTATCAACCACCTTGACATGCCGGCACCGGAAATCAAGGGGATAATAATTCTCGAAGACTTCTCGGCTGCCCGTTCGTTCCGACTCGGGCCCAAAATGACAATACGCCCCATATCGCGGCATGAGTTGATACAATTAGGCAGGTCCGATAGTTTGATTGGCTCACGTCTGGGGGGAGGTGCACTTATTCCTCGTACCGATTGGTGGATTTGCGAGGTTGTAATTCCAAATCCAAGAGGGACAGCAATAGGCTTCAATAGTATACACGATGTCGAGGACTTGCTGTCTCTGTCTCTTCGTGCCTTCAAACCTGGTGGGCTTAGGATAGGTCTTGCGATTAGCCAAGTTGTAGGACCATTCGGGCGAACGGGACAAATGAGAGGAGGAAGGCTCGACCAGATAACGGTGGGGGGGAGCAGGTACTCGCTCTCAAGCACCGAAATCACGGCATTCACTCGCTTTTGGCGGAAGTTCACAAGCATCATGAAACAAGACAAGCACTACCTCCAGGTCCCCATTCGACGCCTTCATGCAGCGGGCACACGGGCACAGTGTGAGGATGCACTTGTGGACTATGTGGTGGGGATAGAAGCTCTTTTAGGTACGAAGGAAGAGCAAACAGAATTGGGGTACCGATTTCGCGTGAGAGGCGCAGTTCTACTTGCCAAGAAGCGAAGCAAGAGGAAGAACTATCTCGGGGTTCTGCGAGAATTGTACAACCTTCGAAGCCGCATCGTCCACGGACAAAGTGTATCTATAGACAAGCTTAATAAAGCTTTGCCTAAGGCAGAGAGTGCCTTGCGCACAGTGTGGCGTTGGTACTTTGACCGATACGCTAATCGAAAGGACAACAGTGCAGGCATCGCAGAAATAGATAAGAAGCTAGTCGGCGGGTGAGGCTTTGGTTAATTCTTGTTCTCGTAGGTCCTACTATACTTTGATGCGCCATTGGGCGTTGGAAAACACACCTGACAAAGGGGTGTGTGATAAAGATGTCATGTTAGAACTGCTGCTGTTCTTTGTTTAAGCCCTAGCAGCCAATAGCACCCCTCAGAGAAAATAAAAAAAAGAGACCTTCGACAAACGAAGGTCTCTTTTTTTTATTCCAGACTGCCTGTTATCAAGTCTTTAGCTTATCGGCCGGACTGTGCCTCATGTGGGCGGTCTTAGCATCGGTATCTGCCAGATTGGAATAGTGGCGGGTCGTAACTCTAGCAGTTGCTATGTATGCCGAGAACGGGTATGGAAATGATGTTGGTTTATACAGAAAGCTATAAGCTTAGAAGTGGAACAACGGTTTTAGGCCGGTTAGAATCGTAGTGGTTGTAGGGCGCACAGGACTCGAACCTGTAACCCACTGATTAAGAGTCAGACCAATGAAGCTAATTTGCTTAACAAAATGACCGTTTCTGAACTTGCGCTGTTAAGCAATTTTAGTAAAGCATATATCTCGCAGGTTAAAAGCGGAAAACGTCCACCTTCAAAACAACTGCTCAGTATACTGGCAGAAAAAACAAGGCCTAAGAACCAGACTGTAGACTACCTGAAGCTCTTCTTGCAATCTCGTACAGCTACTGGTGTAAGTCCTCGAACATTGGATTTCTACAAAGAACGGTTAACTAAATTCATCGCAAGGGTTAAATATTTAAAGGCCACTCGACAGGACATTCAGAAGTATCTAAACTCAATCCCCCCTAATGAAAACGGTCTATCGACTCGACATGCTTCTTATAGGGCTATAAGGGCTTTCTATCGTTGGCTTAACATGGAGTACGGCATTGCTAATCCAATAGAAGGTGTACGTGCACCTATAGTTGGTAAACCGATTCTGCCTAGCCTTGACCGGAGTGAAGTTGGATATTTGATTGATAGTGCTGAAACGAATAGAGATAAAGCTATTATTGCCCTGTTCGTGGAGAGTGGCTTGAGAGTAGCAGAACTGGCCAACATCAAGTATCAGAACATAGATTGGCAGAATCATACTATTAAAGTCCTTGGTAAAGGACGTAAGGAAGCTTATGCCCCATTTGGTGACCTCTCAGAACATTATCTAAAGGATTGGCTAAACGAATACTCACCTAATGGCAGTCTATGGGGTTTAAACAAATGGGGGATAAGCTCGATGCTTCGTAGGTTAGAGAGAGAAACAGGCCTCCCCTGCAACCCCCACACCTTCCGTAGAACCTTCGCCTGTCTGCTCAGAAAGGCCGGAGTGGACACAATGACGATTAAGGACCTGGGGAGGTGGGAAAGCTTGGAGATGGTTCAGAGGTATACGAGGTCAGTAACCTTCGAAGACAGCATGAAGCATTATAAGGCACCTTTATCGTAATCTTTGCAATAAAAATCTGACGCTCCTATACTCATGGCAATGGGTTTATCACTATACGATTGAATTCGTTGTGTGTGTTATTCACCAGTGTATATGTATATCTTTTACAATACCTAGTGGCTCAGTCCACGTTGATACCAAACCAACGGAATAAACTACTGTCATTCCGTCAACCGTTACAACAATATCATGTAGTTGAATCCAAGGTGCATCAATACAATCAACATCCATCCTCCACTGAATAGAGCTAGATTTCCAATACTGTTGCGGCGTACTTACTGTGAAGGAACCCGTAAAGCCGTAGCCGATTCTAACAGGCTCAACCATGCGACCGCATTGGTTGAGGTTTGCTTCATTTTCCCGGAGCCAATCCGCTATCCATTCTTGTCCCATCTTTTCGATGTCGTGTGTTTCTAACCATTCCAGTACTCCGGGTTTCACTGATTCCCAATTCTCGCGGGGCTTGAAGTGGCCTTGAATTTTAACTGCAAATGAAAACCACGGTTTTACTTTGTTTATATACTTAATCCCATATTGCTCCCCTATATCTACATAAGCCCTGTTATCCCAACTACCAGAGGTTGAGGTCGATATATTCCAAAGGCCTTCCCCAGTGCAATCTATATATACTAATCCCAAGTCTGTTGTCTCAAAAGCGTTTAAAGCGTGCCCTTCGCTATTTCCCGCAATATCTATGCCTACCCAAGCTGACCTAATTCCTGCTGCTTCGGCATTGTTATGTACGTCCTCTGCAAAATCACTACAGACATATGCGACCTTTGGGGGGCCGAAAATATACGTATATTTATCAGTGGGGTCTTCTTCAATGAAAGCTAATAGTTCGGAGTAGGTAGGGTTGGTAGCGTAAGGATTGTTAATCAGCTCGATTGGCTCACCATCACCTCCCACTTCTATAATGCCATCTGTATATATGTAATTTGACTGACTGGGCTCTGGTGTTGGTTCTTCACCTTCGAAAAGACAGCCAATACCACCGATGATGAATGCCAGAAGGAGGAAAGTTACCAGCACAAGCCACAACTTCCTCATTCGACCCCTTGCCCATAACTTATTCATGTTTACTATTTATATGTTACGGAATGGAAGTATATTGTGATATTCTACTGCGATGTTTATAATTTCGCAAGATAAACAAGGTATATGAGTTATTTTACATTTTATATTTACGTTTTATCTAAAGAAAGGAAAGGCGGTGTGATGAAAAGAGCAGCCGGTATTCTAATGATATTTGGAGCAATAATGGAAGTTACAATGCTTCGTGCCATATATGGAACCATTCCCGGAATATTAGGATGGCTGAATTGGATATTTGTCGGGATTATACTTTTAGCGGGTATTTCCCTTTTAAAGAGAAAAAAATTAAAGAGAAAGAAAGGATTTAAAATATATCATTGCCCTAATTGCGGGCAACAGTTAGAAATCCCTGAAGGTGAGTCAAGACACGACTACGAGTGCCCTGATTGTGGAGCTTCTTTATAACATAACTTTGTATTTATTACCTCTGATTAATGCTCTTTTTTTACGGACTGCGACGTAGGCACTTCCAAAATTCAGTAAATTTCCGATACCACCCTTGAAAACCTTATAGTCGAGTTGATTAATTCCCATACCCGGGGGTATACCCCCCTTTTTTAGGTGTGAAAAATGTGTCATTTATACATTCTCTTCATATATAGAAAATGGATACCATATCCCTATCCATTTTTCGCACCATTGGATTGATTGAAATGGTGATGGCTAGATGATGGCAAAGCACGTTCTCTTTTTTATAGGTGCGAATAATTGCACAAAGCACCTTTTTTATAGTGTCCGGTTTGTCCATTATTACCATTAATTAGTGGTATTAGTGGAGTAACCATCTTTTCAAGCTAAACCTGGGCATAAACATGGAATCCGCCAGTTATTCACCGTTTATAACGGAACCTCTTAAAAGTGTGCGTTTTTACCGTTTTCCCCGTTATTAAACGGTGTACGTATTCCGTTTTCCTTCTGTTTATCAGCGGAACTATGGGTATTTTGCCCCTTAACTGCCTTTTATATAGACTTGTAAAAATTGCCTGTTATCACCTGTTTATCACGCTGTAATTTTGCAACATTCGTTACCTTTTTATAGGTGCGCTAAAACCCTGTTTTCCCCTGTTTATCAGGTAAACACCATGCTCTTTTTATGGTGTCGGTGAAGTCTACTAAATAGACTATTTATTAAAGCAATGGAAAATAGGAAAACGCCATATTTTAGCTACACTGAAAATCATTTCTGAAGCTAGAACAAGCATCATTTTCGGATATTTCTTAGCTACGAAAGACCTCAAATAACCCCATTTTTACCATTTTAATGGACTGTACGAACTCCGTAAAATTCTCTCTCTGTTTTAAGAATCGTGTGTTTACTATTTCCTTTTGAGCCTATTCACTGTAATATACCCCTACCCCTTATTGTGGTAATAAACAAGCATCAAAATTAAAGCAATGTTGTTGTTCGTCGCTGTTTAGTACGGAAGTATTTTACAGCGCCTTCTTAATTGCCTATAGTGTGTATAGAACTGATTATGGGATGTGAACACGAGAGCAATGATTAGAAAGATATTCAGCTTGGTCAAATCAAGCGAAAGCACTACATTAAATAGTCTCGCCAAATCTGGGAATCAACTAGAAATAAAGGGCTTTACATTTCCTAACCGAGACCTTCTATTTGTCTCCGACAAGGAGCCGCATAAAATTTCTGTAGCCCAGCCATTATTAATAACAATCTCATTTTATGATGGTGAAATCAAATTTAATAACAATGAAAGTGATGACCCAAGTACAATTTTACTGAAACTGCCAATCAAGAAGCCAACTAGACCTGATAGAGTCGAAGCCCCTGGTTATTACCCAAGTTACGCTGCTTTGAGCACAGAACAACGATGGGTATATCTTAATTGGTTACAGGATGTGACTGTAGAAGTAGATATTGGATATGTATTCATCTATTATTATGGCATCGAAAGGCATTTGATAACTGGAAGCTTCGATAGGGCCTATGATGAAATGTTAAAACTAAGAAGCTATCATCGAAACAAATCATTCTTAGGATATAGCGAGTCCTCTTTGATGAATTCGTCATTGCTGATGAAACGTCCTGATAAATTATTGGAACTTCAGGAAAATAATGTAATATCTGATTTCAATAATTCCCTATTTCTAATTGCATATTACAATAAATATAATCTTTATCCAGAAAACCTAATGCTAATATTCGATAGAATGTCGGGATTGAATAAGAGATACTTCAGGGAAAATCGCCAAAAATTTCAGGAGTTCCTTTCTAAGACATTGACCGAACATTTCGCAGTTGACTTTTTCCCTTTTGCGCATAATTATGATGTTAGTGAAACTACAAGCGCTCGATATCCCTTATTCGCAAATATTTCGTTACCGGATAATATAAGAGCGCCGGACCTTCCAAATTTCTACGCACACGAGAGAATGATGAATGACCTTAAAAATGTCTTTAGGGCAACGCATGGGAAATTCAAAGCTTGGAAAACAGAAAACAGCAAGAAGAAAAAAGAGCTATAGTGAGTGAATCCCCTCCACGGACTATGTGCTAAAGCCCATTTTGGTTTCACATAGAAAAACGCCCACTTTTAATTAAACGTAAACCCTAGCTTTAAGGAATATGAACAATATCGTTGCTATATGCCCCTCTTTTTATCATAAAAATCGTGTGGGCTTAATTCCTCCTAACAATGTTCTTCTAAATATAGCATCTACCCCTACCCCCTGGTACACCCCTTGTCACTCGTAAATAAACCTCAGCATATCCCTGACCATACAAACGGTCACGCCTACCCTGGTTAGTCCTCAAAACCACAGGAATACAGGCGTTTTCAGCACAATCATTGGATTCTGGCGGTTGGTCGTAACCGTTGTGCTATAGCCTTACGCTGTTCATCGGATAGTTTGAGCCTTTTGGGTGGTTTCGGAGACTTCACCCACTTCTTTGGCACTTCGTAGTCCCTGGCATAGACGGCCCCGGTTGAGCCTTTATGAACCTTAGACGGTTTTACGCCTATTCTCTGAAAGTGCCTACACCATTTGGGGTCGCAGGTGTATATGTACGCTTTGTCTTCAGCCTGGTTGAAGTTTATTATGGTCTCCCTTTCCTGAGCAGTCAGTCGCAAATCGCACCTCCTACGTTGTTCATTTCTGCGAGTAGTCCGTACAGATATAAAGGGGTGTGCGTACAGTGGCGCGCACACCCCGGCCTGAATCAAACGAATTTATATTCACCAAACGTTGGTATTCCCTCGAAAGGCGTAAAATGTTACGTAACGTTACCCCCTTCGAAGAAGAGAAGAAGAAGCCTAATATATTACTGCTACTTATATTTCTTTTTATTCTTATTCTTCTTATAGCTTCGTTAGCTTCGGTTACCATGTGGTCTTTATTCGTGAGAACGTTAGTAGATGTCAACTGCTTCGCTGTATTCATCCTCAGTCCTTTCAACGTATTTCTGATAATCCGTGTTATTTGCCAGATGTCTTGGCCTGGCAATCCATATAATCCTGTCACCGGGTTCTAAAGGAGCTATCCTGTATTTGGTCTCAGCCCTTTCGCCATTGAACTGCACCAGGCCCTGAAATATCTCCTGTGTTACCTCTGTGATGTCCTCATCTTCCGGGTCAGTCCAGACCACTACTGGAACGGTAATGAGCAGGAAACGCTCAATCAGGTGGTTCAGGGCTTTATATATGCCTTCTCCCAGAAGGTTTAACGCTTGTTCCGAAGCCCACCACTGTTTAGGTTTAACGACCTCATAGCAGGTTTTCCCTTTTATCGATGGATGAAAGCCACCCCCAAAAGATTTATTAGTCTTTCTAACACCCTTTTTGTTGTTACGGTTCCATGCATGTATCACCTGGCAATCCACGCCGAGGCACTCTCTTAAACGGCAGTGTGCGTATATGAACAGCAGTGTTCTTAAATCCAGTAGTGACAACCCTTTCAGCCATCCACCGTCGATTAGTTTGGAGGGCATGGAAATCACTGATTCCCCCGTATTTTTAAGCGACCTGTGACCATTCTGAGAAATACTGAAACCCTCACCTTCTAAAGCGGGGAATGGCAGCACTTCTACGGGTGTTGTCTTAAAACACCCTGACTTTACATCGGTACGGAACCTGATAAAGCCTTTATGCAGCAGTTCATCCCTGGCGATGTCAACGGCAGTCCGGGATAGACCGACGCTCTTCAGGGCAGCGTTATAGCTTGCCATTGAACAAACCAACCATTTAGGGTTACAGCTTCGGGCATAGAGAAGATAGAGCCGTAGCGCCTTCTTGCTTAAAGCATCGGACGGGAGATAAGCGAGCTTACGGTCAACCCAAAAGTAGTGCTGTTTTGGGTCTAGCTTGGGCTTTTTGTCCTCTTCGAATAGCTCACTAAAAAGATGCGAGCCGGCGTCCTTTACCATCTACACTAAGCCCACCCCTACCGCTTCTTTTACACTATTGTCTGGTGTATCCCACAGGCTCAACTGCTTGCAGCCGTTGCCGTTCTGTTTGACAGTCTCCCACTTGGACAGGACAAGGAAGTACTGGGGACCGAAACCTCTATCTAAGAAACCCTTGTGCTGGTCGAAGTAATCAACCGGGACTTCATAGACAGTGTCGGTCTCCTTGTCCTCAATGCGGAAGGTTGAGGCGTATGGCTTTATTTGCTCGTCAAAGGCCTCCGCATCTACAGCCCATGCCGGGGGTCGTTTTAGCTGGTGCTTAGAGCCGTATAACGGTTTTACGAACGTGTTACCATTTATATAGCCGATTATCTTGCCATCACAGCTTCTTACAGGTTGCCGTTGACTTGTTTGACATGCCGTCCTACAATTAGTAAGGGACATGGGATTAACCTCCTATGTTCTTTTAAGGGCTCCGGCGAACCAGTTCGCAGCTGCACGCCGGAGCTTGTTTTATACCTTCAGAAAGCTATGGTGGGCCTCTATATAACCTCGCCTTCAAAGCTTGGTATGCATTATAAAAAGCTAAGGCATTCACCGTTGCCTTACCTTCTTGCCATTTAGAAATAAGTTCAGACTTGGGGGAATCGAATACAAAGAGGCAACGACGGGGGTTTTGACGGTCTATATCTGAGAGATTAGTACCTGAGCAATAGAGGTAGCTTGCTAGGGCTATATCAGAGGTCGCGTATGGTTCTATTTCCATTGACATATCCATCCTTCGGGTCTGAAAAGCTATTCAATACGATGTGCTAAATTCATTGTCCATCGTCAATAGAAGCAGGTCAAGAAAGTTATCAACGGATTTATCAACTGTTTACGTGAATAGTAGACCACAAATCACGTTTGTTTTAACCACTATGATGGGCTTTCCCACAAGGGATATCCACGTTACATTTGTCTACTGTCGGAAATAAGAGCCTTCGTATTTCTTCAATGTCTTCCTCTGTGTATACACGCCAGCCGTTAAGGTCCCGACGCGCTTTCGGAATCTTCCCGGCCTTCTCTGCTTCTCGTAACCAGCGTTCGGAGCAACCTAGCTGCCGTGCCGTTTTACTTACTGTCATTAATTCCAAGACATACCTCCTATTCATTCTATCTATAACCTATGTTATACTTGGGCGAAGGTCTTGTGTGCTAAGAATTGCATATATTCAGCCGAAGTAGCGCTGAATTTGAGTGGTTTCTAATATGTCTGCCTATAGTTCAGAATGGAGAATAACAAAAACCTCATGGGATGTTAGGAAGGCCATATGGGAACGCTGGGCTCTGTCTGATACGATACCCCAAACATTGCAATATTTAGAATTAAACGCTGATAAATACAATAGGATACCAACTCATAGAGACACCGTAGCAAAAGTAAGAAAAGAATTCTTAAGACTACCTGTCGAGTTAGTAAAACAGCTTTTAGAAGAATCCCCGGTGATACAAAGTTTATTAGATAAAGAAAGGCCAGAATTAGTTAAGAGACTCAACCTTGTTCATAAAGGTGAAGATAAGGCTCCATTACTAAAGCCTTCTATTTCTGAAGCTTCAATAGTGATGGAAGCATTTAAGAAGCATATTTTGGAAGTGGACGATTTAGTTAAGAACCTTAAGGAATCAATCCAAAACCTTATCAACTATGACGTTAGTAAAATCGCTACTACCCTAAGACTGGCACCACAGAAGTTACTTTTTCAATACGCTATGGTCGTTTGGGATAGTGATGGAAAGATAACAGAGGTAGCTTTAGATATTGAAGAACACCCGCTATTTAAATGCTTAAAAGGACATTTAAACGATAGTATTTTAAGTCAATATGAGGAATGGAAAGCTCTGTTTGCAAAAGACAAACAGCAGAGCTATTTTCGGGAAAATCGTCCCTCTGAGATTTTTGCTGTCTGGGATTCATCGGATGAAGAAGCGTACGCTAAATTGATAATTAGTGACAAACCTTTCAAAAAATTACAGGAAAAACAACGCAGTATTGGGCGTAAACTCGTTGAGTTATTAGCTCTAGCCAGACAAAGGGAGTTATTCGAAAAACGATGTGATTATTGTATTGGCTTGGATTTACTGCGTATTTCGGTGAAATCGGACACCGGTTTCGCTCCAAACCGGCCATCTTCTCGGGCAAATCGGCCACCCCTACCGGGGTGGATGGAGCAGTGCCGGGTCCAAGTCAGTTTAGCTTAAGCC
>Ga0180432_10010888_pt1 | contig 10809 bp, 7 predicted proteins | sample SS_ome_10_FD_132414 | JGI IMG/M metagenome (GOLD analysis project Ga0180432, IMG submission 132414) | Hypersaline lake sediment archaeal communities from the Salton Sea, California, USA - SS_1_MS_2 metaG | ecosystem: Environmental > Aquatic > Non-marine Saline and Alkaline > Hypersaline >...
GGTTGCTTCTTTGGGTGCTTTTTTGGGTTCTGTTTCTGTTTTGGGGATGTTGCCTGCTGTTCAGGCGGGTCATTCGAATTCTTTTACTGTGAACTGGAATTCTGGTAATGTTACTGCCGCGCATTCTCATCATGGTTCTCATTCCTCGTGTCATAGTAGTCATTCTTCGTGTCATTCTTCCTGTCATGCCAGTTGCCATAATTCCGGTCACTCCTCTTGTCACTCATCGCATTCATCGTGCCATGCCTCCCACTCATCGTGCCATGCTTCACATTCTTCATGCCATGCCTCTCACGACTCATGCCACGTATCATGCCAGCACGACGATCACAATTCCTGCGGCGTTGGAATGTGCTGTCTCTCGTGCTGCCCCAAGTCAGGCTAGCGCCTTAAAAGGGCGAGTGTTTTTTGTGATTGATTTCGGTCTGAATCCCTTTGACGAGAACATACCCATTCACTTCTATTCAGAGTTCCGCCTTATAGGCAGGATTGGAGACCACAGCGTTTACTTTTCCTCTCTGGGAAGCAAGGTCATCATATGCACTGACAGCGATCCCATTAACAGGAAACTGGAGGAGGCGAGAGGCAAAGAACCCGAAATATCCAAATTCCTCAACAAAAAGCGCGTTATAAGCATTTTTGTAACAACACACTGCAACTGCAACTGCGCTTACTGTTATGCCAAAGGCGTTCAGGCAAGCCCCCCGAAACAGAGCTTTGAAAAAATCAGGGAATTCCTTGACGCAGTCATTGATGATGGCAGGCAAATAGACCGCGTCAGGTTCCAGGGCGGAGGCGAGCCGACCACTGAAATGCCGCTTATAAAAAAAACCATTGAATACGCAAAAAGCAGGTTCGGCATAACAAAATTTGAAATTCAGACCAACCTCCTTTTCAGTGAAAAAAACGCCGGCTTCATAGGGGACAACTTTTCATATGTGTGCGCCTCGGTTGACGGTCCCGAGGAAATCCAGGCAAAGCACAGGAGAGTTAGCCCCGAAGAAAACAAAATAATCAAAAGGAATCTCAGGCACCTGCCCAAAAGAAACCTCGATTTCTCGATAAAGTGCACTGTTTCAAAATACTCAAACGAAAAACTGAAGGAGATTGTCGACTATTTTTCATCCCTTGGGGTTAAAACGGCTGTTTTTGAACCTGTATTTGAAATGGGGAACGCTTCTGCCCAGGCAAGCGATTTCAACACCCCGCCGGAGTTCAGCGAGTTCCTTGAAAGGTTTACCGAGGCAAAAAAATACGGGGAGAAAAAAGGTTTTTTCGCATATTCTTGCTTCCTGCCCTTGGAGCATTCAGGCATCCATTACTGCGGCGGAACCTACTGCGAGCCATGCCTTACCACAGACGGCTATATAAGCACGTGCGACGAGCACTTTGTCGGAAAAGGAGACAAGAGCCCCTTTATAATAGGCAAAATGGACCGGAAAAGCAAAAAAGCGCGCTATAATGAAAGCAAAATTGCATTTCTAAAGGGAAGAATTGCGCCAGAACTCGCTTCCTGCAGCGACTGCTTTCTCAAGTGGAGCTGCCGGGGCCAGTGCCCTTCCCGCACCCTTGCAGAAACAGGAGACATTTACAAACCGAACCCGGAAAAATGCAAAATAATAAAACAATATTCAAGGGAGTATTTATTGTACAGGGCGAGGGCGGCATTGGATGAAAAAGGAAAGCATATTTAAGCCGAGTTCCGTTGGACCGAGAGCCCACTGGATAACCCTCTTCCTGACAACGAGATGCAATCTTGCCTGCGATTACTGCTACAACGAGGGAATTGAGCAAAAGGACCTCTCCTTTGAAAAAGCGAAGAAAATCGTCGACTGGTTCCTAGAGCAGTCTTTTGAAGAAGAGAAGGGAATTTCCTTTTTCGGAGGAGAACCGCTGCTCAAATTCGACCTCATGAAAAAAATAGTTGCATACGCAAAATCAAGGGACCCGGAAATAAAATTCTCGATAACCACGAACGGAACGCTGATCTCCGAAGAGCACGTGCAGTTCTTCAACAAAAATTTTAAATACTTCGTGCTCAGCCTGGACGGACCCAGAGAAGTGCATGACACTCACAGGAAGTTCAAGGACGGCAGCGGCTCGTTTGATTCCATAGATTTCGCTGTGCTTAAGAAAATAAAAGGCCTCGCAATTGCCGCAGTTGTCACCCCGAAAACCGTGCACCGCCTGTATGACACGCTCATGTTCCAGAGGAAACTGAAAGAAGAATACGACCTTTTGGACTACGGCTTCAGGTTTGCTTACGAACTCGACTGGAAGGAAGAAGATATCGAGGAATACCGCTCCCAGTTGAAGGCTCTCGCCGATTATTACGTGGAAAATTATAAAAAGCAGGGTCCTAAATTCTCCTTGCCCAATTTTGACGAATTCCTGGGCGCGATTGCCGTCGGGGAGAACATGCCCAAGTATTACTGCGATGCAGGGCGGGCGAAATTTGCTGTTTCGCCGACAGGCGAGCTTTACTCATGCCACCGCTTTTATTCGGGCAGACTCCACTGCCTGGGCAACGTGCTTAAAAGCGTTGACATTGCACCACTTGAAAAAAACAATTATTTTATCACCGAATTTGAGGGAAAATGCGTGAACTGCAAGGCAAAGTGCCTGTGCTCAAGGTGCGCCGCGGTGAGGAGATACTTTTCCAAGGGAGGCAATGAAATGCCCGCTTACATATGCAGGATGACCAACATAACCCATGAAACCATGCAGGAAATAATAGAAAGACTGAAACACGTGCCGAGCTTCAGGAAAAAATTTAACAGGGAAAGAATAATAGGGGGGCTGACTCGCTACACGCCGGACCACAACCCCAGGGTTTGAGGAACCGGCTTCAAGGGCTGGCGGATTCAAATCCTTTCCGCGCTGAAATGCAGTGAGAACGGATTGCAGGGCTCGAATTCAAGGGAAAAACTCACTTCGCCGCCTTTTTCAACCAATTGCTCGTTCTCCAAGAAAAAAAAGCGCGGCTGCCAGTGCACTTTTTTTATAAAAGGGTTAAGTTCAGTTCCTTCCGAAAACCTTATCACCGAAAAAGCGAAAAAAGACTGGAGTTTTCCCCCTCTTTCCATTTTAAAATTTGCCGTGCCCTTTACCTTTTTTTCCCTGAATTTTTTAAGGTCTATTTCTTTTATTATTTTAGGCTCTGCAAGGATTTTTCCCCGCTCTACGTGCTGCCACTGCCCGAGGACAGTGCGGAGAAACTGATTTTCCGGCAGCAGTACTCCGCGGGGCAGGGAATTTTTTCCGGAGGACAGAAACAGTTTTTCATTCTCTATGGGAGCGCACATTATTTTTACGTTTTCGGGAATGGTTTTCCCGTTTCTTTTCAGCAGGTTTTTTACTGCGTATTTCATCAAGGGAATCAATTGTTCAAAAAAACAAATGGAGGATATCGTTTCGCTTATTACAACATCTGCTTTTTCATCAAGCAGGAAATCGAACGCGTTTCCCTCGACTAGCCGGATTTTATGGTCTAGATTGTTCCTTTTAATCATTTCCCTTGCGACCATCACCGAGTTCGGGTTTATTTCAACAGCGAAAACCTTTCTTGCACCGGCCATTGCCGCAAAAATTGACAAAATGCCGGAGCCCGCCCCCAAATCAACAACCAGGTCCCCTTCCCCAACTGTTTCGTATATTGCCTTGGCTAGGACGGATGTTCTCTCCGCGCCCATGAGCAATTCCGTTACGTGCTGAACAGGATAAAAGGATTCCCCCGCCAGTGCTTTTGAAGACTCTTTCCCCATGCCGAAAACCACGTAAAGTAACAGAATAAGTTGATAACCCATATAAAAGAATATCGAAACAAAAAAATATTTACACTCCTTCCAGGCAGGGCTTGTCATGGCTTCCAACGAATTCCGCACTGTTTTCATGTTTTTGACAAATGACTGCAACCTCTCGTGCCCTTACTGCTTTGTGAAAAAAAGCGGGAAGCGCATGTCCTCCAATACGGCAAAGGCAACCATTGATTTCATGCTCAGCCAAGCAAGGCACACGAACAGGATTGGCATCACGCTGTTCGGCGGCGAGCCATTGCTTGAATTCGGGCTCGTAAAAAAGCTTGTGAAATACGCCCGGGAAAAGGAAAAAGAACACAATAAAAGAATTGAAATAGGAATCACGACTAACGGAACCCTTTTCACCCGTGAAATTATGGATTTCCTCAGAGAAAACGACATAGGCCTAGTTTTCAGTTTTGAAGGCGATGAAAAGAGAATGGTTAAAGTAAAGGGAAAGCAGGCTTACGAAAAATGCCTCTGGGCAGTCGGGGAATTGAAGAAAAGGGATTTCAGCCTGGCTGCCCGGGTTACGGTTGAACCAAGTGATTTGAGGCTGGCTGATTTTGCCCAGCACATATTCGGACTGGGCTTTTCATATGCTGCCTTTGTCCCCGTGGCAGAGATGAAATGGGACCAGGAAAAAACGGACAGGGCATTGATGGAGCTAGCCGAATACTATATCAGCCAGGCAAGGCAGGGCAGCATACCGAAACTGCCCTATATTAACCGGCTTCTGGGCATTAGGCACGGAACAGTTAAGCCCAAGGGGATATTCTGCGGGATTGGAAGGGCATCCATTGCCGTAACGGCTGATGGGGAAATTCTGCCCTGCCACCGTGCGGAAGCATGGGAACACGACTTTGTTCTCGGGAATGTTTTTGACGGCAAAATCGACGAAAAAAAATTAAACCCCTTCCTGGAATACGGAAGGAATGATTTTATAGGATGCGATGGATGCGGTGCAAGACCCTACTGCAGCGGCTCCTGCCTGGCCACCGCATACAAATTCAACGGAAACATGTTCAAGCCGCTGGAGGGTCACTGCATATGGACCCGTGCGCAGGTCAGGGCAGCAGACCACATTTACAATGTTTTGGTTGAAAAAGAAAAAAACGAGCGCCTTCTCTCTGCGCTGGAGCATTTTGAGTGGTGAATAAATGAAGCCAGGAATTGAAACCCCGGGAAAACAAAAGCCGAAAATCATGGAAAATTTCGACGTTTATTTCGCCCGAAAGGACTGCCTTAAAGCGGTTTTCAGTTCAGTCGGCGCGCGTTTCGAGATGAGAGTGCACAACCCCGTGCTGTTCACGCATCTCCTTTACCTGATGAACGGAAACAATTCAATTGAAGAAATATGCAGTAAAGCAAAAATCGGCAGAACAGAGTTAGAGCGGCTTGTTTCATGCCTGGACGAAAACGGCGTGCTCTGCCAGGAAAGAAAAATAAAAGCCGGGAAAACCGCCGCAGAGCTGCGCGGGGAAATTGGTCATCCCGGCAAAGACCTTTTCAAAGGAGTGAAAGTATTCGGAACGCCCAGGGCTGCCGCAATTCTCTCGAAAATAACAAAAGGCGGGGAAGTCTATGCTGTCAGCCTGGACAGCACGGCAAAACAAAAAAAAACAAGAACCGTGAACCCGCTGGGCGGAGAGTTGCCGGAATTACTGGAAAACTGCAGGGCTGTTTTCTGCTGCCTCAATTCGACATACGAAGGATTCCAGGAAAGGATAAACAAAGAATGCGTAAAAAGAAGAATAGGGGTGGTAAACCTCCAGCTTGACGGCATGCTCGGACCAACGTATGACAGCAGGTCCGAATCCTGCTTTTCGTGTTACGTAAAAAGAAAAGAGGAAAACGAATTAAAAAAAATAGTGATTCCAGTAATCGCCAAAAAGGAATATTCTTCCCTGGAACTTCCCGATGATGCGGTAAAAAAAGCGATAGGGGAAGGAATCACCGAACTCGAAAACCTGAAGAAAGGCAGGCCGGCGTTCAGAAACCATGTCAAACTGCTGGCGCAGGAAAAAAAGGAATACGTAATTCCTAACCCTGGCTGCAATTTTCCAAAGCGGAGCAAAAAAAGCCAAAGATCACGCAAGCTCGCAATAAAAAGCAGGAGAATCTCTTTCAGGGAGAACGGCTGGAGAATTGCCAGTGCAAAAAAAACCATTAAAAAGGCAGAGAAACTGATAGGACCTATTGGCATTGTCTCAAAGGTAACCCAGGAAAGACATCCCGTCATTGAAACAATGAACGTATTCGCTTATGACGCAAGAGACCCCGAAGAGAGGCATGCGGGAAAGGGCTTCACCTCAGATCAGAAAACGGCGAGCGCGATTCTTGAAGCGGTTGAAAGGTTCAGCGCTCGCCAGAGCGGGACAGAGCAGTTGGTAAAGGCAAGCTACAGCGAACTGAAAAAAAGCGCGGCAAACCCCGCGGTGGACCCAAAGAAAGTTCTTTTGGGCAATTGGAAAAATATCTATAAATACAATGCCGAAAGGGAAATCGAATGGTTCCAGTCCTATTGCCTGAACGACCTCCAGGGAAAACTGGTGCCGGCTCCACTAGTCTTCCTAGACTACTACCGCGGCAAGGGCGCTCCCTTCCTCAGGGGCATGGGAGCCGGCAGCACCGGGCTGGCGGCGGGAAACTGCCTGGAGGAAGCAATACTGCACGCAATATTTGAACTGGTTGAAAGGGATTCTGTAATAATAGTCCACCAGAACAGGTTCAACATGCCTGACCTGAATCTCCAGGATTGCAAAAGCAGGCAAATCAACGAATTCCTGGACATGCTCAACGGAAAGGGATTCGCCTACAGGGTTAAGGATTTAACGCTGGACATACCCATTCCGACGATAGGCGTTTTTTTGCATAAAGTGGACGAAGAGGGAATCTGCTCTTTTGGAGCGGGAACGCATTTCGACCCCGAAATAGCACTATCCAGAGCACTCCAAGAGGCAGTCCAGGCCTCCTCTTACAGCGGGAGAGAGCCCTGGAACCGGTTCGGTTCCCTTGAGCACTTCAAGGCAAAGGGACCGGAGGGAAAAGGGATAGGGGAAATCAATTCCGGCAGATTCAAAAACCTCAAAAAAGCCTTGGACAAGTGCGTTGAAATTTTCGACCAGAGGGGGGAAAAAATATTGGTTGCGGACCTCTCAAAGCCGGGCATTGGATTTTCGGTTGTAAGAGCAATGGCACCTTCCCTGCAACAGCCAATCCACCCCCTCAACCCTGTTTTCTCCAAGCGGCTGTTCGAAGCCGCGGAAAAAAGGGGGCATTCCAAAATTGAAAACAAAAGAAAAATCAGGGAATTGAACTATCTCCCCGGCTATCACAGCACGATTGACTGGGTTGACTGGTTCTCGAACAAATATTCAGAAAATAAAGGAAGTGCTTTGGATTGAACGGCGGGGAAATAAGCGGTTTTTTCAGTATTGGGGAAAAGGACAAGCAAGTGTTGCTCTACTCTCCGGACAAGGGCATTGCCGTAAAACTAAAAAAAGACGAGTTAAGTTCACTAAAGAAAAAAGAAACAGCCGGAAAGGAGTTGAGCGAGCGCATTGAAGAGATGCAAGCAGTAAGAATAGGCGGCTCATTGCTTCAGGGCAGAAAGGACAGCGCCTCCATAGGATTACTGCTGACAACAGCATGCAATTCCGACTGCCTTTACTGTTATGCAAAATCCAGGCGAAAGCCAATCAGCATGGACTTTGAAACAGCGAAGAAGGGCATTGATTTTGTGACAAAAAACCAGCCCGGCTCTCTCGAACTCCTGTTCCATGGCGGCGAGCCAACGCTTGAATTAAATTTGATGAAGAAAGTGAAAAGATATGCCGAGCAAAAAAGCAAAAACGTTTTCGTGGACATCCAATCCGGCGGCGTTTTTTCCGGGAAAGTGCTGGACTGGCTAAAGGAAAATGCGCATTCGGTGAAGATTTCCTGCGATGGTCCCCCGGAAATCCAGGACATGCAGCGCCCCTTAAAATCCCCCAGAAAAAGCAGCCAAATTGTAGAAAACAACATAAAGGCGCTTGCAGAGAACCCTGAAACCAGGCTTTCGGTAAAAGCAACCGTGACGCGGCACTCAGTGAACAGGTTGGTTGAAGTGGTGGAATATTTTAACAGGCTCGGCGCTGAAACCATTTCAATGGACCCCTTTATTAAATGCGAGGAAAGCGAATTGAACGGCCTGAAACCGGTTAATCCCCTGGATTTTTCGGCAAACTTTTTGAAAGCCCGCGAGTTCGCTGAGAAAATTGGGGTGCAGTTATTCTCCTCGTTTCTGCCAATTTACAGGAGAACTTACGCCTGCGGTTTTTGCATTCCGCAGTTTTGCCTGACCCCCGACGGACTCGTTTCCGCCTGTCTGGCAAAGCTTTCTTCGGCAATAGGACCGCAGGAATTTGCATACGGAAGGCTTTCGGGAAAGGGCTTTGAGTTCGATGAGAGAAAAATTAAAAGGATATCAGGCAGGAGAATCCAGAACATGGAGGCGTGCAATAATTGTTTTTTGAGGCACACATGCCTCGGCGGCTGTGCCGCCGAATGCCTAATGGAAACCGGGAGCATTTTTACTCCTTCAAAAGAGAAATGCCTCGCTGTAAGAGAAACCGTAAAAAAATACATTGAGTCAAAGGCAGAGAAGGAACTTGGTAATCGCAGTTCTTTTTTGAGAAATGAAAGTGGCAGGGAGTATTTGCCAATGCATTTCTCCGACTTTGAACTGAGCGAAACCGTGCCGTCCAGGATATTTTCAAAAAACCCCCTCGTTAAAATTTCCCTTTCCCGCACCGATTTAGAAAAATTGCGGGGCAAGATGACGAAATACAGGGAGAAGAAAAAATTCAAACCCGTGTTTTTTGCGCTGCGTTTTGACGTTTCAGAAAGGGACCTTGTTTCTGGGCAGGGAGTAAGAGTCTGGGAGTTTTTGGAAAAACTGAAGAATAACAAAGTGCGCTTTTTTGTTTCAAAGACCTTTTTTCCCTGCATGTTCGAGACCGGTTACCAGAAATTTTTGGACGAGTTCTCCTTTTTTGACGAGAAAACGGAAGCCAGCCGAAAAACAGGGAACGCGCCTGGAAAATGCAGGGAATGCGTTTATTTTTTCAGGGGGCGCTGCAGAGGGTTTTTCAGCGGCTGAAGCACACCAGCCAAAAAACAGCACAGCCGTCCGCCGTGCAGCCCATGGGTGGAACATGCAACATAGCAGAATTAGGTCAATGATGTTCATTTAAATTTTTTTCTGTCTTCTCTGTAATGGGTTGGTGTCTGGTTTGGTTGGAAAAAAATGGAAAATAGCCATTGCCGCCATTTTAGTGGCGTTTGCTTTTTTATTTGCATTCCTCTTCCTCCAAATGCGGCCAATTGTTATATGCCTGGATGAGCGCCGGGTAACGGTGGAAATGGGGCCCACGGTTGAGTCAATCTTTGAAGACACGCCCCACGAATACAAAGACGTCAATTTTTCTGACTATTACGTCCATTTGGTCAACGGAACATGCGATGTGGTGATGGACATTTCCCCCACACAGGAAAGGGAGGAAGTAATGCTCTTTTCCAAGGAAGTTAAAGACGACTTTTTCTTTGCGTTTAGGAAGGGAGATCAATCACTGAAGGAAAAGGTTGACCTGGCGATAGATAATGTGAACTCGCAGAGTCAGTGAATCTTTATTAGTTTTCAGCCCAAGGTTTCAGCAAGAGGAAATAGCAATTCGTGGAACAAATGGCAGAATGGCTTTTTGGATTGAGCAGGGCTTTTGTAATACATGTATATCCCTTCTTCGTAATCCTTTCGTTTTTGGTTTTTTTTTCATTCATCGCCCTGAATTTTGATGAAATCAGGGGAAAAATAAAAATCGGGAGAAAGGCGCTCTTGATTTTAGCATTACTGCTTTTAGCAGGACTTGTTCTCAGGATTGCAATACTTACCCCGAATATTGGAATGTTCAGCAGCAGCTGGGAGCACAACCTTGCCGCGAAGGAATTCGCAAGCACGGGCGCTCTTTTTAACTGCGGAAAAGGCACTTTCAGCGAATGCCAGGGCATAATGCTCCTCACCCATCCGGGCGGCTATACGGTGATTCTGTCAATGTTCCTCCTTGCAGGCGGCTCCCTGGAACAAATGCTCTTGGTCCAAGCAATTGCCAGCGTACTGACCGCCTTTGTCCTGTTTTTTTTAATATTTGCTCTGACAGAAAAGGCTTTTCCCTCGCTTATTGGAAGTTCGGTTTTTCTTTTTTTGGAGATTTCATATTACTGCGCGCCTATCGCGGATTGCGCCGTATCCGTATTCAACAACCTTTTCATTGCATTGATGCTTTTTTTCCTTTTTTACGCATGCAAAAACAAAACAAGGAAAGCGCGTTCGCTTGCGCTCTTAAGCATTGGGGTTCTGGCTTTTTTCCTCATTGAAAACATTTTAGCAATCGCACTCGCTTTCTTTGCAATACTGCTTTTCTGGAAATACAATTTAAAGAAACTTAAAGAAAACCCTTTTTCCCTGTTCTTTCTCGCTTTTATGGTTTCAACACTGCTTGTTTTTGTTTACAGGGACTGGGTTTATGCCGGGTTATTTACAAGCCTTTTCGCCCCCGAAAACTTTTTGGGCAATCTGGACTGGCTGTTTCTGATGTGGACTCTCCATTTCGCCCCTTACATTTACTTTTTTCCCCTGGCACTCGGCTTGATGCTGCTGAGTAAAGAAACGCGGAAACACTCAATATTTTTCGGATTGTGGTTTTTATTATTCAACCTGCTCTTCCTATTCTTTGAGTTGGGACCCGCTCCCAGGTACCTGCAGATTACCCTTATCCCTTTTTCAGTAATTTGCGGCATTGGCGCGTGGATTGCCGTACAAAAAATAACCGAAAGGATAAAGGTAAGGCATGCAAGCGCAGTTTTGGCTTTATTTTTCTTGCTCGCGGCATTTTATCCGGCAACCATGGCGCAGAAGACAGTGTTCAGGTTTAATACGTCCCAGGAATTGTTCGAGGCAATGGACCTCATTGAC
>Ga0180432_10010889_pt1 | contig 10809 bp, 9 predicted proteins | sample SS_ome_10_FD_132414 | JGI IMG/M metagenome (GOLD analysis project Ga0180432, IMG submission 132414) | Hypersaline lake sediment archaeal communities from the Salton Sea, California, USA - SS_1_MS_2 metaG | ecosystem: Environmental > Aquatic > Non-marine Saline and Alkaline > Hypersaline >...
ACTGCCGGTTCGGCGCGGTCGAGTCGGGCCGGCCGACGCCGGTGGAAGATGACGAACCCGACCGCCTGGCCGAGGCGGTGGCGCGCCTCGAGCTCAGGCACGTGGTAATTACCTCGGTGACGCGCGACGATCTGGCGGACGGCGGCGCCCGGCAGTTTGCCCGGGTGATACGGGCCGTAAGGGAGCGCTGCACCGCGGTGGTCGAAGTGCTGACGCCGGATTTTCAGGGCGACGAAGCCGCGCTCGATGTTGTAATCGATGCTCGGCCGGACATTTTCAATCACAATATCGAGACTATTGAGCGGTTGTACCCGCAGGTGCGCCCTCAGGCAAACTACGCGCAGTCGCTCAGTGTGCTGGGATACGTGAAAAGCTCCGGCTCCGGCATCTGCACGAAATCGGGGATGATGGTGGGCCTGGGCGAGGGAAATGACGAAGTAACGGCCGCGTGCCGAGATCTGCGCGACGCCGGCTGCGATATCCTCACTATTGGACAGTATCTGCGGCCCAGCGCCGCGCACCTGCCCATGGCGCGATTTGTGACGCCTGAAGAATTTGAAGATTATCGCCGCCGCGCCGTCGAGATGGGCTTCCTCTCCGTCGCCTCGGGGCCGTTTGTCCGGAGCTCATACAACGCAAAGGAAGTATTTGAAGCCGTAGGAACGCAACCTTCAGACGGGTGAAGCGTGATGCTTGCGGATATTCTGGGACAGGATAAGCTCGCCGAGAATTTCCTCAACGCCTGGAGGCGAGGCCGCCTCGCGCAGGCGTACATCCTGTCGGGCCCGGACGGAATCGGCAAAACTCCCTTCGCCGCCGAGCTGGCCAAGACGTTCCTGTGCCGAGAGCACGGCAGCGATGCCTGCGAGCAATGTCCATCGTGCCGCAAGGCAAACCACGGCAACCACGAGGACATCGAAATCCTCGAGCCCGAAACCAAAGGGCGCGTGATCTCCAGAGACGCGGTGCACGCTTTGATCGAAGCACTGCGATTCAAGGCGCGCTCCGGCGAGCATCGGTTCGTGATCATCCGCGAGGCCGACAGGTTGCAAGAAGCGGCCGCGAACCACTTCCTGAAGACGCTGGAGGAGCCGCCGACCGACGTGACGTTTTTCCTGCTGACGGCACGTCTGCCCGCACTGGTCCAAACGGCCGAGACGATCGTATCGCGTTGTCAGATCGTGCGGATGCACCGTGCGGCGTCGGCCGAGATCGAAGGCTTTCTTCTGGATCGGGGATTCGCCCCCGAAAAGGCAAGGCTTTACGCCTCGCTATCGGACGGCTGCCCCGGCCGGGCCGCCAATATGGAAGAAGCCGGAGTGTTCGAACGCCGCGAACGAGTGCTGCACCGGCTCCTCGCGGTCGATCGCGACAACGCCATAATGGCGGCGACCGAGATGCTCGCCGCCAACAAGGGCAAGACGACAACGCAGACGCGCGAAAACCATTGCGCCGACCTCGGCCTGATGGCGGTCCTTCTTCGCGATATGACCCTGATTGCAGAAGGGGCCGACAACTCGCTTTTGTACAATCCCGACGTTGCGGGCAAGATGAAACAACGTGCCCTCGCGAGCCGCGCGGAGCTGTTGAGACGGCACACTCTTCATGCGCTCGAAACGCGGAATAACATAGAACGATTCATTAACCCGGAGCTTGCCATCAGCCGACTCTTTCTTGAGTTGTGCAACTGACCGGCGCCCGGAAGAGAGAGGGCAATCATGGCATACCTCGTCGCCGCCAGATACGGCGCAATGCGCTACATCGGCAAATTCGTCAATAATACCGATGATCTTCGCCTCCGCGACAAAGTTATCATTAAGACCGACCGCGGTACGGAGGTCGGCGAGATCGTCTCCACGCCCGAGTACATCATTCGCGGCACCGATACGTCATCGTTCGGCAAGGTCCTCAGAAAAACTACCGATGCCGATGCCGACACCTTGCTCAACATTGAAGAAGAACGTGTGCCCACTGAGATCGGTTTCTGCGAGGAGCTGATCAAGAAGAACAGAATCCCGATGAAGCTCGCGACGGTCGAACATCTCTTCGGCGGCGAGAAGATCATCTTTTATTTTCTCGCGGAGGGACGGGTGGATTTCCGCCAGCTCGTGAAGGATCTGGCCGCGCAATATCGCACGCGCATAGAAATGCGGCAGATAGGCGTGCGCGACGAGGCCCGCCTGCTCGCCGAATACGAGCACTGCGGTCGACCGCTCTGCTGCAAGACCTTCATGCGCGACCTCCAGCCCGTTACGATGCGCATGGCCAAATCTCAAAAAACCACCCTCGACCCGACTAAAATCTCGGGGCGCTGCGGCCGCCTGATGTGCTGCCTCAGATTCGAAGACGACATATACGCCGAGCTCAAGAGCAATCTCCCGAGGAAAGGCGACCGCGTTGTCGCCGATGGAGTCGCCGGAAAGGTCGTGGGGCAAGATATCCTCGGCCAAGCCGTAACCGTCGAAAAGGAAGACGGAGTCGAAGTTCGTGTCGAGCTGGCCGACATTCAGGAGATATTCCAGCAGCAGAAGAGCAAGAAACAACGAAAAGGCAAGGGATTACGCACGTCGAAGGAACAAGGCACGGGCCAGTGAAAGATATTTTCTACATCACCACTCCGCTTTATTACCCCAGCGCGCGACCGCATATCGGGTCGGCGTTCGAGATCATTGGAATCGACGTCGTCGCACGATTCAACAGGATGCTCGGCCACAATGTATTCCTGCTGACCGGGATGGACGAGCACGGCGAGAAAGTGCAGCGCAAGGCCGAACAACGAGGCATAACGCCCAGCCGGTTTGTCGGCGAAATGGCCGCTCTCTACCGAAAGATATGGACGGCCCTGGGCATATCTTACGACGACTTCATTTGCACGACCGAGCCCCGGCACGAGGAGGCCGTGCGCAAGTTCTTCCGCCGGGTCTACGATAATGGCGACATCTACAAGGGCAACTACGAAGGCTGGTACTGCGTGCGGTGCGAGAGCTTCCTCACCGAGGCGCAGCTTGTGGACGGCCGCTGCGGCGAATGCGGCGAGAAGGCGTCGCGATCCTCCGAAGAAGCCTATTTCTTCAAGATGTCCAAATACGGACAGCAACTTCTCGACCATATCGAGAAGCACCCCGAGTTCATCCGGCCCGACTTCCGCCGCAACGAGATGGTCAACTTCATCAAGAGCGGCCTCTCCGACGTCTGCATCACCCGCTCGACGATCAAGTGGGGCATCCCGCTGCCCATCGAGCCGTCACACGTTATCTACGTATGGTTCGATGCCCTTATCAATTATATCACCGGCTGCGGGTTCGGCGGGGATGATGAGAGGTTCTCGGAGTACTGGCCGGCAGACGTACATGTCGTGGGCAAGGATATTCTTCGCTTCCACACGACGATCTGGCCGGCGATGCTCATCTCGGCGGGCCTGCCGCTGCCGAAGCAGGTCTTCGGGCACGGGTTCGTCATGGCCGAAGAAGGCGAAAAAATGTCCAAGTCCGTCGGCAACGTCGTCGACGCCGAAGAATTGATCAACACCTACGGCCCGGATGCCGTGCGCTATTTCCTCCTCCGCGAGATCACTTACGCCGTGGACGGCCTTTTCTCCACGCAAAAGCTGATCAACCGCACGAATAACGACCTGGGCAATGATCTGGGCAACCTGCTGCACCGGACGTTGTCGATGATCGAAAAATATTTCGACGGCGCCATCCCGCAGCCCGGCGAGAGGGCTTCCGATGATGCGCCGCTTTTCGCCGCCGCCGATGGGCTGATCGGCCAACTCGAAGAGCTGGTATCCACCTTCCAGTTCAACCGCGCGCTGGAGGCCCTCTGGAAGCTGGTCTCCGAGGCGAATAAATACGTTGAGCGGTGCAAACCCTGGACGCTCGCCAAGGACCCGTCGCAACGCGGCAGGCTTGCGGCCGTTATTTACAACCTTGCCGACGCGGTGCGCATCATCTCGATCCTCGTAGAGCCTTTCCTTCCTTTCACAGCCGAGGCGATGCGGCGGCAGCTCGGCCTGCAAAAGCCCGAGGGCGACGTCCGCGAGCTCGTAAAGTGGGGCGGGCTCCCTGCCGGGACCAGTATCGACAAGGGAGAGCCGCTTTTTCCCAAAATAGAAACAGCCTGATTTTTCACCCCAAAGGCGCAAAGAGTGCAAAGAAGAATTGAGAATATTGCAGACGGGCAATAGGACAATAGGACTATGGGACAATAGGACTATGAGGCAATGGTCCAATGGTCCCGTCTTCTTTGCGCTCTTTGCGTCTTTGCGGTGAACCGTTTTTCATTTACAGGAGGATCATAACGTGCCGGGGATGGAATTTTTCAAAGCCCTCAAACGTGAAGCCGATACCAGGATACTGCTATTCGTCGCCGATGGCCTCGGCGGCCTGCCGCGCGAGCGGGGTGGGCTCACCGAGCTCGAGACCGCCAAAACCCCCAACCTCGATGCACTCGCCGCCGAAGGAATCTGCGGGCTCCTCGACCCCGTGGCGCCGGGCGTGACACCCGGCAGCGGCCCGGCGCATCTGGCTCTCTTCGGATACGATCCGATAGAGTACAATGTCGGTCGCGGGCTGCTCGCGGCCCTCGGCGTGGGATTTCCCATACAACACGGCGACGTCGCAGCCCGGATCAATTTCTGCACCGTCGATGACCGGGGCACGGTGACCGACCGCCGCGCCGGCCGCATCGCCACCGATCTCAACCGCAAGCTCGTCGAAAAACTTCGTAAAGCCGTGACAATCGACGGTATTGAGATCTTCATCGACACGGTGAAGGAGCATCGCGCCGTCGTAATATTCCGCGCGGACGGCCTCTACGATAAGCTCAACGACACCGATCCGCAGGCCACGGGCGCGAAGCCCCATGCTGTTGTTGCCGCCGACGAGCAGTCGAAAAAAATGGCGGGAATTGCGACCGAGTTCGTCGACCGGGCGGCCGAGGTCCTCGCGGAGGAGCAGCCGGCCAATATGGTGCTGCTGCGCGGCTTCGCCCGCTACGAGCGATTTCCGACGGTGGAAGAAGTGTTCGGAATCAAGTGCGGAGCTATCGCAGCGTACCCGATGTACAAGGGGGTGGCGAAGCTGGTCGGCATGGAGGTCATCGATTGCGGCCAGGAGCCTGAGGACGAAGTGGAGGCGCTCGAGCAGAACGTCGGCGGCTACGACTTTTTTTTCCTGCACTACAAGAAGACCGACTCGCGAGGAGAGGACGGCGACTTCGATGCCAAGGTCAAGGAGATCGAACATTTCGATTCGCTCGTGCCTGCCGTCCGCAAGCTGAACTTCGACGTGATCGCCGTTACGGGCGACCACTCCACCCCGGCCCTGCTCAAGTCGCACAGTTGGCATCCCAGCCCTCTCATATTGTGGTCGGCGTACGAACGCGGCGACGAGTGCGACGCATTCGGCGAAACACAATGCGCCCTCCGCGGCGGGCTCGGCCGTCACCGGGCGGCGGACCTCATGCCTATGATCCTCGCGAACGCACAGCGGCTCGAAAAATTCGGCGCGTGAAGAAGACCAACCGCAGAGGCGCGGAGAGCGGAAAGAAGAAATATTGCAGACGGACAATAGGACTATGGGACAATAGGACTATGAGGCAATGGTCCTATGGTCCTATGGTCCCATCTTCTCTGCGTTCTCTGCGCCTCTGCGGTGAATTCCGTGTGCTTTTATGATTCTTTACCTCATAAGTGAACTCGACGTCGGCGGAGCGGAAAAGAACCTCTGCCGGCTTGCCACGGGCCTGAATTGGGAGCGCTTCGGCAGGCCCGCCGTCGCCTGCCTCTGGGGGAGCGGAAGGGTCGGCGAGTGGCTGGAGGATGCCGGCATTGAGGTGATCCATCTGCATCTTCGAAAGGTCGGCCTCCTGCTCGCGGCGCTCAAGCTCCGCGGGATACTCAAATCGGGCAGGTTCGAGCTCTTGCACAGCTTTCTATTCCACGCCAACTTCGTCGGTCGGCTGGCCGCCGCACGCACCGGTGTGCCGGTTGTGTCGTCTATCCGGGTGACGGAGGTCGACCGCCCTTTCCGCGTCACGCTTGATCGCCTTACCAATCGTTTGGTGGCCGCCGAGACCTGCGTGTCGGAGGCCGTGCGCCGGTGGTCGATTGAGCAGGGGCTGCCCGCCGAAAAGCTTTTCACAATCCCCAACGGCGTAGATTGTTCGGCGTACCAAGCGGAGAAAGGAAAACTTCGGGGCGAGCTCAACCTCCCCGCCGAGGCGAAGATTGCGCTGCTCCCGGCGCGGCTGGCGCGCCAGAAAGGGCCGGATATCCTTCTCGAAGCGGCGGTCGCCCTTTGCCCCCGGATGCCCGACCTCCACTTCGTTCTCGCGGGGGACGGGCCTCTGCGGGCGAAACTGCGCATATCCGCGAAGACAGAAGGCATCGCTCACCGGTTCCACTTGCTCGGGCACCGTGACGATGTTCCGGAGCTGCTGGCCGACGCCGACGTGGTCGTCTTGCCGTCACGGTGGGAGGGAATGCCCAACGCCGCGCTGGAGGCCATGGCCGCCGGTCGGCCGGTCGTCGCCGCGGATGTCGGAGGCTGCCCGGAGGTCGTTGATGCCGGTCGTACGGGTCTGCTCGTGCCGCCTGCCGACTCGGCCGAGCTCGCCGAGGCGATAGCGAAAATAATCTCGGCGCCCGAGCTCGGCCGCGAGATGGGCGAGGCCGGCCGCGAACGCGCTCGCGATGAATTCTCAGTCGAGAAAATGGTGAGGATGAACGAGCAGCTCTACGAGAAGATCATGGGCGAGGGCGCGGCTGAGGCCTGACCCGCCGCCGGGGTGCACCCTCGGCCTTCAGCTTTTTCATCACGGCAAGGTACTCCGTCTTGCCGGTCTTTCCTCCGTAGAGGTTGAATTCCCGAATCAGGTCCTTGACCATTTTTACCCGTTGCTTCGTGCCGGGATGGCTTGACAGCCACAGCTCGATGACCGACAGCTCCCTCTCGGCCAGTTCAACGAACAGTTCGAGCAGATCGACCATCCCCTGTGGATCGTAGCCTGCGCTGTACATGAAGATGAGGCCCAGTTCGTCGGCTTCCTTTTCGTCTTGTCTGCTGAATTTCGCGAACGCGAGCGTTGTACCGACGTCGGCGAGCAGTTCTTGCCACGCGGCCGCTTCCTCTCCGGTCAGCGCCGCAAGGATGAGGTTGAGGCCCACCTGCCGGGTGAGCGCCTCCATCGAGTGCCGCTCGGCGATGTGCGCGGCCTCGTGGCCCAGCACCGCCGCAAGCTCCATCTCGGAATCCATCCGTATGAGCAGGCCGGTGAAAATGTAAATGTGCCCGCCCGGGATGGCAAACGCATTCGCCTGTTCGGGATCGTCGATGACCTTGAACTCGTATGTGATATCCTGTCGCCAGGCTCTCGCCGCGACCTTTGCGCCGATCGCTTGCACATACCCGACTATCGCCGGGTCGTCGAGAAGCTCAACTTCCGCCTCGAGTTCTTCCGACACTCGACGGCCGAGCTCAACTTCCTGTTCGGTGGTGAATATCGAGAAGTTGCGCAGGCTCCCGCAGCCTGCTGCCATGAGGAGGACAAGGAACGCCGGCCGGAACTTTCGCATATATCAGGCCTCCGGATCCGCGAAGGTGCATTGCTTCGCCTTTTTTATAGTAGCGCGCCGGCGCCGGAAAAACAATACAATCTTGCTACGAAGCCGGCTCACGTGTATAATTGAGAGGCAGAAGGAGTTTGTCTTATGCCTTTTTCAACCGTCGAAGCAACTATGAAAGAAATCCGCAAGGGGCGGATGGTGATCATCACCGACGACGAGGACCGCGAGAACGAGGGTGATCTGGTAATGGCGGCCGCTCTGGCCACGGCCGATAGCATAAACTTCATGACCCATGAAGGACGCGGCCTCATCTGCGCCCCGATCACGGTCCAGCGCGCCGCCAAGCTCGGCCTGCCTCTTATGGTAGAGCACAACACCGAGCGAATGAAGACCGCCTTCACCGTGTCGGTCGATGCCGTTGAGGACACGACCACGGGCATATCGGCTGCCGATCGTGCCCAGACAATCAGGGTCATCGCCGATCCCAGCGCCGCGCCCGAGGACCTCCTGAGGCCGGGTCATGTTTTTCCCGTCGTTGCAAAGCCCGGCGGCGTACTGAAGCGCACCGGGCACACCGAGGCCGCCGTGGACCTTGCGCGTATGGCCGGGCTGGAGCCGGCGGGCATCCTGTGCGAAATCCTCAATGAAGACGGCACAATGGCCCGGTTGCCGCAGCTCGAGGTTTTCGCCGAAAAGCACGGCCTAAGAATCTGCACCATCGCCGACATCATTGCGTACAGGCTCCACAAAGAGAAACTCGTGAGCTCGGTCGCGTCGGTTCAACTGCCTACGAAATGGGGAAACTTTACGCTCCACGGATATCAGTCGGAGCTGGACGAACATCTTCATCTGGCGCTGTGCGTGGGCGGCGCGCGGCCCGGCGGCGAGCAGATCGCCGAGCCCGTGCTCGTGCGCATTCACTCGGAGTGTCTTACCGGCGACCTCCTCGGATCGGTGCGCTGCGACTGCGGCGACCAGCTTCACGCCGCCATGCAGCTTGTGAGCAAAGAGCCCACGGGCGTGGTGCTTTACATGAGGCAGGAAGGCAGAGGAATCGGCCTTCACAATAAGCTTAAGGCTTATGAGCTGCAGGACAACGAGGGCCTCGACACTGTTGAGGCCAATGAGCGGCTGGGATTCGCGGCCGACCTCCGCGACTACGGCATCGGCGCCCAGATTCTCCGGGACCTCGGCCTCGAAAAGATCAGGCTGCTGACCAATAACCCTCGAAAGGTTGCGGGAATACAGGGATACGGCCTCGAGATAGTCGAACGGGTGCCGATCCGGATTGCCCCTCACGACACCAACCGCGACTACCTTCAGACCAAGAAGGAGAAGCTCGGGCATATTCTGGACGAATGAAGCTCCCCCGGGCGAGCCACGCGGACCGAGGGCCGAGGATGAACTATATTCCCCATGGAGACGCAAGTATGAAGCTCGTGATAATCAGCGGCAGCCGTAACCCCGACGGCCAGACCGCGTCTGCCGCCGCAGCCCTCGCCGAGGGCGCCCGCTCCGCAGGATGCGACACGGAAACGGTCTTCTTGCCGACGCTTGATATCCGGCGGTGCCGCCAGTGCGATGATCAGGGGTGGGGCCTCTGCCGCAAAGAAGGACGCTGCGTGATCGAAGACGATCTTGTTGGCGTCGTCGATAAGATTCGCGAGGCCGATGTTGTGGCTTTTGCCAATCCGGTCTACTTCGGTGACCTGAGCGAAAGCATGGGAGCCTTCCTCGATCGCCTCCGGCGGGTCGCCATCCACGGCGGAAATGAAAACATCAAAGGTAAGCCGGCTGCCGGGATATGCGTGGCCGGGGGCGGCGGAGGCGGCGCCCCGCGCTGCACCGTCATCATGGAGTCGGTGCTCACCACCTGTGGTTTCGACGTTGTCGACATGATCCCCGCTCGGCGCCAAAACCTCCCGATGAAGAGGGAAGTGCTGCGTACCGTGGGCGCCTGGCTTGCTGCACGGCCCTCGTCGGGCTGAGGTCCCGTGCGGAGCCCAATATGAACGCGTGTTCCAAGTCGGTTTGCTTTCTAATGACCATGGCGCTCGCACGATGGGCATGCGCGGCGGGCGACCCCGGGAAATTGGAAGCGGAGGGCGCAAGGCGGATGGCAGCCGACCTGACGGAAGCCGAAAAGCTCGGCCGCCCGCATTGGCTCCGCGAAACGTCCCTCGAAATCCCTCTTGTCTCCGATCATAGGAAGATGCGCCGCGAGGTCGATTCGCAATTTTACAAAGGCAAGTGCCGTGAGGCCGTGAAGATTCTTTATGCGCTTATCGATCGCGGCTCCGGCAAGGCCAAAAGCTGGGCCGAGTATTACCTCCCGCAAGGGCTGGTGTGGGCGAAAGCTTTCCCTTTTGCGATGATCAAGTACAGGGAGGAGAAGCCCACACCCTACAATCTGCTGAACCTCGCCAGGTGCTATCTCGAGTACGATCAGTTTGCCGCCGCCGAGGAACTTTTTGCGAAGGCACGGACCCTTGCTGAGCAGCTCGACCAGAAAAATGTGCTCGAAGCCAATGCTTGGCGGGGGATCGGAGACGTGCGCCGGGAGCGAGGCGACTTCGACGAGGCCAAGGCCGCATACCGGCAAGCCTGCGATGCCTTCGAGCGCGAATCGAAGATCGAAGGCAAGAAAGGCTGGTACATCGCCAACGTGAGAAAGCAGATGAGTCGCATGCGCTTTCTGATGAAGCTCTGTGATGCCGGATCGCTGGATGTTGCCACGCTCAGGCCCGGAACCTACGCGGGCGAGGCGGGGGGCTACGACGGGCCTATCTCCGTCAGCGTGACCATAGCGGGAGGGAAGATCGCGAAGGTGACGGTGACCTCGCAGGTAGAGTCGATTCCGCTGGACTGCTTTTCCGAAATACCCCGCCGGATCGTTGATACACAGACCCCTTCGGTAGACGCGATAACGGGCGCGACCGTCACGTCTGTCGGCGTCATGGGAGCGGTCCTGAAAGCTCTGGAGCAGGCGAAGTAATGACGAGCACAGCCCGCATCCGGTCGCGCCGCATTTCGCAGTTCCTGTTTCTTGCTTGCTTTGTCGTGCTTTTTTTCGTTTTGGTGGATGCTCCTTACGGCGCGGATCAGTTGGCCTACCGGATGCGATTCCCTCGGTCGCCCGTGTTCTTGCTGTGCTTGGCCGATCCGCTGGCGTCGTTGTCGGCTTTCGTTGCAAGCCGGGGTGTATCCGTGTTGATGGTTGTGCCGGTGGCCGTTGCCGCGCT
>Ga0180432_10010890_pt1 | contig 10808 bp, 10 predicted proteins | sample SS_ome_10_FD_132414 | JGI IMG/M metagenome (GOLD analysis project Ga0180432, IMG submission 132414) | Hypersaline lake sediment archaeal communities from the Salton Sea, California, USA - SS_1_MS_2 metaG | ecosystem: Environmental > Aquatic > Non-marine Saline and Alkaline > Hypersaline >...
GAAAGAATTAGATCAAGGATTTTAGAACCTTTTTGATCAGATGGGTTTCCGGACGATAGCCATCAGTTCATATTCATCCAGCTCAACCGGGCGGATGCCCCAGTTGCCGGCTGTACCGCCACCGATATGGATGACCTCAAAACCAATCATTTCCAGCATCAGGCGCAATTCGGGAATGACAAAGGCATGCTCACGGATGGTCACCTCGACGCGGTCATCGCCCTCGCCGCTATCCATTGTGTTGGTCTCGGTCAGGGTTGCCGGGTCAAACTTGCCGCATGCCACATCCTCCTGCTGGTACAGGCGGATATGGCGCAGGGCGCTGAGGACGGTGATGAGCAGCATGCCGCCCGGTTTGAGTGCGTTGTAAAGGCAGCGCAGTTTCGCCATATCCTGCTGCATTGGATCATCGCCGACCCCGATCAATCCCAGCGATCCCTCGCAGACACAATAAGCGCAGTCAAACGGATCGTCGGTTGTGTACTGAACCGCGTCGGCCTGCTGGAAGGTGAGTGTATGCAGTGATTGTGCCTGTGCGGCCTGCCTGGCCTGTGCCAGCATGCCTTCGGATAGATCCACACCGGTGACATGATAGCCGCGGCGGGCAAGCGCAAGCGCGTGGCGTCCGGTGCCACAGCCCATATCTAGGATGCGCTGGCTCGTTGTGAGTTGGAGATGTTCGATCAGGAAATCCACTTCCGCCTCGGTTGATTGCACAAAAGGTTCCTGCATATATTTCGGCGCGTGCTGATCAAAGAATTTGATCCGATCGGTGTTATTTGCCATCGTGTTTTTTCCTATTTCAAAAAGGATTCATTTATCGATTAGTTCGATTTAAAATATGAATACCAAATTTTAACCTCAATCACTAGTCGATAATGATCAATCATCCAAGCGAGAGAAGAGCACCTCAGTTTGTGATCCTTCATGATTGTCCAACCAAATAAATCCATCCAAAATGATCGACATCATCGTTTGGCCGTCAGCGGTTGCGTAGCGGTTGTTTTCAATTCGCATGAAACAATACGATTCACTATTCTCTTCCAAGCATACGCCATCTATAGTAAATTGCATATCGATGAAGGTGTTGTATGAATCAAGGACTTCGCCATCCAAATTAATCACCACCAGATATTCATGAGACCCCTGGTTGACTGTTTCTTCTGGTGTGAGCTTGATAGATGGTGTAAATTCTTCTGCGCTCAGTTTTCTTTCGGTCAGGGCGGGATATGTTTCCACGAAATTGATACTCCCGTCCTCTAAACCAATGCTCAATCCTTCCATGTGCATCAATCTCCCATTAATGGATTCGCTTTCAAGGGTGGAAAGCAGGAAATCATGCTGGCCGGTGGAAAGAACGATCTCATTGATGCCCATACCGCTGTAGAACATGGAAGGTGAATGGGTGGTGGCATACATTTCATCTTGGTATTCAGATACGGTATATGCATCTGATGTTTTCGTCCCATTCATGAAAACCACGGTGTAGCCGCGTGTGTCGTAGTACCAGGTTTCAAGGCGGTTATTTTCACCGAAAAGGATCGTGAATCGTGTGGGGCTGCCGTATTCAGCTACAACCGCAACCTGATCGCCGCTGTAATTGAAAGTGTTGTAAAGCTCGGCAGAGGCAGGTGGCTGGTAATCTTTGTGCATGCCGTCCTTGATATAGGTTTTATCGATGGTGATATTAATGCAGGCGGCAGCGGTTGCCAGGATCAATATGCTGATGATGATGGTCGATGAAAGTTTTTTCATGGCGTCTCCTAGTCCTGTAATGTTCGAATTATTGTCAAATCAGAATCGGACCAATCTGTCATAAAACCCTCGCCAGTAAAAGTGACAGTACCGTACTGCGGATCGCCGAATTGGGAGTAAGAATACCGGTTTTCGCCAATTTTTTCCACGTAGACTTCATTTATGCCAAATATGTAATATGTACCATACGTATCCTGGATTACCGCTGATCCCGGGGAAAAAGTGATCGTGTAAGTTACAAACGCCTCAGGGTCATTGGGAAATTGCGGCGAGTAAACAGAATAAGTATGCGTCCCGGAGACAGCCGCTTCTTCAGGGGTTAAACCAGAATCTTTGGATGTGTCAGTTGAGGGTGACACAGGCGCGGATTCACTATCCTGTAGCGCGTAAAAGAATGTGGCCATTCCTTCTTCACTTTGATAAATAAAACCCTGCATGGTAAAGGTAATTGTCCAGACTTCCTCTATTTCGTTGGTCCATCTATATTGATTCTGGTTCACTTGGCTTAATATCATAGGATCATTAGGTGCGTCTTTATCAATCAGAGTTACTTTATTTTTATTGAAAGTAATATCTGCATTAGCTATGTCAGCTTCTCCTTCACACCAGTCAGCACCAGTGCAGGTAATGACGTAAGTATGAGAGCCGGAATTAGCGGATTCCTCAGGGGTTAAATCTCCAGTGCTATCAGCGGCTGCCTGTCCGCATTTGCCGTTGGGATTGCTGACCGCGCTGTCCGGGCTGAGGGTGATCGTGACCGCATTATTGGGATCATCGCTTGCGTTTTCACCGATCGTCTTTGAACCAGTCGTGCGATGATGGTAGTCAAAATAATCGTCATTGTTAACGTCCTGGTCGAGCTGCCATTCATAACAAAAAGTGTAGGTTCCTAAAGGTAGTTCCAGGTATGCACTGCTGGTGGAATCAGGGGAGACTACCGTGGAGGCGGATGGCGTGCCGGCGCTGTAGCCGGATGCCGGCGTGTAGGAAGCAACCTTGACGGTAACCGTTTCAAATCCATTATTGTCAAATCGCACGGGTTTGGTGAGCGTTCCGGCGCCTGATGGCGCGGAATCCACACCGCCAAATGCCACAACGGGCTGGGCATCACCGGCGATACGTATGCCGGCAGTGCTACTGGTGATGGCAGGCAGGTCATGTGATAAGGGAGAATTGGCGATGATCATGGGCGCAATTGAAGGGTTAGCGGTGATAGTATCGATGTCGAGCAGCGCGTTGATCGTTGCCGGGGCACTGGTCAGGATGTTTGCATTCATTGTGTTGAAATAATCCGCTGGCGGATCGTCGCTGCCGCTCACTACCTGGCGTACCTGGGTCATATCCATCATATCCGCGTCGGTAAAAAGGGTCAGCATGGTCTGGATCATGGTACGGCCAAATTGGAGGTTGATCTTCTCTTCCAGTTTAGAGGTGAGCAGTTTTTTCTGCAGTCCGAGCCATTGTGCGGCGGTGCTGTTTGGGTCAGCAGCAATGCGGTCATCGTAATAATCCGTGACGAAACTATGCAGGGCTTTCAGGTCCCTGACCTCGTTTTCGCCTTCCATCAGATTATGGTTGACCGCCATGGCAACCAGCGCGCCGACGAATTTGTCATCCAGGGGCTGGGTTTCATCATCCTGTGCGAGGGCACTCATTGAGGTTGTGGCAAGCGCTGCCAGGAGAAAGATGATCGTGACCGTGCGCATTAACGTTTTCATATCCGCTCCTTGTTTATTTGTGGGATCACTAAGATTATTTTATCTCAATAGTTCTATTTTGATCCATTTATTTTTTGATATTGTGTATCCATTCGCAGTATGTTGTGCTGAAGCAGCCTCTCCCATCTCCAGCTAAGTATCCATGACCGTATTATTTCAAGATGGAGCAGAGTTGGAATAACAGCTGTGATAAAAATGACCCACAAACAGTTTGCCGGGTTGTTTGCAGCCCTATGGGTATGTTTCGCAATTGGGAAATGAGTCCGACTGCAGCACTGTATCTAAAAGACAAATAAGAAAAATCTTCGATTGAGACGGGTTGATAAGATACGTATCGATATTTTGAGGCCAAGATCCATCGGCAAAGCCTCAGGATGGCATCAATAGGGAGGTGGGATTGAAGCTGTGAGATTTCCCTAATTCTTCGTCAGGGATTCACAATTCCACGACACAAAGTGGGATGAATGGGGGAGAACACTTAAAGATCTTTCATGTTTTAACAGATTGGCAGAAGATCCTGTGTTTGCTATAGTGATGACCGGATAGAACATGTGTACTAAACAAAAACCAAAACGGAAAGGATCCTATGTTATTCGGTGTAGATGTTTCCCATTGGCAGAAAGAGATCGACTGGCCCGAAGTCAAGCGCGCAGGCATCCGCTTTGCCTTCTATAAGGCAACAGAGTTTCCCCCTGGCAAGACGGATGTCTATATCGATCCCCAACTATACAATAACGCCGCCGGTACGGCAGCTAACCGCATCCACGGCGCACCCTATCACTTTTTCCGTACCCACGTACCAGGTGTACATCAGGCCATCGCTTTTATCGAAACCGTCCGCTCTCTGCCTTTTTCTCTTGCGCCCGTCATGGACCTGGAATTGGCCGGCCTGCGCGGCAAAACCCTGTGCGACGAGGTGCTCGATTTCCTGCTGCGTGTCGAGGATGCCTTTAAGATCAAACCGATCATTTATACCTCCGGGGCGTTCTGGCGCACGTATATGATCCATGACAAATTCGATAACGTGCTCCCTTTTGCAGACTATAAACTATGGCTGGCTCAGTGGGGTTTCACCATGCCAAGACCGGTCTATCCGTTTGCGGGTCCCTCTTTCTGGCAGTACACCGAAACTGGCAGGATACCGGGTGTAATTACGCATGTCGATCAGGATTATTTCCTCGGGGATGAGATCGGTCTGCTGCCGTTCCTGTGCCTCAACCGCTATAACAACCCCTCTAAAAAAGAAAGCTTGACAGCATGAGCATATTTGATCGATTATTCAAAAACCAGATCGGCCAGGCGGTCAGAAAACAATTGGCAGTCATTGAAAATGCAGATACCTTTCTGATCGGCACCCGCTCTCTCAGCCAATCCGATCGTGACCGCTTCTCCTACGATCGCGAGGAGGTCCTTACCCGATCACTTGAGGCCTGGCGAGTGAACCCGCTCGCCCGCCGTATTGTCGAGCTTACCACCCAGTATATTGTCGGCGGCGGCCTCTCGCTTAATTGCAAAGGGGAACTGGAATCGAAATTCCTCGATCAGTTCTGGGATCATCGCTTGAATCGCATGAGCACCCGCGTGTATGAAATGGCGGACGAGCTCACCCGCACCGGCAATCTGTTTATTATGGTCTCCACCGATCAATCTGGCATGTCGTACCTGCGTGTTATGCCCGCTTCTCATATTGAAAAGATCATCGCCAGGACAAACGATATCGAACAGCCGCTCATGTTCCAACCTAAAGCCGATATTGAGAACCTTTTACCGGAGCCGATCCCCGCCTATGATCCGCTCACCGATCGCAACGACAAGGCGGTTATTCTGCACTACACCATCAACCGCGCCGCTGGCGCGCAGTGGGGCGAATCGGACCTGGCCCCGCTGCTGGTCTGGCTCAGCCGCTATGCGAACTGGCTGCAGGATCGCGCCCGGCTCAACCGCTTCCGCAATGCTTTCCTGTATGTTGTCCAGGCAAAGTTTGCCAGTGAGGCGCAGCGCAAAGCCCGCCAGAACGCGCTCAACGCATCACCCCCAAAACCTGGTTCGCTGCTTGTCGCGGATGAGAATGAAACCTGGAAAGTCCTTTCCCCGCGCCTTGAGTCCGCAGACGCAGAAAAGGACGGCCTCGCTCTCAAAAAGATGATCTCAGCTGGCGCGGGTATCCCGCTACACTTCTTGGCCGAACCGGAGAGTGCAACCCGCACTACCGCGGACGCGGCTGGCGGGCCCACCTTCCGCCGCTATGAACAGCGCCAGGAATATTTCCTGTGGCTTCTGAAAGACCTCTTGACCGTCGTTCTGCAACGCCGCGCCCGAGTAAATAAGAAATTGGACCCCCGGGTCGAATTCACCATCACCGGATCAGATATCACCTCAAAGGACAATGGCGCCCTCGCCCAGGCGGCGTATTACATGATCAAAGTTTTATCGGATTTGAAAGATAGGAACCTGATCGCCAACGATGAATTCCTGCGTGTCATTTACCGCTTCTTTGGTGAATCTATCGATGCCGAGACGATGCTAAAGAAAGCGAAAAGCGAGATCGGAGAGAAACAGGGCAAAGCCCCTCACTGGCCTGATCAATCAGGTGGAGATCCCTTGGATCTTAAGTTGCCTCCCGTTAATGATGGGATCAAGGATAAGGCGCCCATTCCCGGGTTTGCTAAGTGATCGATCATTCGATCAGAAAGGAGAACGTATGTATGCCAGATACATCCAATAACCACCTCAGCCACCGCATTGCGCTTGCCGGCTCGCAGGTCAATGAGAAAGGAGAGTTCGAGATCCTCGCTATCACAGCAGGCGAGGGTAACGGTTGGAAGTTCTCCGCCGATGTCCTCAAGCGATCCCTTGGTTTGTGGGAGGGAGCACAGACATTTATTGACCATCACTGGTTCGGACACTCTGTTCACGACCTCGCCGGTGTGTGCTCCGCACCCACCTGGGAAGAAGAGGCGCAGGGGATCAAGCTCACCCTGCGCCCGGTCGGTCCCTCTGCCCCGGTACTGGTCGAGCTTGGAAAGCAAATGCTTGCGGACGGAAAAAAACCAAAGATCGGCTTTTCTGCCGACCTGGTATTCACAGCCAGCGGAAAGAATGTGAAAAACATCCTGCGAATTTTCTCGGTCGACCTGGTGGTCAACCCTGCCCGCGGCGGCGAGTTCATCCGTCAAATCTATCAGAAATTGAATTTATATCGAGAAGGAGTTAATATGCCAAAACCAAATCCAGAATTACAGGAAGCACAGCAGGACACCTTTCCAGGCGTGCGGCAGGTGCAAAACCAGATCACAACCGATAAGAAAGAGGTTGAGAAACTGGTTTCCGTTCAACAGCAGCTTGCGCAGTTGAACGACGAGGCCGAAAAGGCACGCGAAATGCGCATCAAGATGGGCGAACAGTTTCTTGATTCCGCCCTGGCAGCAGCCAAACTGCCTGCGCCGGTGACGGAGCAGGTCCGTAAACAATTTGCAGGAAAATTGTTTGACGCCCAGGAATTAACCGACGCCATCGACGATGCCCGCGAGATGGTCTCGCAGCTGACAGGTGGTGCAGCCGTGGCCGGCCCACACATCCACAGCGTGTTTGATACGGCTGACAAGCTGCAGGCAGCCTGTGATGATCTACTCGGTGCACCGCGTGATAAGGAAGCCAAAGGGCTCAAGGTCGCCAGGCTGTCCGGGATCCGTGAGCTGTACCTCATGCTCACCGGTGATTACGACATGCACGGCGGCTTTGATTCAGAGCGGGTCCAGTTCGCATTGACCACCGACTTTACGGGGTTGGTCAAGAATGCCTTGAATAAGATTGTGGTCAATACCTGGACCGAGCTCGGCAAGGCTGGTTATGACTGGTGGTCATGTATTGCGCGTGTTGAACATTTCAACAGCCTCAACACCATCACCGGCACGCTCGTTGGCACGGTGGGAACCTTGCCAAGCGTGAGCGAAGGCGCGGAATATACGGAGCTCGCAGTCGGTGATTCCCCCGAGACAGCCGACTTCACCAAGTACGGCGGTTATATCCCGCTTACCCTGGAGCTTATTGATCGTGATATGAGCCGCAAACTGTCGGCTTACCCGCGTGAGCTGGCAGCGGCCGGATTGCGCAAGATCAGTGCCCTTGTTGCCGCTTTGTTCACCTCCAATAGTGGCGTCGGACCGACCATGGCCGATAGCGGCGCATTGTTCAACGCAACTGCCGTCACCACTGCCGGCGGGCATGCCAACCTGCTCACTACCGCGCTCAGCGCATCACAGTGGGACACGGTCTGCACCGCGGTGTATTCACAGCCCATGCTTATCAAGAACGCCAGTGGCTACTACGGTACCGGTCCGGCCCTTGCCATTAACCCGCGTTTTCTGCTGGTCCCGCGTGAATTGCAGCTCACCGGCATGAAAATCCTGTACCCATCGCTCGAGAACGCAGCCAATATTTATTCCGAGAATCAGCAGCGTGGCCAGCCGGGTGATGTCATCACCGTGCCTGAGTGGACTGACGCCAACAACTGGGCTGCGGTTTGTGATCCCCTCATCGCTCCTGCGATCTATGTTGGTGAACGCTTCGGGATCATGCCGGAAATTTTTATTGCCGGTGATAACCTCAGCCCCGCGGTGTTTATGAACGATGAACACCGTTTGAAAGTGCGCCACTTCTTAGCATGCTGGGTGAACGATTTTAGACCTTTGCATAAGAGCAATGTGGCCTGATTTTTATTAATCGCGCAGTCCGCTGGCGCTTAATTTGGATTGCGCATGCTGCTCGCCGTACCCGGGGCATAGCCCCAGTTGGATCGGCGGAAACGCTCAAACATACACCTGGCCGGCTGTCATTACGAGGGGTGCAACTCCGCGGCAACCTCCCGGCCAAAATAAAAACGATCCGATCTCACGATCGGTACAAATAACAGAAAGGATCTACATATGGGTTACGTACACGATGAACACATGGCACACTTTATCCACCCCGGAGATTTTGAAATGTCCGCCGGCACCTGGGCGGTCACTGAATCATCCAATGTGGTCTCCAATGACCGATCCGCGGCCGACGCCTCGGTTACGGTCCTTGTCCCCATTCGCATACCGTCCAATTCCGAAGCCCTCAAGGGTGCGAAACTGACATCGATCGATGTCGGTTACCTGGTTGGAACTGCCGCTGCGGATGACTTCGCAACTGTTGAGCTTGAAAAAGTGACGATGGGTGCGGATAATATAGCCGCTTCCGGTGCGGCGATATCAACCACGCTCGACACCGCCCACGATACCGCTGCCGAAAGAAAGGCCGCCGATGATCACACCATGACAATCACTATCGATGATCCAGAATTTCTGGATGATGGCGATTGTTACTGGTTGAAAATGGTCATTGATTGTGCGGCAACAACTGTCCTCAAGTTCTATGGCGCGATCGCACATTTCACCCTGAGGCAATAAAAAATAGATCTTCTTTTTCTTCTCTCCTCACAGCGCTCCTCTTGCCCCTTCATAGGTGGCAAGGGGAGCAAAAGTGAAAAAGCCATATCAATTAACCTTTCCGGTTAAAAACTGCCGGAAATCGAATAAAAAGTAGCTTAGAAAGGATTCTAAACATGAATACTCAACCTAAATCGAAAATCTTGGGCGTCCTGCGCTCCCGTAAGTTCTGGGCGGCTCTGGTTGGCCTGGTGTTTGTCCTGCTCGATGAGTTTGTCCCTGCCTTCCCCCTTGACGCGGAACAAGTCACGAATGTGGTCTATATGATCATCGCCTATATTCTTGGTGTGGCGGTGGATGATCTCGGCCAAGGTATCGGCGGCAACCCCGCATTTTAAACACCTGGTGATACGAATGATTACGGCAAGGTGAGGCGGTTTCTTCCCGTGCTCGCCGTTTCACACAATTTTGTTAATTAGGCGTGTTTCAAAGCGCTCCATAGCTCAGCAGGATGCATTGGTTCTCTACCAATGCATAAAAAATAGAAAGGTCCAAGCAAATGGAAAAAACCAAATCAAAAGCAGATTTCAACCTCATTAAAAAAATGTTCAATATCGAGCCCTCCGATTGGGCGCGCTATGCAGATGGCCGGCTCTCGTTCATTTCTCCTACCGGCCAGAAGTTTGTTTACTCTGCTTCTGACCTGGAACAGGTCGAGGAAGCTGCCAAACGGAAAGCTGCCGCTGCAGAGCCGCCGAAAAAAAAGGCTGCGATTTCTGCTGAACGATCAACGCCTGCGTCCTCATCAAAGGCGGCGAAAAAATAAAATATTGATCAATCGCAGGGGCAGCCGGCTTCTCGCCGTACGCTGGGTCCCTCCCTCCCATGCCCGTAAAAGCGGGCACGCTCCTGCGGCATCTGAAAAATTGGAGTTACTCTATGTCCGCTTTAGCAGCATATCGCACACGCATCCAGAATTCGCTCGATGATACGACTGATAAATATACCAATGACATCATCGATGAAGCCTTGCGTAAGGTACTCAATGTCTATACCAGGGCAACACCCAACATTGAAACAGCTGAGCATACGGTCACCACTACCGGCAGATCACAAACTATCACTGCCGCCGGTTTGATCGCGATCGTGCGATTGGTGCACCCTTACGATGATAGTCTCGCTGATCCCTTTGCTTATGAGCGTGAGGATTTTTATCAGACCTACATCAATGGCTCTCCTGTCTTATATTTCACTGGCCCTGATTTTCCCCGAATAAGTGAAATTATTTATATCCAGTATGGTGCAGCCCACACGATCGATGATCTTGATTCTGCTGCTGCTACCACAGTGCGCGATGACCACGAAGATATTCTCGTCATGGGCGCCGCCGGCGCCGCTGCAAAGATGCGCGCCAGTGGCTTGAACGAGCAGTGGGGCGGCCGCCCAGGGGAAATGTCCGCACTGATGTCCTGGGGCACCAATCAATATCAGAAGTTCCTGGACGCTGTCGAGGAGATCAAACAGGAGGTCTCTATTCCCTTGTTTCCTGCAGGCTATTGGAAGCTCGATGATTGGGATCATGTCTGAGGTCTGATCTATGCCTTTATTCGGAACGCCTGACGGCACCCCCTCCCAACCTCCCGGGTTTGACCCCAACGATTTTAAATATTCCCCCCTCGGAAAGATTGAGGTTAAATACCAGTGGAATACCTGGGGCGATAATTGTGTCATTTGTAATGCCATGCGGGGGCAGGTGCACACGCTCGATTTCTGGATGAATTCGGGTATCTGGCCCGGCTTCCACCCCAACTGTGACTGCACCATGCAGCAGGTAGAGGAATGGGTGCCCGTATCTGACCCCGATATTTTTGGCACGGCCATTCCCCTTTTCTCACGCATGGTTCTCCCCTGGCCTAATATC
>Ga0180432_10010891_pt1 | contig 10807 bp, 9 predicted proteins | sample SS_ome_10_FD_132414 | JGI IMG/M metagenome (GOLD analysis project Ga0180432, IMG submission 132414) | Hypersaline lake sediment archaeal communities from the Salton Sea, California, USA - SS_1_MS_2 metaG | ecosystem: Environmental > Aquatic > Non-marine Saline and Alkaline > Hypersaline >...
CAACCCACCCCCGCACCCCCGCCTCCCCCGGCAGCCGCCGCACCCGCGCCTCCCCCGGCAGCCGCGCCTCCCCCGGCACCCGCGCCTCCCCCGGCACCCGCCGCTGCCGCACCCTCCCCGGCCGCCGGCGACAGCGGGCCGTACGTCACCCCGCTGGTGCGCAAGCTGGCCGCCGAAAGCGGGATCGACCTGGCCTCAGTCAAGGGCACCGGTGTCGGTGGGCGAATCCGCAAACAGGATGTCCTGGCCGCGGCCGAGGCATCCAAGACGCCCCAACCGGCAGCCGCTCCGGCCCCGTCGAGCAAGGCGGCGTCGACTCCGGCAGCGTCCGGCGGCGCACCGCCGGCCGCAGCGGCGCCGTCCCCACTGGCGCATCTGCGCGGGACCACCCAGAAGGCCAACCGGATACGTCAGATCACGGCGCGCAAGACCCGCGAGTCGCTCCAAGCCAGCGCCCAGCTGACCCAGACGCACGAGGTCGACATGACCAGGATCGCCACGTTGCGAGCCCGGGCCAAGAAAGAGTTCTCCGAACGGGAGGGCGTCAACCTGACCTACCTGCCGTTCTTCGCCCGTGCGGTCATCGACGCCCTCAAGGCGCATCCGAATATCAACGCCAGCTACAACGAGGATGCCGGTGAGATCACCTACTACGACGCCGAGCACCTCGGCTTCGCGGTTGACACCGAGCAGGGTCTGCTATCTCCGGTGATCCACAACGCCGGCGACCTGTCGCTGGCCGGGCTGGCCCGAGCCATCAGCGATATCGCCGCCCGCGCCCGCTCCGGCAACCTCAAGCCCGACGAACTGTCCGGCGGAACCTTCACCATCACCAACATCGGCAGCCAGGGCGCCCTCTTCGACACCCCGATCCTGGTGCCCCCGCAGGCCGCCATGCTGGGGACCGGCGCGATCGTCAAACGCCCCCGGGTGATCGTCGACGAGTCTGGCAATGAATCGATCGGCGTTCGTTCGGTCTGCTTCCTGCCGCTGACCTACGACCACCGTCTCATCGACGGCGCCGATGCCGGCCGATTCCTCACGACGGTACGAAAGCGGCTGGAGGAAGGGTCATTCGAAGCCGAACTCGGACTCTGAATTGACCGGCACGTTGACCATCGCCGTAGCGGGCTCCTCCGGACTGATCGGCACGGCGCTTGTTTCCGCCCTGCGCGGGGCCGGCCACCGGGTGGTGCGAATCGTCCGGCGTCCGCCGCGCGGCCACGACGAACTGTTCTGGAATCCCGACAGCGGGGAGTTCGACGCGGCCGGCCTCGCCGGTATCGACGCGGTGGTCAATCTGTGCGGCGCCGGCGTTGCTGACAAGCGCTGGTCCGGTGCCTTCAAACAGCTACTGCGCGACAGCCGGATCGACCCCACCGAGGTGATCTCTGCGGCGGCCGTCGAAGCCGGTGTGCCGACGTTGGTCAACGCCAGTGCGGTGGGCTACTACGGCGACACCGGCGGCGACATCGTCGACGAAACCGCGCCGCCCGGGTCCGGTTTCCTGGCCCGGCTGTGTGTGGACTGGGAGGCCGCCACCGCACCGGCCAGCGATGCCGGAGTGCGGGTGGTGCTGGCCCGCACCGGACTGGTGCTCTCCCCCTCCGGCGGGATGATGGGCAAGCTCAGGCCGCTGTTCACCATCGGTCTGGGTGGGCGACTGGCCGGCGGTCGGCAGTACATGCCGTGGATCAGCCTGGAGGACGTGGTCCGCGCTCTGCATTTCCTCGTTGAAACACCGGAAATGTCCGGACCCGCGAACCTGACCGGTCCCGCACCGGTGACCAACGCGGAGTTCACCGCCGCCCTCGGCCGGGCGCTGAACCGTCCGGCACCGTGGCCGGTTCCGGGTTTCGCCCTCAAGGCCCTGCTCGGGGAGTTCGCCGACGAGGGGCTGCTCGGTGGCCAGCGCGCCATCCCCACCGCACTGGAGCGGGCCGGTTTCGTGTTCCACCACAACACCATCGGGGAGGCGCTCGCCTACTCCACCCGGTCAGCCACCGGGCCTGACACCGGGTCCGCCCAAGGCGAGTAACGTCGGTCAGATGCGGCAGTCCATCCGCGCCGGTGACGACCCCGTCCGCGTCGAACAGCTCGGTGTCCTCGACTACGCCGAGGCCTGGCAACTGCAGCGCGACATCGCCGACGCCCGGGTAGCCGGCGGGCCGGATACGCTATTGCTGCTTGAACACCCGCCGGTCTACACCGCCGGTAAGCGCACCGAGGCGCACGAGCGTCCCCGGGACGGCACCCCGGTCATCGACAGTGACCGTGGCGGAAAGATCACCTGGCACGGCCCCGGGCAGCTGGTCGGCTATCCGGTCATCAAGCTGAGCGAGCCGATGGATGTGCTGGATTATGTTCGGCGCCTGGAACAGTCGCTGATCGCTGCGTGCGCCGACCTCGGGCTGACCGCAGGCAGGGTCCAGGGCAGGTCAGGCGTGTGGCTGTCGGCGGTGGCCGGCCGCCCGGACCGCAAGATCGCCGCGGTCGGCATCCGGGTGGCCCGCGGCGTCACGCTGCACGGCTTCGCCCTGAACTGCGCCTGCGATCTGAGCCCGTTCTCCACGATCGTCCCGTGCGGGATCACCGATGCGGGAGTCACCTCGCTCAGCGTCGAACTGGGCCGGCCGGTCGCCGTCTCCGACGTCCGGGCCAGGGTCGCCGAGACGGTCTGCGAGGCGTTGGACGGCCGACTGCCGATCTCGGCTGCCGTAGCATCGCTGCCATGAGCGTCGAGCCGCAAACCGGGGTCGCCGGCCAGGCGGCCGCGACAGTATCCGTGACACCGGCGGATCCGGGAAATCGGAAGCTGCTGAGACTCGAGGTGCGCAACGCCGAGACCCCCATCGAACGCAAACCGCCGTGGATCAAAACCCGCGCTCGGATGGGCCCCGAGTACACGGCCCTCAAGGGGCTGGTCCGCCGGGAGGGCCTGCACACCGTCTGCGAGGAAGCCGGCTGTCCCAATATTTTCGAATGCTGGGAGGATCGCGAGGCCACCTTCCTGATTGGCGGGGAGCAGTGCACTCGACGCTGCGATTTCTGCCAGATCGACACGGGAAAGCCGGCCGAGCTTGACCGGGACGAGCCACGCCGGGTCGCCGAGAGCGTTGCCACTATGGGACTCAAGTACGCCACCGTCACCGGTGTCGCCCGCGACGACCAACCCGACGGCGGCGCCTGGCTCTACGCCGAGACGGTTCGGGCCATCAAGGCACTCAACCCGTCGACCGGTGTGGAACTGCTTGCGCCGGACTTCAACGGTGAACCCGCGCTGCTACGGGAGGTCTTCGACTCCCGGCCTGAGGTGTTCGCGCACAACCTCGAGACGGTGCCCCGCATATTCAAGCGAATCCGTCCGGCGTTCCGCTACCAGCGCAGTCTCGATGTGCTGACCGCGGCACGGGAGTTCGGTTTGGTGACCAAGAGCAACCTCATCCTGGGCTTGGGCGAGACCGTTGAGGAAGTGCACACCGCCCTGGCCGACCTGCACGCGGCCGGTTGCGACATCATCACCATCACCCAGTATCTGCGACCGTCTCCACGCCACCATCCGGTCGAACGGTGGGTCAGACCAGAGGAATTCGTCGAACTGGCCGGCTACGCCGAGGGACTGGGGTTCGCCGGGGTGCTGGCGGGGCCATTGGTGCGCTCGTCCTACCGGGCCGGCCGCCTCTACCGGCAGGCTGCCGCCACGCATCGTCTTCCGGTCGCCACTGAGCCCCGGGTCTGATCCGCCCTACGTATCCTTGTCAGCTATGGCGAAAACCCGCAAGCCCGCCCAGACCAAGGTGGCCAAAGCCGAAGCCAAAGCCGCTCGCAAGGCCGCCTCCAAACAGCGACGTGTTCAGCTGTGGCAGGCCTTCAAGATGCAGCGCAAAGAGGACAGCCGGTTGCTGCCCTACATGATCGGCGCCTTCGTGCTCATCGTCGCCACGACAGTGACCATCGGCCTGCTGATCGGCGGCTACACCAAGTACCTCATGATCGTCTTCGGTGTGGTGCTGGGTGTCCTGGTGGCGTTCATCGTCTTCGGCCGGCGCGCACAGAAGAGCGTTTACCGCAAGGCCGAAGGGCAGGCCGGGGCGGCCGCCTGGGCGCTGGAGAACATGCGCGGCAAGTGGCGGGTGACACCCGGCGTCTCAGCCACCGGCCACCTGGACGCGGTGCACCGAGTGATTGGCCGGCCGGGTCTGATTCTCGTCGGCGAGGGGGTGCCATCACGGGTGAAACCTCTGTTGGCCCAGGAGAAGAAGCGCACCGCACGCCTGGTCGGTGAGGTCCCGATCTACGACATCATCATCGGTAACGAGGACGGCGAGGTGCCGTTGGCGAAGCTGGAGCGCCACCTGAACCGGCTGCCGGCCAACATCACGGTCAAACGGATGGACATCCTTGAGTCGAAGCTGACCGCCCTGGGGAGCCGGGTGGGTCCGGCAGCCATGCCGAAGGGCCCACTGCCTCCGCAGGCCAAGGTTCGCGGCATGCAACGTACCGTCCGCCGGCGCTGAGCGCGGCTCGATTTTCTTTCGAGAAGGTTTTGCAGCCGATTTCAGCGGCGGACTACGGCCGTCGCGGTGACCCGGTCCTGGATCCCCCGCCCGTCGCTATCGGTGAACAGCGCCGGTATGACCAGACCGATCAGCAGGCCCCGCGCGGCGGCGCGCCCGGTCCCGACATGCAGACGGTTGTCCACCGAGGCCACCCGAAGGCCGAGCAGATACTGGCCGGGGCTGAAACCGAACAGCCGGACCGACACCACGCCGATGACGAACCAGATCAGCAACACACCGGTTGCGAGAAACGACTGGCCGAATAACCCGACTGCCATCCCGAGGCCGGCCAGACCGTAGGCGATCATCCAGTCCACCAGCAGCGCCGCGACCCGTCGCCCGGTCCCGGCCAGCGATCCGGGACCGACGGGCGGCATGCCCAGCCGCTGCCCCGGAACTCCGCCGCCGGGCCCCACCGACTCGGGCCCGGAGAGCCAGGATCCGATCTCACCCGCCATGTGCCCAAGGATAGCGACCGGGGCGACGCGTAACGTCCACGCAACATTCAATTGACGGACGTGCAACATCTGCTCCCTACGGTCAGCGCCAGCCTCATTTCACCCGAACAGGAGCACCTACGTGGCAGAAAAGACAGCCGACGACATCATCAAGCAGCTCAAGGACGAGAAGGTCGAGTACGTCGACATCCGATTCTGTGATCTGCCTGGCGTCGTCCAGCATTTCTCCATTCCCGCTTCAGCGTTCGACGAGAGCGTGTTCACCGACGGCCTCGCCTTCGACGGCTCCTCGGTGCGCGGCTTCCAATCGATCCACGAGTCGGACATGATGCTGCTGCCCGATCCCGAAACTGCCCGCATCGATCCGTTCCGGGCCGCCAAGACGCTGAACCTGAACTTCTTCGTGCACGACCCGTTCACCCGCGAGCCGTACTCGCGCGACCCGCGCAACGTGGCCCGCAAGGCAGAGAACTACCTGGCCAGCACCGGGATCGCCGATACCTGCTTCTTCGGCGCCGAGGCCGAGTTCTACATCTTCGACTCGGTGGCCTTCGATTCGCAGATGAACGGCACCTTCTACGAGGTGGACTCCGAGTCGGGCTGGTGGAACACCGGTGAGCCGTTCGAGGCCGACGGCAGTGCCAACCGCGGTTACAAGGTGCGACCGAAGGGCGGCTACTTCCCCGTCGCGCCGTATGACCACTACGTCGACCTGCGCGACGACATGTCCACGAACCTGATCAACGCCGGTTTCACCCTGGAGCGGGGACACCACGAAGTGGGTACCGCCGGACAGGCCGAGATCAACTACAAGTTCAACACCCTGCTGCACGCCGCCGACGACGTACAACTGTTCAAGTACATCATCAAGAACACCGCCTGGCAGGCCGGCAAGACCGTCACCTTCATGCCGAAACCGCTGTTCGGCGATAACGGCTCGGGCATGCACGCCCACCAGTCGCTGTGGAAGGACGGCAAGCCACTGTTCCACGACGAATCGGGCTACGCGGGGCTCTCGGATCTCGCGCGGCACTATATCGGCGGCATCCTGCACCACGCCCCGTCACTGCTGGCCTTCACCAACCCGACGGTGAACTCATACAAGCGTCTGGTGCCGGGCTATGAGGCGCCGATCAACCTGGTGTACAGCCAGCGCAACCGCTCGGCGTGCGTCCGGATCCCGATCACCGGCAACAATCCCAAGGCCAAGCGCCTGGAGTTCCGTTGCCCGGACAGCTCCGGTAATCCGTACCTGGCGTTCGCGGCGATGCTGATGGCCGGTATCGACGGCATCAAGAAGAAGATGGAGCCGCTGGCCCCAGTCGACAAGGACCTTTACGAACTGCCGCCGGACGAGGCCGCCAACATCCCGCAGGCGCCCACTTCGCTGTCGGCGGTGATCGACCGGTTAGAGCAGGATCACGACTACCTCACCGAGGGCGGCGTGTTCACCCCCGACCTGATCGAGACCTACATCTCCTACAAACGGGAGAACGAGATCCTGCCGATCCAGATCCGTCCTCACCCGTACGAGTTCGCGCTCTACTACGACGTGTGAGTCGCGGCTGGACCGGAGTCGGCCCGTTCGGTGGAAGCCGGACGGGCCGTCCCAGTCTGCCGGAGAGTGGCACCGGCCGTACCAGGTCGTCGGGCAGCGCAGCGGCACTCGACCCCGGATGGAATACTGCTTCTGCTGTGACAACGGACTTCCGACGAGGAGCGTCATGAATCTGATCCCGGTGGCCACGATGGCCGCACTCGTGGGCGCCGGTCTGAGCGTGACGCCGGCCGCCCCGGCCGCTGCCACTCCAGCACCTGCCAGCCCCGCCCCGGCCCCGCCTATCATCCTGGCCGACCCGAATGCCCTGGGTACGTACACCTTCGAGGGCGCAGACGGCGAGTCCGCCACCTGGACGGTGACCCCGTGCGCTGTCGACGCCCTGACCTGCGTCCACGTGGCCGAGACCGGGAACGCCAGCCGCGCCCCGTGGGAGGCCGACGCCTACTTGACGGTGGGTTACTGGATTCTCTTCGTCGGCCAGCCGGACGCGATTCTGTGTGGGGATGGCAAGACGGCGCCGGGTCTCAACAACTACTCGTGGGATGCCGTCAGCCTCGACGGCTATGCCAGCATCTCCGACGCCTCCGGGTGCGGTACCCCGCCGGAGAACCTGGCCATACCGTTCGCACTGACAAAGACCGGTTCGGGGCCGGTGGCCCTCCCGACCGGCCCGGTCCAGGAGACGCCCTACATTGTGGACATCCCGGAGCCCTATAAACCGGGTGCCGCCGAAGCCCCGGCCGCCGGAGCCCCCGCCGCAGGGTCGCCGGTCGAAAACGACCCGGCGCTGAAGGCCACCCCCAACGTCATCCCGAACACGAGCGATCCCCTGACCGAGGCGGAGGTCGCCTCGCCGGGCTTCGGCCGCTGAGTCAGACACACTCCATCAGGGAGTCGTCGACCTCACCCACCGCACCCACCGTGGCATAGACACGGATCCGAGCATCCGGCCCGGCGGCGGTGGCGGCGCAGACGATTCCGCACTTCCCGGCGTCGACGCTGCCAGCGATCAGCGGCGAGCGTTCGAGCAGCCCCAGGCCGGTTTCGACGATATGCGCCGCTCCCACCGATTCCGGGGAATCCGCCACGGCTCCCCGGCGCACGATGGACCCGATGACCTGCTCGACCATGACGCGGCTGGACCCTTTGGGCAGGTCGACGTCATTCCACGCCCGCATCGCCTCACGCATCGCGGGGCAGCCATGGTGGCCGAGCAGGACGATCAGTGGCACCCCAAGTACGTCGACGGCGTACTCGAGACCGCCCATGACACCGGAGTCGATGGTGTGCCCCCAGGTGCTGAGGTCGATCAACGAGTCTCCGCTCTGCCCGAAGACGACATCCGGTGGCAATCCCGCGTCGGCGCAGCGAAACACCGCCGCGGTGGGACGCCCGGCGGTCGATCCCGGCCGGTGAAGCTGGACCGGGGTGTCGGGGCGTTCGGCGCCGGCCCGCAGGCGCTGCCAGGCGATCAGGGGGGCGGCGGTACTCGATGTCGACATTGCGGTGTCCTTTCTCTGGCGATCTGGCGGTCTGCGAGGGTCTCGGGCTGGTTACCCGAAGTAGTCGGGGCGGCTGACGTAGGTCTCGGTCACGAACATGACGCCGGAGGAGGCGTCGAGCAGCGGCCGCAGTCCAGCCAGCAGCGGGTCGGCTTTGCCCTCCGGGACGACGGTGATGATCAACTCCAGGGTGGCCTGCTGGTTGAACAGCAACCGGCCCTGGTGATAACCGTTGTGCCCGAGGCCCGATACCCCCGACAGGCTGGTGTATCCGGTGGCGCCGACGCTCTGGATCAGATCGCGCACCGCGGGCGCGTCAGTTCCTGCGACAACGACCTCGATCTTGGTCATCTTGGTCAGTGCGGGTGCGGTCATGGAACCATCTCCTCGTTGTAGACACCGGTTGTGCCGATGTTGCTGTTGTTATCGGTCCAGGGGCGCCAGCCGGCGCGGGTCCAGCATTGCCACGGCTGATCCGGGTTCTCCCGGGCCGCCAGGGCGATCCAGTCGTTGCCGAACAGCTGTTGCAGGATGGGATTGCGCCCGACGATGGCGTCAATCCGGTCCAGTGGTGCCTGCACGACCGCCAGCAGCCGCAGCGGCTCGTGCAGCAGACGCTCCCCGTCGGAGACCGACTGCCAGGGCAGACCCAGCTGGAGGTCGCCGGTGTGCCCGGCCATCACGCCCACCTTGCCGACCACGTTGTGGATCGTCTTGGTGCCCGCACCGAATACCTGCGGGGACACCGTGGAGAAGTAGTACTGGCAGTTGATCCACTGGGCGACCACCAACGGCGCGGTCAGGATCGTCTCCAGGGCGGAACCGTCGACGTCGACCTCCGCCTCATAGGAGTGCAGGAATGTCCGGCGTTTCAGGTCGATTGCCCGGGTCACCTCGCGCGGCGCGACGATGAACGCGGCGTTTCCGGCCAGCCCCCACTCCGGATAGACCTGGGCCCAGTCCGCCGACCGGTTGGCAACGTGGCGGGCCGCGGAGTTCGGGGCCAATTCCCGGGTGACTCCGGGCAGCACCGCACACCGTTCCGCCGCCAGCGCCGAACCGGCTCGGGCCAGGTCGCGCTCCAGCCGTTGGATGTCCTGCCCGAACTCCGCGGGCACCGCATGCAGGTCCAGTAGCGTGACCCGATCGACGGCGGTGTCATGCTGGGCCGCAACAAACCAGGTGTCATCGGGGATTTCGATGCCGATGCTGCGCAGTCCGGCCCGCACTTGCGGACGGTTGAGGATGGTGACCGCGGTCCGGGCGTTGGGCGCACCGGCCTGCCCGCCGCAGGCGCCGCAATCCAGCGAGGCCTGGTAGGGATTGTTCTCCGTACTGCTTCCGTGTGCGCAGAACACCACCAGCCGCCCGAACCCCCGGGTCAGGCCCATCGTGGTCAGAGCCACCTGGGCGAACAGCACCTGCTCGTTTTGCGGCATGGCCTCGGTGTCGATATCGGTCGTCGCGGCCGGAGCGATCGCATCCCGCAGTCGGCGGCGAATCCCCGCGCTGGCCGCGGGAGTCAACGTTTTCGCCGCCGACAGCGGCGCGGCCGCAAAACCGGCCGCCTCGGCCAGGGTGAACGGGCCGGCGAATGACTCCTTGGCGGCGTGGAAGGCCGACTCCGCGCCGGCCAAGCCGGTGACACCGGCCACCCTGCGGGCCGTCTGATCGTCGGCGTTACGCGCCGGCTTCTCGGTGATGTCGTGACTCGGCGAAATGAGCACCGGGCACAGGTCGTTGGATGCCCCGCCCAGCACATCGGTGTATCGGATCGCCACCGCGAAGAATCCGGCGAAACCGAGTGTCTCGTATCCGCCCGCCGACTCCAGATGACGGCGCAAACCTTCAGAGCGGACGTCAATACAACTGACCAGCTGGGCGTGTGCCCGGCCCGAGTCGTCGCTAACAGTCGGGGTGGCGAGCCTGGCCAACAGGTCGTCTCGATAGTTCGCCTCATAGGCGGTCTGCCACAGCATCTCTCGTGAGGTCACCGGCAATGCGGCCAGCACTCGGGCGACTGCCGCCACCTCTCCCCCGGTCGCAGAGCTCACCCCGAGAGCATCGACCAGCAGTTCCGCGCGTTCCCGGGCCGAGGGGATCTCGGCCGGACCCGCGATTTGGCTGCGCACGTTCCGCCCGCGGTGGTGATCCAGCAGCGACACCTCGTAGCTCAGCCGCATGGCCAGGTAACCCAGCACATCGACACCCACGCCGCGTCCGGCGCACCACGACACGTGGGCGGCCCAGCCGGGCATCCTGGTCAGATGCGCCTGCAGATAGGGGATTCGCTCCTCGTCTGCAACGTCCAGATGGCTCAAGGCCTCCAGTACGGCGTCATCGGCCCGATCCGGCAGACTCCGCAGGTCGGCACGCACCGGACGGGACAGGGTGCGGTCGGCCGGAGCCAGCGCTCGCCAAGCCGAGAAGAAGCCGTTTTCCCGGCCCGGCATCGGCCAGGCCGCCGCGCCGAAGAATGCGCCGCACCACTTGGACGTCTGGACGTCGACGGTGTCGGCCACCGCGGGGGCCCGATCCTCGGCGCGGGTCAGGAACCGCCGCCGGGGTACCAGGCCGCCGGCACCGAAGACCAGATCGGCCCGTAGCAACTCGGCCGGGCTGATCTTGCGGCCACCGACGCTCAGCGCCGGGTCGGTGGCCAGGTTCGGGTAGCGCCGGCACAGGGCCCGGTCGAGGTCGGCGTCGGTGATCCTGCCTTGTTCGCGC
>Ga0180432_10010892_pt1 | contig 10807 bp, 6 predicted proteins | sample SS_ome_10_FD_132414 | JGI IMG/M metagenome (GOLD analysis project Ga0180432, IMG submission 132414) | Hypersaline lake sediment archaeal communities from the Salton Sea, California, USA - SS_1_MS_2 metaG | ecosystem: Environmental > Aquatic > Non-marine Saline and Alkaline > Hypersaline >...
CTCCGAGCGACAGCTCCGGAGCATACTCTACGATCACCTATTCGCCCGGCGCGGGCGGCACCGGGACTATACTGAATTGCCCTCCGGCGCGTTTGCAGAGATGCAGGCATACTATCGCCTGAATCAGGGAGGGGTTACGGGCGTCGGCAGGCGCTACGAGCCAGGAGCGATCTGGCACTCGACGTCCCAGGTGCACTTGCCACCCGGCTGGCACGAGGAGGACGAATGACGCAACTTGGCAGAGAGTTGAACGTCCTGGCCCAAACCTGGGGCCAGCCCAGAATCATCGAACGGCAGATCCCGGTCGCGCCAGGCCTGGGGCAAGACACGGCCCACGATTTCTTTTCCGACCGGTGGGGCGAGGTGGTCATGGTCGTGCGCCGCGCTGTCGACGGTCGCGTGTGGGTGATGACCAAGGAGAGCTTTCCCCACGGGCTCTATAGCCTGCCCACCGGCGGTATCCGGCACGGCGAGTCGATTGCGGCGGCGCTGTGGCGTGAATTGGGAGAGGAGACGGGTTTCGACGCACGGCTGGAACGGTTCCTGGCCACGATCCGGTATGAGCCAATCCTGGCCTCGGCCGACATCGATGAGGTGCCGTGCTTCTTTTCCTACGTTTTTCTCCTGGAAGAGCTGAACGGAGACGAACCGGCAGTGACCGGTGATGAGAGGATACTGGATTTCAAGGCGGTGCTGCCGGCCGAACTCCTGGCCGTGGAACGGCAGTGGCGCGCGCTATCGGGGTCTAGCGACGAGTTCCACGACCTGAAGGCGTGGGGGATGTTCAGAGGCCTGCTACACCAGGTGGTGGGCGAGGCCCTGAGCGGGGAAGCGAGGTGAGCAGGATGGTACATTGGAGGCGGGGATGAATCGTCCTTCCGGCGACACGTCCGGAATCCCGCAGGGGATGCAACAGTTGCTCGAAATACCTTTTCCACAGCTCGTGGATCTTGCGCTGGACAGACTGATGGGCCAGGGCGAGATGGTGGCGCGAGTGATCGAAAATGCGCGGCCCCAGGTTGGCGGCATCGTGGGTGCGGCCAACGTGAGGAGGATCTACCTGGCTGGCTGTGGGGATTCTTACTCGGCGGCCCTTTCTGCGAGTCACGCCTTCGAGCAGCTCACCGGGCTTCCCACCATGGCCTGTGAATCTATGGAGCTCGCGCGCTACACGTTGCTGCCCCCGGACTCCCTGGTCGTCCTGATTTCCAGCGGCGGGGAGGTGAACGTGACGTTGGAGGCCGGCAGGGTCGCCAGGCGAGCCGGCGCCGAGGTCATCGGCGTCACGGCGAGGCAAAGGGGCCGGATGGCGCAAGAGTTCCCCTGCCTGTTCACCGATCCTGGCTTTTCCGGCAGCGAGCCGGCGGACGAGGCGACGTTGCTCACGGGAAACTATAGCTTTACGCTCGCCGCTCTGTACGTGATCGCAACCCGGATGGGCCTGGCTCTTGGCCAGCTTGACGACAGGATGGTGAGGCGGATCGAGGCTGAGATGGACGAGATACCCGATGCCATCACTCAGGCGACGGGGTGTAGCGCAGCGGTGCGTGAGTACCTGGAGGCTGTGAGCGACGGGGCGGTTTTCCACTTTGTCGGCGCGGGGCCCAGCTTTGGGGTGGCGCGCTTTTTGCAGGCCAAGTTCCTCGAGCAGGCCCAACGCCCGGCGTATTGTGTCGAGTTGGAAGAGTTCCTGCACGAGTACTTTTTTGCGCTGCGTCCGGGCGGGGATGCCCAGGTGTGGTTCATCGTCCCTCCGGGCCACAGCCGGGAGCGGGCGTTGGAGGTGATGGCGGGTTGCCAGGATGCGAACGCTCGCGTGATCGCCGTAGCGACTTTGCGTGACGTCCAGGTACGAGAGCAAGCTGGCCTGGTTTTTCCAGTGGCCCCCACGTCTGAGATGTTTTCGCCGCTGGTGGGTGCGATGCCGGGGCAGCTTTTGGCTATGAACGCGCTTGCGCATTGGGGGGGCGAGTCGTTTTCTGTTTCCCTGCAAGAGCGGCAGTTGGCGGTCAGCAGACGACTGACACGCGAAGAGACTATTTAATTGGTTGTAGGAGATGGTGTTTTGGACAGAGATTTGGGCTGTGAACAGGTTGGGCAGGTGGAGAGTTTGATCGGTGAAATTGGCATAGGCGGCAGCGGGCGGATGATGCCCACTGCCTACGACACGGCGTGGCTGGCCCGGATTCCGGCGGGACAGGACTCTAGCACTCCCTCCTTCCCTGGGGCGCTGGATTGGCTCAGGCGAAATCAGCTTCACGATGGCAGTTGGGGGGCAGAGATCGAATACGTCCACGACCGGGTGATTTCTACGCTGACCTCTCTCCTGGCTCTCGCCCAATGGGGCAAGAATGGGAGAGATGGACGCGCTATCGAGCGAGGCCTTGGATATATCTGGGAAAAGGCCGGTCAATTGGTGGATGAACACGAGACGATTGGTTTTGAGGTCATCCTGCCCACGTTGCTTCAGAAATGCCAGGAGCTGAGACTGGATCTCCCTCTCGCTGCCTTTGAGCGATACGAGAGAATGCGAGACGAAAAGATGGCCAGGATCCCACCTGGTATGCGTTATTCCCGAAAGGCGACACTGGCCTTCTCGCTTGAGTTTATGGGAGATGACCTGGATCTGGAGAGCGTGAGAACCATTCAGGAGCGCGATGGCAGCGTCGCGGTATCCCCTTCCGCCACGGCTTATCTTCTCACACGGTGGCCCAAAAACGTGGCAGCACGGCGGTACATCGCCGAGGTGTCCAAGGCCTACGGAGGCACAGCCCCCCAGGTGTTCCCATTTGATGTCTTTGAGACAGCCTGGTCGTTGTGGAATTTGTTTCTCGGTGGCATCGAATCCAATGGTCAGGTCGCTCGACACCTGACAAACCTAAAGGCACTGTGGGACATGGGAGAGGGCGTCGGTTACTCTTCAAACCACTCTGTTCCAAACGCCGACGACTCTGCGATTGTCTTCAGGGCCCTCAGAATGGCTGGCCTCGATCCCGATCCTGGCCCTCTGCGCATGTTCGAGCAGGAGGACTATTTCATCTGCTACCCGTTTGAGCGCGACCCCAGTGTGGGTACGAACATTCACGTGCTGGAAGCACTCAAGGGACTGGACGACGATCGCGCCGGCAAGGTGGTGACGTGGTTGCGCAGTGTGCAGGTGGATGGTCGCTACTGGGTAGACAAGTGGCACGTCTCACCCTACTATGCCACAGCCCACGCCGTGATTGCCCTGATGGGCGCCGACCACGACCTGGCCGGGAGTGCCGTGCAATGGATCCTGGACACGCGGAGGCCGGATGGGGGTTGGGGATACTATGGTCGTTCGACGGCTGAGGAGACAGCCTATTGCCTGCAGGCGTTGAGCACATACGACCGTCACGTGGAGCCGGTGGACAATAGAGTCCTGCTGCGGGGCAGACAGGCATTGCTGGCCTGCGAAGGCGAACTGCCAGCCCTGTGGATTGGCAAATGCCTCTACGTCCCGGTTCGGGTGGTACAGTCTGCGATCCGCAGTGCGCTGGCGATGACGCGCGCACTAGACGCACATTCAACTGAGGAGAGTCTAGCGTGAGGGGCTTTGTCGATCGATACCTCAGTGTCCAGACAGAAGACGATGTGCTCGCCTTGAGGGGGCGTCGTGTCAACATGCTGCTCCTGGTAATGGGCGTTGCGAATTTGGCAACCATGCTCAAAGACGTCATCTTTGGACCGCGGCTGCCGGTCTTTCTGATCGCAGAACTGTTGTCTTTTGTTCTATTCGCCGTGCTCTTCCGGTATACGCGAAAGGGGTACCGCTGGCCGTCCTATGTCCTGCTGGGTTACGTGACGATCCTCCCGCAGTTCATCTTCCGATGGAACTCTCCGAGTACGGCAGCCATCGGAATGGCGGTCTCTGTAGCGACAGTTCCGCTCATTGCGTCTCCGTGGCTGTGTATCCCTGTATCGGTCGGGGAGATTGTCCTGTTATACGTCACCAGCTTGCTGAGTGGGGGGGCGCCTCCTGAGGGGATCATGATCATCACGGTTGGGGTGCTCGGGGCGCTTTCCTGGTTGGCCAGTTCGAGCCTCGAGAGCGCGCTGAGAGAAGCGCACCGCAACGCCGCTGCCTTGGTGGAGACCAATCGCAATTTGGAAGAGGAAATCGCCGAGCGGGAGCGGGTGGGGAGGGCACTGCGGGAATCGGAAGAGAGATTCCGTTCCGTGGTCCGGTCAGCCCAGGATGCCATCATCATCGCCAGTGAAGGGGACAGCATTTGTGTATGGAATGACGCTGCGCGAGCCATGTTTGGCTATAGCGATAAAGAGGTAGTGGATAGATCGGTCGCCATCCTGATACCCGAACGTCTCAGAGATGTTTACCGAGAGGAAATCAGTAGACGGCTCTCAGCGGACGCGTCCTCTTCTGTCGGTGAGACGCTCGAATTGCATGGAGTGAGAAAGGGTGGTCAGGAGTTTCCGGCAGAGGTCTCTTTCGCCGCCTGGAAAGAAGGGCATCGCATCGTTTTCAGCGCGATCGTGCGGGACATCACCGAGCGCAAGCAGGCAGAGGCTGCCCTGGAAGCGGAACGGGCCAGCCTGGCCCGGCGGGTGGCGGAGCGGACGGTGGAGTTGAGCGCGGCCAACGCCGACCTGGCGCAAGCCCTCCGTGCCCGGGACGAATTCCTGGCCGCTATGAGCCACGAACTGCGCACTCCCCTGAACGCCGTGCTGGGTTTGGCTGAGGCGCTCCAGGAAGGGATCTATGGCCCACTCAACCAAAGGCAACTCCAGTCCCTGCGCAATATCGAAAAGAGCGGTCATCACCTGCTGCTGCTCATCAACGACGTCCTGGACGTAGTCCAGATTGGTGCGGGTAAGTTAACGCTGCAGATGGGGCCGATCCCTGTCGAATCGATCTGCGAGGCCAGCCTGGAGATGGTCAAATCAGGAGCCCGCGACAAACGACTGCAGGTTGTCTCGACCTACGACAGCGCGGTGGAGGTTGTCCAGGGGGATCAACGGCGGCTGAAGCAGATCCTGGTCAACCTGTTGAACAATGGGGTCAAGTTCACGCCCGAGGGCGGGACGGTGGGTCTGGAGGTGGTGGGGGACGCAGAGCGCGGGGTGGTCCACTTTACTGTGTGGGACACCGGCGTAGGCATGTCGGAGGAGGACTTGGGACGGCTCTTTCAGCCGTTCGTCCAGTTGGACAGCGGCCTGGCGCGCAGTTATGGGGGCACAGGGTTGGGTTTGGCGCTGGTGCATCAATTGACAGACCTGCACGGCGGGGGGGTCTCGGTGGAGAGCGAGGTGGGGCAGGGCAGCCGGTTCACTGTCTCGCTGCCCTGGCGGCCCGGGCAGGAAGCGGATGTGACGCAGATGGCGAGCGCGCAGGCGGCCGAGCACCAACCGGAGCCAGCGGTGGTTGTGCCTGAGCCGTCGGCGGTGGTTTTGGTGGCTGAGGACAATGAGGTCAACCTCAGCTCGCTTCGGGACTACTTGCTGTCCAGGGGCTACCAGGTGGTCGTCGCCCGGAACGGCGAGGAGGCGATCGCGCAGGCGCGAGAGAAGCGGCCGGACCTGATCTTGATGGATATCCAGATGCCGGTGATGGATGGGCTGGAAGCGACGAGGCGCATCCGCGCCGACGCTGACCTGGCAAGGGTCCCGATCGTCGCGTTGACGGCGCTGGCCATGCGGGGCGACCGGGAGCAGTGCCTGGCGGCCGGGGTCGACGAGTATCTGAGCAAGCCAGTCAGCTTCAGGGGACTGGTTGAGTTGATTGAGGCGCAAGTGCGCCTGGGACAAAAGGGCGGTGTGATGTGAGGCTATCGAGCACGATTCTGATCGTAGACGACGAGCCGCTTGGGCGAGAAGCGTTGGAAGCACTGTTGACCGGCCACGGGTACAATCTGGCTTTCGCCGGCGGTGGCCCACAGGCGCTGGCCAAAGCGGCGGAACTCACCCCGGATCTGATCCTGTTGGATGTGATGATGCCGGGCATGGATGGCTTTGAGGTGTGCCAGCACCTGCGCGCGGACTCGATCCTGGTCGATGTGCCGGTCATCATGGTGACGGCGCTGGACGACCGGGATTCCCGCGTGCGGGGCATTCAGGCCGGGGCTGACGACTTTGTGACCAAGCCGTTTGATCCCACCGAGTTGCGGGCACGGGTGCGTACGGTGACCCGGCTCAATCGGTACCGGCGTTTGCTGGCGGAGCGAACCAGGTTCATGTGGGTCGTGGACAGGGCCGCCGACGGGTACCTGATCGTGGATGATAGCGGTAGGGTGCTATACGCGAATGCCCAGGCACGCCTGTATCTTGGCCTCCCGGCGGCTGGTGCGGGGGAGACCAATTGGGACGGGGGGGAGCCCATCTCCGAGACGTTTCCCACATTGGTCCGAAGACAATATCGCTGCGAGCCGAAGGCGGCGTGGGCTGCGAGGCCTGGAGGGTCTACGGCTGCTACACGTTCGCCGCGCTATCTGGTGCGGCCAGAAACGCCGGATACGCCGGCCTTTTGGTTGCAGGTGGATATCCTGGCTCTACCGCTGGGGCCAGAATCTAGCTCTGTCGTACGGCTGCACGACGTCACCGCGCAGATGGCGCTGCAGCGCGACATGTGGGGGTTTCACGAGGTGATCTTGCACAAGCTGCGCACGCCGTTGACGGGAATCCTGGTCAGCATGGAACTGTTGACGAAGCACGCGCATGGGTTGTCGGACGACGAGGTGGCCGGTTTTTCCGAGACCGCTTTCAGAAGTGCACAGCGCCTCCAGTCCGACATTGAGGACATTATCGAATACACGATGGCTCCCCATATAGCCCAACCAGGCACGGGATTCCGCATCTCTCAACTCCAGTCGTTGGCAGACCAGATCAGCGTCAATTTGGAGCTGCCGTCGGTGTCTGTGTCCGGTCACCAGGAGCCGGGCGAGGCGCGGGTAGCGCTTGCGCCCCAGGCCGTTGAGCTGTTGCTGTTAGAGATCTTGGACAATGCCAGGAAATTCCACCCCGAGCAGGCCCCTACGGTAGAGATCCAGGTATGGCGCTCGGGTGTGGATCAGGTTGGCATTCGGGTTCGCGACGATGGGCTGGTGCTATCACCGGAAGAGCTGGCAAGAATATGGCTTCCCTACTATCAGGCAGAGGTTACCTTCACGGGGACAGTGCCCGGAATGGGGTTGGGCCTTCCGGTAGCGGCGACGATGATATGGGGTGTGGGTGGGACCTGTCGTGCCTATAACCGGGAAGACGGTCCAGGGATCATCGTGGAAGTTGTGTTGCCTCTGGTGAAAGAGGTGGGATGAACGGGGCGCGGTCGTTCGTGATACCAGGTGGCCCGGCCGCGATGGGCCGGGTGTGCGGGTTCATGCCGTGCAGTGAAGCGAGAGGGAAATGAGCAAACGCTGCCACTATCTGGAGGGACTGGTGCGGGAGCGTGCTACTGTGGACAGCGCGGCAGATGAAGCGCTTGAGTGGGAGATCGCCGCGCGCGAGCAAGCAGAAGCACAGATCGCGCGCCTGGCGGCGGTGGTGGACCAGGCCACCGAGACCATTATGATCACCAATCTGGACGGGGATATCGTGTACGCCAATTCCTACTTTGAGATGAGCACAGGTTATCTGGTGTCAGAAGTGCTGGGTCGGAATCCGCGGATGCTGAAAAGCGGCCACCAGGACGCTGTCTTTTACCAGGAACTCTGGGAGACCATAACCGCCGGTCATACCTGGACGGGTGTGTTTATCAACCGGCGCAAGAATGGCAGCCTGTACCACGAGGAGGCGACCGTTTTTCCCATCCGGAATGCCGCGGGTGAGATCATCAACTATGCGGCGGTCAAGCGAGACATCACCGATTGGGTGCGGGCACAGGAGGCCCTGGAGCAGTATATCGAGCGACTGAGAATCCAGTACGCGATCAGCGGCGCGATCCTGGCCGCCTGGTCACCGGAGGAGATCGCTCGCTCCGCTTTGCGCCACATCCGGCGACTCGTCCCCTGCCAAGGGGCGGGCATCGTGATGTTCGACCTCAAGACCCAGGAGGCCGTGCCCTTTGCCGTGTACGCCGACGACGTGGTGAGGCCGGGGAAGGGGGCCCGCCTCCCACTGGAGAGGAAGGGCGAAATTGAAGAGCTTTGGCAGGGCAAGATCCTCGTCGAGCGAGATTTGTTGGGGTCCCGCCCCAGGGATGGCGGGTTTGGTTCCGGGTCCCCGCTGGTGGTGCAGGCCCTGCCCGCCACGACGGTGCGGTCCTACGTCGTCGCGCCGCTCATTGCCCAGGGTGAATTGATCGGCTGCCTCGCACTCGGCGCGGCAAGGCCGGGCGCTTTTGCCCCGGAGCACGTGGATATCTCCCGTGAGGTCGCTGACCAGATTGCCGTGGCCCTGCATCAGGCGCGTCTACGCGAGCAAGTCAGCCAACACGCCGCCGAGTTGGAGCTGCGCGTCGCTGAGCGCACCGGCGAGCTGAGCGCCGCCAATGTCGAACTGGCCCGTGCCAACCGTCTGAAGGACGAATTTCTGGCTGCCGTGAGTCACGAGCTGCGTACTCCGCTGAACGCCATCCTGAGTCTGACTCAGGGTTTGGAGGAACAGGTCTTTGGTCCACTCAACGACAAGCAACTAAAGTCATTGCACGGGGTCGGGGAGAGCGGTCGCCATCTGTTGTCGCTGATCAACGATGTCCTGGACGTTGCCAAGATTCAGGCGGGCAAGCTAGAGCTAGAGATTTGCCCGGTCGCCGTTGAGAAGGTTTGCCGGGCCAGCCTGGGGATGGTCAAACAGGCCGCTGAGATGAAACGCCTCAAGGTGTTCTTCTCGCTGGGCGGCGACGTGACGATGGTCCAGGCCGATCCCAGCCGTCTGAAGCAGGTTCTGTTCAACCTCCTGGACAATGCTGTCAAGTTCACCCCCGAAGGCGGGAGAATTGGTCTGGAGGTCGTTGGGGATGAAGCGCAAGGCTTGGTCCACTTTGCTGTCTGGGACACCGGCATCGGTATCGCGCGAGACGACCTGGCAAAATTGTTCCAGCCGTTCGTTCAATTGGATGCCAGTCTTGCGCGGCGGTACCAGGGTACAGGGCTGGGGCTGATGCTGGTGCGTCGCCTGACGGAGATGCATGGGGGCGCTGTCTCGGTGGAGAGCGAATTGGGCCAGGGCAGCCGTTTCACAGTCGCGTTGCCGTGGCCGGAGAGCGATCGAGCGGCCAAAGGAGCGGGCGATCAGGAGGCGGCCGCGGCGTTTCCTGGTGCGGAGGACGCGCTGTCGGGAAACCGGGATACAGCAGCCACCAGGCGGGCAACTGCACAGTCTGTTGTTCTCTGAGTGGTGATATTGGAGGCTAGACATGGCATACGAGAGCACCGTTCTCATTGTCGACGACGAGCCCAGCGCACGTGAGACGCTGGAGGCGCTGCTGTTTCGCGAGGGCTACAACCTGGTTTTCGCCACCAACGGGCCAGGAGGCCTGGAGCTGGCGGCAAAACTTGTACCCGACCTGATTTTGCTGGACGTGATGATGCCGGGTATGGATGGTTTCGAGGTCTGCCGGCGGCTGCGTGGCGATCCACTACTGGCTGAGGTACCGGTCATCATGATCACCGCCTTGGAGGACCGTGACTCTCGCCTGCGGGGCATCCGGGCCGGGGCTGACGATTTCGTCTCCAAGCCCTTTGATCGCATTGAGCTGCGAGCGCGGGTGCAGACCATCACACAACTGAATCGCTATCGCCGGCTGCTCTTGGAGCGAGCCAAGTTCGAGTGGGTGGTCGAACAGGCTGACGATGGCTACCTGATCCTTCTGGGCGATGAGGTGACGTACGCCAATTCCCAGGCGCGCCTGTACCTGGGCCTGCCCCCATCTGGCTCCGGGGAGGCCCTTGAGGATGAGAGGGACACGATTGCCGGACCGTTTCTGGAGCTGGCCAGGCGGCAGTATCGCTGTGAACCGGAGGAGGCGTGGGCTACGTGGCCGGAGCAGGCGGCACCGGGTTCGCAGTTGCCGTGCTACCTCGTGCGGCCCGAATCGCCCACAGCCGGCACATTCTGGCTCCAGGTGGACGCCATGGAGATGGCGGCCCAGGCGGGATATCTCGTCCGTCTGCGCGACGTCACGGGCAGTGTCTTGAACCAGGCCAACGTGTGGACGTTCCAGGCACTGGTCAGCCACAAGCTGAGAACTCCATTGACCATCGTGACGGGGTACATGGCTATCCTGGCGGACGATGTACCTGAATCGCTGGACGCGGGGATGGCGACGTGTTTCAAGAGCGCACACGACGGCATAAAGCGCCTGCAGGGTGAGGTTCTCGACATTTTGCGCTACATAGATGCACCTGAGAGCCTTGCATCGGGTCCTGGATGGTGTGGCCTCGGCGAGATCCCCGAGATCGTGACCGAGATCAATTCCAGCCTGGGAATCGAATTGCTCGACGTTTCCTCTGAAGGCGGGGATCTGGGTGACGCGTGCGTACCGATCTCGCGTCGGGCGATGGAGTTAGTTCTGTGGGAGATCCTGGAAAACGCGAAAAAGTTCCACCCTGTGGGATCGCCGACGGTCGAAATCGGGATCTCTGGCACGCCTGATGGTGTCCGCCTGCAGGTTAGCGACGACGGGCTGACGCTTTCGCCTGACCAGTTGGCCAGGATGTGGGTGCCCTATTACCAGGCGGAGAGGGGCTTTTCCGGGCAGGTGCCGGGGATTGGACTGGGTCTATCCATGGTGGCCACCCTGGTGTGGAGGGTGGGCGGGACGTGTCGTGCCTATAGCCGGGAGCAAGGGCCGGGTGTGGTGGTGGAGCTCGTGCTACCGGTGAGGAAGCAC
>Ga0180432_10010893_pt1 | contig 10807 bp, 6 predicted proteins | sample SS_ome_10_FD_132414 | JGI IMG/M metagenome (GOLD analysis project Ga0180432, IMG submission 132414) | Hypersaline lake sediment archaeal communities from the Salton Sea, California, USA - SS_1_MS_2 metaG | ecosystem: Environmental > Aquatic > Non-marine Saline and Alkaline > Hypersaline >...
ACCGAAGATCTGGACTGGCGCCGCAATCTGAACGTCCCGATCCGGCCCACGAAGATCTCGCGCGAGGTGCAGGATGGGGTAGAGCGGACGCTGAGCGAAATGGACCTGGCCATGGGCATAGTAGATCTGAAGATCACCCCAGGGGGTGAGGTGGTCTGGTTCGAGGTCAACCCGCAGGGACAGTTCCTCTTCCTTGAGGGAATCACGAAGGACCCCCTGCTGGAGAGATTCGCGGACTTCCTGCTCGAGAAGGCGCAGAAGCAGGCGGAGGCCTAGCCCTTCGGCATGAAGGCGAATCCTCGAAAGCGTCGTCCTCTCACGTCGCCACGGAGCCCCGCCCGGCGACACGTGAGCCCGGAGAGCTTCAGGGTCCACCGAGGGAATGAAGTCCACGCTCAGCTTGCCACCCCTTGCAGATGGGCCACTACTACCGCCTTTTCGTGCAGCGCTACGCCAGGTACATCGAGCCCATCGCCTGCACGTACGCCTACTGCCTGTTGAGGAATCACTTCCACTTACCGGTGCGAACGAGGACGCAGGAGGAGCAGGAAGCCTTATTCGAGACCCTAAAGGTCTTCGAGACCTTTAGGGTCTTGTCACCCAGTCGCCAATTCAGCAAGTTGTTCAGCTCCTACGCCAAGGCATTCAACAAGGCGTACGGCCGAAGCGGCAGCCTGTTCGAGCGGCCCTTCCGCCGCCTCGAGGTGGAGGCAGACACGTACTTCACCCAACTGGTGGCCTACATCCACCAGAATCCGCAGAGGCACGGCCTGGTCGCCGACTTCCGCGACTGGCCCTTCTTGTCCTACGAGGCGACCCGGCGGGTTTCAAGAAACCCTTGAGGATTCTTCAAGGATTCCTTACGCCGGCAGTGTCGCTCGCGTGGTATAATGAGTACGAGGCTGGATGCGAGGGGACTCCGCGCATTGGGGCGGACTCGCCAAGACACACAGAGGGAGCCCCGGTCATTCTAATCGCCCCACAGAGGCACGCCGCGGCCCCGGTATTGCCACTACGACAGCCACTACGAACTTCTCCGAGCACACACGTCGAATCGACAGGGAATGTCCTGCCTCCGTCCCTCCGGCCCGACTGAGTCGGCACCAACGCAGAAGCGCAACATGGGGACCCAGCCTCACGGCCCTGCCAGGTCTTGGGGCGCACCCAGGCGCCGCCGGACGGAATGGCTGTGCATGAGGAGACTCTTCCAGGAAGCGAAGGAGCTTGTCCAAGGAGGTGGGCCAGAGTGTGCATGGAAGACCGGTCGTATCTTGCGATCATCGTCAAACCGACCTACGACTGCAACATGTCATGTGAATACTGCTCCGTAGAAGGCCACCCCACTTCCCCCAGAATGTCGCGAGCGACGGTCGACAAGCTCTTCGAAAGGGTGACTGACTTCTGCGGTACAGACATCCCCATCTACCTCATCTGGCATGGCGGAGAGCCGCTGCTCATGGGCCCCGACTTCTACCGCCACATCGGCGAGAAGACTCGGGAGTACCGTGGCTTCAACATAGTGAACGCCCTGCAGACCAATGCCACGCTCCTGAGTGACGAGTTCATCGACGTCATTGTAGAGCACAACTTCAGGGTGAGCACCAGTATCGATGGCCCCGCCGAGATTCACAACAGGTCGCGGAGAGACAGATTCGGCAAGCCGACTTTCGAGAGAACAATGGGAGCAGTGGCACGGCTGAAGGCTAGAGGGATACCGGTGGGCGCTATTGCCGTGCTGACCAAATCGAACAAAGACTACATGCCTGAGATCTACGGATTCTTCAACGAGGCGCAGATACACTTGAGGATAAACCCCGTCCAACTGCACGGCAAGGCTGCATCGAATAGAGAAGACGTAGCTATCACGCCCAAGGAATATGGGCGAGAGATGATCAAGATCTTCGACATGTGGTATCACGACCCTGACGCACGCATCATGGTTGACCCCTTCCGTGTGATCATCGGAAACATCATCACAGACAGCACGTACAGTTGCGACTTCAGAAGACAATGCCACGCTGAGGTCATGTCGGTCAGTCCCGCAGGCGGGGTGTACCCGTGCGGGCAGTTCAATGGCAACGAGGACTACTACCTGGGCGACATCCGCGAGCAAGGATTCGATGAGATACTGGACTCGCCGGGAATGGCTCGCCTGCTCCAGCGTGTGCCGGAGAATATCGCGGCATGCCGTGCGTGCCGGTACGCGGAGATATGCAACTGCGGGTGCACGGCGAGTGCGGTGTGCAGAAACGGTGATATCATGCAACCAGACTTCTACTGCGCGGGGCGCAGAATGCTCTTCCAGCATATCATTGATACCATACAGGACAACCTGCATAAAGTGATGCAGTTCGAGAAGCCGCTGCTGCAGGCACCAGGTGTCGACGTTTCGGCTGCTGTATAGTGCAGGGCAGCCAGTGCTCAAAGAGGGAGGTATCATGAAGCAGATGGCACAGCGAGGCGGTCGAGTGGAGAACGAGCAGATCAAGGCAATACGCGAGGAGGTCGAAAGGCTCCTAAGGGAACCGGAATTCGAGAAGATGTCGAAGACGTTCGTACATACTCTCTCCCAGCGCCTTGGGCGCAAGGGCTTCCGGGAAGGCGGTCTCGTGCTTGAATCGCGAGCCCCCCTTTCCCTGCGGGACGTGCTCGATGCAACGGGGCTGGCGTCACCGAAGGACCTCGTGGCCCAATGGGAGGACACTCCGTACTCGTATGGCAACATCTACACGTACAGCTTCTGGTAGCCGGCACGGCCCGCGTGATGATCCATGCCGACGCCTCCAGGACCGGTGAGCTGGGTAGCTGCCTTCGCGAATGAGCTGGGCGTTCAAACGCTGGATACGACTCTGCTGAGTTCGTCTGCCAAGGTGTTGGATACCCGAGCCCGCATAGGCTATCCGTTCAGTCAGCTACTAGAGTTCTCATTCTGCACCTCCGGCGGACCCTCCGCGCAGGCGCTCAGATACGTCATCGATGTGACCAGCCTGGGAGATGACGATGCTAGAGCGATAGCCGGGACCGGCATCGGCTTGCTGGAAGACAGCATGGATCCCGTGCAGCACAGCTCATCCCTTCGCAGGCTGGATACATTGTTCGATGGGGACACCAACGGTGCCCTCTTCGCCGTGGGGGCGGAACACGTTGCCGACGGCTCGCTCTGCACCCTAAAGACCTACTGGCGCCTCGCATCACCGGTCGACGAGCTAGGTTCTCTCCTTCCCAAGGCCGAGGAAAGGAGGCTCTCGGAGCTCATCGTCAGGGTCCAATCCTTCTGGCCAAGATGGGAGCGCGCGAGGCTGATAGGCATCGATGACGCCGCGTCAGGTGACAACGCCCTCAAGGTGTACCTGCCACAGAAGGACCTCGTCGAGCCGCTGTCTTTGGTGACCCTGTGCACGTTTCTCTTGAGTCTTGGCTGGCAGGTGGATGTTGAGGCCTTTCCCAAACTGTCGTACTTCATACTGGGCCGTCGGGTCGAGGTAGAGCCGACAGCCTATTCACTCGGCCTAGCTATGGCGGCTAGGCCATCTGTCAAGCTCGAGATCGCGGCCCAGGCCTACTTCAGTGATTCCCAGGAGACCCTGCAGTCAGCCTGTTGCCTGGCAGAATCACTGGGCTTGGACTCGTCCTTTCCCCGAGCCGGGGTCGAGGCGCTTGAACAGTTCGCCCCTCTCTCCAGGCCCCCAGTGACTGAGGTCATATGCCTCGCTTTCTACCCGGACGGCAACAAGCGCATCACCCTGTACTGCAGGCCGTGATGGGGCGCCGAGAGGTGCGCGCGCATCGGCCCTGGGTCGACCGGCAGCCTCGCCTGGGCCGGCCCTCACAGCAGGCGGTGCAACACCGCACCTTTCTGGTCCTGCTGGGAAGGGCTCGCAGCGGCGCCAGGTGCTCTCACCCTTCGGTGCCGTCATCGCTGCGCCGCACCGGCCGTCTGTAGGAAGACCCCGAGGGTCTCCCCTCTCTCTCCCCCCTTGACAACGCTTGCGCCAGGATGATACAATCACCCTAGACAGCGCGGCAGATCCATTCCTGCCCTCATCATTGCACTGCCTCGCTGTTTTTGTTTGCTCACCCGGACCTGCTGCACCCGGTCTGAGTTGGCCCCGGAGCGAGTTCTGACCTATCAGGAGGTTACCTCATGGAAAGTCGCCACTCTCCCGCGCGCCGAATGGCTCTTCTGATCGGGATGCTCATCGTCTTGGGTGCACTCTCCCTCGCGGGTCTCGGCGCAGCCGGCGCCACGCCCATCCGGGACGAACCGGTCGCCCCGAATCTCACGACGTTCACGCTTCAGGGGCGGGTGTGCGATGGCTTTCCCTACGATGAGACCCGGCCCCTGGAACGGGTCACGGTGAAACTCCACGGCCACCCCGACGATGGATATCCCGACACTGGGACGGTGTTCATCACAACAACCACCGGCACAGACGGGCGCTACAGTTTCACCTTCTACGACGATGACGTGCAGGGCTACGAGTACTTGAGCATCAGGGAGACGAACCCCACCGGCTACGACTCCGTGGATGCCACGACCATGGGGGGCGTGAAGAAGAGCAAGGACTGCATTCAGTTTTCGCTGCCTCTGGGTGGCAAGAATCTCACGGGCAACAAGTTCTGGGATTGGTCGCGGAGCCGGCCTACCCCTTCACCGACTCCCACCATCACCAAGACACCGGTCAACACGCCGACGCCCACAGCGACGTCGACCGGCGGGCCGCCGGTTGGCACCGCGACCCCCACTCCGACGGCGACGTCGACGGAGTACCCACCGGAGTTCACGCCCACGCCCACCCTCACGGGCCCAGCCGTGACCTTCCCCCGGGGCGACTGGCCCCAGTACGCCCAAGAGGAGATCTCCGTTCACCCGGAGCCGCCCATGGCCGGCCGCCTGACCAGACTATGCGCCGAGGTGGTCAACCACGATCTCGCCAACTGGCACACGGCGACCCTCGAGTTCAGGGTAGCCGAGTTTGGCATCTGCCCGACCTGGGCTCCCGTGGCGTCCGTCAGTGTGCAGGTTCCACCCGGCAGCTCCGCCGAGGGCTGCGCCGTATGGGTTCCCCCAAATGACGGTCCCTGGTGTATCGAAGTGGTCTTGATTCAAGAGGGCGCGGAACCGCAATACAGCCAGCGCAACATAGACCAGGACGAGCCCTTGCAGCCGGGCGAGCCCCACGAGATGAACTTCCCGGTTAGCAACCCGCTCGACCACGTCGCGGACATTATCCTGGAGTTGGCACCTCATCTGCAGGGCTGGGGAGTAGAGTTGTCGGCCGTCTCCCTTCCTGGCATGGGGCCAGGCGAAGTCCGAGAAGTGACCCTCACCGTGACGCCTCCCGCCGGCGAGCCTCTGCCCCCTGATGGAACGGTCGTCGTTGACGCGGAGGCCTACGCGGACGGCCAACTCATCGGCGGGTTCCGCAAAGTCTTCCGCCCTCCGGTTCCTCTCCACCGCTTTCCGGATCCTCCTTATGCCGAAGGCGAGATCACCGTCCACCCCTACCCGGTCCGGGCCGGCGAGCCGGCCGAGGTCTGCGTCGAGCTCTACAACCCGACGGCCGACCCGCAAACGGTGGCGGTCCAGTTCTTCTGGGCCGACTTTGGCATCGCCATACCTTTCACGCCCATCAACGGACCCCGGATCGTGTATCTCCCGCCACACAGCATCGTCAACGAATGTCTCTTCTGGATACCGCCCATCGGCGGTAACGTGTGCATCCAGGTCGAACTCGAGTCAGAAGGCTATGCCCCCCAGCGAAGCCAGCTCAACATAGACGCGGACGAGCCGTTGCGGCCGGGCGAGCCGCATTCCATCACCTTTCCCGTGCACAACCCGCTCGACCGCACTGTGGATATCACCCTGGGACTGGTGCCCCACCTCAGCAACTGGGGGCTCGAGCTGTCGCAGGACGTCCTGCCTGCGATGATCCCCGGCGAAGTGCGAGAAGTAACCCTCACCGTCACGCCACCCTCAGGTGAGCCTCTGCCCGCCGACGCGACGGCGATCGTCGACGTGGAGGCCTACGTAGAGGGCGAGTTGATCGGCGGGTTCCGCAAGGTCTTCCGGCCGCCGATCCCTCTCCATCGGCTACCGGATCCCCCGTATGCCGAAGGCGAGATCACCGTCCACCCCTACCCGGTCCGGGCCGGCCAGCCGGCCGAGGTCTGCGTCGAACTCCGCAATCCTACCGCGAACCCTCAGTCCGTGACGGTCCACTTCTCCTGGGCCAACTTCGGCATCGGGATACCCTTCTCGCCCATCAACGGGCCGCGCATCGTGCATCTCCCGCCTCACAGCATCGTCAGGGAGTGCATCCACTGGGTTCCACCCGTTAGCGGGCACGTGTGCATCCAGGTCGAAGTCGAGTCGGACGGCTACGAACCCCAGAGCAGCCAGTACAACATAGACGTGGACGAGCCGCTGCAGCCGGGGGAGCCGCACTCCATGACCTTCCAAGTTGGCAACCCCCTTGACCGCGTCGTGGACATCACCCTGGGATTGGTGCCTCACCTGCCCAATTGGGGGCTCGAACTCTCCCCCGATACTCTGCTCGACGTGGCTCCGGGCCAGACACGAGACGTCACACTGACCGTGATCCCCCCGGCGGATGAGCCTCTGCCCGCCGACGGAACCGTCGTCGTCGATGTGGAGGCCTACGTAGAGGGCGAGTTGATCGGCGGGTTCCGCAAGACCTTCCGGCCCCCGGTGTCCGTCCACCGGCCAAAGGATCCCGTCTACGCGGAATCAGAGATCGGAGTGGACCCCTATCCCATAGTCACGTGGCAGCCCGTCGAGCTAAGTGTGGAGCTATTCAACCCCACCGACACGGATCAGATCGTAGATGCGCGTTTCAGCGTCGCGCCCTTTGGTATCGGCCTGCCCTTCAGCGAGGCGCACATCAACCCCAACCCCATCCAGATCTTCGTGCCGGCGCACGGCGCTGCTCGGGGTCACGTCGTGTGGTATCCTCCTCCGGGCATGAAAGGCAAGTTCTGCGTGCAGGTGACGCTGGAGGCGGAAGGGCAAGAGCCGGTGTGGAGCCAGCGTAACGTGGACGTGGGCGAGCCGCTGCGACCCGGTGAGCCCCACACGCTCGACTTCCCCGTAGGCAGCGGGTCCAATACCGAGCCGGTAACCGTCACATTGGGGCTGGTGAACCACCTGGGTGGATGGGAAACCAGCCTGTCGGACTACGTGCTGGCCGACGTGATGCCGGGGAACCACATAACCGTATCCCTGACGGTCACCGCGCCCCTCGAAGCTCAACTGGGCAGCGGGCTACCGATCGTCGACGTCGAGGCCTACACGATAGAGGGCGAGTTCCTCGGCGGTTTCCGCAAGTTGGATGTGCCGCCCGTCTCGGTCCACAAGCTGCACGAGAAAGGCTATGCCGAATCGGAGATAAGCGTCGATCCGTGCCCGCCGCAAGCGGGCGAAGAGACGCGGGTGAGCGCCGTGCTGCACAACACGAGCGATGTCCCGGTCGAGGTCAACGTCGAGTTCGGCTGGGCCGATTTCGGCATGGGCATACCCTTCTCGAACGCGGGCATGGTTCCCCCTGAGAGCCTGGTGACGCTCCCCCCGGCGACCGCAACGTCCGTGGACGCGGTGTGGACGCCGACGCATTCCGGGCACCAATGCATCCTCGTCCGGTTGACCGATCCCGAAGGCCGGCTCGAGCCACAGGTCAGCCAACGGAACGTGGACGTCGAAGAGCTCCCGCCCTGCGGAGAGGAGAAGGTCTTCACCTTCACGGTGTACAACGACTCATCGGTCACCCAAACGGTGGACCTGGGCATGATCACCTTCAACGTCCCGAGTGATTGGGAAGTGACTACCGATCCCAGCGGCACGGTAGACGTCGGGCCATACGGAGAGGTAGAGGTCAGAGTGATCGTCTGGATCCCCTGTCCACCTGATCCGCCAACACCACCCATCCCACCCGGAGCGGGCGCCGGCGCGCCGACCATTGACGTCGAGGGGTACGTCGATGGCGAACTCAAGGGCGGCATCGAGATACGATTCCCTCGCGAGGGGCCTGGTTTCGTCGTCAACCTGCCCATGGTTGTGAAGCGCAACTAGCAGCAAGACCTTTTGGGTCTTCCGAGACCCTGAAGGTCTCTCCTCTTGGCGCTACGAACCGGCCACCAGCGGGAGGTACACCTGGAAGACCTCCGATGACGGCCGCAGAGTGTTGCGTGACCACACCGTCTTGATGGCCCGAATCAGGTCGCTGTCCTGGATATCGGTGTGGCTCGCCGGATCTGGGCCGTGGCGGAAGTTGAACGCGTCCACCTCGTCGGCGTAGTGGGTCCACGATACCTCCCACAGCCAGAGCGCGTGGTTCATGCCCCTCTGCTCGAAGAGCGTCGTCTGATCGGTCATGAAGCTCGCTGCGTTGGGCACCCACCTTACCACGCCGAACTCGTTCACGGCCACCGGCACGCCGTGCCTGGTGACGAACTCATCCACCGTGGAGAGCAGGCCGTCCAACCAGCTCCGGTTGAACTGATCCGGGGTGCCATCCCAGTCGGTGTCGAAGACTCCAGGGTATGAGTTGCCGCCTCCCGGATCCTGGTGAGTGTACGCGAACGGGGCGTACTGGTGCACCATGTAGACCGTGCGCTCATCGTTCGTCGGCTCCACGTATGGGAGCCAATCTACCGCGCTGTAGGCCATGCCCCCGATCAGGATCGGTGTTTCTGCATCCACCTCGCGAATCGCCTCGGTGATGGTTGGGAAGAACTGATTCCAGTCGTAGAGGCTCCCCGCGTGGTTGGCGTAGAACTGCTCCGGATCCCACTCGTCCAGCCAGACCTCGTTGGAGTTGGGTTCGACCATCAGATCGTAGCCCACGACGATGGCGTTGTCTCGATAGCGCCTCGCCGTGTGCTTCCACATCTCCGCCCAGGCGGCCTGGGCCGTCTCCTCAACCCACACTTGGTCGTTCAGATAGGACTGGTCGAACCAATCGCCCACGTCCTCCAGGTGAAAGGTGAACTCGCTGCGGCCCGGACCGGTGCGGAAGCTGATCACCGCGAACATGTCGGCCCGCTCGATCATCCTCAGGAGGTCGTCCAGGTTGCTCTGCACGTCCTCATTTAAGCGGTAGGGGGGTGTCTCGGTGAACAGCCCGGGGTGGGAGATATTGACATAATTAGCACCCAATCCGCTCAGTCTGTCCATGTCCTCCTGCGTGTAGGGTGGCCCCACCGATCCCGGACCCATGAAGGTTTCTCCATCCAGCTCGGGATAGACACGCCGCTGGTAGATATTGGCGCCGCGCAAACGCGTCTGTCCGGACCACAGCGACCACTCGTCCGAGGAGGCGTCCTCGACGGTCGACAGCGGTGCCCCTGTGCCTGGGGGGAACGTGGTTCCTGAGGACAGGAGGATCTCGATGGCAGCGTAGCAGTTCTCGGCGATGATGCGATAGCCCTCGATGTTTGGGTGAAGTGGATCGACCATCAAGCCTGCCCTGGCTTGCTCGGTCTCGGCATCGTAGAAGTCGTCCCAGTTATCCGTGGTCCACAGGTCGATGTCGGTGAGATTGGCTTCCAGGCCCGTGTTGTAGAGGGCCATGGCCCCGGAACCCCATTCCTCGAGCAGGAGGTTGGGGATGAAGGCCGAGACGATGACGCGGGGGGTAGACCCGTCCCGATTGACGTGCGCCTTGATCAGATCGACGATGGCCTGTACCTCGGCCACGGTCCGATTGACGGTAGCGGCCACGCCGTGAACCGGCGCCTCCTGGAGGAAGTCGTTGCCGCCCACCATGAGCAGCACGATATCGGGGTCTTCGTCCATCCAGTCCAACTCGCGAAGGCTGGAGAGCACCTGATCGGCCCGGTACCCGGTGACCCCGTGGTTGATGACGGCGAATGCGCCGGGGCCGTGTGCGGAATCGAGCGAGGTCTGCAAGCGGGCAGGGTAAGTGCTCTCCGAACCCACGTACGGGTAGCCATGGGTCACGCTGTTTCCCAGGCAGGATACGACTCGCGTGTCCGGCTCCCCGGGGTGGAATGCTACCGGCAGGGCAAGCCAACTGTGGCCACTGTCCGCAGCCGAGGTGAGCCTACGGCTCAGACCGGTGCTTCCCGTCAATAGCAGGACGACGGACAGGAGCATCACAATCGAAACTAGCCGGGTCTTGGCCACTCGACACCTCCGCAGGATCGATCCACACAGCAACGTCCCGGCATCACTTGGGCATGGCCTTCAGAGCATCGTATGCCGGGCGAGGGTAGAACTCCGGCCAACCCGGATAGGTGATGGCCCACCAATACTGCTCGTCGTTCCAGGTCCACTCGTGTTTGGCGATGTATATCAGGCTCATGGGTCCGATCCAAGGCGACCAGTGCGACCTGGCGTACTGATAGGCCCGCACCAGATAGTCGGCTTTTTGCTGCTCCGTGACGGCATGCCAGTGGTAGGGCGAGCCCGGCCTCGGATCGCTGGTCCAGCCGAACTCGGTCACGGCGATCTGCTTGTCCGCCTCCCCGTGCCGCACCATGATGGCCCGCAGGTCCTCCACGCGCCGCAGGCAGAAGCAACGGTGCCCACCCAGGTCCGCTCGGGCAGCGGCTTCGGCGGGATCGGTCTCCGGGGGAGCCTTGTATCCTGAGGCGTGGGCACCCAGCAGATCGAAGTACCCGTTGCTACTGCCGCCCATGTGGTGGTACAGCCTGTCCAGGAACACGTCGTCGGGCCTGGCAAGGTCGGAGTCGGTGCCCGTCGGGGCCAGGCCACCGCTGATGACCAGCGCGCCGGGGTCGGCCTGCTTGATCCGGGGATAGGCTA
>Ga0180432_10010894_pt1 | contig 10807 bp, 11 predicted proteins | sample SS_ome_10_FD_132414 | JGI IMG/M metagenome (GOLD analysis project Ga0180432, IMG submission 132414) | Hypersaline lake sediment archaeal communities from the Salton Sea, California, USA - SS_1_MS_2 metaG | ecosystem: Environmental > Aquatic > Non-marine Saline and Alkaline > Hypersaline >...
CTCGTTACGATAAATTCTAATACTATTTAGATAATCTTCCGACGAGATTGTTTCTAGGACAAATAGCATAAAATCATCAAAAATACACTGTAACATTTTAAAGAAACCTTAGTTTTTTTACTGTATTTTTTTTAGAAATGATGGTACACAAACCTATAAAACATACATACTGTTTTTATAGTATATTTCACCACAGTAAATAAATGTATAGCAGAATATATTTTACTGCCGCGAAAATGGTATGTTTCCGCCGTAATAGAATTTATGAAATGGCCAAAAATCACGTTTTCGGCCTTGGTAGGTATCAAGGAGCATTTTACGAAAAACTGGAATTTCGTAAATATTTTTAGCGGTTAAAATTAACCAGTTTTTACTTCAGAACTTTAGAGCCCCGTGTCCACGCACCCTACCGGTATTTTGGTCAAGTTTTCTACTGTTATGCGAATCACTAGAAACACATCCTATAACAAAACCGGCGGTAAATGTACCGAGATAAAACAATGCTACTGGGACCATTTTCTTTATATAACTAACTAGTTTTTAACACAATTTTCGGCGGGTACCATAATTTTATTTCCGCCTTAAAAACCCGCTGCTTTATAAAAAGAATGTCCTCTCAAAATATTCGCCTTCGTTTGTTCGGTGGTATGCAGGTTTTCGTAAAGACCCTGACAGGGAAGACCATCACTCTTGATGTAGAAGCTGCTGATACGATTGAAGCTGTTAAGCAGAAGATTCAGGATAAGGAAGGAATCCCTCCCGATCAGCAGCGGTTGATTTTTGCTGGTAAACAGCTGGAAGACAATCGTACACTTGCTGATTACAACATTCAGAAGGAGTCTACGCTTCATTTGGTGCTGCGTCTTCGGTAAACATTTTATTTTGTACACAGGTGTACAAAATGCGATAGGATTACACAAGATATTCCGCTATATTTATACCGAGAGTGTTCTCTAAAAATCAGAGTATTTCTCCAGAATTCTTTGACTTCTACTCTTATGTACGCCCTCATCTATTCTACCAACCTTTTGAATAAGAAAGCCTATTTTTAGTAATCTATTTGGCGTCAGAAAAACCTGTAGAAAATCAAGATTTCTTTTTCCGCCGGCAGCTTTATCTCCGGTTTTTACAATATTCTCAGTTCTCGTTTAGCTGTCATTGTGGCGGTTAATTCTGTTAGATTCTGAGGCCACCGTTCCTATTATGATGCTGGTGTTTATCGCACTGTTAGTTATTATAGAGATTGTCCTTACAGTATTTGCCATGATCTATACTTTCCGCTGTCACAAGGCTGGTAAGTTCCCGACTTGGCTAGTAGTACTGTTTGTTATATTCCTGCTGCTACCTACCCCTCTGCAGCCGCTACTGGCACTTACGCTTACAATTTACGGCGCCGTAGAGAAATGCCACTAAACCGGATAATACAGGTATTTTCAAAAAAGTTGTACATAACATGTACAACAATCGCGGCTGATTTCTGTCGTAAAAATAGTAGAAACAGTATGATCCAGTGCGATAAATAGTTTGCTACTGAATTTGGTAGGAACCCATAGCAACAGAATTTACGATTTATCGAATTTTCGTAATTTTGGCCTTAGTAGGTACCAAGGAGTATTTTGCGTTTTTTCTGAAAAACTAATTGAGACTTAAACCATGATTTCCTTGTAAAAATGCCGTATAAAACGTTTAAAGAAATTAAGGAAACACCTGTGGTTTCTCCCGGCATTACTGTATCAAAAACATGGCGGGAAAAGTTTACAGAGAAAATTAGCTCTGCCATAGAAATCACTAGAAACAAAGGGCCTATCACGGTTTTTAAGCTATCTGTACTGGCAGCAATAAACAATGATTTACTGGTTCCAGTTATAGCGTTTTTTAGTATGTCAACAGTAATAGATCACTGCTACGAAAACTGGTATAAACCTAAGGCAAAAATGATATAAAATGATAGTTATATACGTGGTATATAACTGATATTGCTCTATCTTTTTATGAAAACGGTACCTAAAAACGGCAGTATCTAAAACATGAACGCGTATATAATCGTTAGTGTACTTTCCCCCCTTGTTTTGGCGGTGATTCTGTTTTTAGTTCTCTCACCAGTTGAGACAGAATCGGACACCGTGACAACCGAAGAACGTTTCACAAAAGACATGAATGTTTTACGGTACTACAACGCCGTCTATCCCAAAGCCGATAAGTACATTAAAAAGTACTGGCAGAAACTAAATCTCAACTTTTTCTATGCGTGCGCACCCCAGAAAATCGCGGATAGTTACGGCGGTGTAATCGATCCGGATAAAACAGGGTACGCACCGCCCGATCTCGGCGCTGCTTGGGTACCGATCTGGTTCAGCCCAGGGACATACGCCATCAATCTATATCCGCCTCAGAATTGGTGGGACTATCCTCACAAAGATGGCTTCTCAGACGGAGAGTGGGTCGAGATGATGCACGGAATCGATGATAATGATTTTTATACAGTGTATGGGTATTGGACATATTACACCAAAGGCTCTGGGGTCTGGTACAACGTTGGTAAAACTCTTAAAGCTAGAAATAAGCTTGACGCGCTACGGAAGCTTGGCATGAGCCGGGACGAAATCGCACAGTTGATCCAAAATACCAACTATATGACCAACGCAGTGAGTGATTACCAAACTATTCAGTCGCTGGCTGATTCACTGTTTGATCATTCCGCAGCGATACTGCCGTTACAGAGGGTGAAGCTTTTGGTAGATGTGGCGTCGAATCCCAGTAGTTTTACTGACCTATTTACAACCGACCAGCTGTATGCCGCAGATCGCGCTAATAACTCGGCCGATTGGGATGGAGACATTACAACACTTGCGTGGAGCCAAGGGTACGATTCCGTCCAGTTCACGGTACAAGCCAACGGCAACGGCGGGTGGGCACACGAAACCGTCTTTTGTGGAATGGAAACCCTTCGTAAAGACCTAGAGAAAACATGGAAGGGATGGCCATGGATGAGGGCCAGAATGGCCATGGGAGACCCTCGTACCAAGATTCCGCTTAATGTGTGTAGCTTTGACCAAACGTCGGAGTACTCCCTCGTAACGTGCCAGGAACAGTCTATTAGCTCTGATCCAGAGTGTGTCGACACACCACCGACGCCGTATCCGGGTCAATAGTTTTTTATAAAAGATTACAAATACAGCAGGTAATTCCCTAGATGTAGTTGTTTCTAACACGGTAAGTTCCGATGAAGTTCTAGCGTCTAGTGGCCTTAGTGTCGGTATGGTGGGGGTACAGTGCCAGCGTACTCGGTGCGGGAGAAACACTTACTTACAACAATGACGTAGTCGCAAGGCCTCAAGCCGGTTATTTTCTCTACGATGGTGGCGATGCTGCTGGTATGACAATTCGGGGTGTAGATATACGGGACGCCGAAAACGACCAAATTTTCCTTGCAATCAGAGACATGAATCCACCGTAACCGCCACTATTATAAATGTTACTGTCGGTGAGACACTGGCGGAAACAGGTTTTGACGTGTTTTTTTTTGAAAACATCACAGGTCAGTGCACCGTATCGTGGTTCATTGTCCACCCTACCATTTTGGATGTGGGAGGTACTGTAGTCTAATTTTATGTTGTACATACAGTGTGTACAACAAAATAGGGTTACCTTCCCAGTAGTAAACACGCCAAAAAACACTGCGGACTTGTTAACGCATTACAGCAACTCCCGCAACAGTTTCCACAGAAATCACAACAACTTTCTTCGTCTGTTTCTTGTATAGTTGGCAATGTTTCTGTCTCAGAATACGGTGTACTATCCATGGTAGGTGGTAGTTTAACATACGGAGGGTCGATTTTTGGTGCAGCGTTCATTTATATCTGTTTTATAACGGGTTTATACCGCAATTTTAGTTGTATAACTTTTGATATACAAACAATGATTCCACCGGTTTTTAGTCAACATATTCTTCCGTCAAAGCTCGAGTAAGGGTGTTAATTTTTCGCCGCAAACGTGCTATCTCTTGCTGTGCATTGTAGTTCTCCAAAGCGATATCTATCCGATTAGAGCGCAACTCTTCCACTGCTTCTTCTTTCCCAATTAGGTAAGCTTTGTGACAAAAGCTACAATCTTGCATCATTAGCTTGGTTTTTCATATCAGCCAAGTCTTGCTTCTGTTCACTCATTTTATAGAGAAAAGTATAATATAATTTATTATACTAAGATATGTCCCTAGAAACTACCACTTTATCAGTTGTCAATACTTTTATATAAATTACAGAATATTGCTGCTTTGCTATCTTCCGGTAGATTTTCTATTTCAGTTTCAAATTCTGTTTCCGAGACCGGTAAATTAGCTAAATAATTCTCAAAATCTGACTGTTGGATAATTTTCCCCATACGACTGTCAAACTTTTGTTTATAACCAACAATTTCGACTTGTATTTCCTCATAAAAGATACGGTTATCTATGTTTGCGAAATCGTTAATTCTTTGAAATATTTCTTGTATTCCCACCGAGTTTCTGGCTTTAAATAATCCACTAGCTACAGATACAGCTCTTGCCAATTTATCAGTAGAATCGGGCCTATTAATAGCAACAATCGTAGCTTCAAATTCTCGAGGATAATCCCTTGCAAAAAGTCCTATAAAAAACAGAATATTATTGTCGAAATTATAATCTCTTGTAAATCTATCAATCATTATTTTCGGTATAGTGTCGTATATAGCTGTAAAATCAACGGGAATCTGTAAGAAAATATTTTCTTTCATTAATGCTTTTGTAAGCCTCTGCATAAATATAGCGTATTCGCACGGGATGGGCATAACACTGCCGACGTAACCGTATTGTGAGATGAGACATAACCGAATTAGAGAGAAAACCGCACAGCTCCCTTCTTCGTCATTTTGGTCAAAGTTTGCTCGTGGGACTGCTTCAATTGTCTTACCCTGTTCCTGTAGCAAATTTATTAACGTATTAAACCCTACAGTTTCGTTAGTTTGTTCTACTGACATCCAAGGGTCAGATATCCATAACTTTTCTGGGGTGTCAGAATCTTTAAAGATAACACGAGCGTGTTCTTCCCAATTAATTCTAGCACATGTACTCAAAGGATCATTTAAAAACCTTTCAAGATTATCTGTACCAGGAATAGTATTACCATTCGCATCTAATGAAGTTATATAAATAACTTCTCCAAATATTTTACTAAATTTTTCAGAATTTTGCCGCTTTAAAATATTTATAATTCTCTCAGAGATACTTTCCGGCACTCTTGAAACTCTAAAGAGATACCTGCCATCTTTCAGTACTCTCGGATTTCTGGCTGGATCCCACAGAAAACCAGGGGTTATCTGTCCCAAAATGCTATTCATCCAACTCGGGAGAGTACACGACATAGTAACACCAAGAATCCCGCGAGTCTCGTCAACATACATACGAGGCTCGTATTCACCATTATAACGGCGGTTTACGCGGATAGCGCAGTTCCAGAGTTGCGTAATTTTCTGAAGCGTATGAGGGGTATAATTATAGTAGATAATATAATAGTTATCCAGTATTACTTCTGAGCTAGTACTATCTATCTCTGGTAGAAGATTGAGAAAATTTTGGTTGCGTACTATACTACCAGTGATATACAAAGGTTTTTTCCTGTGTAGCTTATAAACTTGGAGATCAATAGGACCAATGGTAAAATCCATAGTATTTACAACTCTTACATTCGCTTCGATAAATGGCTGCAACCGTCTTATATTTTCTGTTTGTGTTTGTTGTAAACAAAGTAGGTACTCTTGGAAAATATCTTTCCTAATTCTAGCGACTTCAGGGCGTATTCTCTTTAATAAATCACTGTATCGGGCTTGAGCACGTTTCCTACTAGCTTTAGTCTCTTTTATTATTTTTCGTATAGCCTTCCTCTCTTGCTTATCTTCTGTGGCTCTTTTCTGTCGAAATAATAGTACAACTTCCTTTTCTAATCTAAGAAGGTCCAACCGCGCATCAGTTGCCTGATCTTTCAAGTCTGCTAGAATTTGTCTATCGTCTGCCATTTTTTAGTGGTAGATAAGTAATTATATGTAATAAGTCTGGTAGAAAAATACTATTTTTCTACCATAACGAAAATGAGCTCATCATTTCAAGTATCTAATATAACTGTAGATTCGGCCGTCAATCAAACGATTATTGATATCAATGACGGAAACAGATCTCTAGAAGCAAGAGGCTTTCTTCATGTACATATAGCTGCCGCCGGTAATGTTACTATTACCAACACTGGTATTAACAACTGGGTTCAAGCAACCGACTCTATGTTTTCTCCGCATATTATTGACGGTTTTATACTGAATTCCGATAACATAGTGGTACCGGAAGACGGGTTGTATGAGTTAGTCTTTACGTTGACAGTAGGAATCTCTACCGCAACTCTACAGACTGTTCAATTCGGATTAGGAATTAATGGAGCTGAACCAGAAACAGCTCTGGCTACAAGTAGGCCATTTAGCACTACGATTCCTGATGGGTGTGCCGGTACTTCGATCGAGTTACTTTCTGCAGGAGATGTTCTTAGAATTTACGGCCGAAATCTTGAAGCAGGAGTAGGTAACGATATTATACTTATTACAGAGGGCCAATTAACCATTCATAAACTTGGCACAGCTCCGCCAGGAACAGAAGTTATTTCTTAACTAAGAAAATCCTCAGACTTACCTGTATAATTTAAGATTATACAAACCGTTTCAGTCAACATATTCTTCCGTCAAAGCTCGAGTAAGGGTGTTAATTTTCCGTCGCAAACGTGCTATCTCTTGCTGCGCGTTGTAGTTCTCCAAAGCGATATCTATCCGATTAGAGCGCAACTCTTCTGCTGCTTCTTCTCGCCCAATTAGGTAAGCTTTGTGGCAGGCAGTTTTTTGATGATTTTTAAAACTAGCAGCAGAACCAAAGACAAAATCCGGCTTGCATGCGCACTGTTTTATAGTAGAAACTGTTCTGGAGGTGGTAGGCATATTAAAATGATATAATTTATATCGTTTTATGTACCCTTAAATCGGCTTTAATCGTCCCATTTTTCGGGTAGAATTATAAAATTTTCATCTGAAATTATCCAAAATACTATTTATATCTTCTCGTGGCAATCGTAATAGATACTGTTCAGTTTCTGGTAGAGTTCTAAATTGATCTATTTTTTCATCATTTTCTAACATAATGATATCTATGAAAAAGTCACTATAAGTTCCTAAGATTTCTAGAGAGATTTCCTGTAATATTCTCTGTAACCCTTCTGCATTATATCCTATCACCAATCCGGTAGCTAGCTGTACAGCTGCTTTTTTACCATGGACAATTTCCGAAGCGTTTATCGCTTGTATAGTAGCCTCAAACACTGTAGGATAATCTCTCGCAAACAGACCGATAAATACAGGAATATACCTCTCAAATGCGTACACTTCTGTAAAGCGGTCTACCTGTAATTTTGGTATGGTATCATAAACCGCAGCGAAGTCCATAGGAATCTCTAGGAAAATCTCTTGGTTCATTTCGGTCTTTGCTAATCTCTGAATAAGTATGGCATACTCGCACGGGATCGGCATTAAGCCTCCGATATATCCGTATTCTGCTATAAGGCACAGCCGAATCAGCGTAAAAGCCTGACAGGATCCCTCTTCAACCCACTGATCTACAGTTTCCCGTACAACAGGAGTGAGGGAAAGTCTTTGCTCCCTCAGATACAATGCTAACGCTCGAAATTCCTTAGTTTTTTTAGTCTCTTTTGGCGTCATCCAAGGATCAACTAACCATATCTTGTTTGCGGCGTAATCTTTAAGCAAAACTCTAGCGTGATTATCCCATGAAACCGTAGCACAGGTGTAGTTTTCGGTCTCCAAAAATAACAAAAGGTTTTGGGAGAGCTCAAAATTACCTACAGAAATCCCGCCGCACCCTTCTTCGACTTTCGATACATAAATGCCCTGGGGAAACATTGCTGAAAACCTCTCGGGGTCTACTGTTTTCAGCGTCTGTATTACTCTATTTGTAGCCTCGTATGTCATGGTTTCGATTCTAAAGAGATACCTGCCGTCTTTCAACACTCTTGGATTTTTAGTAGGATCCCACAGAAAACCTGGAAGTCTTTGCTGCAGAATATTATTCATCCAACTTGGCAGTGTACAGGACATAGTAATACCAAGAATTCCTCGGGTTTCATCATTGTAACTGCGAGGCTCGTACTCTCCGTGGTACCGGCGATTCACCCGTATGGCGCAGTTCCATAGCCATATTACTGTACTACTTACTTCATCAGAGGGATTACGGTAGACTATAAAATTCCTGTTGTTATACTTCTTTACCAAACCTCCAGTCTGTGGTAAAAAACTTTGTATTTGTTCGGATTCTAAAGCTCCTCCGGAAATATATAGCGTATTTCCGGTAGGATTATACACCTGAAAATCTACTGGTCCTAGAACAAAATCCCCTGTATTTACTTGTGAAGGTTTTGCCTCAATGTATGCCTGTAGTGGCTCTGAATGGTCGCTTTCGTAAGTCTGCTCTAAACAAACCAGATATTCCTGCAGTAAGTCTGCTCTAATTCTTTCTGCTTCTGGTCGGAGATTGCGAACTAAATTACTATAGATTTCTTGATTAGTTTTCCGTTCATTTTCTAGCTGGTTTAAACGGACCTGTAACTCCTCGATATGCTTTTCTTCCTCAGCCCACTGTATTTCACGGTGGGTTTGTACCAGTTGTTTTTCTAGCGACAAAACACGTCGCATCGCTGAGGCAGCTTCGTCTTTCAAATTAGCCAAATTTTCTCTCTCAGAATCTGCCATTTTAATAACGCTCTTTTTCTATTGTAACTACTATCAGCAGTTACATAATAGCACATCGGTACCACGTTTGTGAAACCGGATTCTCGGCGGGTTTTTCTACTGTTTCTACAGTTTCTGCTTCAGAAGTTTGTGCCGTTTCGCGACTCAACCGACAGTTTGAGACCCAGTGTTTCATACTGCCACATTTCAGGCAGGCCCCCGCAGCATGATTAAGCTCTCGCGTTAACGCCGATATCAACTCAAGAGGAAGCTCTTCCTGAGAGTAACTGCCGCCACGAACGTTGTCTATCCCATAAGCTCCCATCATTTTCTTTACCTGAAAATCCTCGCGGAATCCTGCCACACTTTTGGATACTAATTCACTCTCCAAAATTTCTATAGGAGGGTATTTCCGTCTGTATCTTGACCCAGTTCCGTTTACATGTTGCGAAAACCTTAGGTCTATATTTGTTGTGGAACCGACGTAGAATTTCCCGCCGTGTAGCTTAAGAGTGTAAATCCAGATAGACATTTATATCTGAACTTTAGTGTTTAAATCACGCCAGCTTTACGGCAGATAAATTTTTTATATTTGAACATAAAAAATCACATCTTTAGCATAAAAAATATCACCCGCGGCGTACAGGGCGAGGATGTACTACAATTATCATATCCGGATCCCTGTGTATTGAACAGTAATTCTGCTGATTTTCCCCAGGAAAGTTATAGGTCCCGATTGTACGGCAGCTGGGTTCTGAACACTTAAGAGTTAGGTAGTTTCGGGTTTTCATGTTTTTGTTAAGTTTTGAGCATCTATTATTTCTGCAATTTTTTATGTAGGAAAACCTACCATGACTCCGTTAGAAATTTTAGCAGTTTTCGGCGCTAGCACCTGCCGCCATATACTCTACGGTTGTTTGCACTATACTACCCTTACTATACCCATTGTAGTACAAATACCTGGCGGTAACAAAGTCAGTTTCTGCCGGAGAATTCTCCAAGCAAAACTTTAGATTTCTTAGAAGCGTTTTATGGCGGGATTTCTCTGTAGGATTAAGAGTTTCTCCACCAGTCCGGTACGGGTCTGGATTATACCGCAAAAACCACACCTTTGGGCCACCAAGAGACTGTGCGATATTTTTCATGCGGACTGTTTCACACTCGTCTACGCGCTCTGAGTGCTGATTTTCGTCCACTTCAAGAATCACGTACCACCCGCCACAATCCCACAGAAAATCTGGGCGTTCCCGGCCGCACACGCCGCTGTCAAGTTGGCGGTCGTAACTGTCGTATTCCGAAATATCCCCAGTTTCTGCGCGGCGGTCAAGGAACGCCTGAATGGTGCGCTGTTTGGCAAGATGCACACGGGCTTGGTTGGTCGGGTTACAGTACCCACACACTCCCTGAGCGTCTACCACACTGAGAAGCCCGCAATCAACACAGTTTTGCTCAACAAGATTGATCTCGTTGGTTTCTTTGTGGGTTTCGCAGTGCAACGCACGGGTGATACCATACAAGGCAAGTTCTTGACATTTGGTGTTGGTTTCGTCGCGGAAAGTGCACCGGGATTTTGGGAAAGCGATCATACCAGGAAGAGAGTGTTCCGCGCAATGTGTGGCGGAGTTTCCAGGGATTCCTTTCCAGGTTCCTTTAGAGCAATCAGCGTGTTCACAACGACGATTTTTTACGTTTATCATCCCCAAATCTTCGCCGTGATCTTTACAGTACAATCCCCTTGTTTCTCCTTCGTAATTATAACAGGGTCTTGTATCACAACCTGGTTCAGCACAACGACGGGATACTATGTTTATCATCCCCAAATCTTTACCGTGATCTTTACAGTACAATCCCCTTGTTTCCCCTTCGTAATTATAACAGGGTATTGTAACACAACCTGGTTCAGCACAACGGCAGGATACTACGTCTATCATCCCCAAATCTTCGCCGTGATCTTTACAGTACAATCCCCTTGTTTCCCCTTCGTAATTATAACAGGGTCTTGTATCACAACCTGGTTCAG
>Ga0180432_10010895_pt1 | contig 10805 bp, 9 predicted proteins | sample SS_ome_10_FD_132414 | JGI IMG/M metagenome (GOLD analysis project Ga0180432, IMG submission 132414) | Hypersaline lake sediment archaeal communities from the Salton Sea, California, USA - SS_1_MS_2 metaG | ecosystem: Environmental > Aquatic > Non-marine Saline and Alkaline > Hypersaline >...
TCAAGGAATTGAGTTGAATACCATTGATCTTTTGTTTTATCAATAATTTTAATATAGTCCATCAAATATTGTTTGATGGTATCTTGATCAGTTTCGTCGTCAAACATTTTGAATAGATGCTGTTTAAGATCATATAAAGACATTGATAGATGTAATTCATATAATTGACCGATATTCATACGAGAAATACTACCCAACGGATTAATGCAAATATCAAGATTACGCCCATCTTCTAACTGAGGCATTTTCTTATGGGGAACTATTCTACTTATAATTCCTTTATTACCATGCCGATTTGCAATTTTATCACCGACCTTGATTTTTCTAAAATGAACTCCAATCATTTTAACTCGCAATCCATTTATTTTCTCTTTTTTGTTTTTATATTTACCAACAAATGAGAATAAATCAAGATTATTTTCTCGAATAAATGTTTTTGCTGCCTCTTTTGGCAATTTATTTGTGATGACTCTTCTTAAATTCTTTTCTTTATCTTTTTGAATTGCTAATTGCATCTCTACCCAATCACGAAACTCAGGTATCTCTTCATTCCAGGTATTTGCAAATAATTTAACTTCTGATATTATAAAAGTTTTTTCAGCTTCAAATCTTGTTTCCTCATGAAATACTGAATAAAAATCTTCATATGAAAGATTTTTTGTTATTGCATAAGGTTGTCCAATATTGATAGTTTCAAACTCTTTTGGTAATGGTTTATATTTATCTTCTTTTAGAGAAAGTAAGACTTTATGTGGAGGTAAATTGAATGATAAATCTTTAAAATGAACTGACGTTAAAGAGTCATCATTTACTAATCTATCAGATATTACTATACCATCCTCATAATTATTTCCGTAATGCACCATTACACCAGTTAATAGATTTTTCCCAAAATTTATATGACCATTTTGACAGAAATTACTTTCTGCTAAAATATCTCCTGCTTTAAATTTATTTCCCTGTTTAACATATACATTCATAAAGTCCATATTTTCAACATATATTTTTCTATACGAAATATCAAAAATATCTACTTCATTATCTTTGTAAACAACAATAATATAGTTGTTGTCTATATGTATAACTTCACCATCCTTTTTTGCTCTTTTAACAAACTGAGTTTGATCAGTATACAAATGCTCACAACCTGATTTTATCATTGGTTCATCAAAATTCTTTAATAAAATTGCTTGCCTCATTTGAGATGAAGCCATTTGTAATCTAGTTTGATCATCATGCTCAAGGAATGGTATCATTGAAACAGGAATCGAAATAGGTTGTCTAGACAAATATTCATTGGTAAATTTTAAATTTTCATCTAATATAGTATTTGGGATAAGGTTTTGTAGAACCCCACAATTATCTCGGTCTGGAGTATCTACTGGGCAAATTCTCCCAAACATCGTTGGACATATATCTCTCAAATGTTTTGGAATATTTTCTCTTTTAAATCCGCCTGGTCCTAGAAGACTGATTCTTGATAATTTTGTTAATTCTTCAATTGGATTAATTGAAAAATCAAATTGAACAATATCTGAAACATTACACTCTGATAATAATTGTGTAGAATTGATATTGAATTTAGGTTGTTTAGATGTTCTATTTGAAAAACATAGATCAAATACTATCTTTGATAATTTTGAAAACAATAAATACTCAAAACATCTAACCCTTTTATTAGTAAATAATGTATCGTCATAAAACTCTGTTTCAATTGCTAATAAAAGTTCTTCAATTATTGAACCTGTTGTTAAAAATCTGGCAGTCATAATATCGACTTTAGGAATAAGATCAATAGCATATAAAATATCATGACCTTTAGATTTTGCATTATATCTAGAATATTTTCTTCCTAACTCAACGATATAATCATCTTGAGTATAACCTGCTGATTCATCGTTATAAAATGCTAAATCATAAATTAAAAATTCCATTAAAGATGAATTAGCAGGCAATTCTTCTTCTGGAAGTTTATATTTTTCTAACTCATATTTTTCGTAAATATGATCAGGACCATAATATGCCATCAATAGCAATGCTAAAGGAATCTTTTTTCCCAAAAAACTTACATAAATATATGGCATACTTTTTTGTTTAGAAACCATTAATGTTGCTACATTGGTTCTTAATTTTATTGTTTCGCCTCTAGTAACAATCGGAATATCAAATAACTGAAATAATGGAATTTTCTTCCTTTTATTTATAATCATATAATTGTTATCTACTAATTTGGGTATAAATAGATTTAAATTAATTATCGACGACCCTTTTTGAATCTTCATTACTAGAGTTTGTTTAATTGTTTTTGATAATTCGCCTGATGAGAACCTTGAATCTTTTAGAGAAACCTCGTTGATCTCAAATCCAATATCTCTTACAGGCTCTAGTATCTGTGTCGCAATAGGTAATATATTTTCAAACTCTTTCTTTCTTATATTGAAAATATTATTGTCGTTTTGTATTTTAAAAATTGGATTAATTATATTCAACTATGGTTCCTCCCGTACAATCATTTTTTTATATTCTTTTAATGCTTTTTCAAGATCATCATCTTCAATGAAATAAGGATCGTAAGCAACCCCTAAAGCATTCATAACTAATTGTGATAATCTTAAATCTGGAGCTTTACACCATATTTCACGAATTAAATCTAAAATCCTTGGAATTCTTGCTGGATCTCTCATGTTATTTTTTCTCCTTTTAGTATTTTATCTATAATACCAGAGTATCTTCCTTCATGTAAGATACCTTGTAAAATACTTCTTTTTGGGTTTGAAAATGCCATTGCTAAAATCCAACTTTCTTTATTCGGCACACTTTGAACGCTATAATAAGATGGTCTTATCTGATCTCGATTTGGTAACAATCTCCACTTTTTAGAATCACTCCACATTAATTGTGCTACTACACATTCAAAATGTACATGATAGATATCTTTATCATATACATCAAATAATTCTTCGGTAATTTCTGTGTAGGTTTTTCCTCTAAATTTATGAAGTAATTTTGATACTTGTGCTAAATCACCAATAATATCTTGTTGTTTCATCCCAATATCGTCTCTAGTTTCACCATGAATCTTAGCAGAACCTGAAGTATGAAATGTTCGAAGAACTAATTGAGTTCCTCTTTCTCCTAATGTTTGTGCAGCAATAATTCCAATAAATCTACTATTTAATCTTTTATAAAGATTTCCATAACATGTATGACAAATATTTTGTGATTTACAAAGTATTGGACTTCGTAATAGAATCATCTTTCCAACCAAACTCTTATAATTATCTCTTGTAATTAATTCTAGTTTATCATTATTTAAATAGAATCTATTGATTAACATTTTTGCTTTTAATTCATTTTTGACATCCACTTCAAGATAATCTGTTGTCCCACAATCTTCTAGATCTGTATCAATTTGTAAATTTGCGCAAGTGAAAATTAATTTTCTTGAGAGATATCCACTTATGCCAGTATTTAATGCAACATCAAGAAGACCTTTTCGACAACCGTATGTTGAGTAGAAAAATTCTTCTTCAGTTAACCCTTCTGATAAACTATGTTTGATTGGTAAAGGTAAAATTTCACCGTCAAAATTTGAAATAAACCCTCGTGTTAAAAGCATTTGTTTTGCTTGATCCCAGCTTCCTCTGGCACCTGAATCAATCATGTAAGAATATTTGAAATTTTTTCTAAGAAAATCAACTATTTTAGGATCTGATATTGATGTTAATTGTTCTCGTATTTTGCCTTTATATAGAGAATCTCGAAAATCATTTGCACCTTGAATATAGAAATCATCAAGAGATAATGTGCATCCAAATAAGGTTGCATATTTAAAACCGATTTTCTTAATATTATCTAAAACTTCAACTGTTACGTCATCTGGATATTTATCTTTAATATCATTTAAAATTTCCATCAATTTCTTTTTAGTTACAGTCTCTTTTATCTCTGGATAATCTTCAGGCAAGCAATCATTAAATAGTTTAAAACCTTCTTTCTGATTTTCAAATAAATCTGATGTAATGAAATAGATTCCTAATACTACATCTTGGTTTGGTATAGTAGTTAAATTTTCATTTGCTGGACTATGTAAATTTTTAACAATAGAAATCTTTCGGTTTATTTCATCTTTTGCTTCTGGTGAAATGGGAATATAAACCGCCATTTGATCTCCATCAAAATCTGCATTGAATGGAGCACAAACTAGAGGATGTATCTTAACGACTTTATCTAAAGTCATTTTTATTTTGAATCCCAACATTCCTAATTTATGTAATGACGGTTGCCTGTTTAATACACAAACTTCACCTTCGATTATATCTTTGCATATATTGAATAAAACAGGCGAATTTAATTTAATACATTGATCTACAAAATCAATTGCTTCATTAAGTAATTTAAATTTTCCAATTTCAATAATTCTTTTAGCAATAGGTAATTTATAAATTTCAAGGATCATATTATACGGTAATACACACTCGCTTAAATTAAGTGTTGGGTCTGGAATAATTACAGCTCTCCCAGAAAAATCAATCCTTTTTCCTAAAATATTACCTCTGATTAATCCTTCTTTTTTTGCTATTTTTTCTAGAATTCTATGATATAACTCATTGACATCTTTTTGTAATTGTTTGAAATAAGTGTAATACATTTTCTTATCTCTAAAGACATCAAGAATTGTACTTCTCATTATATCTTTTTTCGTTAATATTTGTACATAATATCTATTAATTTTGTCCATTAAGTGCTTTCCACCTCCAGATGAAGATAGAGGTCTTAAATCTGGAGGGAGCACAATAACATAACTAATTAATAGATTCTTAATATTATTATATACATATGGCCATTCTTCTATGCCATCTTCTGTAAATCTCTTTGATAAATCATAAATCATTTTATAAATTGCGTCAGTTCGCTCATAAACTTTACTTCCTTTAGGAACATCTATTTCACTCGTTGTTACAATATGGTCATCACCCTCAATATACATATAACTTTTTTCATTTCTCATTAATTTATCAATTGCACCTTTGAGGGTTTTTCCTCCAAGTTCACATATAAGGTCATAAAACAATGGATTGACTACTGGAATTGGTAAAGTGATTTTGGCAAATCTTTTTCGCCTTTCATCACTATTTACAATATCCACACCACATTCAGGGCATTTTCCACCTGATTTTGAGAGGCCAAAATACGTACCACATTGGCATGTATAATTTTTTATTGGACCAAATATTTGCTCAGAGAATAGACCACTTGGATGAAATTTTCTTTTACCAAATACTTTTAGAGAGGTCACTTCCTCTAGTTTATCACAAAAGTTATCGTAATCTAATAACGTTGGCATTCTTTCTCCTCTTATGTAAATTTTTCATTTATAAATTTTACTAACTCCACGAAATGACTTTTTACTTTTTCAGCGATTAATCTATCAACTTCTGGCATTAGTGCATGAACAATTTGTTTTGCTTCTGCCTCTTTTAGCTCAATTTCTCGCTTCTCTAACTCATCTGAAATCAAAGATCTCAGATACTTTTGAAGTGTGTTTTCTTCCATAACTAATCTCCTTGATTCAGCTGAATATACATAGATTTCATTTTTACATAGTTAATTAATTTTTTTGGTGGTTTGAAATAGCAACTATCAAAATAGTAAGTCTTTATATTTGAAAGTAATATGTTAAAATAATCTCTTGTAAACTCAACATTTTTCTTGTTGTCTGGTAAGCAATAAATACCGTTTTCATCGCGATTTGGATGAAAACCAAATAAATATATTCTTCTAACTTTATCATTTTCGGTTACTACATCTAAACCATCTAAAAAATATATTTTATCAAGAAATGTGATTTTATAAACATTTTTTTTAGATATTATTCTTTCTGGTATTATTTGACCAATATAGATATAATGTTTTTCATAGAGTTTTGTGTTTCCAGATACTATTCTAATTGCAGAATCATACAACATTAAGCTGCTCCGGTTTCTTCAATTAACTCTATATATGGTTTATCGTATCCATCTTGCACAACCGTAACAATAAAATTTGATATGCCGGGTTGTTTCTTAATCAATCTCGTTAAAGATTGTATTACATCTAAAGATGAATTTAAAGAATTTTTTGGGATTAAAGCATATTTTGTTTTTGCCTCTTCTGGAAACTTGTCTAAAAAATCATTTGTTAAATTAAATTTTCCACCAATGAAAACATCAACATTATCTCTTTGATTCAAAGTTAAAATTGGATTTATATTTTCTTCTACACATTGTAATCTTTGCGAATCGTCTGTGAGTTCATAAATAATATCAAGTCTATTTTTGAGATTCCTTTTAATAGATCTATCCATTGCTGATGAAATCAAATTTAAATCAATTCTTTGAACCATATTATTTTTAACCATATGATGTAATTGTCCGCTTATTATTGTTTGTGCTGCAAAGAAAGCGGCCTTACTTATTTCACTTTTATTGAGTTGTGTTCGATATTTCCCTGGATAATCACATACATTCCTGACATTCTTTCGGCAATCAATCATAAGAATCCGTCCAGATATATAGAATCTTACATCAATTTCATTGCCTCGATCGCAAACAACATCTCTGCAATCAATAACTAAATCAGTTTTTGGCAATGTAGTAACACCCTCAATGTAACGAATCCTTGTTTTGGTGACAGTAACATCATCACTTATAATATCTGCTAAAGCATCGACTTTAAATTCACCAACGTCTGATGGTCTATAGACAGAATTAAAAACATTTCTACCTTCTATAATATCATGATCTATAACAACTAGTTCTTTTATCTTTTCAATCTCGGATAAGTGTTTACATAAAAATCCGCCGAGAGTTCCCAAACCAATTACTGTCACTGTTCTATACACAAATTTTATTCTCCTTATCTAGAATTGTTTTTATTTCTTAACAATACTTTAGACTCGATTTCGTTTACAGGGGTTGGTCTAAATTCTGATTTATATTTAAATGATTCGTTTGTTCTTTTTATGGGATAATTTGCTGGTAGTGCAAACTTATATTTTTTAATATATTTTCCGTTCCTAGTAATTGGTTCAATGTCACTAATTTGTTGATTTAAAAGCGATAACTCTGGAACTTGGTTATTTAGAAAATTTTCATGATCTGCTTTATTTTTAATTGTGATTATTTTTATAACTTTTTCACCTTCTCGCCCTTCTCCATTAATTCGGTGAAAGTTTTGTTTATTAAGTAATGCTTTTAATGCTCTACCAGATGATTTATCTTTTCCCTTTTTTCTTGAAAAAGTATCTAGAAGAGAACAGATTGAAACTCCCCGAGCTTCAATCCTTTGTTCTTTTGTATTAATCAATAAACATGTTGTGTGAATATTTTTTGCTATAGGAGATCCCTCATAATAGAAAAATATTTTATCAATACCATTTTGTTCTAATACTTCTTTTTGTTCTTTCAACATTTGTAACCTTCCTTAAAGTAATTTGAGGGGATCTAAGAAGACCCCCTCAATTTAGTCAGGATGATTTATCCCTTTTTACCAGCTGGTTTCAGGAACTCGAGAGCGTCACCCGGTTTCAGTTGATAATCGGCACCAGCTTCCTTACCGTTTACCAGGCCTGTAGAAAGTTTATCGACATTAAGAACCTCTCTGAGGAACTCGCCGACTTCTTTAACTGTCCGCCCGGCCAGTGGGAATGTACCTGATGAAGCACCACATGATACCTGAATTGTTGTGCTTGTTTTCTTACCGAATGGTGCACCCGGTTTGGTCATAACGCTGTGTCCAGAGAACTCAACGCCTTTGATCGGTTCAGCTGTTTTTGCAACTGTAGCACCGGCTGTAGCACCGGATTTTCTTTGATTAGCAAGAATAGTATTAACAACTTCATGTTTCAGTTTTTTGCTTACTCCATGAATACCCAACGTATGGATACAAAGACTTTTAAGTCCTTTGTCTGTCATTGCTTCCAATTCTGCTCTTGTATAAACCTTAGCCATAATGAATTTTTCTCCTTTCAATTATTCGTGATTTCACTTCAAAGTTCGAACTTTTGCATCTGAAGACATTGATAGTAAATCAAAATATACTTCAGATTTTTCTGTTGACTGCTTTATAACAGAATTATAAAACATCCAACACATGAATGTAGCTACACCCAGATTTGTGAAATATAACTGGGGTTCGGATTGTGATAATTCTTCACAAGACATTTCGTCTGGTAACTTATCTTCGGGATTGGCAATTTCTGGATGGTATGCACATAAATCTGGCGTCAAGTCTTTACCCCCCTTTCGTATAAATAGTTGCACGTTTCCATCCGTCAATTCATTCCCTCCAGAAATCAAGGTAACATCTTTCAAATTTTTACAGTAATTATTTATTATCATCCTGGATTTATGATTATCTACACAGAGAAACACTACGTTTCCTTCTTTAATGGCATCTCCAATATTTGTTTCATTTATATAATAACAATAAGTTTCGAAACGTAGATCTGAGAATTTAATTTCAAGCTCGTTAGCTTTTATCTCTGCTTTGTTTCCCATTCTTATAAATTCTTGTCGTTCATAATTTTTTGCTTCATAGTCATCGCCGTCAACCAATAATATTTTGGTTTCAAAATTACCTGTGTAATTTAAGAATCTACATATTCTTTCTGATAGAATAGATCCAACTCCACCCAAACCAACAATAACAATATCTAATTTTTCCATTTAATTACCTTTTGTGCCAAATACTTTTTTGAGCATACTCTTGATTATACTAGGCGAATGAGCGTCTGATATTGAAACTTCTTTTTGACCTGGTAGTGGAATTTGCTCAGGGTTAGATGCTTGTCTGATGATTTCTTCTTGTGCCTCGTCAGTATGATCACCCAAATATTGTCCTGAATCTGCTCGAATCTGCTCTTCTCTAAAATTTTCACTTGAAGCATCATCTACGTTATCAGTATCAAGGAGCATATTACAAAATGGACATTTGAAATCACTTGCTAGTCTAAGAAATGATGTTCCACATTCTTTACAAATATGAAACCCTTCTTGATCTGGTTGAAGGGCACTTAATTCATCTACAGATAATTTTTGATAATTTGATTTTAATTCGTCATCTGATAAAACTTCTAGATGATCATCTGTATTACAGTTAGGGCATTTTAAATTATTTTCGGTTAGATCATCTTCTGTTACCATATTATTACATAGTTTACATTTGAATATGAGAGTCTCAGCAAACTCATCATCTTCTTCTAATAATAACTTTTCCCCTCTAAATTTACAGGTTAAGCATGGTATTGTATTTTCAGCATTATAGAGCTCTGTAATATCTCCAAACTCTTCTGTACTATCAATAATAACTTGATTTGATGCCTGTAATGATAGATTTTTACTTTTGTCAACAGGTAAATTATGAGGTTGAAATTTACCTTGATGATATCTTTGTCTCCAAGCATGGGGGTCATAATGTGCTCCATAACCTCTATAGTTAAATGGTTGTCTGTTTCCAAACCCTGCATATCCTCTTGGGCGATGATATGTATATGTAAGCTTTTCAACAACACTTAACCATTTTGGATTACAAGAACTCTTACTTGGAGGAGCTAATGATATATACCTCTTATCAAATTCTCGGCCTGTTGTAGTTTTGCTGGCTGCTTCATCAACCTGTAGTTTTCCATCTATATATTTATAGACTTTTGTTAAATATTGTTTTACTGGTTTATCAATTTCAGAAACCTTCTTTATACCATTGATATAATCTTCAGGATCAACCATTGCCCTAAAACCATTTGCGATAATGGATGCTGATAGACTAAATTTATCATTTGTAACATAACCTACTGTAATATGAAGACCATCGAATGTTTCTTCATCGTCATGATCAGTTCCGGAATGAAATGCTGACATACTTCCATGACTGTGAATAGTTCCGATCATGGTCCAACCTTCAATAGAGACACCTCGATTATATTGAAGTGCAGCACCAGAAACTTTTTGATGTGGAGGAACAATCCTATATTTTCCTGTTTCTTCATTATAAAATAATAAAACTATAGCTTCTCCATGAAATTGCTGATATACTTTCTTGAAGAAATCTACAATTTTGGCGAATGTGGTACTAGGAATTTTATTAATATGCATTCTTGCATATGAAGCAATACTTTGCAAAGTTGATACGTTTTTAACTGGGGCAATACTTTCCATAATTCCCAGTTTCTTTTTTAGAAATATACCTTCTTTCGCCACGATATAAAATATATCATCTTCCGGTAAGTCTGTCTTTTCATCATTAATATGAATTTTAAACATCAATTCTTCCCCTTTCATTGATAAATTTCAATAAGCTTCTGTTGTGCATACATGGAATAATTCCACCATGGAAATCAACATAACCTTCTACCACTCCCAGTTCAGTTTGCTCTGAAGGTGAAATTCTTGGATTTGGAATGCACTCAAAAATTGCATCTGCCATAAAATATTTGTCGAATCTTCCAGTATCTGGATAACCTGTATAATAGGTTAATGCTAGAGTTTTAAGATACCTAGTTGTTGATGGGTCATGAAGTATATATCCTTGACAATTTTTAAATTCACTTCTACCATTTACAATATCTCCGGCTTGGAATTTAATTTTTGATATGTCTAAAGGAACATGAGTTAGGTTTTTCCATTTTTTAGACTTCATAGTTGTTTTCTGGAAATCTTTCATAACTGTGCTATACCATAGAGTACAACCATTTGAACATAGGATTAATGGTTCAAATGGTCCATCTATAATAATTGCCACAATTATATTGACATCTTTCTTTGGAA
>Ga0180432_10010896_pt1 | contig 10805 bp, 10 predicted proteins | sample SS_ome_10_FD_132414 | JGI IMG/M metagenome (GOLD analysis project Ga0180432, IMG submission 132414) | Hypersaline lake sediment archaeal communities from the Salton Sea, California, USA - SS_1_MS_2 metaG | ecosystem: Environmental > Aquatic > Non-marine Saline and Alkaline > Hypersaline >...
GAGTCGAGGATCGTGGGGAAGATCGGCAGGGACTACTGGGGCAGGTTTGTCATCGAGACCCTGAAGGGCCACGACCGGATCGATGTCACGGGTGTTACATATGCGGATAGTGCCATGACCGCGACGACCGATATCGAGGTTGATATCGAGACGGGTGACAGAACCTTCTATCACTATGTCGGGGCCAACGCAGAGTTCTCCACTGACGATATATCCGAGGAGAGTTTCGACTGCGAGGTCTTCCACATGGGGGGCTACAACCTCGTACCGAGGATAACGCCCCGCCGCCTCCGGTCCCTCTTCTCCAAGGCACACAGCTCCGGCTGCTCCACATCCATCGATCTCGCATGGAGCGACCAGGTTGACTGGACCCAGCTACAGTCCGCGATGGATCAGATCGACTACTATTTCTCCAATATCGATGAGGCGAGAATGGTTCTCGCCGACCCCGATTCCTCCGTGGATCGGATCTCCGCATCCATAATGAGCATGGGGCCTCAGGTCGTGGCTATCAAGAGGGGCTTAGATGGATGCCACATCAGGACCCAGGATAGCGTGGTCGATATGCCATCCGACCCACAGTTCAAAGCGGTGGACGGTACCGGTGCCGGGGATGCCTTCGTTGCCGGCATGCTTCTCGGTATCTGCGAGGGCTGGGATATAGGGAAGACTGCCCGATTCGCCAATGCGGCCGGGGGGTTCTGCGTTTCCAAGCCCGGCGCAACATCGGGCATACCGGACAGGAAAACCATCCTCAACTTCGTCGAGAGCAACGAACTGAGCTACTCGATCAGGCCGGGTAGGTCCGAGTAGAGGAACCAATATTTTTGTATAGGAAGCTCCCTATAGCAGAGTGAGCTATTCGATCGGTGAAACGAGATGACGGATAAGAAGGTAGGCTTTCTGACGATGGGTGACGTTAAGTCCAATATAGAGGAGATACCTGAGATCGGCGTGGGGATGCTGGGCTACGCCTTCATGGGAAAGGCCCACTCAAACGCATACAACAAGATGTCCTACATCTACTGGCCCCCGCCCGCCCTTCCGAGGCTCGTGGCTATCTGCGGCAGGACGGAGGAGAAGGTGGCTGAAGCGGCCAAGCGCTTCGGATACGAGAAGTACTACACCGACTGGCACGATATGTTGAAGGACGATGAGATCGACCTCTTCGACAACGGCGCCCCAAACAATCTTCACAAGGACCCCTGCATCGAGGCCGCCGAGATGGGCAAGCACATCTGGTGTGAGAAACCTCTTGCGAGGACCGCCGAAGATGCAAAGGAGATGCTCGATGCCGTGGAGAAGGCGGGCGTCAAACACATGGTCAGCTTCAACTACAGATTCGTGCCAGCCATCGCCATGGCAAAGAGGCTCATCGACGAAGGAGTGCTTGGCGAGATCTATCACTTCAGGGCCAAGTATCTGCAGGAGTGGCTGCTCCCACATCACGGTACCCCCCTGGCATGGCGTATGAGGAAGGATATCGCCGGCAGCGGCGCTCTCGGCGATCTCGGAGCACATATCATAGACCTCGGCAGATTCCTCCTGGGCGAGTTCAAATCGGTTATGAGCCTGACCAAGACCGCGATAAAGGAGAGGCCCCTGCCGGATGATCCGGACAAGAAGGGGGAGGTCACCGTCGATGACGCATTCGAATCGGTCGTGGAGTTCGAGAACGGCGCCGTCGGAACACTCGAGGCTTCACGCCTCTGTAGCGGTCGGAAGAATTACCAGACCATAGAGATCAACGGGGAGAAGGGCAGCATCTTCTTCGACCTCGAGGACATGAATCGCCTCAAGGTGAACCTCGTTGAGGACGTCGAGAAGGAGATCGAGGGCTTCCACGACGTGCTGGTCACCGAGGCAAATCATCCCTACTACGATGTCTGGTGGCCACAGGGCCATATCATCGGTTGGGCGGATACCTTCGTGAACAAGGCAAATCACATCATGGATGCGATCGCGAACGACAGGGATATCGATCCCCAGGCGGCGACCTTCGAGGACGGGTACAGGTGTGCCGTGGTCTGCGACGCGATACTCGAATCCGCGGACAAGGGGAGCAAGGTCGAGATAGGCTACTAGTGCGCCCGGTCAGGCAGTGAAGCCATCGCTTGTCCCCAGCAGTCGGACCAGGGGACGCACCTTCTCCTGAGGGATACTGAGAACGGCGTTTCTATCTGACGACAGCTCGACGCTCACCTCGGTCCAGATGCGGCGGAAGACCTTTGAGACTATATAGGGCGCTATACCGACCAAGAAGAATATCAGGACGCCGGAGCCGAACTCGTTCTCCTGCCAAGATCCGACGGTAAGCGAGAATACGATACATGCCGCAAAGTAGATGCCCAGAACCTTGAAACCGGACGTGAACCTCCTCACTATGAAGGGCAGCACGTAGATCGCGAGAAGCCCCAGAAGCCAGATGTCCTCCCCCAAGGCATCACGCAGGAAGAAGACCGAAAAGTAGAATGCCAGCGCCAGCAGCCCGAAGACCGCGAGGTAGTACGAAGGGCTGACCCTGGTCTTCCTCTGGACCCTCACCCCGGATTTCTGCATCTCCTCCACGGTGTTGGTCCTCTTGTCCCGAACGTAGATCTTGCTTTCGGTCGCTCCGCAGTCGTAGTTGCCGAGGTCGACATACCTGCTGGGATCCCCATGGACGAAATCTCGAACGAAATCCTGGGTGTTCAACGGCAAGGTATGTTTGGCAGATTCTATTCTATGTTTCCAATCCGGAGTCCCCGAACCGAGTGACGACAAGGGTCAGACCACACGACATAGGGCAAACCTAATAAGCAGATTCACTCCATTTCCGCTGAGGTCATAGGAAATGGCGAACTCGAAACTGAGCGATCAGCTGCAAGAGGCCGACTGGAAGAAGGAAAAACACGTGCCGGTGATAGACTGCGCGGATTCGGTCGAGGCCGACACATTCTTCGATGTGAAGGTGACCCTCGGCAAGGAGATAAACCACCCAAACACCACCGAACACCACATCAGCTGGATATCCCTCTACTTCCATCCGGAGGACGAGAAGTTCACCTATCATGTTGGTACCTACGAGTTCAACGCCCACGGTGAATCGGCCAAGGGCGCAAACGAGGGGCCTGTATACACCCACCACCAAGCTACCGCCACGATGAAGACGAGCAAGGGCGGCACCCTCTACGCCATGGCCTACTGCAACATCCACGGTCTCTGGCAATCGGCGAAGGAGATCAAGGTGGAGTAGGGACCCCACCGACGGGCTTTAACTCGGACAACTAGGTGTTGGATTGAACACCTTTATAAGAATCAGATAGGTCCCGACAGTGCCCCTCCTCAAGGAGATGAGTGCAATCCCCCCAAAAGAACGCGGTTCATACGAACCGAACCTATTTCTAGCTCGTCTCCGGGAAGAGGGGCCCATCAGGATCACTTTCCCGACGGGATCTGATATCGAGGAGGCAAGAATTTGACAGGCGAACTAGACGTGAGGACATTTGAGTCCATATTGGAGGCCATTCCGGTTGAGGTCTCCTTTGTGGATACCGAGGATACGGTCCGTTACTTCAACAAGAACGGCGACAGGGTGTTCCCACGGCCAAAGGGCATCATCGGAAGGAAGGTACAGAACTGTCACCCGAAGAAGAGCCTCGCCCGGGTTGAGGAGATCCTCCAGGGGTTCAAGGACGGTTCACTCGACCAGGCGGAGTTCTGGATCGATCTGAACGACAGGAAGATCTACATAAGGTACGTCCCGGTCCATGACCAGGAAGGCACCTACATCGGTTGCCTGGAGGTAACCCAGGACGTCACCAGGATAAGGGAGCTCGAGGGGGAGAAGCGGCTTCTGTCCGAGGAGCCCGGCTAGAACTCGGGCCTGAGTCCCCTATCCTCCATCATCCGCTCCAACCTCATCTCGAGGTTGAGGTCACTCAGGATCTTGAGAAAGAGTCTCCAGGAATCCGCGTCGGGTTTGGAGCCCCGGACGGCCCTCATCATGATGTTTTTCTCCGTCCTTCTCACGGATACATACTCGAAGACATCGACCTTGTAGCCGAAAGCCTCCAGCACCAGCCGTCTCAGTGAATCGGTCAACAGGGACCCCAGTATCTTGCGGTGGGTGTAGTTCCCGGTCATCGGCAGATAGAGCGGTTGCTCGACCTCGGTCAGCTGCCTCGACAGCTCGCTCTGGCAACAAGGCACCAGGAACACAAACCTGCAACCCAGCTCCAGCCCCTTCACCAGGGACTCATCTGTGGCGGTGTCACAGGCGTGTAGCGATAACAGCATGTCGATCCCTTCCGAATCGAAATCCGCTATCGTCGACACGTGGTACTCGACGTTTCCATATCCCATATCCCCGGCGATACGTCGACACTTCTCGACAAGCCTCTCCGAGGAATCTATGCCGATGAACAGGAGCTCCCTATCGTATCTCTCCATCAGTATCTGATTCAACAGGAGGCTGAGGTGCCCCTTCCCGCACGCGCACTCCAGGATACTCAGCGGCTTGCGCTTGCTGGTAACGGAGAGGACCTTCTCCATCAGGGGGAGAAAAGACATTACCTGGGCGATCTTGTCCCGGCCCTCCGGCCTGAGGTAGTTCTCGGCATCGACCTGACCGAGCATAGACATCAGCCTGACGGTGGCCGGTGAGAGCTTTTCGCCCTCCACGACGTTCGCCTTTTTTCTCCTCTCCATACCGGGTTCCCACAGAGTCGTCATCGAAAGTTATTATATTGTGCCGGACCGAGACCTGAGCGAAACCAGCCATGAATGTCGTGATGGTCATTCTGGATAGCCTTCGCAGCGATTTCCTCGGATGCTACGGGAACGAATGGATCGATACCCCCAATATTGACGCCTTCGCCGAGAGAAGCTGTCTCTTCGAAAGGGCGTATCCCGAATCCCTGCCGACGATACCGGTTCGTCGGGCGCTCCACACCGGGGTCAGGACCTTCCCTTTCCTCGACTACCGGCCTCCCAAAGGGGACTATATCCGCATCTACGGATGGCAGCCGATCCCGGACAGCCAGGTCACGGTATCAGAGACCCTCAGAGAACACGGATTCAGAACCGCGTTCCTGACCGATACCTATCACCAGTTCAAACCCGGAATGAACTTTCATCGAGGATTCGATGAGTGGCGATGGATCAGGGGGCAGGAATACGACGCCTATAACTCCAGGCCCGCGGCTGGAATCGAGAGGTACGCTCCCAGATCAGGTCTGACGAACGAACGCGTGCTCCGCAGATACCTGGCCAACAACAGGGGCAGGCGGCGGGAGGCGGATTACCTCTCACCCAGGGTCTTCTCCAGTGCATCCCGTTGGATAAGGGAGAACGAAGATGCGGGACGCTTCTACCTCGTGGTTGATTCATTCGACCCCCACGAGCCCTGGGACCCGCCCGGAAAGTACGTAGAGAGGTATGACCCCGACTACGAGGGGAGGGAGGTCATAACCCCGCTCTACCGTGACTGGGACGAGTACCTGACCCGGGAGGAGCTGGAGCATATGAAGTATCTCTACGCGGCCGAGGTGACCATGGTTGACACCTGGTTCGGGAGTTTCATCGACACTCTGGATGCCGGGGGTCTGATGGACGATACCCTGGTGGCCGTTGTCTCGGACCACGGTCAGCAGATGGGGGAGCACGGCCCGACGGGCAAGGTGGACCGTGCGATGTATAGCGAACTGCTGGATATACCCCTCATGATCCATCTCCCCGGAGATCACGCAGCGGGAAAGCGTGTCGATGATATGGTTCACAACGTCGATCTGATCCCAACCATCTTCTCTTATCTCGGGATGGAGACCCCCGGCCAGATGGACGGGGTCGATCTCAAACCGGCGATCGACGGGAGGGATCATCAGGCCAGGACCCACATCACCTCGGCATACAATGATCATTGCTGGATAAGGGACGAGACCCACGCCCTCCTTGTCAGGGCCGACGGGTCCGGGGCGAGACTGCACGATTTGACAACCGACCCCGATCAGAAACTCGACATAGCGGACCAGGAACCGGAAACGTGTTCGGAGCTCTACGCCCTTCTTCTGAGAGATGCGGGAGGGGGCTTCCCGCAGTACGTGATGAAGGGAAGTGGGAAGGGGTACTGACATATCCCCGAGCACCCGGGGCGATTCCGAAGTATTTTAATCGAGATCGAGCCCGCTCTGGGGTGATGAACAGCTCTGAAAAGGATATCCTCGTCATAGGGGCGGGTCCCGCTGGTATTCAAGCCGCCATCCACGCATCGAGAAGGAAGGCCAGTGTAACCGTTGCCGGGAAGATCGCCAAGAGCAGCCTGGGCTGGGCCTGGGTTGAGAACCTATTCTGCATACTGGGAGAGGTCAGCGGCGAGGAGATGCTGAAGAAGGGGAAGAAGCAGGCGGAACGCTTCGGCGTGGAGTTCATCGAGGCCGATGCCGTGAACATGGCGAAGGAAGATGGATTCGTCTGCGGTCTCGAGGACGGGACCACGATCCGCTGCAAGGCGATCGTCCTTTCAACCGGCATAACCCGGAACAAGTCCAACATCGACAGGGAGAAGGACTTCATCGGGAGGGGGGTAAGCTACTGCTCGGACTGCGACGGTCCGCTCTACAGGGGCAAGAGGGTGGCCGTCATCGGCGGGGAGAGCGCGGCATATGTGGCTGTTGAGAACATGACCGAGTTCGCGGAGAAGGTGTACCTGATCGACCACGAGAACAAGGCCGATGAGACGCGCAGGAGATCCCTGTCGGAGAAGGGGGTAGAGGTGCTGGACAAGACCCCGGCCGAAATCGAGGGCGAGGAGACTGTCGAGGGGCTCAGGTTCGAGGACTCTTCGAAGATAGATGTGGACGGCATCTTCATCGAGATGGGCTCGAGAAGCGTTATGGAACTAGCGCTTCCCTTGGGGCTGTTGCCTAACGAAAAGGGTTTCCTCGAGGTCGACCGATCCCAGAGGACCGAGGTCGAGGGCGTCTTCGCTTGCGGTGACATCACCGGTCCGCCGTTTCAGGTGTGTAAAGCGATCGGTGAGGGTTGCGTGGCAGGCCTCTCAGCCGTGGAGTACGCGAGGGAACAGTGAACGACCTGGTCTCATATCCGGGGGGGTTCCAACTTGAGCAGGAAGAATATACTCTTCATATGTCAACACAACTCGGCCCGATCCCAGATCGCGGAGGGGTACCTGAACGCGAGGTACGGCCAAGAATACGTTGGTCGCAGCGCGGGTATGGAGCCGACAGGTGTCAACCCCTACGCTATCAAGGTGATGTCGGAGATCGGTATCGACATATCCCACCACCGGAGCAAGGGCATCTCGGAGTTCTCGAGCCAGGAGTTCGATCTGGCCGTAACGGTTTGCGATCAGGCCAGGGAGGCGTGCCCGTTCTTCCCAGGGGCCAGAAGCGTGGAGCATCAAGGTTTTGACGATCCGTCGTCGAGCCAGCCCCCTGATGCCATCGACGTATTCAGGCGATCCCGGGACGAGATCACGCAATGGATAGATGAGAGATTCGGCAATACGCCATCAGGTGACTAGGAACCCCCGGATCTCACTGCCCCTCCTCCCTGGCTGAATCATTGGACGGGAAGACCTTGAACTCTCCTATCTCGGCCTCCAGTTCAACGTCCCTTCCCTCCACTATGTATATGGCCTTCGATGCCAGTCCAACTGACCTGTCGCCTATCCTCTCCATCCAGCGGGAGACGAACATCAGCAGCGATGCCCTGGCATCGTCCCTCTTGACCCTCTCCAGAAGCGACCCGAATATCTCGGCGTGCATACCGTCGATCTCTGAGTCCCTTCGCATCACCATTTCCGCCTTCTCCACATCCCGGAAATTGAAGGCCTCTATCGCGCTCTGAAGCTGGTCCACCACCTTCCCGCACAGCTCGAGGATCTTGCAGAATTCCGGTATGGACCTGTCATATAGACGGGCCTTGGCAACCTCGGCGATGTGGATCGACGAGCGGTTAATACGCTCAATATCGTCGGAACTCCTGAGGTAGCTGCTTATCTGCCTCAGGTCCACGGCCATCGGTTGCTGGAGGGCCAGGAGCTCAAGGCATCTCTTCTGAATCGAACGGGTCTTCTCGAGGACCTCCGAGTCTCTCTCCATGAGCTCTTCGATCTCCTCCTTGTTGGGTTCGGATAGGCTGTCACCCGCCGTCCTGCAGTGACCCAGTACCTCCAGTGCGACATCGTACCAGTCCTGCCGGATCTGGTCAAGTTGTTTCTGGAACTTCTCCCTCATCAGCCGAACCTCCCTGTTATGTAGTTCTCGGTGCTCTCCTCTCTCGGATTCTCGAATATCTGCTTGGTATCGCCAAACTCCAGCATCTTTCCCAGATAAAAGTAGCCCGTGTAATCTGACACCCGTGCGGCCTGCTGCATATTGTGGGTGACGATCACCACGGTGTACTCCCTCTTGAGCTTCTCGATTAGATCCTCTATCTTGCCCGTCGCTATCGGGTCCAGCGCACTACATGGTTCATCCATCAACACCACCTCCGGATTCACCGCCAGACATCTGGCTATACACAGCCTCTGTTGTTGGCCACCGGAGAGGCCCATGGCGCTGTCATCGAGCCTATCCTTCACCTCCTCCCACAGGGCCGCCGACTTCAAGCTGGATTCGACGATCTCGTTCAGTTTCCCCTTGTCCTGTTCTCCATGAACCTGAGGACCATACGCCACGTTGTCATGTATGGATTTGGGAAACGGATTCGGCTTCTGGAAGACCATGCCCACCCTTCTCCTCAGCTGGACCACATCCGTGTCCCTGTCATTGATATCCTTGCCATCCATGAAGATCTGGCCCTCCACCCGTGCCTCTTCGATCACATCGTTCATTCGGTTCAGGCACCTTATGTAGGTCGACTTACCGCAGCCAGATGGCCCTATCAACGCCGTCACCTTGTTGGCGGGGATCTCCATGTCCACATCGATGATAGCGTGGTTAGTGTTGTACCAGACGTTCAGCTTCCGTACGTCAATCTTCGTTTGACCCATCATCCTGTCACAACCTCTCCCTGTAGTACCTGTTCCTGATGATTATCGCTCCCAGATCGATTATGAGCACCAGGGTTAGAAGCACGACTGCCGTTCCATAGGCATTCTGAGACGAGCGCGGAACGCCCACCGCCAGCGTATAGAGATGATACGTGAGCGCCATCACCGAGTCGAACAGGCTATCGGGCAGGAACCTGCTGATGAAGACCGCACATGTGAAGATGATCGGGGCAGTCTCCCCCGCCACCCGGCCGATGGCAAGTATGGCCCCGGTTATGATGCCAGGGAGCGAGGGCGGCAGCACGACCCTTCTAACTGTCTGCCACCTTGTGGCACCCAGGGCCAGGCTGCCCTCCCTCAACGACATGGGCACGAACTTGAGGCTCTCCTCGGTGGTCCTGACGATCACCGGCAGTACCATCAGGCCCAGCGTCAGCTGCCCGGCGATCAGGCTCCGCCCGAACTCCAGATACAGCACGAAGAAGGCCATCCCGAAGAGCCCGAAGACGACGGAGGGTGTCCCGTTGAGCGCATCCACACCCATCCTTATGAGACGGGTGATCCTCCCCTCCCTCGCGTACTCCGAAAGGTAGATGGCCGCCCCCATTCCGATCGGCAGACTCACGGCTATAGCGCCGGCCACGAGATACAGCGTGCCAAGTATAGCCGGGAATATGCCACCGGCCCTTCCCGAATCCCTGGGGGCCTTGGTCAGGAAATCCCACGTTATGGCGGGCATGCCCTTGACGAAGATGAAGCCGACCAGGATTCCAAGGATAACCAGCGTTACCACGCCGCTTGACCATAGGACACTGATAGCCAGTTTCTGTGAGCGGTCTGGGCCGAGCCTGGGGGCGATATACCGGTAGGCCAGATAGCCGCCGATGATCGCCATCACCGGTACGAGTCCCAGCGAAAGATACACGATCGTGAGAATAGTCGCCGCGATTCCCAGCCCAAGTCCTTTCTTGATGGCGGCGGTGAAACCCTCGGGCAGTGGGATTCTGAACCCGGACGTCTTCCCCCCTTCGCCGAACTGTTTCCGCTTTATGTATCCCAGTATCCAGGTCGCGGCGAAGTTGATTCCGATGACCACCACGAAGAGGATAACCGCCAGGGAGAACAGAGCGTGGTAGTGCAGGCTACCCAGCGGCACCTCCCCCATCTCGGTGCCAAGGCAACCGGTGATGGTCCGGATCGGTGAGAATATGTTCCAAAGCGGTTTTGGGATTATCGGGGCGTTCCCGGTCGCCATCATAACCGCCATGGTCTCGCCGATTGCCCTCCCCAGTCCGAGGACTATGGCCGCGGTGATTCCGGAGAGCGCCGAGGGCAGTATCACCCTACGAATAGTCTGCCACTTGTTGGCCCCTATCGCCAGCGAGGCCTCCTTGAACTCCCTCGGGACAGCGGTCAGTGCCTCCTCTGAAACGCTGACCACCGTGGGCAGCGCCATCACCCCGAGCAGAATAGACCCGTTGAGCCACGTCTCGCCGGTTGGGATATCGAAGGTCACCTTCACCCATCTCGCCATTACGGTTAGACCGAAGAAACCGTAGACCACGGATGGTATCGCGGCGAGAAGTTCAACCGCCGGCTTGAGTATTGACCTGGCTCTCGGCGGTGCGACCTGGGAGAGAAAGAGTGCGCATGCGACGCCCAGCGGGCCGCAGAACGCAACGGCACCGAGGGTCACCAGCAGGGTACCCAGCACCATTGGCAGTCCGCCGAACCGTTCTGGAACCCCGGTCGGGACCCACTCCGGCCCGAGGACCAGCGTGCCAACGCCGATCTCCTGGAATGCCGGTGC
>Ga0180432_10010897_pt1 | contig 10803 bp, 6 predicted proteins | sample SS_ome_10_FD_132414 | JGI IMG/M metagenome (GOLD analysis project Ga0180432, IMG submission 132414) | Hypersaline lake sediment archaeal communities from the Salton Sea, California, USA - SS_1_MS_2 metaG | ecosystem: Environmental > Aquatic > Non-marine Saline and Alkaline > Hypersaline >...
GGAATACCAGCCCGAAGGAGGACTCGTAGCGCAGATACAGCTCGCCCACCGAAGGCGCACGGAAACCCCGGTTGACCGCGGCCCACATCACGGTATTCGGGTCCGGACGCCAGGCGCAGCGGAATTTGGGACTAAGCGAGACGTAGCCCTGGCCGGTGTCGAACGAATACCCGTCCAGGCGCAGCCCGCCGGTGAGCTCGAACCCCGACCCCAGATCCAGCCGCGACTGGAGGAAGACCGCGCCCATCAACACCTGGATCGCGCGTCTCTCGGTCTCGCCGACCCCCAGCTGGAACACGTCGCCCAGGACGTGCTGAAACTCCATCTCCCCGCCCACCGTGTTCAGCAACCGGGTCCACAGCAGGAAGGTGCTCAGCGCGCGCAGCCCGACCCGGTCGGTGTCGTAGGCGTTCTGGTTGCCGCCGTCGGGGTCGCTGACCCTTCCGCGGAAGCGGTTCCAGAACACGTTAGCCTCCGCCGACCAGCCCTGCAGCGGGCCGAAACGGTAGGTCAGGCGGCTGCCCAGGGTCCCCCGGTCGAAGCGCCGCGAGCGGCTCTCATCGGAAGTTCCCTCGAACCCGGGATTCCCCCCGGCGCTGTGCATCCAGCTGACCGCGCCGTTTAGGCGATGATGCCGGGCCAGGTCGCCTTGCCCGGTAAGCCGCAGGCCGTAGCGATCGCTGTCCGAATTGTGGCGAAAGCCGTCCCCCCCGGCGGGTTTCAATCCGCCGTACTGCTGCAGCCACCCCGACAGCCGCCATCCCCACCCGGAGCCCGTGTCGGAGACGCTGCCGGCCAGCTTGGTGCGGTTGCCGTCGGCTCCGGCGAAACCCTGCCCCAGAAGCACCTCGGCGCCCCTCCGCGGCGGCCGGGAAAACAGCTGCACCACCCCACCGACCGCGACGCTCCCGTACAGCGCCGAGGCGGGGCCCCGCAGGACCTCCAGCCGGTTGGTATCGAACACCGGCAGGGCCGCCCAGTCCACCGCGTGGGTATCCGGCGAATTGACCGGACGGCCGTCGAGCAGGACCAGAACCCGGTTACCGAAGCCGCCCGGCTTGAAGTCCGAGGAGCCGCGAATGCTCACGTTGGTCCCGTAGCCCGCAGGGCTCATGGTCTGCACATCCACGCCGGGGATCTCGTCCAAGATCTCTCCCACGTCGGCCGGGGAGCGCTGCTGGATGTCCTCCTCGTCGACCACCGACACCGCCGCGGCGGTGTCGTCATGCTCCTCCTCGGCCCGCTCGGCGGTGATCACCACCACCTGGTCGGCCGGCTCCTCGGCCTCCTCGGCCCCGGCCGGACCGACGGTCACCAGGAGAAGCGCGAGCAGAATGCAAGAATGGCGCATGGTTTAAGGCTGAACCGAGGGGTAATGCAACCGCATCTCCTCGGCGGTTTCATACAGTACGAACGCGGGCAGGATCAGGTCCAAGGCGTCCGGCTGCTCTCTGCTTAGAACAACGGGTGTTGCCTGTTCCAGTGCATCCAGGGCAGTACCGTACACCGACAGCGGGTGATCCCGCGTGGAGGCGTCGGGATTCTCCGGGTCCATCCAGGAGATCAACAAGGTGCCGTATGTGCCGAAAGACACTTCGGGCTTATCGAAAGAAAACCACAGCGTGCCGGTTTCCGGTTCGCTCAGCATGAGGGCGGCCGCCGGCGGCCCGGGCTGGAAGTCCGGATCCCAGGGGGGAGTAACGAACATCACCACCATCATCGTTCCGGTCGCCGGCCAGGTGCCGCTCCACTTGGCCGATCCCGATACGGTCCCGGTGGTCCGCTCCACCTCGCTCCCGCACCCTTGGAGCAGAAACGTCCACAGCACCAGAACCCCACCTGCAAAAATCCGCCTCATCGCAGTAGAATGTAGCAACTACTTTGACTCTATTCAAGCCGGACAATCCGTAATAATATACAGGCATGTCCAGGTACCTGCTCCTGCTGACCGCTCTCCTGATTGGATGCTCCGGATCCACGTCCGGGCCCAACCGGGCCCCGGTGGCGATCGCGGGTCCCGACCAGACGGTGCAACTCCCGGCCCCGGCGCTGCTCGACGGAAGCGCCAGCTATGACCCGGATGGGAAGGAACTCACCTACCGCTGGGAACTGGTGGCATCGCCCCCGGGCGGCTCGGCCGGGCTGAGTTCCGCACACGGCCGGACCACCGAACTGGCTCCCGATGCAACCGGCGTCTGGGTGGTCAGGCTCACGGTCAACGATGGGAGCCAGAACTCCCGACCGGACGTAATCGCGGTGCGGGCCATTGGAGAACCCTGCCAGAACGATCAGGAGTGCGACGACGGCTTGTGGTGCAACGGAGACGAGCGCTGCGTCGACGGCCTGTGCACAAACGGTTCCCGGGACTGCAGCGCGGTCGCCGATCAGTGCAACGACCCGGGATGCGACGAGGAAGCCGACGCCTGCCTGGCCGCGCCCCGGCCCGATAACACCGCCTGTGACGACGGGCTGTACTGCACCGAAAACGACGTGTGCACCGCCGGCACCTGCTCCGGCGACGACCGCGACTGCAGCTTTGTGGCCGGCGACTGCACCGACGCCTCCTGCAACGATGACCTCGACCAGTGCGAGGGCGTTCCCAAGGCCGACGGTTCACCCTGCGAGGACGGACTGTACTGCACCGAAAACGACCAGTGCGTCGGCGGTGGGTGCCAGAGCGGCCCCCAGCGCGACTGCAGCGCCTCGGGAGGAAGCTGCGTGGACGGAGTCTGCAACGAGGACAGCGACCAGTGCGAGGGAAACGCCCTGCCGGACGGGACGTCCTGCGACGACTCCGACCTCTGCACCACCGGCGATGAGTGCCAGGGCGGAGTCTGCCTGGGAATCCAGACCGACTGCAGCCACCTGAGCGGCCCCTGTTCCTCGGGATCCTGCAACCCGTCCAACGGCCACTGCGAAGTCCAGGCGATCAACGAGGGCCAAAGCTGCGACGACGGTTTGTACTGCACCGAGGGCGACACCTGCGTCCAGGGTTCCTGCACCGGTTCGCAGCGGGACTGCTCGTATCTCACCACCCAATGCGTCAACGGAGTCTGCGACGAGGGAGCCGACGAGTGCCAGGCGCAGCCGGTCGGCAACGGGCAGCCCTGCGACGACGGAGTCTACTGCACCGTCGACGAGGCCTGCCAGGACGGCTCCTGCACCGGCGGGAGCGAGCGCAGCTGCCCCCACTCGCTGGACGGCTGCGCCCAGGGGTTCTGCAACACCGCCACCGACGCCTGCGACCTCAACCCCCAGCCCGACGGCACTCCCTGCGACGACTCTGATCCCTGCACCTTCCCGGACGAGTGCCAGGACGGAGCCTGCCAGAGCGGCCCGCCCTGCCCGCTGGGCTGCGACACCGGCGGCATTCCACCCCGCTGCTACGAGGTAAACCCCTCCAACGTCGGCCACGACTACCTGTGCCCACCCGGAGCACCCGACCTGACCCTCTCCCCCAACACCACCGTCAACATCAACACCGACAACGGAACCGTCAACGGAAACCTGGTCGCCACCGCCCACTGGGTGCCGCAGGCTGGCGACGCCCGCGACATCCTGGTGCTCAGCTACGCGTCGATAAGCATTCCCCAGACCACCACCGTGAACGTGTCCGGCTCTTACCCGCTGGCGCTGATCGCCTGCGGGGACGTTGAGATCAACGGCCTGATCAACGTCTCGGCCATCGAACAGCGGGGCGGCCCCGGCGGCTACGACGGCGGCGACGGAAACGCCAACGACACCTGGGCCGAGGACGGCGGCGGCTACGGCGGCGGCGGGGGCGGTGCGGGGTTCAGGGAAACCTCCCAGCCCTACTGCCACACACCCGGCGGCGGCGGCGGCTTCGGGCGAAACGGGGGCGACGGCGGAGACAGCGACGCACCCGGATACAACCCCCGTCAAGGGGGCAGCGGCGGATCGGAGAACGGCACCGTCGAACTGGTTCCTTTAGTGGGCGGCAGCGGCGGCGGCGGCGGCGCGGGACGAGTCAACGGCGCCTTCGGCGGCGGGGGCGGCGGCGCCATCCAGATCACCGCCGGCGGCTCGATCCGGATCGGCTCCACCGGAGGCATCCGCGCCAGCGGCGCCGGCGGCTGGATCAGCCAGAACCAGTATTTCGGCGGCGGCGGCGGCGGCGGCGCCGGCGGGGGCATCCTGATCGAGGGTGCCTCCGTCGAGATCCAGGGGCGCCTCACCGCCAACGGCGGCGGTGGCGGCGGCGGCCGCACCGACTACCCCGGCTGGAACCTATACTGCCCCAGCGGAACCCCCCAGCCAGGCGAGGACGGCACCCACGAAAACCGCCGGGCCAACGGCGGCGCCGACTGCAGCTCCAGCGGCAGCTACCCCGCCGGCGACGGCGGCCGCGGCGGCGCCCAGAGCGACGCCAGCACCCTGGGCGAGAACGGCGGGAACGGCTACATCGGCGGCGGAGGCGGCGGCGCCGCCGGACGCATAAGACTGAACTCCTTTGAGAACACCAACACCGACACCACCGGCTCGACAATCAGCCCCAACTGCTCGGGCTCCAACCAGCGCTGCACCGCCGGCGCGGTCTCCCTCTGGTAGGCCTACAATTTCTGCAGAATCTCTTTCTTGTACCGGGCCACTTCGATGTCCGCCAGGCGGGTGGGTTCGGGCAGGCGGTACTTGGTGCAGCAGCGCAGGACCAGACGGGTGGAGGTCTTGAAATCAGCCAGATGGCCGGGGCTTATGTAGACCGGCTTGACTCCGTCGCGGGTGCGCAGGACCTCCCCGATCTTTTCGCCTTTGTCCATCAGCCGCACCGTATGCCCCTTCTTCTTTCCGGGCTGTCTGTGCTCCCCGATCAGGCGGCTCTTGGCGCAGCCCACGGTGGGAATCTTGAGCCACAGGCCCATGTGGGCGGCCAGTCCCAGCCGGCGGGGGTGGGCGATGCCCTGCCCGTCGAAGATCACCACGTCGGGTCTGGACTTCAGCTTCGAAAACGTCTTCACCAGCACCGGTCCCTCGCGGAAAGTGAGCAGCCCCGGCACGTAAGGGAAGGTGGGCCGCATCCAGGCGGACACTTGCTCGACGGTTTCGAGCCCCGGAAAGGTCAGGACGATCACCGTGGCGAAGAAACGCTCGTGTTGGCGGCTGAAGGCCATGTCGGCGCCGGCCACCAGGCTGACGCTTTCAGGCAGTGGTTTGCGCTTCACCCGGCCGGCGAGCTTCTCCTGGAGCGCGCGCCCCTCCTTGGGGCTCAGCTTCCAGTCGTGGAGTCTTTCAATTTGCATGACAAAAACCTCGCGCCCACCCGCCCTTATATTACCCCATTGACCCCGTCGTTTTGTAGTGCTTCAATCCCGCCAACCAGGAGGCAGAAACAATGACCGGAACCTCACAAGAAAAGCCGGAGCAGCTGGCCGCCAACACCATCCGCATGCTGGCGGTGGACGCCGTAGAAAAGGCCAACAGCGGGCACCCGGGAATGCCCATGGGAATGGCCGACGCCGCCTTCGTTCTCTTTCACCGGTTCCTGCGCCACGATCCCCAAAAGCCCGGCTGGCCGGGGCGCGACCGCTTCATCCTGTCGGCGGGCCACGGGTCCATGCTGCTGTATGCGCTCTTGCACCTGTACGGCTACGAGCTCTCCATGGACGACATCAAGAACTTCCGGCAGTGGGGCAGCCCCACGCCGGGACACCCGGAGCGGTACTGCGCGCCCGGCGTGGAGACCACCACCGGCCCGCTGGGTCAGGGATTCGGCAACGCGGTGGGCCTGGCGCTGGCCGGCAAGCTGCTGGGCGCCCGGCTGAACACCCCCGACTTCCGCCCGGTGGACTGGCGGGTGTTTTGCATCGCCTCCGACGGCGATCTGATGGAAGGCTTATCCGCCGAGGCCGCCTCGCTGGCCGGGCACCTGAAGCTGTCCAACCTGGTCGTCCTCTACGACGACAACCAGATCTCCATCGAGGGATCCACCGAGCTGACCTTCAGCGAGGACGTGGGCAAGCGCTTCGACGCCTACGGCTGGCATATCCAGCACATCGACGGCCACGACCACCAGCAGCTGGAGTCCGCCCTGCAGCGGGCGGTGCTGGAGACCGGCCGCCCCTCGATCATCTGCGCCCGGACCCACATCGCCTACGGCAGCCCCAAGCTGCAGGACTCGGCCGACTCCCACGGCGCTCCGCTGGGCCCGGACGAGGTCAAGGCCACCAAGCAGGCCCTCAACTGGCCCGCCGAGCCGGCCTTCGAGGTACCCGACGACGTGCGCGCGCTTTTCGCCAGTCGGGCCGAGGGATTGCTGGAGGAGCGCCAGGACTGGGAAGAGAATTTCAATAAATGGCGCCAGACCCACCCCGACCGGGCCGCCCTGTTCGACCGCCTGCACAACCAGGAGATCCCCGGCGGCCTGTTGAAGGATCTGGTCAAGTTCGCCGGCAACGATAAGGCCGCCACTCGCGCCCTGTCAGGAAAAGTTCTGCAGCGGGCGGCCGAGATCCTCCCCGGACTGGTGGGCGGCTCCGCCGACCTGGCCCCGTCCAACAAGACCATGATCAAGGACAGCCCCTCGATCGGCGCCGGGGACTTCTCCGGACGCAACCTGCACTTCGGCATTCGCGAGCACGCCATGGCGGCCATGCTCAACGGCATGGCGCTGTCCGGCGGACTGATCCCTTACGGGGGCACCTTCCTGGTCTTCTCCGACTACATGCGCCCCTCGATCCGCCTGGCGGCCATGATGGGCCTCCCGGTGATCTACGTGTTCACCCACGACAGCATCTTCGTCGGCGAGGACGGCCCCACCCACCAGCCCGTAGAGCACCTGGCGGCTTTAAGGGCCATTCCCAACCTGCTGGTCTACCGCCCCGCCGACGCCCTGGAGACCGCGGTGGGCTGGACATTGGCGCTCAAGCGCCAGGACGGACCCACCGCGCTGATTCTCACCCGCCAGAAGGTCCCCCCGCTCGAGCGCCCCGGGGACTTCAAGCCCGAGGACGCTTTAGCGGGGGCCTACGTCCTGTGCCGGGAGAAGGACGGCAAAAAAAAAGCGGTAGTGGCTACGGGTTCAGAGGTGTCAACCGCCCTGGCGGCCGCCTCGAAGCTGGGCATCCGCGCCGTCTCCATGCCCTCGGTGGAGCAGTTCCTGTCCCTGCCTGACAACGAGCGGAAAAAAATACTTCCGGACGACTTCTCGGTGGCGGTGGTCGAGGCCAGCCGCGACGCCGGCTGGCACCGGCTGGTGGACAAGACCGGCCTGATCATCGGCATGGAGCGCTTCGGCGCCTCGGCCCCGGCCTCCGAGTTGGCCCGGCAGTTCGGCTTCAACGATGAAGCCATCTTGAAAAAGCTGAGCGAATGGGCAGGTTAGTCAGCCTTGATCCGGTGCACTTTCTTCTTGCCGGCCCGCAGCAGAACCGTTCCGTCTGAAAGATCGTCAGAGGTGACCTTCTCGTCGATGCCGGCGATCTTCTTGTCGCCCAGGCGGGCGCCGCCCTGCTGAACCAGCCGGCGCGCCTCGCTCTTGGACTTGCACAGTCCCACCTCGGCCAGGAGATCCACGATCAGGACACCTTCGTTCAGGCGTGATGCCGGAATCTGTGTGGTGGGAATGTCCTCGGCGCCCTCCCCTGCTCCGGAGAATGCGCTCTTGGCGCCCTGGAGTGCTCTCTCGGCAGCCGACTCCCCGTGGACTATTTTGGTCGCCTCGAAGGCCAGGGTTTCCTTGGCCCGGTTCAGCTCGGCGTCCTTGAGTTGGCCGAGCCTGTGCACCTCGTCCATGGGCAGGAAGGTGAAAAAGGCCAAAAAGCGCTCCACGTCGCGGTCGTCGGTGTTTCTGAAGTACTGGAAGAACTCGTAGGGCGAGGTCCGCTCTGCGTCCAGCCAAACCGCACCGGCGGCGGTCTTGCCCATCTTCTCCCCGCCGGCGGTCTCGAGAAGCGGGAAGGTCAGGCCATAGGCCGGCTTGCCCTCGATGCGGCGGATCAGATCCATGCCGGCCACGATGTTGCCCCACTGGTCGTCGCCGCCCATTTGCAGCGCGCAGCCATGTTTCTGAAACAATACCAAGAAGTCGTAGGCCTGCAGCAGCTGGTAGTTGAACTCCAGGAAACTCAGGCCCTTTTCCAACCGGATCTTGTAGCTCTCGTGGGAGAGCATCCGGTTGACCGAGAAGTGCCGGCCGATGTCGCGCAGGAAGGGGATGTACTTGAGCGGCACCAGCCACTCGGCGTTGTTGATCATCATTCCCTTCTCGCCGTCCAGATCGATGAAGCGCTCGATCTGCTTTTTAATCCCCTCGCCGAACTCGCCGATCTGCTCCTCGGTGAGCATCTTGCGCATCTCGGTCTTGCCGGAAGGATCCCCCACCATGGTGGTGCCGCCGCCCAGAATCGCGATGGGCCGGTGCCCGGCCCGCTGCATGTGCGAAAGCGCCATCAAGGGCAGCAGGCTCCCGGCGTGCAGAGAAGGCGCGGTGGCGTCGAACCCGATGTAACAGGCAACCCTTTCTCGACCCAGCAACGCCTCCAGCGCCGCGGCGTCGGTCACCTGGGAGACGAAACCCCGCTCTTTCAATGTGGCGTAGACGTTTTCCATCAGCCGCTCTTTCCCTCCAGAAACACCTTGAGCACGTCCGGATAGGCTTTTACGCGGAATACCAGATCCACCTCGTCTTCGGCAAGATCGCAGTTCTTCAACAGAGCGGCGATTTCACCCACGGTCTTGCGGATGGCGTCGACCTTTTCCTCGTCCTCGGGCAGGCTCTCCCCGTCGAGGTTCTTGTTGAGATCGTCGGTCAACGAGTAGAAGTCGTCCTCGGAATCGCCCAGCCGATCATCCAGGTAGTCGTCGAACAGGCGCTCGATGGCCTCGTCGACCTTGGGGCGCTTCTGCTCGTAGCACAGGATCTCCAGCTTGGGCATCAGCTGGTTGAGCTTGGTCTGGCGCGGTATGGCCGTCCGGGCGGATTCGTTGATCCGGATGATGACCGACTTGCTCCCGACAAAGCGCACCACCGGCCGGAAGAGCTCCTGGAAGCGCTCGCGGGGAATGCGTTCGTGGATGCGTGCCATGGATGCGGCTCCTTTCGGGCTAAAGCTTGCCACAATCCGGCTAAACCCTCAACCACACAGGGAACTTTTCCGTCGGATATGGTGACTACCTAAACGAAACCTAGTGAGCTTTCATGCGTATGTAGATTGGATGAGATAACCCTGGAGCCCGCCATGAAAATCCCGAAAACGCTGGTGATTCTGTTGTGCCTGGCCTGCTGTGGCTTTTTCCTTCCCGCCGGAGCCGGACTGGGGTACGGGCACGGATACTACTACTACAGCGACGCCGACCTCATCGACCTGACCCCGCCCAAGGCCCCCAGCCTGTACAAGGGCAAATGGGACCTGACAGCCAAGCCGCACAAGCTGTTTGCCGCCGCAGAGAAGGAAATGAAGAATAAGAACTTCCGCCGGGCCGAGCGCAAATACAACCGGTTCATCAAGGCCGCTCCCAATCACATCAACGTTCCCACGGCCACCTTCCAGCGGGCCCGGGCGCTCTTCAAGTTATCTTCCTTCGACGAATCCCTGAAGCTGCTCAACGACTTCCTGACCTCCAAGCCGGGTCTGTTGTGGGAGGCGCGCTGCCGGAAGGTGCTGAGCGAGCTCTACAACCAGATGCCCCACTACGCCTTCAGGCGCGGCAAGAAGCTGAAATATAACCGGGAGCACCGCGAGGGCCAACAGATCTATGTTTGGAACTACAACCGCCACCAGAACGTACGCGAGTTGGAGACCGCCCGGCTGGCATATTCACTCTTGATCGGAACAACCACCGAGCAAGCCGGCGCCAGGAAAAAATGCGACCTTTTCAAAGAAGCCATGGACAACAACCTGGCCCTGGCCAAGGCGTTGCAGGCCCGCGGCGGGCGGATCTGGGACGGCTTTGGGCCGGAGCAAGACATAGAGCCGCCCAAAAAAGGCGCCGAGTACGACTTCGCCTGGCCCGAACGCACCAAGATCATTTTCCTGCTGGAGGAAGTCGAAAAGAAATCCAAGGCCAGAAAGCGCGCAAATCTGGTCATCGAGGCACGTCATCAAAAAGCCGTATTCCTCATGGGTCTACCCGAGACACCGCCGGTCGAATGGCAAAAGAAAACTCAGAAGAAAAACGAAGAGTGCAATAAGTCCCGCAAGAGCGGCGATCCCATCTGCCAGCCGGACGTCTTCATCCCCGTACCCCGGCTGGACCCTTTGAAACTGGTCGAGAGCATCGTGCGCGACTATCCCAAGGGCCCCCATCTGGACCGCTCCCTGGGCACTAAAGCGCGCATCCTGGAGAGCCGCCATCGGTTCCGGGAGGCGGAAGAGCTCTACCAGAAGCTGATCAAGCTGCACCCCAGTTCCAAGTACGTCGGCGACGCCCGCTCCAGCCTCTACGAGCTGCGCCGGCGCTGGATCTCGGTGCATTCAAATACGGTGTTCGCACCGGGCAAGAAGCGCGAAGTCAGCGTCACCGCCCGCAACTTGAAAACCGTCAGCTTCGACGCCTACCGGACAAACTTGAAGAAGGCCCTGGCCAGTTCCTACGCGCTTCTGGATCCCAGCCGCCGCTTCGTCGATTTCGAGAAGAACTTCGGCAAGGTCAAGGCCGCCAAGAAATGGTTCGGGCGCAAGGTGGCCTCCTGGAAGTACACCGCCCACGACCGCGGCGATCACGTGCAGACCATGGGCACCACCGAAATACCCTTCGAGGAGACCGGTGCCTACCTGGTGCACGCGCGCGGAGGCGATGAGGAGCACATCTTCCTGGTGGTGCTGACCGACCGGGTGATAGTGGGCA
>Ga0180432_10010898_pt1 | contig 10801 bp, 14 predicted proteins | sample SS_ome_10_FD_132414 | JGI IMG/M metagenome (GOLD analysis project Ga0180432, IMG submission 132414) | Hypersaline lake sediment archaeal communities from the Salton Sea, California, USA - SS_1_MS_2 metaG | ecosystem: Environmental > Aquatic > Non-marine Saline and Alkaline > Hypersaline >...
GGCTGAAGGTGCCCTTGTCTTACTACGCCTTGACTTTATTGAGCCACCAACAGAAGAGGTCCTGAGTAGTCTGGAACAGGCATGCCGGGACGTCGGGGTAGAACTCTGGCCGGGTAGCGAGTATCACGTCTATGCCGATACAACCTCATCAACCGTTTATCTCGTCTGGCAGAAAGGCATAGCCTGGCTACCCATCATAATCGGCTTGCTGGCTATCACGGTGCTGCCGCCACTGCTCACTGCCGGGCTCTGGCTTATCCTACCCGACTCCTTAAAGAACTTTATCTCCGGCCTGATAAACATGGGAATGATGTTGCTGGTCATGTTCCTCATCATGAAAATGATGCCGGCGCTGATGCCGGAAAAGAAAAAGTCGAAGGAGCTTGAAGCGTAGTGAACGGATATTCGCCTCAGCAATACTATGGCTATTATCCATCCCAGTACCAGCCGATGTTCTGGCAGGGTCTGGTGGCGGTGGTAATCGACGTTATTATCCTGGCAGCCATGGGAGCCTGGGCGCTTTCCCTGGTGAAGAAGGCGCTTAAAGGTGAGGAGGTTGAGCTATTGTGACCACTCAGCAGCTGACCATACCATCGCTGTCCTGGAACCTGCCGCCCGGAATTGACTATACGCCGGGAGTTCCTATTACCCTACAGGTTATTGTCTATAATCCCGACACTACGCCGCACTATTATCGTCTCGATTTACAGGTAATCAAGTCAGGAGCAGTCATCCAGGAGGAAACGCTCACTGTTAATGATGAGGCTGAATTCATGGTGGGCGCATCAACTTCCCTGGCCGTCTCGGGCGAGATCACGATTGTGGAAACCGATGCCCTGCTGGAACTGCGGCTGTGGGACTGCGCCGGTGAGGAATATGTCGCCGGTGTCTCGATGGAACTGCGCCATGAGATGACCTGGTCGGAGATGCTGGGCTGGCTGGGCTTGATACTCTTCATCGGTCTGACGGCGCTGGGTACCAGCGACCTTGTCAAGGGACTTATTCAAAGGAAGGAGGTTAAACCGCTGTGACTCCGCAGATTACCGTTATGGGTGGAGAGCTGGGAGACATCTTCTGGGACTTGGCGCCGTGGATAACATATGAGCCTGGCTATGACCTCGGCTGCAGCATCTACATAGCCAATCCCTCCGATACGGAAAAGGAGTACACCTTAATGGCCAGGCTGTCCCGTGAATCAACGATTATCAGTGAGGAGGTACTACCGGTATTCGGCTGTAGCTGGTTTAAGGTTAGCCCCGGTGATTTCGTCCGGTTAAAGGGTGCTCTGCGCTTCGAAGAGAGCGATAACGAGCTCGCTCTTCTTTTAATCGAACGGGAAACAGAGGAAGTGGCCGACTCGGTAGTAACGGTTCTGGTGTCGCCATCAACGGCCGGTATTATGCCGCCCTGGCCCGGAACGGGTTCCACGACTGACACTTATGCTTATGATTGGAGCATGATGATGGCAATGATGCTGCCGGTAATGATGCTCGGCATGGTAGCTCCGGCGTTTACGTCTCGGGAGGAGAAGAAGGAAGAGAAAGCAGTCCCAGCCGAAGAAGAAAGGAAAATGCTGCCGCTGGGGAGAGGGGATTAATGCCAGGGGACTTCTATATTGAAGGTGAGAAGGAAAAAATCGCCATAAAGGATGTCTCCGAGGAAGTAGCTGCCATTAAGAACAAGTGTGATGACATCAGAGACCAGGCTGGGAAACTGGCTGGTGAGACTCCCGGACAAGGCTCCGCCATCGGCAACTGGAAGTCGGGAACAGCGACCAGTGGCGAGACCGGCGCCGACGTCGTCACAATTGGAGCTAATGATACCAGAAAGAAAGTCCACTCATTGCTGTTGAACATAAGCGATTTCAAGGCGGGAGCAAAGGTAACCATCAGGCTGTTTATGCAGGTAAACGGCACCGAACGGAAGGTCTATAATGAGAAATTTAAGCAGGGCGATGACCCGGACGGCTTGTGGATTTTCAAAGGCACTACAGGCATCCATGGGGTGTTGAGGGTGGAGGCGGCTAGTAATAAGGCTGCCGATGATGGCGCAACCATGGATTATGATTACCTGCTGGAGGCAATGTAGGTGAGTCTTTTATTGAGAGGAAAGAATAATGCCAGGCGAATTTTATATCGAAGATGAGAAGGAAAAGGTTGATATCACTGAAATCAAGAACCTTGTCTCACAGATAGAAAACAGCGTCACTCAGGTACAGAACCTCGTTAACCAGGTACAGAATGATGTAACCCAGATACAAAGTGATGTGACGACGATAGTAACAACAACCGGCGAGCAGTTATCCAGCGCCGATTTCTGGAGCGACCCGGTTGAGGAAATCCAGATTAACGCTGCCGGTGTGACTGTATCCCTACCCGCGGTGACAATAGATGGTCTTCCCGATGATGCCACTATACTCAGGGCTATTGCCATGTTCAAATTCAGGATGGTTGAGAATGCCAATGCCGCCGCCAACAAGTTGAACGGCGGGACGGTAGCCGGAACAAGCCAGGTAATACAGGTCAGGGACGACACCCCTGGCACTTGGGGTGACGCCGTCAATTTCACTGACGAACAGTTTGGGATTGAGGGAGAAATAAGAGAAGGCGGCGATGTTTGCATCGGGAGTATAGACATCTCCAGCATCGTAGTTGGGAACGATATCTATGAGTTCCAGTGGCTGCTTGGCAAAGCCATTCTTGATTTTCTCGACTTTAATGATGTTCAGGTGGGTATTCGCGTATGGTATTCGGTGTCATGACAGTAAAGGCTAAAACAAGCCCAGAATTACAGGGGAGAAGTCAGGTTTATGAAGCTAATTGAAATCGATCTTGCTGAACCGGATGTAACTCAGCCATTGGGTTCTGCCGGCAGGCAGTGGCTGTGCCGTGACATCTACGGCACTCTACATGCCACCTATAATAAGCATTTCGACACAGGGAATGCCTGGCGTATTATGCATGCCTGGTCTACTGATAATGGCGACACATGGTCTATCGAGGAGGTATTCTCATGGGCAGCCGGCACCTGCATGGACGGCTGCATCGCCGCTGACTCCCTGGGAAATGTCTACATTCTGTTTGAAGCCCGTGACGGCTCGACGCGTTACCTGAAATCTGCCAGGTTAACCGGGGCTTTCTGGACGGTCGAGGATGTTTGCAGTTGGACGGCATATGGCTCAGGCTTTTACGCCTCTCCCTGCATAGCCATAGACTCATTGAACACGATTCACTGTGTTTTCGGTACTAGGACGGCTTCGAGTTCTTACCAGCTTCTTCATGTTCGATATTTTGCGGCTTCCTGGTTGCTACCGACAATTATAACCTCGGGAAACTCGCGCTATCATCAAATCGCCATGACACTGGACGGCAGTGACGTGCTTCATCTTGTCGAGAGGACTTCGGCCTCAAACGACCTGTACTACTGGTACTACAACGGAGTCTGGAACAGCGGCGGCGTCATTGGCAGTGACTACACCATAGATCAGGTAGTCTGTGAGGCTGGCGGCGACCTTGTTGTTATCAGCAGCAGCAGCACGGTTCTTTCCTGCATAAGAAAGCCTTCCGGCTCAGGTTGGAATCCGCGGGAAACCATTATATCCGCACCATCTTATATAAGCGGTTTTGCGACACTGGCTGTTTCAGGCATTGTTGTCCCGGCTTTACTACAAACAGAGTATCCGGTGCCTTCTGAGTTTGACGTGCAGACATTCCGGCGTGATGGCGGCTGGTCCGGCAGCGTGCTGGAACATTACCTGGGTGATGTGGAGTGGTCGTGGGGAAGAGCGCTCTACAGCCTGTACCCTGGAGACTACGGGAAAGTACAGGCTGACGAAATAATGGCGCTCTTCGAGGGATATAAGCAAGACCCGGTATGGGACTACGGGATATGGTACCTGCAATTCGTCGGCGTATTCGCTCCTCCGGTAACAGGAATCAAGGAGGCAAATATATCGAATAGGCTTGTTGCCATGAGGGCTATTTAAAGCTTGGACTTTCATCGAATGGAGAAGTAATTAGAACATGGGTAGATGGACAAGGGAAGACTGGATTGACCGCGCAAAACGAAAGTGGGCTGGCAGGCCCGTTCGGTCGGTATGGAACACCACCTGGGAGGACCTGGTAACCGGACCCGGGAACGATTACGACGGGTATCCTGGCGCTGACTGGGATATCCTGGGTTTCGTTACCGGCAATGACCCTCTCTGGTGGAAACTATGCAGGGACATATATATCTTTGACCCTGTAACGGACTATGAGGGTGGCACCCAGATTGGACTACCACCCGACGCGGTCATACTGGACGCACATTTGCGGGTCTATGTCCAGCTAAAACGCTATCATGGTGAAAAGCCGACTGTCAACGTATATTCCGCCATGCCAGCCACTCCCGGCACCGCCTCTGCAGGAGACTATACGAATATTGGCTCCATCCCTTTTGCCACGGCCCTACTTTATGATGATGTGGTGGAAGAGGATCTAAACACATTCTATCTAAATGCTGATGGTATAGCCAGCATTTCAGTCCTGGAGCTTATCAACTTTGGATTGAGGATTAGCTTTGACGTAGATAATCACGAGCCACCTCACTACGGCTCCAGTGTTTGGGAATTTGGCTTCCTTACCAGCACTTCGAACGTTACAGCAGAAAAAGCCGAGCTGGACCTGGAGTACGAATCGTCTCCTCTGGTACGCACGTATGATGCCGAGAATGTCGATATATATTCAGCCCGCTTAAGAGGTCGGCTGCTGCTCGATGGCGGGTTGGTATGCCAGGGAAAGTTTGAGTACGGTAAGACGCTCGCATTCGGTAAGGAAACTAGCTGGCAGTTGGCGACCGAGGAGAATCCCTCGACCAATAAGGGATATTTCGAGGCGGATGTAGCCGACCTGGAGCCTGACACCCTGTACTATTTCAGGGCGGTAGCTGAGAACCCGATGGGGATTAACTACGGGTATGGATCGGGTGCTTACAAGACTTTCACTACGCTTCCAGGGCCGCCACCTGTAACGAGAATCAAGGGTGGAAACATGCCAAACAGGCTTGTGGCAGCGAGGGCAATATGATGCACGAATTATCCAAAGAGGTGTAGAGATGAGATACGCAATTATTTCAAAAGGATTGTCTCTGGATCGGCTTGAGGCCGAAGCAAAGAAGGTGGGCGCCATTGGCTTGAAAAGGACAAAGCTTCTCAGCCAGGTATTCTGCGAGCTTGATGAATCACAGGCCAAGGAACTGGCTCAGGTGCCCGGCCTGAAGATTAAACCGCTCAAGGAATACAAGACCGACCAGGTGACGACGGAACTGCCCGCAGTGGAGACTGTCTCCGATGTCTTCTACCTGCTGCGCTCTTATTTCGTACCAGCGCTTACCGGAGCCGGGCTTACTGTGGCTGTGCTGGACAGTGGCATCAGGAAAACGCACTGGTCACTCCTGAACAAGGTCGTCTACGAAGCCAACTTCACCGACTCACCGTCAGCCGAAGATGTCTTCGGTCATGGCACCCAGGTAGCCTTTATTATTGCCGGAGGTCAACACAGCCAGGGAGAAAAAGCCGGTGTCTCGCCGGGGGCCTCGGTGATGAACATCAAGGTGATTAATGATGAAGGGGTCGGCAGCGACGAGAGCATTATTCTGGGGATCGATAAAGTCTGCGACCTGGCCGAGGCGGCGAGGAGGAATGGGCTCTGGTCCACCGATGAGACGTATCCCAATATCATCAATCTTAGTCTTGGTGGAGATGATGACGGCGACGAAGACAACCCGGTGAGGGTTGCCTGCCGCCAGGCCAGCACGGAATACGGCCTCGATGTTATCGCCGCGGCGGGTAACTTCGGGCCGAAGTTGACCACGGTCACCCTCCCCGCCTGTGAACCCGAGGTGATCGCCGTAGGTGCTGTCGAGACAACCGGCGAGCTTGTTGTCTGGGATAAATCATCCCGCGGCCCTACCGTGGAGGGAAAAACCAAGCCTGACTTTGTCTTATGGGGCACCAATCTGGAGATGGCGAGCGACAAGGCAGATGACGAGTACGTTACGAAGTCCGGTACCAGCTTTACTGCTCCCATGCTAGCGGGGCTTACCGGCCTGTTATGGGAGAGTGGCCGGCGGGCTTATGGTGAGAGCTGGACCTTCCGGTGGACTGAGTTCAGAGAGTTCGCTCCATATTATTGCACTAAACCCCAGGACGCCCCGGTGAAGCGGGACAATGCCTATGGCTACGGACTCCCGGCCATGAGCGTTATGGTCGGCCAGATAACCCCCACGGATACAACGATGGAAAATACGATGGATCTGTTCCCGATGTTTATGATGATGAGCATGATGGCAAGCCTGGCGGGAGGTTTCTGATGAAAACACTCAACCCGGCGCCCAGGTTCCTGGCTTATGCGGTATGGCAGGCAATCAGGCATCCCAAGACGCCGATAACGTACTTCTACTGCGCCGACTGTAAAGCGCGTTTCTCTGCTGACAGCAAGGAATGCCCGACATGCGGTAAAAAGGTCGGTAACAGCCCTGAGGAGCGACAGGAGTCACCCATTCCCTGGTGGGGCTCAATCTTGGTCATCATCATCGGCATCGCCTGCTGGTGTGCTGGCGGATACCTGAAGATAGTCGGCCTAGACGAGGCCGGCAGGACCCTGGTGTATATCCCGCTGGGGTCTCTGTTCGGCATGAGCATACCACGGTAGAGGGAGATATTTTAAATGGCTCAATATACCGATATTGTCCAAATAATAGCTCCCGCCGAAGCGGTCTATGGTGGCAGGGTAGATATTACAGTCAGGATAAAGAACCTGTACTCATCCGCTATCGGCATAATGGTAGGCGGCGCTTTGGAATACGGGGTTTCACCCTGGCCCGGCATCAATTTCCCCGATGATATCGAGAATGTGGATGCTGGTGCGACTCATTCCTTTAGCGGCTGGTTTACCATGCCGAACAAGCGGGTAACCATACATGCCTACAGCTATTATTACGCCGGTGGGAGCTGGTATTTCGATGATGAGATGACCAAGACTGTCGACCTGGTTACGGCTCCCGAGTCGGAATTCGGCAGTATTGAAATAATAAGCTACGCAAGGAGGTAGTCAGCCATGAACGGGGTTTATCTTCCATCACAATTCGGGACTATATTTATACCATTGGCAACGGTCCAGGTGAAACCGGGAGACTCGTTAAGAATCACCTGCCGGTACTCGCACTATGGAGCCGCCGAAAGCGTGTTGCTCTATGCGGCCATCGGCAACTCAGGATGGGCTGGTTTCGACGAGGTGCTGCACGCTTCCAGGACGGTAAGCGTGCCCGAGGATACCAGCTGGGATTACCACGAGGACTACGTGGATATCACCATAACCTCGGCCTTATCCCCCGGTTTATATGACCTCTACGCCAAGATTGACGGCGGGATACCGAGAGTTATTTCGCCGACGCTTCACGATGTCGTCGAGATGCAAGAAGAGGTACCTGATTCCGAATTCGGTGAAATCTCCATAACCAGCTACGCAAAGGTGTAGGTAATATGATTAGCGATTTGCAGGTATTCAGACCCGGTGTGGGCTGGCTTGTACCTCTTCAGGAAGGTAAGGTGGTTTTAGCTCCGGGAGAAATACTTAGGGTGAGCATTGCCGTCCCTTATATCGGGCCCGAATACGAATTCACTCTTTACGGCAGTATAGGCCAGAAAGGACTATTGGGTTTTGACGAGATTCTTGTCGCCAGGGCTTCCCTGCCCTGCCCCAACTCGCTGGAAACATTCACCACGGTATTGGGAAGCGTCGATATTGAAATCATCGGCGCCGGCATGCTTGGTATAGGAGGCATCTCGCCGGGGACTGACTATGACCTCTACGTCAAGATCGAGGAGAAACCCGAGGTTATGGCTGAGATTGAGGACGTCATCGAAATTGTTGGGGGTACTTCGTCAGACATGACGGGAATGCTCGGCATGGTAATGATGATGGGTATGCTGGGGATGGTAATGCCTATGATGACGGAAGAAGGGATAGAATAGTGGCTAAAGCCTATCTTGAGCCAGCGGAGGTAGAGCAACTGGAACAGGCAGCTGATTACCTGCGTGATAAGCTGCTCATACGCCTGCTTTTCCGCCTTGGCTGTCGCATCTCTGAAGTACTGGGGATTAGCGTAAAAGATGTCGACTTTCATCTCAGCACAGTGACTATTGAACACCTGAAAATGAGGATCAAACTTTCCTGTCCCCGGTGCAGCAGCAGGCTGAGTAAAACGGCCAGGTTTTGCCCGGGCTGCGGTCATAGTGTGGAAAAGGCGGTAGCCGAAGAAAGGGAGCACCGGCGCCAGCGGTCACTACCGATTGATGAGGATACCCTGAAGATGCTCAGGGAATACGTTGACCGCGGTGGCCCGGTAGGTTCCAATGGTCGGAGATTCCTCTTCAGCCTGAGCCGGGGTCATGCCTGGCACATAATTAAACAATACGCCGATAAAGCAGGGCTGGGTCAGCTGGTTAACCCTGAGACTGGTGAAATTAGAGGCGTCAGCCCCCACCGGCTGCGCGACGCTTTCGCCATCCACGCGGTCAAGCTTGATGATTCCGGTGACGGGTTGAGGCTGCTTCAAGAGCACCTCGGCCACCAGAGTATAAATACTACTATGAAATATCGGAAGATATCCGGCGAGGAGCAAAGGGAGTGGTACGAAAAGCTGTGGCAAGAAGGAGGAGAAAATGGCGGGACAAGCGGTAGTAACAATAAGAGATAAACAATGGCTGGTCAGCCTGGCCAACACACCATGGGAGCTGGCGCAGGGCTTGGGTGGAATCACGGAGATGTCTCCGGAAACCGGCATGATCTTCGATCTGGGCAGTGAGCAGATTATTCAGGTGACAACAATACCCATGCTCTTCTCACTTGATATCGTCTTCTTCTCCGAGGCGCTGGTAGTTACTGAGCTTTATCGCGATATTCAACCGGGCTATCTGGTAGCTTCAACACTGCCGGCCCGGTATTTCCTTGAGGTCAATGCCGGCGAGCTTGAGGGTATTGACAGTGGTGACCGTGTCTCGGTTGAGTTTATGCCTCTCGAGGATATGCCGGTAGAAATATCCGACTGGATGTCTATCATGGTTTCCTTCCTGGGTTTCTTGGTGATGGGTGTCTTTTTAGTAAGCATGGTCAGAGACTTTGCCAAGGCAATGTTTGAAGAGCCGAAAGTGAAACCTATGGTTTACGGGCCGCATGGTGAGAGGCTTCTACCGGACACAATCATGGAGCCGGATGAAAGTCTGGCCCGTGAGATCCTGGCTGGATTAGGGGCCAAAGGATTGGAGTATCGCGCCTATGTTAAGTTCCCCAAAGATAAGTCTGCCTTTGTCACTTTAGGCAGTATTATCGGGGGGCATTACTCCTGGAATCCCCAAGGATTTACCGTTTGGGTGGATGCCTGGGAAAGGGATACGCAGTACCCGTCGGACACCTTGCTTGGCATAAGAGAACTAAGGAGAGGGTGTCCTTTCGTGGCTACCGAGGCCGGTGTTATGGCTGCTCTGGATTACATAGACAGAGAGTTCCCGACTTTTACTGAGCATCGGTGGGTTTCCAAGTCTATCCCCATTTATGTAGCTATGGTGCTATCCATCCTTAATGAGAAGCTTACGCCGGAGTCTTTTCCCTCGGTTGCCGTAATGCCCAAACTTCCGGAAGAAGCTAAGGGAGATATCCTCTTCTTTGAGTATATCAGAGACATGGTGAGACTGGGAGAAAGGGTTACCGACAAAGAGGCGGAGATAATGTGGGAGGCGTGGAAAAAGAGGGGAAGCCACCCTGCCCGAACCATACCAAAAAGCAGTCTCCCTGAGCCACTGCAAACCGAAGTCCGCCGGAAACTGCGCAAGGAACCTACCTGGAGGCTCAAGGAAGTCTATCAGGAATTGAAGGCAGGACAACCGACGAATATTGAGGTGTTGGAGAAGCACCGGGATCACGCCGACAGCGCCGTAGCAGAAATCCTGTGGGAAAGAGGGGGACTGCCGGAGGACTGGGAGCCATCGGTTATTCCCACCGGGACTACCCCTCGCCCCCACCAGCGGAGTGACCTTAAATATTTTGCCGACAGCCCGGAATATCTCACCCAGACGATTGATGCTACCGGCTACAGAGGAAAGATAGATACGACTTTCCAGAGAGCTATATCCCGGGCAAAGGGATTGCTTGATATTTATGAAGGATTCAAGGGTTTGTAGAAATGGTGATAACTACCACCCCACCGAGCGTCCTCTCCATGGACGAATATAATACCCAGTGGCAGCCGCAAGGCTGGCAGCTCATTATCATCGGACCTACCTCCACATGGCGCCAAGAATGGGGAGAGTGGGAGGCGATCAGGGATATCGTTCAGAATGCTCTGGATGAAGCTGAAATGTACGAGTGGGGCTATGACCGACAGGGCCTGTGGATTCGAGACCAAGGTCGAGGCTTAGCCGTAGCCGACTTCCTGCTCGGTCCGCCAAAACCTAAACCGGATTATGCCAGGGGCAAGTATGGAGAAGGGATGAAGATTGCTTGCCTGGCTTTAATACGTAAGGGGTGGCCTGTCTATGTCAAGACAGTAGGCCGGGAGATGTTTATTATCTTTCTCAAACAGAAGGTAAACGGTTCGGCCGAGACTCTTGCAGCTCTATGGCGCCCTGATGGAACTGAAATCGGCACCACCTTTCATATTGTCGGCTATACGGGCAATGCTTTTGAGGATAGATTCGCTGTTAATTTACCTCCGGTGGCTGTAATTGCCGAAGGCTCCAGCCCACTGCATGAGCCGTTAAGAC
>Ga0180432_10010899_pt1 | contig 10800 bp, 12 predicted proteins | sample SS_ome_10_FD_132414 | JGI IMG/M metagenome (GOLD analysis project Ga0180432, IMG submission 132414) | Hypersaline lake sediment archaeal communities from the Salton Sea, California, USA - SS_1_MS_2 metaG | ecosystem: Environmental > Aquatic > Non-marine Saline and Alkaline > Hypersaline >...
GGAGTGAGAATCCCAACCTGGCCGCTGTGGCTTCCCCAGACTCCCTCGCATTTGATATACCAGTGCCCGGTCGGGTCGTTCCCACAGCCTGCTTCTGCGTATGCCCACTCGGCTGCTTCAAGGCCAATCTCCTCCGGGGGATCCAGCCACTCATACTGGAGGGAGTCGCTCCAAACCAGGAAGTCGTCGAAGCTTGTGCCGAACACTGCATCCCCTGTGGAGAGAACTGCCACGCCGACCTTGACCAACTCGAACGGAACAACCGGAAGCTCCGCGAGGACCTCGCCGTTGACAGAGAACGTGAGGCCCCCCGAGACACCCACAACCCTCAGATCATTCCATTCCCTCCTGATCGCCTCGCTCCACGCTGCCGAAACGGGTGAGGGTTGCCACGTACCGCTTGAGAACATGTCGACAGCGAACCAACCTTCCGGGCTGACGTGTACCAGAATGTAGTTCTTCTCGTCCGCGCCGATCACGAGCCCGTAGGTGCCACCGGACTCCTCCAGAGATTGGCATGACACCTCAACCGTGAACTGTTCTTGCAGCCCCTCTGCCAGAGGGGCCCACGAGGGTCCGACGAGCCCGTTAGCGCGAATCTCCACCACATACGTACCATGCTCGTAGGCGTAGTGCTGGTCCGCATCCTCGTAGACAAGCCAGCCAGATGTTGCCACATCGAAGCCGTCTGAGAAGATCCCCACCGCTGAACACAGCGAAGCCATCGTAGTCATCATGGTCAGGAGAAGCACCGTGCACGTGATCGGTCGCTTCGGAAACGAGTCCCCCAACAGCGCTCGCATCATCTCCCCAGCTTCCTTCTGCCCGCGCGCGGTTCGCGCACCCAGTGCCGCTCGACACGCGAGCCATCTCCAGCCAGTGACGGCTCTCTATCAACCCGTTCCTCAGTCGAGCTCCTCGTATACAGCGAAGCGAGTGAACAACGCTTCTCCAGGGCCGGAGTTCGCTCCCCAAGTACCGCCGCAGAGACCAACCCGGAACGATCCACCCCAGTCCATTGTGAAGCTCTTCGCGGAGTATCCGTTGATCTCGATCGCTGCTTGTCTGCCCGCTACGGAAACGCGCATCCGGCTTGGGGTGAGTCCTGAGGGTGCAGTACCCGGGACGTGCGCTTCCAGGACCTGGCCGTGGTAGCTCCCATCTACGAAATACTCAACGGAGCATCTGCCAGAGCCATCCATGCGCAACCAGTAGAACGTGTCCCCCTCGCTGTCCGAACTGGGACCCCACCAGATGCCAAACTCACCGGCCCCCGAGGTTCGGCTCCCCGTTGCCTCCACCGCGAACGGACCCGCTACAGGCCTATCCATCGAGGGCCACACCCAGCGAATCTGATCGCTCATTGATGACCAGATGGCATACCCATTTCCTCGGTATCCCAGTCCCGTCTCCGAGAAGTCACCGGTCATCCAGTCCTGCGACGGATAGGTGAAGTCGGCGTGGTAGGCGAGTTCCAGCATCGTTTCAAGCGCCCGGGCCTCGAACTCGCCGTAAGCGGCAGAGAATCCCTGGCCGTTCGCAGCCGCAATGGCCAGGCCCACCGAGCACGGCCCCAGGAACCTCGGAAGGCGGTATGAGCCCACCGTCTCGCCGTTCACGGTGAGCGCGAAGACCGCACCGTCGACGACGACCTGAAGGCGGATTCCCTTCTCGTCGTCTATCGCGTCAGTCAGCGTAGGCCCTACGACAGATGTCCATCCGCCCGCGCTGAGGAGATCCACGGCGTACCATCCGTCCGGGCTGACCCGCAGCAAGTACAAGTTCGCATCACTGGTTCCCCAGACGACCCCACACTCTCCGCCGGAGGCCGTCTGCCGTTCGACGGACACGCGGGCAACGAACCGATCGGCTCGCACCTCCATTGGAGCCCAGCTCCACCAGACGGAGTTCTCTCGCGACGTCCACATTTCATAGGTTCCGTCCTTGTACGAGCAAGTGACCGTCGCATCTTGATATGTTAGCCAGCCGCTGTCTGCGGCTTCGAAGTCGTCACGAAGCAGGGACTGCGCGGACACAACCTGCGCCGCGAGTGCCGCGCTCACGAGACCGCACAGAACCAGACAGAATGCGAGCGTTGACCAGAGTGTGATTCGTCTTCCAGGCACACGTTGTATCATTCGCGCTTCCTCCTAGTACGCGTCCCAGAACGCCTGAGCGTAGATGGCAGCCATGGCTTGTTGTTGCGCAGGCGACGCTTGCGTGAAGAATGCCCACACCATCTGTGCGCACGATCGCTGGTCCTGAGTGACAAGCCCGCTGTTGAGCCAGATCTCGAGCCTCGCGACCATGCACCGCATACAGCAGTCGCTGCAGTCCGGGCCGACCGGATACTCCCAGCCCTCCAATCGAGACTCGCTCCCGTCGTCGTATCCCAGCCGCCTCACGCAATCCTCAATCCCCGAGGGAATGGGAGACGGACTCCACCAAACGGGCGATCCCCCAGAGAGATCATCGATCGGCCAGCTCGGCGCGGAGCCATTCTCCGCCTCATCATCGCTCGGCACGTCCGGGAACGGGTCCCACCAGATCGGCGGGTTGTTCGTCTGGATTCCCGGCAGGCCTGTCGGCGCTCCATTCTCCTCAGTCGATGGCGTCGCCACAGGCGTCTTCGGCGCCGGGCCTGTCGTCGGAGGGATTCTGGATGGCAGAGTGGGCGCTGAACTCGTCGGAGGACGGGGCGCGCTTGGAGGAGGAGATGAAGGCGGTGTCGCAGAAGGAGTCGTGGCCGGCCCAGCCGTCCCTGGCGGTGTCGCAGACGTGCCCGGTCCAGGAGTCGTCGGACCGGGACTGGCGGGGCCTGGCGTGGCTGGACCAGGCGTCGCGGGGCCTGGCGTTGCCGGGCCAGGGGTTGTCGGGCCAGGGGTCGTCGGTGGCGGCGGGGCCAACGCCGCTGGTGTGATCGGCAAACACTCGCACCGAATGTCGATGCTCAAGGGACCGTACGTGCAGTTCTCCCGGTTCGCCTGGAGCTTCTGGGCGACATCGATGAACATCCAGACGCCATCCAGGCGCTTCCCATTGACGGACATGATGCAGACGGAGTCGTACTCCCCATCGGCGGTCTTGTACTTGCACTCCTTGGGGCAGGCGTTCGCGAGCGCCCTCAAGCTAGGGGATACACGAACGCTAGACACTGTCAGCTCATCTGGTGCGTCACCCTCGAATCCTATTGGCACGAGATACCGGCCGTCGCTCGAGATTGTCGATGTCGCATACGGATACCCACCGCCGAAGGATAGCCCGATGTTCCCCGCTACTGGCGAACCGTTTGAACCTGGCGTGCCGCTACAAGCGTCATCGCAGAATGAATTGACATTGACAATCACGGACCACCTCCTGCAACCGGACTCAGAAGGGCCCGAAGTGACTGCGCCGCTGCCCGGAGGCGTGGATCCAGGTGGCGTTGATCCAGGAGGTACAGATCCAGGCGGTGTGGAGCCCGGCGGAGGAGTCGCGCCAGGCGTCTTTGGACCAGGCGTCGTAGGCGGGGGGGGTGCCGTAGAAGCTGCCACCGGACACCCGCAGCACAGCTTGCTGCCAAGCGTAGTCCAGAAGAAAATCTTCTTGGCAACAGACTTATCGCCATCCTGCACCTCGACGAACAGAGAGATGAGCAGCTCCTGAACACAATACATACAATCGTCCTCAATGCAATAGCATCTTACCTGAGTCGTGACAGTGAGTATGCGTTTGAGCCCCTGAGCGATCGAAAGCTCCAGTTCCCCATCGCCAGGCACCTCACCATTGCCTGATACCCCGCTACTTGTGCCTTCCGTCCATGCTTTGTCGGAGACCGAGAGCACGTTGGCCTTCCACGTGAAAGTATGTGCGTCCCTGTAGTCCTTAAGAGCTGGTTTCTTCGACGTGTCGACCTCGTGGGTCAGCGACTCCTGAGCGCCTTCGATCTCGCAGCACTTCTCCGCAGCCCACTCAGGACACATGTCATCTGATAGCAACTCGTCGATCTTCGCCTGGATCAGGCTCTCCAGGCTAGAGCCTGCGATTCCTCCAAGGGACGTCGAAATGAGTGTCTCTCCAGATCCGGATGTCGCCGTGATCATGTTCCCACTTACCGTAATCTCGATCCCTCCGACTTCCTCCGTGTCCATGCCAGTTCCGCTTTCGCCCTTGCTGTACTCGGAGTGTCTGTTGGCGGTAAGGTGGATCGTTGCATGCGCGGTTAGGCCCACACATGACAGGAGGACAAGCACTGTCATCCAGGCTGCAATAACACTGCGGGACGTACGACGCATCTGGCTACTCCTTCCGAATGATCTCTCAGTGTATACGGAGGTGTACCACCTTCACTCGATGCCTGGCAAGGCCAGGACACATGAAGCCCAAGACACCTAAAGGCCTCTCGGCGAGAGAGCCTTCAACAACCCTGCGTCCAGACTTCGGGATCCACTTCCAGGTCCAGTCTACATACGCCCAAGACGTTGTAGCAAGTCACGTCCTCGGAGCCTTCCACGGCAATGTCCGGGCGTGGTTTGCTGCGCTCGATCAGACGAGGTAGAACTTCCTTGCGAGGCCTCGCGCCTCACATGGGACCGAGCCCTTTCTCGCGAACTCGAGAGGTATTCGAACTTGTCCTGAGGCCGCATGGGTAACTCGACAGCACACCCTTCGAACTGGCAACGACTGAAGGCCTTTGTTGCGTGAGTTCGAATCCCTAAGTCAGGAGCCTCGCAGCTGAATGCAGGACGCGTTCGTTGGGCGTGCGATGGTCATCATCGTGATCCAGCATTGGGGCAGAGAGCTATCTGCGATCTGGTTGCGTCTCGGGCCGGCCATTGCCCTCTTCCGTTCGTCGGTAGATGCGCGTTGTGTTGTAGGCGAACTCCACGTCCTTCTCGGCCGCGAACCGCTCGAGCACGCTCTCCGCGATCGCCTGCTCCGTGGAGCGTCGCCTGCGCGTGCCGCAGGGGTACCTCAGCGTGAACTGAATGCCATTCGGTGAGAGCCGCGTGTACACAGCAGGCTCGGTCCCGTCCTCGCGAATGAAGAACCGTTTTGTTGCGTCGCGTAGTCTCTCAGCACCGATGCTCGCCTCCGCATCCGCGTGCTCGTGGGCGATTTCGAGAAGGATGGACTTGGCCAATCGCCAGTTGGACTCAAACGTGACCGGAACCTGGATCTCGTTCCAAACGAGATCGAATCCTTGTGTGTAGTTGATCAGCGGCTCGGTGAATAGCTTCCCGTTGGGAACCTGGATGATCCGCCCGGAAACCTGCTCTCCCTCTTCGATGTACCTGACTTCAAGCAGTGAGAACGTCGAGATTCCGATATCGATGATGTCACCCTTCAGTCCGCCCACGGCGACTCGATCCCCAGCGGTGAACGGGCGCCTCCAGCCGATGTAGATCCAGCCAAACCAGTTGACGATTGGATCGCGAAGTGCGATCGCAATCCCAGCCGAGACAAGTCCCAGATAGGTCACGACGCTCTTGACACCGTCAAGCCACGTCGTACCTACGATGACGAGGCCGATGAAGGCCAGCGAGTACGTGATCGCCTTTCGCCATCGGTAGTGGCGTGCGACGTCCCGGGCACGGCGTGCAAGAACTCGGAGCCAGATCCACCGAACCAGGAGCAGCCCGGCGAGCGTTCCGACGGTGATGAGCCATTTGGCGATCGCAGGTCGCGAGATGCCAAGAGCTTCCGCCAGCCACGCCATCGCGGCGTTCATGGTCCTTTAGACCTCCTTCTGAACGATGTCCGGGCGAAGCCTATTGCTCCACGTGAACGCTCGTCGCTCCGGTCTCTTCCTTCAACGCGTCTGCAAGCGCTATGACATCGACGGCACGCCAGTAGCTGAGAAGAAGCCTAATCGTGGCGGTGCCCTTGTCTTCGTCGAGCTCCCACGACAGCAGCCTTGTTCGGACGTGCCGTCTGCCGCACAAGTGGCGAAGACGTCTCCGAATGGAGTCTCTGCTTTCGCTAGGGAGCTCGAGCACGAGAACGCGGCGAGTCAGGTTCGGCAACCAGGCTTCGACGTGTGAGAACGCGAACAGCACGATGAACGCGATGGCAGTGGCACCAGCCGCAATGACGTAGAGGCCTTGACCGGCGGCGATGCCAATGCCGGCTACAAACCACACGGACGCAGCCGTTGTCAGCCCCCGCACCCAATCGCCCTGCCGTATGATCGTGCCGGCCCCCAGGAAGCCGATTCCCGTCACGACTCCTGCGATGAGCCGAGCGACATCCAGGGTGAGCGCGTTGCCACCCGATTCCAGTGACGTATCCGCGAGCGAGGCCCCGATGATCATGATGAGCGCTGACCCGCCCCCAACGAGAAGGTGAGTGCGCAGCCCTGCTGGGCGCCCGTGGAACTCGCGCTCAACCCCGATAACCGCGCACAGCGCGATGGCGAATGCCATTCTGCCAAGCATCATGAGCTCATCCATGTCTCCTCCCGCCTTGGCCTTGCAACTAGCCTTGGAGGCGTACCTCCCGACCGTCCTGGAGTATGGTGCCGCCCTTCTCGAGAAGCTCCTTCAGCCTATAGAGGTTCTGCGCAGCCTCCCGTGCTGCGCGACGACCGAGCAGTCGGGCGAGGACCCTGTGCTTCACCGTGTCGAGTTCCCACGCATCGTAGAGAGTCGCACCGCTGCGCGTCGGCTCGAGACGAAGCCGGATCGTGAACGCCGGCGTCGAGTGCGGGGTAGTCTCGATCGTCACGAGCCTGGGGGGGGCGAACTCGGTTACAACGAAGCGTTGCTGATCGTGCTTGCGGACCTGGTGGTAACTCGTCCCGACGCCTACCGGACCTTCGGTCTCCTTCTCGACTAAGCGAACGTAGTTGTTCCACTTGGGGATGTTGCGGAAATCCGAGACGAAGGCGAAGACTTCGGGGAGCGATCTCTTGATGGCGACGTGATTCTCGAATCGAACGAGAAGCCCGGGCTTATCGGGGGAGAGGAGTCTGCTGCGCTGTCTGCTATTCATCGTCTCGCGACCTCACGAGAAGCAAGGGCGTCTCCGACCGATGCAGGACGGCGGCGGCAACGCTTCCGAAGAAGACTCGGGCGAGGCCCGTGCGTCCATGACTGGCAATCGCAATCAGGTCCGCCTCCCTCTCCTCTGCGACATGAACGATCCGCTCAGCAGCCGGGCCCGTCTCAATAAGCGTCTCAGCTTCGATGCCCTTCGCTTTCAGGATGGTTTGGATCTTCGCGAGGTACTCCTCAGCGGAAGTCCTCATGGCCTCGATCTGGTCCATGTAGGCTTGCGGAGGCATCGCGGCGATTTGGCGTGCCGGAGTAGCCGGCGATGGTGCAAAGGTAGTCGGCTCAATGACGTGAAGCAGGATGACCTTCCCCGTCTTGATGCCGCCCAGGGCTTCGACGTGGGGTAGGATCTTCTCTGCACGCTCAGACGAGTCCAGCGGAACGACAATCTTCTTGTAGTACATGGTCACTCCTTTCTCTGCCGCCTTATGCGGCGGTCTGTCTGCAGGCTGTCGCCCTACCATGAAGTGCTCGTACGCTTCGTATGTGGAGGGAGCTGAAGTGTCGCATCCGGGCCGTGAACCACTGCTGCCACGTGCATCGCGATGTGCGGAAGTACGGCTGCTAGCGGGTTCCCGGATACGATGAACGCGAGGCTGAAGATGCCGTTTCCGGCAAGCGCCCAGATCACTCTGCGGCTGCGGAACTCCGCATACCCCAGGTGGTACGCAAGGGCAACGACGAGGCTCGCAAGCAGCGCGAGGGCGCCAAGACCCATCTGACCCAAGATTCCGTCAGTCCACGCGAATTCCGTGAGTGCATTCTGTGTCGCCATAATCGGGAAGACCGAAAGCAGCATCCCGTCGACCAGACCATAGAACGTGCCGGACCAGATCACGTCCAATACCAGACGAGCACGTTGGCTCCGAGGGCCGTAGGGCTGGGACAGCACACTACGGACGGCGATGAGCCCAGTCACTCCTGCAGCCACGAGGCCCGAGATCCAACCGCGCTGAAGCTGGTCGAGGATGTTCGTTGCACTCCAGAAATAGTATTCAGCAACGAATCCGCCGGCGATCAGAATGTACGCCACCAGATACCCGTTTCGCTTAAGGCCGAGGCCCCCAGCGAACGTAGCTGCGACGACGAAGGAAAGGCCGGCTGCTGCGAGGATCCAGAGGATGTGGCCCAGCATGAGCTACTCCTCGTGAACCGTGAAACCGCGCTGTTCTTCGCACTCGCGCATCGATTGGAATCTTGTCTGCGATTCGTGCAGGCTGTGCTTCCGATACAAGACAGACACCTCTCATGAGCGTGCGGTAGAGCTGTCAGGTGTGGGCAGTAGGCCCGCGAGTCGACGCTTGGTAAGCCAAGATGGCATCATGGAGATGCCGAATGAGAAGCACCGCCTAGCACAAAACCATTCTGCGGCGGCGCATGAAACCATCTCCCTATCTACATTTCCCGCATCCATGATAGCGGAAACCACGTTCCCATGCAAGGAGCACGGTCCGATCCACGCGAGACTTCCGATAAGAACGGGATTCCGGAGGGAATCCGCCCCTGTCAGAGGCGGCATTGAAGATGCACGGGCCAGACAGACCATGATCGGACGGAGCAACGTTTTGGGGCCTGGAGACTGAATGTAGAACGCGTTCGAGCGTTGCGATGTGGTAATCCATGTCTCGTTGGGCGATGAGTTGTCAAGCTGCTGCTTGACGGCATGGGCGATCCCGGCCATTCATCAAGCCATGCCCCGACTCGCGGCAGCTATGCTGGGTCCGCTGTATGCCGCAAGGCGCGCAGGTAGACGACCGCTAGAACCAGAAAAGCGAGGGAGAGAACCAGGAAGAGCCAGAAGGTTCCCATGTCCATTGCTGCTCCGTAGCTCAGAGGCTTCAAGATCTCAGCGAGGGCAAGTGGGCTCAGAATGCCCGCTCCCGCCACGAACAACGAAGGAACTGCCGCAAGGCCCAGCGGGCGTTGCCGCAACGACATGATGGCGGCGATGACAAATGCAGGCATGATGAACGCAATATCCAGGATGTAGATCGCGTAGGTGTACTCGATTCGATCGCCGGCCTGAATCAGAGGCACGAGCTGGCTAAGCCAGATTCCGGTGAACGCTACGGCAACGAAGAGCGAGCAGGCTGCTCCGATATGGCGAACCGATGCCCGCACGCGGAGATCTGAAGCCTTCCTGGAGGTGTCTGCAACGGTATGGATGAGGGTGAAGAGACTCAAGCCGAGGATTGCCAGATACAGCGGGTACAGCCAGTTGTAGATCCTCTCGATTGCATAGACGCCATAGGCGTAGAAGAAGAAGACTAGGAGCCCGCTCGCAAGTACGTTTCTTCGGAGTTCGAACGTGCGATTCTTGAATGAGAGAAACAGCAAGAAAAGCGAGGCAGCGATTGCGACCATGTCTTGCGCGAAAACGCCGGGCGCGATGACGTCACTGATCAAACCGCCATACACCGAGGGCGCGGCTACCCCGACCAAGGCGACGACCAGAGACAGAACGGCGACTATGAACCATAGAAGCCCAGGGACGCGCGACGAAGTCGTCATAGTCTCACTCCTTCGTGTGTGGTTCTGCATCCATCTTGCCGACCGAAGGCCATGATCGCAAGAAACCAGCAGTTCTGCTCTGAGTCGAGGAGTTCTCACGATTGGCTGCAGCTCGCGTTGCGGTCACGAAGGAGTCGGAGGATTCTCGTCTGATATGTAGACGGGAACTGCAGTTTGGGGCCTAGTGGAGTCGAACTCAACGAAGGGCAATTGCGAAGCTCCTTACGAAGGTTCTTGGTACGGTGACGTCAGGCGTACTTGCGTGCGATCTCCTTGATCGAGATCCCCGCCTCTACCTGCTTGACAGCGTAGACGATCTCGGTTTCGGAGAACCTCGTCGTGCGCATACGTCTTGGCCTCCCCTAAGTGTCAGTCCATGTCGATTTCGACACTATGTTTGGATCGGATTCACGGGTGAAGGTCAGTCCAGCCGCTCCCGCGCGGGCGCTCGAGTCCCTTTTGGAGAACGTGTTCGTTCCAGTGATGTGACCCGCACTATTCGGTCTCAGGTTCCCACTAGGGCTGAACACATGCTGTCTGCGGGGTGTGGCACGGCGGCCTCGGTCGCGTCTCAATCGGGTCTCCGTCTCCCGCGAGTTCAGGCTCCGGGCTCTCAGAGTAGGTCCATCCTGGGGGAAGGCGTGGTCATTAACTAGTTGACTAACTATACGACTAGTTGTATAGTCACGCTGGTGATATGACGTGGCCCGCCCGAAACGAGATCCCGAGAACCCTCTTGTGACGAAGAACTTCATGGCTCCCGCCAAGTTGCTCGCTCAGCTGCAGGAGCTATCTGAAAGAGAAGGTGTATCGGAGTCCGAGATCATCCGCACTGCTGTGGATCAGTACGTCCGGGCTGCGCTGAAGCGCGCTTGATCATCAATTTTAAAGGGCCGCCGCGACGCAGCGAGTTCGCCAGCCGGCGCAGTCACCTGCGGAGAGGAGTATCACGAACATCCTGCTGATCTACCCGGAAGTACCGCCAACGTTCTGGAGCTTCAAGCGCGCTCTCGGCTTCATTGGACGCAAGGCGGCCTCGCCGCCCCTTGGATTGCTGACTGTGGCCGCGATGCTGCCGTCTGACTGGTCACTGAAGCTCGTCGACACCACAGTTCGGAAGCTCACCGACAAGCACCTTGCCTGGGCCGACTACGCATTCGTCAGCGGCATGACCGTGCAGCGCGAATCTGCCCGCAACCATCGCTCGCTGCAAGAAAGCGGGACTTCGTATCGTCGCGGGCGGCCCCCTGTTCAC
>Ga0180432_10010900_pt1 | contig 10799 bp, 8 predicted proteins | sample SS_ome_10_FD_132414 | JGI IMG/M metagenome (GOLD analysis project Ga0180432, IMG submission 132414) | Hypersaline lake sediment archaeal communities from the Salton Sea, California, USA - SS_1_MS_2 metaG | ecosystem: Environmental > Aquatic > Non-marine Saline and Alkaline > Hypersaline >...
GCCACGGCGGGAGCGGTTCTGGATATTAACGCCGTACCCGTGTTCGTTGACGTTTGTGAGGATACCTGGTGCATCGATCCGGCTGCGGCGGGAAAGGCGATCAGCCCGCGAACCCGGGCGATTATCCCCGTGCATCTTTACGGATGTTTTGCCGATATGGATGCCATTTTAGGCATTGCTCGAAAGCATAAACTTCGCGTGATCGAAGACTGCGCTCACAAACATGGGGGCGAATGGAAGGGAAAAAAAGCCGGAAGTATCGGGGACATAGGTAGTTTTAGCTTTCAATTATCCAAGCTCATGACCCCCGGAGAAGGCGGGGCGCTCACCACCAGCGATGCGCAACTATATGAGAAGCTCGATGCGTTGAGGAATTGCGGCCGGCGGCCTGAAAAAGAAATCTGCGCCGACAAGGGAGCGGGCGTTTATGGCAGTGAAGGGGATTTCATCCAGTCCGGCAACTATCGGATCACCGACTTCCAGGCGGCTTTGCTGATCGAGGCGTTGAAAAGGCTGCCGGAGCAGAACCAAATTCGTCACGAGAATGCCATGTATGTCAATTCGTTGCTATCAGAGCTACCCGGCATCCGGCCGATGCGACGCGACGAAAGAGAAACGATGGGGGCCTATTACAATTTCTCTTTCCGATATAACAAGGCCGAATTTAAGAATCTGGACGTGGGCACATTCCGAAAGGCGCTGGAAAAAGAATTAGGCTGTCCCATTGAGCCCAGCTATGAGCCTCTCAATGCGTGTTCCTTATACACGCCTCATACGAAACCGTGGCGGCACAGGCTGAGCGAGAAACATTGGAGCGAGATCGATCCATCTCGATTCGATTTGCCCGTTTGCCAAAGAGTCTTCAGCGAGGAATCGGTGTGTTTTCATCATACGGTATTGATGGGAACAACGGCGGATATGGACCTGATGGTTCAAGCCATCGAAAAGATTTATGACAATGTAGATGAGCTTTTATGAGCTAACCGACGAGATATCAGGATGTGTCCTGTTTTCTTTTAGGTTGCACAAACAATAGTGCGCCTATAAAACCGAGAATCAGTCCGGCTACAAGGTTGGTCATTTTTCCGACAAAGGTATCGGTGAAGAAGACCGCGACGAGAATCACGGCGCTGAAGAAAAGCAGAAAGACACCCAGGGCTCTGCGGATTTGCGCCATCTGAGCTTCCTGGATCTTTTCTTTGTTTGTCGTATCTTGAGTTTCCATCTGTACTCTTTTTCAAAAGATGTAATAGGTAATGAAGATAAAGACCAAATCCCCCCAGGCCCACAGTTTCAAATTATGCCACCAGCGGCGGTTTTCGACGCCTTCGTAAATATAATCTTTGGGGATCAACAGGACCAGGATTCCGATGACGACGAACAGGATAAGAAAAATACTCTTGGCAGCTCCCATGCCGACGCCGGACAACCATTCGAAGTTGAGCAGATACTTAAGGGCTTTGAGCAACGTTCTTCTCCTAATTTACAGTTTCATTTTCAGTTTTTTCCAGGCGGTATACGAAGCCATAAAGCCGCTCGACCGGATGCGGAGTCGTGAACAGGCTGACGACGATCGTGATAACGAATCCGGCCACGAACGACCACCAGGAAACGTAAAGAAAAGGCTCTTGAATTGTGAATAATTTGCTTCGGTTCACAAAGAGCAATATAGACACCATCATTCCTCCGACAAGGCCCGCCAAGCCACCCGACGGCGTAATCCACCGGAAGAAAATACCCAGTAAAAGGATGGAGAAGATCGGTCCTTGAAAAAAGGATAAAAATGTTTGGATCGCCACATACATCCCGGGGAAGTATTCGCTCACCGGCGAGGTCAGCACGCCGACGATCAGCAAAATAACCGTAGCGATCCGGCCCACGGCCAGGTAATGTCCGTCGGTGGCTTCCTTGCGAATGAATTTCTGGTAGATGTCTTTCGTCCAGAGCGTGGCCGTGGAATTAAGATAGGAATCAATGCTGGACATGAGGCCGGCCAACAGGGCGGCAAACAGTAGGCCGCCGAGACCCGGCGGCAGCAATGACCCGATCAAGGTGGGAAAGGCCTTGTCGCCGTCTTCCAGGCCCGGATGGAGGACGCTGGCGATCAGGCCCGGGAACAGGACCAGAATCGGGATGAACATTTTCAGGAACGCCCCCCAGACCATGCTGGCTTTGGCGTGCCATTCGTTCTTGGCCGACAAGCAACGTTGGACGACGGCCTGGTTGCCGATCATATAAGCGTTGGCCATGACGAACGTCAATCCGAAAAGGATCCCCGTCCAGGGGAAGGGCGTCTGCGTATCGATGGGCTGGACCAGATCGAAGCGGTTCTGGTACTCGGGGCCCATCGCCGACATTTTCTCCACCAGCCCGTGCCAGCCTCCGACGTTGTAGAAACCCAGGAAAACGACTGCAGCGCCTCCGATGAACATAATAATCATCTGGATCACGTCTGTCATGACCACGGCAGTCAACCCGCCAAAGATGGTATAGAGGCCCACTACCACGGCCGTTAAGATGATCGAGAACCAAACCGGCCAGCCCATCAGCGTTTCGAGTAAGATGGCGCTGGCGCGAAATATGACTCCCAGATTGAAAGCGAAGAAGACAATCCAGGTGGCTGAAGCCAGCGTACGAACATAATCATTATACCGTTTTCCCAGATATTCCGGGATGGTGTACAAACCGGCCTTCCAAAAATATGGGACAAAGATGAACGCCGCCAGGAGCATCGCCGGTGCGGAGCCGATCCAGTCGAAGTTGCCGACCGAGATTCCGAACATATATCCCTGACCGGAGACACCGACGAAATCCTGCGCCCCGATGTCGGAGACCACGATGGACATTCCGATGGCCCAGAAAGGCATCATCCTCCCGGCCAGAAAATAATCCTGAGAGGAATGGACGAACCTCTTGAAATAAAGTCCGAGCAGCATGATGCCGGCCATGTACACGATCACGACGAAATAATCGATCCCACTTAGCACAAGACTGTTCTCCTGATTCTAATTCGTCTGCAACAATAAGATAACACAATTTGTCAATCCCGCAAGAGCAGGTACAAGGATGACAAAAATAATCAGTTAGTTTGAGTTATCGTCGAAAAACTGTTCTACACTTCTACTCCGCTTTCTTACCTTGGGCGTCTAAGCTGCGCTTGGCGCGAAACAGCCGGTCCTCTGCGTGTTGCGCGTCGCCTGCCTCCCGATACGCTTGACCTGCGCACTGCAAAGCGAGCGCCATGTCGCGATAGTGTTTTGCTTCTTGAAACCAGGCGGCCGCACGATCAAACGCTGTCGCGGCCTCGGCCGGATTCCTCTCTAACAAGAAGATGTTTCCGGCGAGTCGTTCCCTGGCGGCCAGTAGGGGGGGATTGGTGACGTGATACTGGTCCACCTCAACCAGCGAGGTTCTGGCGCGCGCTGGGTCGTCCTGCACGCAGGCGATTGTCCCTTTTAGTAACACGACTTGAAAGCGATGGTTTTCGTCTGGTAGTGCCGACAACACTTGGTCGGCCAGCGACAATGCCTGCTCGAGTTTGCCTTGCCGTTGAGCGACCGTTGCTTCCAACAGCAGTACATCGGCGGGAATACTTCCGCTCTGTTTGAATGCGGTCTTGGCTTCGGCCAGTGAAGCACTAGCCTGATCGAGTTGTTCCAGGATGATATGGCACAGCGCGAGGTTGTAGGCGGCGTTGCCGATCTCTGTTGCATCGTCCATGGCGCTCGCCCGGTTCAGTGTTTTCCTGTAAAGATCAATGGCCTTGGCGGTCGCACCCTCTTCGTATGCAGCGCGGGCGAGGTTGCTGGTCCGCGAAAGTTCCTTGTCTTTAGGTGGCAGGGTCGAAGTCGGCGAGGTGGTGCAGCCGACCAGCATCAGAAAAGTCAGGGCGATGAAAAACCTTCTCATGGCACGACCTCGCTAGGTGGGATGCGTGTGTTCGGTTGGCGCTGCTCGATGTACTTGCGGATCAGCCAATGTTTTTCGATTCCTTCGATCAGTCTCTCCAACTCATATAACGTTTGCTGCGACTGTAAAATCAACCCGGGGAGATCTTTGGCTTCTATGGCAAGGGCCTCGCTTACCGCAGACAGATGCGTACTGGTGACCTGCACGTTTTTCAGGATGGCTTGGAGTTGATCCATGGACACGTTGCCATTGTCAAGGATGGTCTTCAAGTCATCCGCAAGGGCGGGATCGGTCAGGAGCTTTCCGGCTATGCCTTTACCTTGTTCGACGCCGTCGACAATGAGATCGATGCGCCCTATGAACTCATCCAGGTGCTGCCGGGACACATCCAGATTCGTGCCCAGCTTCGTCCACGCATCCGCACCGGTGCTCAGTTTCTCACCAAGCGTCGTCCATGTGTCGAGGCCCACGCTCAGTTTTTCCACAACAGGCAAGACCGCATGGCGGACTTCCTCAATCGCAGTTTCCATCGTACCTGGCAACTCCTTGCAGGCAATGGAAGCATCCTTCATAGGCAACGGCTGGCCCTGGCCGCGTGTGATCTCGAAGTACGCATCGCCCGCCACGCCGAATTTCTTTTTGACGACCGCAAAAGAATCCTCGCGCATGAATCGGAAGAAGTCGCCGTGAATGCTCGTCCCGGCTTCCATGCGACCAGTCGCATCGACGATGACATTGGATACCGTTCCTACGAGCGTGCCAAGGAAGTACACCTCCGAGCCCTGACGGATGCCCGCGGCGCCCGCCTCAGGCAGGACGATCCTCAGCCTGACAGTGCCTCTGAACCAGCGCTGGCTGTAGCTTGTCCACACGATGGCGGCGATCAGCACTACCACAACGAGGATGATGAATATGCCGGTGATCTCGTTCACGTGCCGAAATTTAAAGCGTTGTTTCATCAGGTTGTCTCTTTTGCCTCTTTAATCATACGCATCGGCAAGCCGAGCATTCGCCACCGCGTGGTCGCATACAGCCTGGGATTGTTCCAAACATCGAGTTCATTTGTCGTCCACAACACGGCGGCACCCCGTTGGCGAGCCTCGTGAACCATGTTGATCAGTGACGCGATGACATCAGCATAAAGTCCAACCGTTGGATTTTCAAGGAGAATCAAGATGGGCGATCCGAGAAACGCGCGCACACAGGCAGCCTTTTGCAGGTCCTGCCGTCGCACGTTCGATGGCCGACCGCCAGGCAGACCCGCTAAACTGAAGACCCGACAGAGTTGGGTCGCCTCTTGCTCGATCTCCTTAACGGGTCGTCGCGTATGATGCCGCTGCGCCAGAGTAATCTCCTGATCCACGTCGAGATCACTGAGCCACCTTTCATCCTCAAACACACGCCCGATCTTGCCTCGTTGTGCCGACACGCGATTCACCGCCATCGTTTGCCAGTCTTCGCCGAGGAACGTGACTGTGCCCTGTGCAGGCGAGATCAATCCCTCAGCGGCGTCCGCCAACCGGATGCGAACCTGCTCATTCTGCAACAACACAATAGCCAGAGCACCGGGCGTGAGAGACAAATTTAAGTTAGAGATACCCGATTCGTCCTCGCAATCCGGTGCGATTGTCACATCGTGAAATCTCAGGATGTCGGGAGATTCGTTCGTCATCAGAGATAAGTCAAGAATGATACCACTGTAGAGATCACAAACAATCCAATAATGGATCGCACGAGCGCGCGTTGCGTTGCCTGCGGGACTTCGGTCAGCGACCCGCTGACGCTCAGCCCGCCGATGCAACACGAGGTGCCGGCAAAAAAAGCGGGTAGTATGCTTTTACTGAGGATAGCGAGCATGTCTTTGGGACGAACGGCGCTCGACACGCTATTTGCAAGCAACAGCAAATCACGGCTGCCTTTGCCCACTGTCGCCCCGAACAGATACCCGCTCGCGAAAGCGACAAAAATAAAGACGATTGTCAGGCAAAACGTGGACACGGCCGCAGCCAGCACGCGCGGTACGACGAGATAGAGGAACGGCGAGATTCCCTGCGCATTGAGTACGTGAACTTGCCCGCCGATTTTCATGATTCCCAACTCGGTCGCCATTGTACTGCCGCTGCGAACGATCACTATGATGCCGATCAACACTGGGCTGAGTTCGCGGGCCACGACGGCCACCAGCAATGATCCGAGCATTTGTGACTGTCCTGCTTCTGCAACCCAGAACTCCAGTTGCACCACCACCGTGATTCCGACAAAGAAAGCCATCCCGCAAACAAGCCCGACCGACTCAACACCGATGGCCACGACCTGCCGCACGAAGGCTCCTCGCACCGTGCGTACCCAGTACCGCGGTTGAACACAGATGTAGAGTATCGTCCCAATCACTGCCGCTACATGGCGCAGCTCGTCCCACTGTGCCCAAACCATGTCTCCCAGTCCGCCAATCACACACATCAGTGTTTTCTGAAATCCAACCGCCACTTCAGTCAATCCTACGAACATAGCATACTTCTCAGTTCACAATCCTGTTCATTTGTCACAAGCTACTTTAGAAATCCGGGCTTATCTAATTATTTTCAAGTATCTCCCCAGCCAATAGGGCAGGAGGAAGATGTCACCGCTATATTCACTCGATCCGTTATTTCCGCCGTCCAGGCGGAAGGCGTTGCCGTTATATTTACTCATCGGACGTTCATCCGGCGGCAAGACTTTCCGCGTGGTTTGATTACGGAAGTTCGGCTCGATGAACTCCAGGTCCTTGCGATGACTATTGCGAACGGACCAGCCGATCATATCCAGCGGGAATTCCTTCAAGCTCCACATCGCCTCAGTCAGATCAAATTCTTTAGCCCCGGTCATCGCGTAAATAAAGTTCCAGAGCGGATTCTTCTCCGGCCTCTCGATCTCCCAATGCTCTTTAATCGCATGGCGATATTTCTCACGCAGGTCGTCCGTGAAGGCATATTTATACAATCCCCAGTAAGACAAAAAGGCCAGCTCGTCGTCGGAATGATTCCATTCCGTCGTCAGGTCGATACCCGGCACGCGCCCGATCTTAGTGATGGGGATCATGATATTGTTCAGGTAGCCGTGTTGTTCCATCAACTCAAAGGCTTTCTTTTTATAAATGTCCTTACCCGTGAAATGGTAGGCTGTCTGGAGGAAAGAGATAATTTCAGCGGAATTCAATCGACGATCACCCACCTGTTCCGGGAATTGATTCACATATTCCGGGTTCCACTTGCCCCAAAGCGTTGGCTTGCCGTCGAAATCGATAAGATACCAGTCATTTCGCACGATATGGTCCATCGTTTTGTCCATCAGGGCAATCGCACGATCTCGCCATTTCTGTTCGGGGACGACTTCGGCGAAAATGCTGTACACGAAAAAATGCCCCACGATTTCGTCGCTGCTGGTCGTGGCCTTCCAGAACCAGTCGCGATCCTCGGCGGGTTGCCAGCGGGATTTGTCTGAAACGTGATAGCCGGCACGTTCGAAGGATCGGGAGGGGAAGCCTTTCAGGGGATTGATCGAATACAGGCGTTCCATCGCCTCGAAGGATTCATAACAGTTCTGTAAAACGTTTTCAGATTTTGTAGAAGCGTAACGGAACAACTCACCGGCCAGGTACATCGCGGTCCAGAGTCCGTCGTTATCGCTGTCAATGAGTGTCCCCGTCGATAGATCGCCCGCTTTGCTCATGGCAAGAGAACTGTTGAAACCATAGCGAATGTGACGGTTTCGAGTGAGCTTATCGAAATGCTCGGCTTTTTGTTCGAGCGTCATCATTTTAGAGTGAATAATGCTCAATCCATTCCGGCTGAGAATCAATACAGAGTCATCCGGACCTTCCGAGATATCTGTCACGTCGTCATCCACGAGCCAGCGTTTCGAGGCGTAATAGTCTATCCGGCCATCATGAGTCACGGCGAAAGCTCCGTTGGGTGTTCCGAACCAGATCGATTCGCCGATTTGTTCTATGCAGCGTATATCCGTACACGGCAGTTTGTTTTTCAGAGCAGAGCGTTGGCGGAAAGATATAGCGTCCAGTTCGATATATCCATTCGCAGTGCCTAAGAGAAGGATCGAATTGTTGTGGACTAATCCCAGGCAATTAACATCGTTTCTTTCAAAAACCGATGTCTTTTTCTTAACGCGAGTGAAATAATCAATCTGACCGCCGGATAAAATGAGGAACCTAAAATGTGCCGGATCGTATAGAATTTGTTTGATTCGATTCTGCGTTTTCCATCGATCGACGCATTTGCCTCGATCGAAATAGGCCACTGTTTTATTTCCAGCCAGCAGAAAATTGCTGCGATTTTCCACCATCTGGAAGAACTCAGCGTCGGGCATTTCATGCGCCACATCGAATTGTCCCGCCCGGGCGTTGCTCAAGACGGCCTTGTCCGTGAGGTAAAGGAATTGGCCGTGTTGGGTATCCATGTCCCTGATGTGCATATCCCGGAGAGGTCGATATTGACGGTCGGGCACTAATTCACCTTTGTGTATTTGCAATAGACCTTTGTCCGATAGGACAAGAATGCGACCGTTTCGATCCAAACGCACGACAGATAATTCTGTGCCGTAGAGTTCCTGGGAGAGTGGGATTTTCTCTGCGAAATCCTGGATGAAGGGCGTATCCCTATAAGATGGCTGAATCGTATTTGAAAAAGAGGATGGGATAAAGGTCAAAAGGCTACAAATAATTACACAGAAAACACCGGTTCTCATCATGTCCACTTTCCTCATTCGAATAGTTTCAATGGATCATCGAGAACATTGTAGGGAATGCGGACGAGTATTCAAGTGAAATTCAGAGGCCGGAGATTGACTATTGGCTATTTATCCAAGAGCAAATGTCCGGCCTGACGTGTCGATCGCGAGCACGGCGGGTTCGCTCAATCGTCAATCTTCCTATAGAGACTTGCTTGCCCGTGGTGTCCCGCCGAAGGCTCCCATATTGATGCATTGGCCGTGGGGTGAGGGTTCCGCGGTCCAATCCGAACTCGGATCGCCGGCGTCGATGCACGGGCTTGTCACGTCGTCCCGGATCCAGCGCTGCCCATTGGGGTCCCATCGGCCGGCCTGGGACTTCAAATGATAATCGCCACAGGTCGAATCGGCAAAGAGCGGATCGGCGTCAATATTCCCGTCGCCGGGCCAGCCACCCTGGATATCACTGTAGGTGACCGAGGAAGATTCACATTCCATCTGTACACCATCACTGTTATTGTTGTAGATAATCGAATTGGCTATAGTCGGCGTGACAGAGGAAATGGCGTGCAACCGATTCTCGGCTATCGTACAGTTTGAAATTGTTGGGAGGCCTCCTAAAATACCTTGCTGCGAATTTCCAGCGATGATGCAATGAGTGAGGGTGGCGTAGTTGTAATAAACGTTTCGACCGGTTCGTTCCGTCCACATTTCGATGCCGGGGCCGGAGTGGCCGGTGATACGGCAATGGACAATCGCAGGATGACTGCTTTCCCACAGCTTAATACCGGCGCCTTTACTTTCGTCAATGTTGCAGTGGGCGATTGTGGGTGTCGTTCCGGAGCAGTATATCCCTGTGCTTCCACCAAGAATCGTAAAACCAGCGAGCATGCAATCCGTCCCTTCGCCGTTAGTTAAAGAGACTACCGAGTCCTGAGTGTCACCCTCAATGATCGTTGCGGCCACAATGGCCGGGTCGTTGGGATCTATCGACCTGAGGATTAAATTCTTGCCGATGAAGTTGATGTTTTCGTTGTAGATTCCCGGGTTGACGATAATCTGATCGCCGGGATAAGCTTCGTTTATCGCATCCTGAAGATAACCGTATTTCTTTCCAATAGATAGATTCTCAACAGGCAAAGACAGAATAGAGGCATTAATGAGCTTCGGATCAGCATAGATGGTCGAGCCATATTGGTCGTGCGCCCTTACTGTCCACCAGGTTTCTTCAAAGGGCAAGGTTGTTATCGCTTCGGTAGGCGGCGCCGGGGTGTCGGAGACGATGGTGTAACCCATCACATGATGAGGATCCGATCCAAACAGGAGTTGGTAGCCGACGGCATTTTTGCTTTCCTTGCAGGTTAGGATGGCGCCCTCGGCCACTCCGGCATCGACGGGGCCGACGAGTGTGACAGGCTCAGGCAGCCGGGCCGGATAGTTGGCTTCGTCGAAGAATTCCATGATACCGTTGTTGTTGCTCCCTTGCCACCTGAATTTGTAGATTTCCTCGTTCGGCGTCACGGCCAGTTGAAGGTTCTTGCCCGGCCCGATGACGGACCAATAAGCGCCGGCGACAAGACCGTCGTTAAAGACGTTCATGGCGGAGGTCGTCAGGGAATTCTTATACCACGTCGGCGGAGCGCCGTGGTCGCCGACGGCGACCTGGACGTTCAAAATCCCGGGGTAGAAGTAAGGACCGGTTCCCTCGTATGTGTCGACCCAACATTGCTCTCCGTCCACGTCGCTTTCCAGTAAGTCGAGAATGCTGGCGGAATAATCTCGGCACCGGCCATCCAGCAAGGTCGCTCTGTTGACGTTATATCTGGCATCCCGGTAAGTCAGGTTCAGGCGTTTTGCCGCGTCGATGGTGGGCTGTCCGCCCGTGCTGTGTCCCATTGTTTGAATAGGCTGATTGTAGTTCGGTGCAACGCTTGACAAGTAGGCAATGATAATGTCGCCGCACTTCTCATATATGGGAGACGCTGTGGGGCCATCCGGGCTATACGAAAAGCTTAAAACGTTGGCTTTATCGTTCCATGCGTCGGAATTCCAGGAGCCGCTGCCGTTAATGCAATCCCCTCCGCCAAAATAGATGATGGTCGGTTTGTTGGGATTAAAAGGCTCGCGATTTTCCAATCGCATCGTGGTGCCGCTTGTGGATGGGATAA
>Ga0180432_10010901_pt1 | contig 10799 bp, 9 predicted proteins | sample SS_ome_10_FD_132414 | JGI IMG/M metagenome (GOLD analysis project Ga0180432, IMG submission 132414) | Hypersaline lake sediment archaeal communities from the Salton Sea, California, USA - SS_1_MS_2 metaG | ecosystem: Environmental > Aquatic > Non-marine Saline and Alkaline > Hypersaline >...
CCGCCTGGGTCACTTACTACAACCATCGCCGCCCTCACGGCAGCCTAAACTGGAACACACCCGTACAGCAGCTACAACACTACTGCCAAACCCAAAGTGTAAGCTATGTTTGACAACGGTACAGATAACACCGGCGGGCAGGATTCCGCCTTCCAGGCTTTGAAGGTAACAGCCGGACTATGAGCATCGCCAAGGTGTTCCGCGAAATGATGGACCTGATCTTCCCGCCGGCGTGCGAGGCCTGTGGCACGGTCGGGGAGCTGGGCCTCTGCTCAACCTGCATGCAGCAGGTTACGCTGGTGGCGGAGCCGTATTGCGCGCAGTGCGGCCAGCCGTTCGACCCCAATGTGGCCAGGCCCCCGCAGCTCTGCGCCGCCTGTCGCTCGGAGGCACCGCACTTCGACGGAGCCCGCGCCGTCGGCCTGCATACCGGGCCGCTGCGGCATCTGATAATCAGCTACAAATTCAAGGGACGGACCTCGGTTGCGCCGTTTCTGGCGGGACTGCTGGCCCAGCGGATCGCTACCGAAGCCGAACATAGCTGGCCCTTACCGCTGGCGGAGGTGGAGGCGCTGGTGCCGGTACCGCTGCATCCCCAACGCCGGCGCTGGCGCGGCTTCGACCAGGCGGCGCTGATCGTCCGCGAGCTGGCCCCTGCGGTGGAAAAGCCGATGTGGGAGGATTGCCTCCAGCGCCGCAAGCCGACCCTGCCGCAGATCGGCCTTTCGCCCCAGCAGCGGCGCGATAATGTGAAGAACGCCTTTGCGGTACCCGATGAGGGTCTGGTACGGGGCAAGCGGCTGCTGCTGGTGGATGATGTCTATACCACGGGGGCGACGGGCAATGATGCCGCGCGGGCGCTGAAGGCCGCCGGTGCTGGCGAGGTCTATCTACTTACAGTCAGCCGGGCCGCGCCGGATTGGCACCCCGCCAGCCAGATCACCGAGCCACCGGAAGTGGTATAATGGCGTCAGATGTGGCGACTCTTATCACACAGGAGGGCCAATGACATGGACGGAGAGTTGTGGATACAGGTATTAGGCATGGTGGTGAGCGCAGGGATTAGTGCGGGGCTTGTCGGGTTCTATACGCTGCGCGCAGTGGCAAAGACATACTACGCCAACGTCGCGGAGCAAATCGCGATCTGGAAACTGGAGGCATATCGAAAGCTCGTGAGTGCTATGGACCATGGAAGAAAAGCAGCCGAGGTAGGTAATACAAAGAATCTTTCCGATGCCGACAGAGACTGCGGGCACGCCCGCCAAGATCTAGTTCTTCTCATATCGAATGAGTGCGTGAATGACAGCATCCAGGAATTTCACAAACTGCTGCGTGACGCAAAGACGATGCTAGATGACAAGCGGCCTTTAACGGCTGAGGAGCGGAACGCTTTGCGCAAGTCCTACGATGAGAGTGTTGATGCTATCCGAAAGGAGTTGGCCGCCGGGCCCATCGGTAAGTTACTTGGCGGTCTGGAAGTGAGGAAAACGGACTGACAGGACGCTATGTCAGCAGGGGGCCGGGCGTCTTACCGGAGTCTAAAGACGCGCCAACCAGACTAAGCGGCACGTCACCTTGCCCGCAGGCCCATCAGCCTTGGAAACCGTACCGAGGAGGCGCTAGTAGCAACGAGCAATCTGGCTGACCCCCCTAGGATGCACGGAAAAGGAGGTGCTCACTTATGTCCAATAGTGGAACAGATACTGCTAGCTGTATCGGCGTGGTCGGAGGCATGATCGTGGTTGCGTTGGGGCTCATCCTCACTGTATTGGCGATATCGATGATTCCCTGCTTGATAGGTCTATTCGTCTTGCCCATTGCGCTGAGCATCGTGGCTTCGGGTATGGCGATGATTGTGGGGGGCGCGGCCTTGCCCCTCGCTGAACCGACCGCTAAGGGCGCGGGGATAGCATTTGCAGCGATAGCCGATAGTTGGCGCCGCGCCACACCGCAGCAAAGGCGCAATACGGTTATCGGCGGATTGAGCGGCGTAGCACTTACTGGTATCGTCCTATTGATAGTAAATGCGGTGCGGCCCCCGGCTTGGTCTGTACTCGTTGAATGGACCCCAAACCGCAATGCATTGGTCTACGGCAAGTACGCCACAACGCCCTACGAGCCTCAAGTATACTTCGGCATTGCCGTGAGAGTGACAAACAAGGGACGACATGCACTCCCCACCACTCCCCTCGCGGTGAAGCTGCTCGACCCCAATACTGGGAAGACATATGGCGCGGGAACGTCGTCTCAAGAGTACGAAGTGGCAAACCCCTATTCTGACTGCACATTGAATCCGGGCGAAAGTGTGTCCGGTAACATAGTAGTAACTGTACCTAGAGACGAGGTCGTGCCACAGCTTGAACTACTGTATGATCCCTACGGCCCCTCGAGCCCGGCCAACGACGAATGCGATGTTGAAATCAAGGATTTGCGCACTGGCCAGAGCATATTCATAGACAATGTGGAGGAATACAGATCGAGGGTCCGCTATTGGTGACAAGGCGCGTCGAGGCAACCGCCACACTTCTTCAGTCGGTCGCCACCTTTTTCAATTCGCCCGCGATCCTGGCGGGGCAGGGGACGTCTATCTTCTCAGGATCACCCGGGCCGCGCCGGATTGGCACCCCGCCAGCCAGATCACCGAGCCGCCGGAAGTGCCGTACTAGCCGGATAGTCCGCCATGACCTAGTCGCTTGCCAGGTTCCCTAATTCGGCCGCGATGCTGGCGGCGACCCATTCCGCCAAGACCTCATAGCCGTGCTCGGCGAAGTGGACGTCCACCGGCTGCTGCAGCTCGGCCAGGCGCGGCAAGGTCTTGGCATACAGATCGTTGATGGGGATGCCGTTGTCGTCCATAATCTGCTTGGCGACCGCGTTGTAGGCAATCGCGTCCTCATCGCCGCGAAACGGCGACACCTCCCCCGGCGGCACCGGCGTGGTGCTGGCCCAGATCAGCCGCGCGCCCGTCGCCTGCATTTGCTTCACCAGCTCTCGCAGGTTCTGCTCGTATGCCTGGATGGGGACCTGGTGCTTGCCGTCCTCCATCACCACGATGTCGTGCAGGCCGAAGTTGAAATGGATGATATCCCAGGCTCCGTCGGCCAGCCAGACGGCCATGTTCTCCAGGCCCCGGATAGTCGGGCCACCGTTTTCCGGGATGCGCTCGACCTCGGCCTGGCCCTCCAGCAGCTTGCGGGTCGGTTCGGTATAACCCATCGAGATGGAATCGCCGATCAACAGAACTCGCGGTTTCACTTGCTTTCATCCTCAGAACGGAAGTAATTCGCAGCCGGGAAGTTACTACAGACACAAGGTCAGGGACCTCTGGGGGTCCGCACGGCTCGCTTATTGTGATATTCCATGCCGAACAACCCGATTCCTGCCTGCCGCGATGCCCCACGTGGCTGTGCTGTTGTCCGTGTATTTGGCCCGGGTTATTGGTGAGTGAAAGGGGACACTTGGCAAGGTTGGACAGCCAACGACCTCGGGCTGGAATAGTAGTTATGTGGATTCTTGGTCTGTGCCCCGCGCCTCTGTGATGGCGAGCGCTGGGGTGATCACAGTGCTTGGGCCGGATGGCCGTGAGTTTGCAGGCAAACTCCCGTCTGACCCACGGCTGCGCGGTGGGTACCCGGCCCAGCCGTTAGCTACAATAGAAGCCCAAGCTACGCGACAATACTCAGGCAAGGCCAGGGAGCTAGTAAGCGATTCGGATTGTGGGGAGCTATCTGTGGGACCCAAGATCTAGAACATAGCCGGGTGGTGTTGGCGGTAGTGAGCGAACCTGGCCCGCATTTGCTGAGGGGAGGCGGTGCCGGTGGTGCCGAGCTGCTGGATGGTGATGGAGGCGGCCAGGTTGCCGAATAGCCCCGCCTCCGCCGCCGAGGCGCCCGCGCACAGAGCCGGCACGATCCCCGCAGTGGTACTGTCGCCGGCACCCACTATGTCAATCGCCCCCGGGACCCGGCAGCCGGGCAGATGTGTGAACTGCTCGCCGTCGCGTACCGCAATGCCGTTGTGCCCCAGCGTTAGGTAGACGCTGCGGCCGGTGCGCTCGGCCAGCCGGCGGGTGATCGCGGCCGCCTGGTCAGTTGTGATTTGGCTGTCAATATCCAGCCTGGTCGCTCGGGCCGCCTCCGAGGCGTTCGGCTTGACGATCACCTCGGTGAATTGCCCGATATTGGCCCGCGAATCGACCAGCAGCGGCATCTGCGGCCGCTTGGCCCCTAGCTGGCAGATGACTTCCCTGACGCGCGGGCTGATGACCCCCAGGTCCGGCTCGGCGACCTGATCCGCGATGATTATCCCGTCAACCTCGCCCGCGCAGGCGCGGATCCGCTTGACGAGCAGGTCTTCCATGCACTTGCTCAGCGGCCTGCGGTTGCGGATGTCAATCCGGTTCAGCTCCTGCTCCGTACCGTCGGGGCGCTCGAGCATCGGCTTGGTGTAGGTGGGAGTGAAACTGCCGGGGTCTTCCATCAGCCCGATGATGTCCGCGCCCAGTTGCTGCAGTCCCATCCGCAGCTCAAAGCCTTCGCCATCACAGCCGGTGACGCCGATAGCCTTGACCAAGCCGACGCCGAGGGCGCGGAGGTTGGATACCACCGTGCCGGCGGCACCGGGGCTGATGCGCTTGGCGACGACCTGGTGAGCCTCCAGGCCGGTTTCGAGGGAGACTTCGGCCAAGTCGGGATCAATAATCAGATACTTGTCGAGGAAGTAATCCCCGATTACGGCCAGAGCCAGATCGCCGAAGCGGTCGAGCATCTCGGCAAAGCGGTCCGTCGTCAAATTGACCACAGCTTCATCACCCGCCGGTGCAGATTGGGGATGGAGAGGCGGTGGTCGAGCTTGAAGTAGAGGCTCTCGCCACCGTCGGCGACGGTGCGCACCAGGATCGTCTTCCAGGGGCGGTAGTAGTACAGCGGGTTGTGCTTGGTGGGCTGCTGGTGGTAATCCGCGCCCAGGTCGAGCAGATCAAAGTTGGCGGTCATGAAATGGCGAATTTCTCTGCCCTCCTGGTTGGCCACATTCCGCGCCATTGACAGGGCCTTGAGATAGACCTCCGGGCCGGTCACCGCGCTGCCGAAATTGAGGAAGACGCCGCCCTCCAGTTGGGTGATGGTGTGGGCGAAGATGAGAAAATCGCGGTAGGACGCCTCCCCCAGCGCCGCCCCGTCGCAGTTGGGCAGCTCGTGGGTAATGTCAGCACCGATGCCGAGATGCACCGTCGCCGGTATCTTCGTCTCATAGGCGGCGGCCACGACGCTCTGCTCGCTATGCGGGCACTGCTGCTCGGCAATCATCCTGCCGACCGCTTCGCCCAGCCCGATATTATCGCGGCAGGCGGCTTTGGCGGCCTCATTGAGATTGCCGGTCTCGGCCCACAGCCCGAACTGCCCCGCCTGGATATACCTGGCGACGCTCTCGGTGGTTGCGCCGATCAGCGACAGCTCGTAGTCATGGATGATGCAGGCCCCGTTCAGGCCCAGGTGAGTGACGAGGCCCTGGCGGATGAAGTCGGCTACAAAACTCGACAGGCCCTGCTTGATGACATGCGCGCCCATCATCCAGATGACCTGGCGGCCCTGCCGGCGCGCGGCGACGATGCGCTCGGCCAGGGTGTCCAGGTCGGGATTATCCAGCTCCGCAACGGGGGCGGAGAGCTGCATGACCTCGGCGATAGTCATATCATGCTCGCGCTCGGCCAGTGGCAGCACTCGCAGCTTGCTTCGATCGAACTCAGGAAATGGCATGTTCACTCCTCCGCCATCAGGTATCTGACCAGGTCTGTGTGTTCGCGGAACTCCGGCACGATGATGTCGGCACCGGCCTGCACCAGCCGGTTGCGCTTCCACGGATTGATACCCCGGCGCTGGTACTCGTCAGTCGCCGCTCCGACAGCCACGCCGCCGACCTCCTTCACATTCAGAATCTCGACGTAGCCGTCACCGAAGGCCACCAACTCCGGCCCGTGGAGGTCATTTTCGGTGATTATCTGCTCGATGACCATCTTTTTCGAGAAATCCTTGTAGGTGTCCACTGCGCCGTAGATGTAGGGCGCGAAATACTCGGCTACCCCGACCAGCTCGGCCTCGTGGGTGACGTACTCGATGTCGGTGCCGGAGGCGAGGTAGAGCTGTACGCCACGGCCCGCCAGCTCCTGCACCAATTCCAGCGCCCCCGGGATGCGCATCTGCTCCTGGGTGTAGGTGCCATCCTGGACGCCGCGGATGCGGTCCTCGATGCGCTCCCACAGCCGCTGCAGATACTCGCGCTTGTACTCGACCGGCTGCTTGGGTGTGCCGCCGCGCTTGTGTATCTCCTCGGCCAGCCGCATCATCTGGTAGATCGTCTGCTTGCCGGTGAGGGTGACCACGAAGTCCTCGACAAGTGTGTACAGCTCCTGCTCGGTCTCGCCGGTGCCCAGCGCAGCCAGCTTCTCGACCAGCATCGGGATCATGACATCCTGCCAGCCCTGCCGGATCAGCGAGATCGTGCCATCGAAGTCGAACAGGGCGAACTTCATGACCCCGCGCGGGATATCGGGATTGCGGACCTCGATATCCAGCCCCGGCAGCTTGGGTCCGACCTCGTAATCGTGGAACTCGTCTTCTCGGAACTCCGCGTTCTGCAGCCTTCTCACCCCGCAGCGTACTCTTCGTGAGTTGGGCAGCCTCACCCGCCTCACCCTGATGATCAATTTCGCGATTGGGCCGACAGCACCTGCCCCGAACTTGTCGCCGTCTTTTGCAGGACATGCGCCGCTCTCAGCGAAGGTATAGATTGCGAATGGGGTATTTGTACACGAGTGCTGCCTGGAAAAGCTGCGCCGGCGGGCCAGGAACGCGCAGAGCACCTGATACGTCTAATGGCTAGCGGCAGGTCATATCGAGGAGTGACATTACCATGTTTGAGCGGAGAATCGGTTGGTTGCTAGTTATGGCGTTTGCGACCTTGAGCCTGGTCGGCTTCAATGGCTGCGAGGGTGGCAATGGCGACAACAAGGGCAGCGGGATCGCGTTGGGAGACAAGGTAGGGATGAAAGCGGCTGAACAGCTATCTGAGAACGTCTTTACGAAGTTCTATCAGCCCGTCGGCGTCACGGTATCACCACAGGTGCCGGGCTATGAGCTGCCGGTGAAGATCGCGGAGGCGACCAACTACCAGAAGTTCCAGTCGGCAATGACCATCGAGGGGCAGGCCGCAGCGGTACTGCAGCGCAACGGCTTCGTGGTGATGGACTTCGGCTCCTGGGACAAGGTCGCGGGCTTCTACGAGGGCCTCAAGGGCCGGGAGGTGCCGATATTTGTCACCAGTGACAGCCTGCTGCACCTCTATCACATTCAGTTCGACAAGACCCTCAAGGACATCGAGCAGCAGCAGTTCTACGCTCAGCTTATCGAGCTTACCGACCTGATGCAGCGGGCGTCCCAGGATCAATATGACACTCTGGCCGGCGATCTGCACGAAGCTGCGCGCTACAACTGGGCCTACTTCACCGTCGCCCGCAAGCTGCTGGAGCCGGACGCGGCAGTGCCGAAGCCGCTGCGGGAGGATGTCGAGGCTGAACTCGCGCTGATTGAGGCCCATTCCGGCGACAGCCCAAGCCCGCTGTTTGTGTACAAAGAGAACTATTCGCAGTACGTCCCGCGCGGGCATTACACCCGCACCGAAGAGCTCAAGCGCTACTTCAAGGCGATGATGTGGTATGGACGGATCGGCATGTTGCTGGTGGGCAAGGACCTCAACCCCGACGCGCTGCTGGAACAAGAGGTTGCCGACCGCCAGACGCTGCAGGCTGCACTATTGGCGGGCGCGCTGTTTTCGGACAACCAGCAGCTCACCCGGGCCCGGCAGATCTGGCAGCGCATCTATGAGGTGACGGCCTTCTACGTGGGCCTGGCCGATGATCTAACTCCGACGCAGTACTCGCAGGCGCTGGAGCAGGTGCTGGGCACCAGCCTGCAGTGGCAGGCGCTGACCGCAGCCGGCACTCTCGACAAGCTGCGGGAGCAGTTGGCGAGCTGCGGCGCACCCCGCATCTACGGCGGCACCGGCGCTCTGGAGGTGGCTCCGCCGTTCAGCCCGGAGCAGTTGCAGGAGGCACTGGGACTTACCGCCGGGCTGCGCTTCATGGGCCAGCGCTTTGTGCCCGATTCGTACATGATGGGTAAGCTGGTGATGCCCAGTGTCGGCGGCTTCACCGGCAGCGGCGAGCCGTTCACGCTGGTACAAAGCGCCGCCGGACCGATCCGCGGCTTTCCCAGAGGCCTGGACGTGCTCAGCGTGCTGGGCTCGGCGCGGGCCGCGGAAATACTGCAAGTCAGCGGCGATACCGCCTACAAGAAGTATGATGAGGTGCTCGGCGAGCTGCAGGAGGAGTTCTCGCAGATGGGACCGGTGGCCTGGCACAAGAACCTCTACTGGTCCTGGCTGGATAGTCTGAGAGCCCTGCTGGAGCCGACCGCTGGTGAGGGCTGGCCGACCTTTATGACCACCCAGGCCTGGCAGGACAAGAGCCTCAATACTGCCCTGGCCTCGTGGGCGCAACTGCGGCACGACACGATCCTCTATGCCAAGCAGAGCCAGACGATGGTGGCGACTGCGGCACCGCCGATGCAGCAGGAGCCGGTGGTCGGCTACGTGGAGCCGGTGCCTGACTTCTACGCCCGCCTGCTCAGCCTCACCCGCATGACCAAAGACGGTCTCGCGGCGCTGGAGGTGCTCGATGAGGAGGCCGCCCAACGCCTCGACAGCCTGGCCGGGATCCTGCAGCGGCTGCTCGATATATCGCAGCAAGAGCTGGCCAATCAGGCGCTGACGGAAGAAGACTACAAGTTCATCGAGGACTTCGGCGAGCGGCTCGAGTATGTGGTCAGCGGTGTCGAGGACCAGGGCCTGGAGACGACGATAATCGCCGACGTGCACACCGACGGCAACACCCAACAGGCGCTGGAGGAGGGGACCGGCTACCTGCGGGTGATAGTAGTGGCCTACAAGCTCCCGCAGGGCAACCTCGTTTTGGGCGCCGGGCCGGTGCTGTCATACTACGAGTTCAAGCACCCGATGTCCGACCGCCTCACCGACGAGGCCTGGAAGGCGTTGCTGCAATCCGGCAACGCCCCCGCCACCCCGGAGTGGATTGCAAGCTTCTACGTCGGGGAATAAGCGCCAAGGCCACGCGAGCTAGGTGTGGCCCGGCGAGTGACATGAAGCATGAGTAGTTGAGCGGCGAGCGGCGCGGCGCATCAGGCTGCGCCTTTTGCCGTCATTTTCTTGACTTGCCCCCGTTGCTTGGCTTATACTACTTACCTCCATAATCTTGATGGAACTGAAGCGTGTACCTTGTCAAGGCACAGGGTAGTTGTATGCTACTTGCATATTGTGGTTGCGCGCAACGGCCGGGAGTGTGAGGTTGGCACGGAGCAGGCCGGGAGTTGATGCGCGATCCGGGTTGGGAGCCCTTATTTGCGCCATGTTGTGCTGTAGCGGTGGTTGGGTGCTATCTTAAACTTCACTATGAAGGAGGTAGCGGATGGCAGAACTTGGCGACCGGCGGCTGGTTGCCTTCGAGGCAATGCCTGACGAGCAGGTCGTCCTACATGCGAAGCAAGGCTCGAAGTCTGCCACACAGCACTTATTAAGCAAATATCGCGCCTTAGTCGAGGGCAAGGCAAAATCATATTTCCTGATCGGGGCAGAGCACGAAGATGTGGTCCAGGAGGGCATGATCGGCCTGTTCAAGGCGATCCGTGACTTCTCGGAGGAGAACCTCTCTGCCTTCAAATCGTTTGCGGAGTTGTGCATAACCCGCCAGATTATTACTGCCATAAAAACGGCGACGCGCCAGAAGCATTCCCCCCTGAACTGTTCCATATCCATGGACATGCCGCTGGATGACAACGAAGGGGAGGCTACGGTAAGAGACACGATCACAGTATCGGCGGCGGACGATCCGCATCGGGTTATCAGAGGCAGGCAGTTCTGCAAACAGATCCGGGACCACATTCAGCATGATTTGTCGCGACTGGAAGCGGACGCTCTGCTGTTGTATATCAATGGCAAGTCCTACCAGCAGATTGCGCGTCAGCTAGGCTGCAATGTCAAGCAGATAGACAATGCTCTGCAGCGCGCCAAGAAGAAGATGGGGCGCAATCTGCAGGCGGGCTCTGCCTCGGACAACTAGGCGGGATTGAGAGCCGACGTAGCTCAGTTGGTAGAGCAGGGCACTTGTAATGCCCAGGTCGTCCGTTCGAATCGGATCGTCGGCTCCAGCAGCTTGCCAGCGGCCCGGTTCGTTGTCACATACAGCTACAGGACAAGTTTGGTAAGGCTGCGCTGGGCGGGTCGGGCAGCGCTAAGCGCAAGCCTAGGCGTGCCTGAATGCGGAGGGGTGCCCGAGTGGCCAAAGGGAGCAGACTGTAAATCTGCCGGCTGATGCCTTCCGAGGTTCGAATCCTCGCCCCTCCACCAGCCCCCTGAAAGCCCACGTAGCTCAGTCGGTAGAGCGTGTCCTTGGTAAGGACAAGGTCACCGGTTCAATCCCGGTCGTGGGCTCCACAGGCTCTCTTGGGCATAGCACAACACAACGATGGTCATCGGCCGAGGCTGCGCCGAGGCGTGAATTCAACGGCCCGAGCCGTTACTTGGTCTATAGTAGGAGGGTAAGGACGGATGGCAAAAGAGAAGTTTGTGAGGGACAAGCCGCATATCAATGTGGGCACGATCGGTCATGTGGACCATGGCAAGACGACGCTGACGTCGGCGATCACCAAGTGTCTGAATAACTCGGAGGA
>Ga0180432_10010902_pt1 | contig 10798 bp, 11 predicted proteins | sample SS_ome_10_FD_132414 | JGI IMG/M metagenome (GOLD analysis project Ga0180432, IMG submission 132414) | Hypersaline lake sediment archaeal communities from the Salton Sea, California, USA - SS_1_MS_2 metaG | ecosystem: Environmental > Aquatic > Non-marine Saline and Alkaline > Hypersaline >...
CTATCTGATCTGCAGGAGATGAACATCACGCGGTATAGCCTTTTCCAGACAGAAGAGGCGCTTATGAAGACACTTGCTTTCGAGACACTAGAGAAGAGCGACTACCGACATAGCCTCTTTGAACAGCAGGCCAATGGCATTGGCTAGAAATGCATCTGGGTCGATGAGGCTCTACCATCGGATTTTTGTGTCCTTGCTCCTCAGCGGTATCGCCCCGCTTCTGGCAACATGCGACTCCCGATGAAGCTGGGCCCGTTTTTCCGCGAGCTGGCTCAGGCTTCGACGCGAGCTGAGTAGTGCGGTACGATAGTAGTCCCAAACCGCTGACGAAAAGTCGTGATGGGAGGAAAAATGAACTTCGAAAATCCTGATTTCTTGTTTGTGCTCGTTGAGGAACACGCACCCGCGCGGCGGCTGACGATCGTCGTTCGAATCCTTTACGATTGATCATTTGGTTGACGTTGGGGGTTCATCCGGTATATTATCTATACCATGGAGTTCGAATTTGATCCCGAGAAGAGCGAGTCAAACAAGCGCAAGCATGGCATCGACTTCGTCGAAGCCCAAGCGCTTTGGGAAGACCCCGACCGTTTGCTGGTGCCAGCGCGCACGCAGGGCGAAGCTCGTTTCATGCCGATCGGGAGGATCGCCGGCAAACATTGGTCGGCGATCTTCGCACTCCGCGGAGAGAAGGCCCGGCTCGTCTCGGTTCGGCGCTCCCGACCACAGGAGGTTGATGAATATGAAGACTGAGGAATTCGACAAGAAGTTTGACAAGGGCGAGGACGTCTCGAAGTACCTCGACTTCTCCAAGGCTACACGACCCGGGAGAGAACAGAAGCGGGTCAATGTCGATTTCCCCGTTTGGATGATCCAGTCACTTGACCGTGAGGCAAAGCGTCTCGGTGTGCCCAGGCAGTCCGTCATCAAGGTCTGGATTGCGGAGCGTCTCGAAAAGAAGGCGCATGCCTGACAATACCGTGATTCGAACAAGAGCATCGACGGTACGCGTCACTAGCCGTGCCCGTGGTGCTCGACGATCGATGGGCAGAAACCGTAGTAATGTGAAACGTATCTTTGTTCTCTGAATCTTTGCTAGTCACCGGCAACATGGGGCTTCTGATGAAGCTAGAGTCGATTTTTCAAAAGCTCCCGAAAAGCTAGAAAGAGAGCATTTACAGCGGTAGAATCGGGGTTCGGTTCGGATTACACAAGAAAGAAAAGGAGCTTGCTATGGACTTTGAAAACCCTGATTTCTTGTTTGTGCTTGTCGATGGACGGCTGGTGCCGCGGCTGTTCCCGTTCTTCTACCGTCGCTACGCGGACACGATCGATCTTGAAGGAAACGAATCGGTCCTCGATTTCGGTGCTGGCAGCGGCGGCCTCGCGATGCACCTGACTCCCAGACTGAGGGACGGTGGCTCGGTGACCTGTGTCGACATCTGCCCGCCCTTGGTCCAGATCGCGGAGAGGCGGCTGCGGCGCTACCCGAACGCCAATTGTCTGTTGGGGCGGATCGAGAATCTCCGTTTGGAGGAGGGGTCGTTCGATTGCATCGTCATCCACAACGCGCTGCACGATATTCCGAAAGGCGAGCGAGAAAACACCGTTGCTGAATTGGCGCGGGTTCTCAAACCTGAGGGAAAGCTCCACCTGCGCGAGCCGGTGAAGCCCTCACACGGCGCGACGCCGGACGGGATTCGCGCCCTGATGAGCGGGGTCGGCCTCGAGGAAGAGCGATCGAGTAAGCACAGGCTCTTTCCGATCGGCCCGGTGTACGACGCCGTTTTCGCGAAAAAAGGATGACGTGGTGAACCGGCTGCCGATCGTGGGGGTGCTCGGTTCGGGGTCCGAGCCGCACGAGGAGAAGGCCGAGCCGTTGGGGGAGTGGCTGGCATACGAGGGGGTACATCTCGTAACCGGCGGGGGAGGCGGGGTGATGGAGGCGGTCAGTCGCGCGTTTCATCGCGTGTCGCCGCGCAAGGGACTGGTAATCGGGATTCTGCCCGGAACGGCTACAGATTCAGGATATTCTCCGAAGCCAGGCTATCCCAACCCGTGGGTGGAGATCCCAATCCGCACCCATCTGCCGAAGAGGGGGATTGAGGGAACCGACCCGCTGTCGCGCAATCACCTAAACGTCCTCACTGCAGACGTGCTCGTGGCACTTCCCGGCGCGCACGGTACAGCAAGCGAGGCCGAACTGGCGCTGCGCTACGACAAGCCATTGATCGCGCATCTTGATAACCGGGAACAAATTCCGGAACTGCCTACCGAGGTTGAAGTGACATCGGATCTTGAGGCCGTCAAAGCGTTCGTCCGCAACCGGCTCGGACGATGATCTTTAGGTAGGACACGCGGGCGCCGAGCCACTGGAATTTCTAGGATAGGTACACCCTTGTACTCCCAAACAGGCGGCAGTCCTGGACGGCGCGAATTCCGAACCATACAATTGATCTTGCTCAATGACATATCGCGGTGTCTTCTTTGACCTTTACGGAACGCTCCTGATCTACGGCGACCTGTTCGCCGCTTGGTCCGATTGGCTGTCGGCAATCTACCAAAGCTTACGGGAGTGCGGGTTCTCAGTGCCGAAGGCGGGACTGGCCTCACGGTGCGATGGCTTCTTCGCACGACCGGTGCCACTCGTCCAAGACGATGGGCTGAACGTTCTCGAACGCCGCATCCAGGCTCTTTGCGCAGACCTGGGGTTGAATGTCGGGCCGAAAGCGATTCAAAAGACGGCGACCGTATGTGTTCGAGCGTGGCAGAGACACCACACTCTCGATCCCGACGCAATTCCCGTCTTGCAGGCGCTGAGGCGCAAGTCCTCTCTTGCCTTGATTTCCAATTTCGATCACCCTTCCCATGTGACCGCTCTTCTATCCGAGCTCGGCCTGGCAGAGTTCTTCGATACCGTGATCGTCTCGGGAGCGGTGGGTGTGGAGAAACCGGATCCGAGGATCTTCTCGTTGGCACTACAACAGACCGCGCTCCGACCGGCTGAGGTCATCTACGTGGGAGATACCATAGCAGACGTTGAGGGATCTCAGGCCGCCGGTCTTTGCCCGATACGCATTCGGCGTAGTGGCTCAAGCGATGATCCGGCAATCAGCGATTTCAAGGCAACTCAGCAGTCCCCGCGGGAGAAAGGAAAAGAGTCGACGATGGATGGCGTAAAGGTGATCTCAAGGCTCGTCGAACTCGTTGAGATTCTCTGAATAAGGGCACGACGCAGGGATTGTGCCCCGCCGCCAGCCCCGATCGCGACTTCCTGCACCACACCCTTCGGCGCTTATTGAGCCGGACAGACAATAGCCTGTGTGGGGTTTTTCCCTAAGGGTGCAGGAGGGCAAATCCCGTCTTTGGGTCAAGGCGGCGCACGGCGGTGGTGTCGACCAGTTCGAACAGGACGATCTCCATCACCTGCCACACCTTGACTCCCCGGCGGACACATCCGGTGATCGTGGAGGATGTCCTGCCGCACGCGATGTGCATGTGGAGCACGGGATTGCCTTTGTCGTCCGGGAAGAGGGTTCCGACCCCCGCAACTTCGTGGACGTTTTCCAGAACATGTTCCATCGGGACTGCGGGAGTCGCACGGCTGCGTTCGGGACCGACCACGAGCGTGCTTTCTCGATCCGCGCCACCAAGGACGATCAAAGAGGCCGCCTCGATGGATTTCTCGTGGGCGAACCGTTCGATCTCCTCATGGACGATGTCCCCGTCCTCGAGACGGATGACGAAGATCCGACCCGGTTGGGCCTGTGAGTGTTTCATGTGTCGCCTCCTCCGCGGCTCATTGCTAGGGCTTTCCAAACGGCATCTAGCTGCTTTCCTTCCTCGTTGGAGGATAGACTACCCAGTCCCGTTGCGGTCGGGCCCCTTTGCCGGGCTCATCTCTGCGGGACGATCCCTTCTCTGCGAACGGATCGGCGCGCATGGAAAGGGCAATGCGTCGGCGATCCTTGTCCACCTCAAGCACGGTGACGGTAACCCGCTGCTGCACTTTCACGATTTGAGCAGGGTCCTTGACGTACCGATCGGCGAGCTGGCTGATGTGGACGAGGCCGTCCTGATGGACACCGACGTCGACAAACGCGCCAAAATTCGTCACATTGGTCACGATACCGGGGAGCTTCATACCAGGCTCAAGGTCGTCGAGCGTGTGGACTCCTTCGGCAAACGAGAAGACCTCGAACTGCTCACGCGGATCGCGGCCCGGCTTGGCGAGTTCTTCCAGGATGTCGGTGAGGGTCGGCAACCCAACGGAATCGTCGACGTAACGATCGAGTTCGATCCGCGCTCGGAGGGCACCGCTGTTCATCAGGTCACGAACCGAACAGCCCACGTCAGCTGCCATTCGCTCCACCAGTTCGTAGCGCTCGGGGTGAACGGCGCTTGAGTCGAGCGAATTGTCGGCATCGCGGATGCGGAGAAAGCCGGCTGCCTGTTCGAACGCTTTGGGACCCAGCCGCGGCACACGCGCTAGCTCCTTGCGGGAGCGGAACGGCCCATTTTCGTCGCGGTGCGCGACGACGTTCTTCGCCAACGTGGGGCCGAGGCCCGAGACAGCGGTAAGCAACTGCGCACTGGCCGTGTTCACCTCCACGCCTACACCGTTGACGCAGCTTTCCACCGCATCGGCCAGAGCGGCCTTGAGCTTCTTCTGGTCGACGTCGTGCTGGTACTGCCCGACGCCGATCGATTTGGGATCGATCTTGACGAGTTCCGCAAGCGGATCCATCAGCCGCCGGCCGATGGACACGGCACCACGGACGGTCACGTCAACATCCGAAAATTCCTCTCGCGCCGCCTCGGAGGCGGAGTAGATCGACGCCCCGCTTTCGTTGACAAGCACAATTGGGATGTCTGAGCGCAAGTCGAGCCCACGTACGAACGCCTCCGTCTCGCGGCTCGCTGTGCCGTTGCCGATCGCAATGGCCTCGATCTCAAAATCGCGCACGAGATCACGTACGGTTTTCCCTGCCTGCTCGCGTCGGGAGTCGGACTGGGTCGGGTGGATCGTTGTGTGATGCAGCAGTTGGCCTTGGGCGCCGAGGCAGACCACCTTGCCGCCGGTGCGATACCCGGGATCGATCGCCAGGACTCGCTTCTGTCCCAGGGGTGGAGCCATCAGCAACTCGCGCAGGTTCTGCGCAAACACGCGGACTGCCTCCTCGTCGGCGCGTTCCTTTATTGCATTTCGGATCTCGGTTTCCATCGACGGCGCGAGCAACCTGGCGTACCCATCTTCCAGTGCCTGGTCGACTTGCTGGACGGACAAACACTCCCCCGTGATCGCGAGGGAGCGCAGCAGGGTGAGGGCCCCCTCGAGCGGGGGGCGAAGGGTGAGTTTAAGAGCGCCTTCCTGTTCGCCGCGAAACATGGCAAGCACACGATGGCTGGGTGACTTGGTAATCGGCTCTTCCCAGTCGAAGTAGTCGCGATACTTGGCAGCGGCTTCGGCCTGCGCTTCCTCGACCCGAGAGCGAACGGTTCCCTTGCTCGTGAACAGTTCGCGTAGGGCGCTCCGGATATGCGTATCCTCACTGATCCACTCGGCGATGATGTCGCGGGCTCCGGCGAGGGCCTCTTCCACAGAGGCAACCTCCTTTTCCTCATCGATGAACGCTTGGGCCAACCTTGTGGGATCGATCGTGTCATCCTGCGCGAAGAGCTGCTCCGCAAGCGGTTCCAATCCCTTCTCACGCGCAATCATCGCGCGGGTACGACGCTTGGGACGATGGGGAAGGTAAAGATCCTCCAGCACACTGAGACTGTCAGCGGCATCGAGGGCGGCCTTGAGTTCGTCGGTCAACAGATCGCGTTCGGAGAGCGATTTCAAGATCGCCCCACGTCGGGCGCCCAGCTCGGCGAGCTTGGCCAAGCGATCGCGGATTGCGGCGATTGCTACCTCGTCGAGCGAGCCGGTACGCTCCTTGCGGTAGCGAGCGATGAATGGAACGGTGGCGCCGTCGTCGAGGAGAGCCCTCACAGCCTGCACTTGTCGTGGGGAAATCGCAAGCTCGCTGGCAACACAGATGGCGTAGTTATCAGACATCGAACCCCCTCTTTTTCGTGGTCGCCGGCAACCAAGATGTTAAAACCTGGGGCGTATTCGCAACCACGTTCTCCAATCGAATCCTTTGATACGTTCCGTATTCTAGCCTGTGGCTTGCTCTCCAACAACGAGAGAGCGAGGTTGTCTACGGCGCAATCCCTTCAGTTGGGCGTGGGGTTGTTCCGGTTCGACTTGAAAGTGATGTAGGAGGCGGCTATCGTGCCTTGATGGTCATCAAAGCCTACCTGTAAATGGAGGAATCCGTGACAGCAGGAAGAAGATTGCTCCTCATTGCGATGCTTCTGTCTCTATGCACGTTTATCGGTCACAGCCAAACAGCAACGGCCGATGCCGTTGTCGGTCCGTACGAAGTGATCACGTACGAACACGCGAACTTCCAGGCGATCACCAAGTCGTGGAGGCTGACGCCCGGCATGCGACAGCTGTTGGTGGAAGATGTGGGCCGTGAGCTTGACGATCACATCGACTCACTGCGGATCGGTGAGAGGGTCGGCGTTGCGTTGTTCGATGGCGCATATTTCGCCGGGCAATGGCGGTGCTTTGAGTCCTCCACTCCTGATGTCGGCTTCCCCACGCGCAATCGGGCCTCATCGCTGATTGTCTATCCCAAAGAGGCCGGCGGTCCGTTGGGCGTCGAGCTTCAAGGCAATTGGACGACCCAATTCTTCCCGCTGCCGGAACTCGCGACAGAATCGGTGGCCAGCTACCCGACTATTGGCAATACGCTGAATGACACGGTTGGGCATGTCCAGATTTACGGCGGCTACGGCGAAATGGAGGCCGAGCTTTTCGAGCACGAAAACTTCCAAGGCAAGCAGCTGATCCTGCCGGAGCCCGGCGGCACGCACACAATCCTTGCCCTCAGCCAATATCAAATGAACCGTGCGGTGTCCTCACTTCGCCTTGTTTGGACAGGCCATCGACAGCCCGTGCTCGAAACGCCCCCACCCGTAGCTGAGCCGGTATCCGGTTTCGGCACCGCCACGATCGATGGGAGGATGAGCCCGAGAGAGTGGGACGGCGCCGGTTCGATCGAATTCGAAGCGATCCTGCCCCCCGACTACCGCTACGCATCCGACATGGGCCGCGCTGTCCTCTACGTTATGAATGACCGGAAGAACCTCTATCTCGGCGTCAGGATCAATCAAGTCGGCTTCAGCGGGGGCGGTGCCAGCTTCACCTTTGACAACGACAACGATGGGACAACGGAGCCCGGCGAGGACGTCCTGCAGCTGGGTCATCCGGGAGCTTTCGTCGATGGTGTCGTTCACACGGCATGCGGATCACCTGTCGTTGCGTTCTGCTCCACGTCGGATCAGATCCTTGGAACCACGCAGGACGGTGCGGGCGTGTCCTCGGACAACGGGAGATTCACCTTCTTCGAGCTGTCGCATCCCCTGAATAGCACGGACGTAAACGACTTCGGCCTTGCCAGCGGAGGCACTGTAGGCTTTGCAATGACGCTTTGGCTCTCCGTGGGAATTGAGCCGACCCTTTCGATCGCTGCTGAATCGAGGGTCATACCACCGATCGGCACCCGTCAGATCCTGATTATGGAAACGGACTAGAGGTGGGCGATCGGATCACGGCATCTAGGGCCGATCCGATCAAGCCTTTTGATCCCATATTTGAGTGATCATTCGGACGAGCCTTGCACCGATTAGCCCCGCTGTCCCAAACGCCACTGGAAACCATGCGGGAACGCCAAGGAAATTAGGATTCGTATAGGTCTAGATTTGATAATGCACAAGGACTTGGGGTGCGGTCGTTGGGATACAGGTAGTGAGATATACACTGCTGTGTTCTTAGGAAAACCGTTTCCTCACTATTGCTTGCGGGTAAGTGATCGCGGTCGATGTCCTCAGTTGGTAGAAGGCTAAACCGGGAACTTCAATCCCTCGGGATGGTCGATCCACTATTTGCCACTCCTCCCTTGATGGGAGGAGCGGGGGGGCACCAATCTTTCGGATTCCAAAGAATACGTTCCAACAAACCTTCGAGGTTGGTCGATACTGGGTTGTTCCAAAAGCAGACTGTGGGCCCGCTGAACCTGTCTCCCTCACCCCAACCCTCTCCCACAAGAGGGAGAGGGAGTAGAGTTGCAGAAGGCATGTTAGCTCGATCCTCTCACAGAGTGCGGAGGCACAGACTGGAAGATGAGCAGTAGTGAAAGCTCACCGCACGCAGAACAGCGAGGAGTTGAGAAATCCTTATGGGGCATTGTCGGCAAGGGTTTCTGGATCGAACAGCTCGTCGGGAGATTCCTCCGAGGTGATCTCGACGATTTCCAGAAGCGTTTGATTCCCGATCAAAAGCCGATTCTCGATACGCTGCATCTCAACGTAGGTGTCTTCGCCGTTTGTGGCATATCTTTCGAAGAACACCTCGTAGAACGGAAGGCCGCTCAACGCGTACAGGATCATGGCAACAGGACGCAACGTCTCCGCTTCGGCGAGGAGCGTCACCGCCTGGAAGGCAACGGCGAAGTCGATCGCCTCCAGATCAACCTCGATTGCCGGAGTGCCGTCTTCCAGCGTAGTACCACGGCGTTCGGCAATGGTGTAGTTACCAACGAATTCGATTCCGCTCGTCTGGGCGACGGCGGCGTCGCCGAACAATTCCGTGCTTGGGCTGGTTCTGATCGGAAAATCCAAATCAGGACCGATGAAGTACGTTGCCTCCGGCGTGGAGAGGTAGATCTGGCCTGCCAATTCCTCCGGTGCGAGAAATTCGATTCGCGCAAAATCCTCGCCGCCGATCGTTTTGAATAGCAGTCTCGTAGTAGCTTCCCTTGTTTCATCAGGCGTCTTGGCAACGATAGAGATTGTGATACCGCTGATCGTCTCCTCGAACAGCCTCGCCTTGTCAAACGCCGTCAGCAGTTCCTCATCGGAAAGATTGATCTGTGCTGCCCCCACGGTCCAACTGGCGGTCACTGCACAGATGACCGCCAGCAGCATTGAGAATCGTTTCATGAATAAACTCCTTCCCCTAGGTCCTTCGGCACCTAGATGCTATGGAGTGCCTCCACGATCCGCAACCGTGCGTTCTTGGCCGCCGGATAGAGCGTGCTTAAGAATGTTGATGCGATCGCGGTGAAAAATGGCAACAGGAGCGCAACCACAGTGATCTGCACCCGTAGGGGCTGGGGAACGGCTGCTCCCGGTGGTGTCCAGGTGATGCCCACCGCGTTGAATCCGAGCGCAATGATCGTTCCGATCACCAGCCCGGCGATCCCTCCAATAGCACCGAGGAAGATCCCTTCAAGCAAGAACGAACGGAAAACCCTGCCGCGGGTCGTACCGAATGCACGGATGGTGCCCACCTCGCGGGTCCGCTCGAGAAACGACATCGTCAGCACTTCCAGCACACTGAAGAACACGAGCACAAACACAGCAATGGTGGCGAGTCCCGAGAACGCGCCGTAGAACGTGCGGATCGACTCATAGGCCGTGGTGAGCGCCTGCCACGGGCGCGCCTCAAGGGAGATCCCTGCCGCTTCGAGTCTTTGCTGGATCGACGAAGCGTAGTTCGCTGCCTCATCGAGGTCCTCCAATCCGATGAGGATCCGCTCCACTCCGTCGGTGCGCAGCAGCCGCTGCGCAAAGGGCAGCGGCACCAGTCCGAGTTGTTCTTCCACCGTTTCAGCGCTGTAGGTTAGCAGACCCACAACGGTGACCGTGGCCGCATTGAAGTTGCCGGAGACGGTACCGGTGGCGATGTTGATCCGATCGCCCGGATTGACGTTGAGCTTTCTCGCCAACGCCCGACCGAGGATGATCTGGCGCGAGGCGTCCTCGGCGAGCGGCTCACCGTCGATCACGAGGCACTCGTAGTTGTTCACGCAGTTGCAGGGGATGAAGCCTCGGCCGATGAGCAGGGTGCTGCCGCGCTCATCGCCGATCAGTCCGGCGAAGTTGAGCTGCCAGGTGACGTCGATCACGCCGGGATCGTCCCTCACCATCGCCACTACGCGGTCAAGAGTCACGGGATCGACCAGGACGTCGCCCCCGGAGGCGGTGTTGTCGAACAGGCGCGCATCCGCGATTTGCACCGCACCGGATTCGCACGCCAGGGACTTCTTCGTCGAGGAGAGGGCCTCGTTGATGAACAAAAGGACGAAATAGAGAATGGCCACCCCGAGAACGATCACGGTGAGGCTGAACGCGGTACGTCGCTTGTTGCGAAACACGTTTCGCAGTGCAACTCTGATATCCATTTGTGGCCTCCTACGTAACGCGAAGCGCGTCCACAACTCGAAGCCTGGCCGACTGCACGGAAGGGAAGATCGCCGAAAGCATCGTCGCCACAACACTGACCACAAACGGCAGCCACGCAGTTTCCACGGTCAGCCGGATTCCCAGTTCAACCGGTTCCACCGTGCCGGGCGGCAGCCACTCGATCCCCACTGCGTTGAACGCCAATCCCAAGATCACACCGAAGGCGATCCCTGTGCTGCTTCCGAGCAGCGCCAGCCAGATGCTCTCTGCGAAGAACAGGCGAAACACCTCGCTGCGTTTGGTGCCGAGTGCCCGGATCGTTCCCACCTCGCGGGTCCGTTCGAGAAACGACATTGTCAACACCTGCAGGATGATGAAGAACACGAGCACGGAAACGGCCAGGGTGACAACGCCAAACAGAGCGTTGAAGAACCCGGTGAGCTGCTCGTAGAACGGAGAAAGCTCGTCCCAAGTCTTCACCGCGAGGCTCAAC
>Ga0180432_10010903_pt1 | contig 10798 bp, 8 predicted proteins | sample SS_ome_10_FD_132414 | JGI IMG/M metagenome (GOLD analysis project Ga0180432, IMG submission 132414) | Hypersaline lake sediment archaeal communities from the Salton Sea, California, USA - SS_1_MS_2 metaG | ecosystem: Environmental > Aquatic > Non-marine Saline and Alkaline > Hypersaline >...
CAATTGTTCCTGCTGCCGGGCTGGGCACACGACTCCTGCCGGCCACCAAGTCACAACCGAAAGAAATGCTGCCGGTGGGACGTAAGCCGGTGGTACAGTACGTGGTGGAGGAGCTTCAGTCGGCCAGGCTGCGCCAGATTCTCATTATCACCGGCCGGCGCAAGCGGGCGATTGAGGATCACTTCGATTCGGATCCTCAGCTTGTAGCGGCGTTGGAGCAGGCAGGGAATGAGTCGGTGCTGGCGGACATCTCTTATCTCGAGGATACGTCCCACTTCTTCTATACGCGACAGAGCGCCCCGAAAGGGCTGGGCCACGCGGTTTCGCTGGGAGCTGATTTTGTGGACGACGACGACTGCGTGGTGGCTCTTGGGGATTCACTGATCGCTGCTGAGGACCCTGCCGCCCCCCTGCGAGAGATGGTCCAGGCTCATCGCCAGCTGGATGCGGCGGCGGTCGTGGCGGTGGAAAAGGTCCCTCTGGAAGAGGCTTATCGCTACGGCATCGCCACCGTCGCCAGTGCCGAACCTCCGCCCGGTGAGCCCGTGGCGATGACCGATATCATCGAGAAGCCCCCTCTGGGCACGGCTCCGACGCCTCTAGCTGTGGCGGCGCGTTACGTCTTCAGTCCGTCCATCTTTGAGGCCCTCAATCGTACGTTACCTGACAGACGAGGTGAGATCCAGCTCACCGACGCGATTAAGCTGCTGATTCACAAGGGTGAGCCGGTTTACGCCTGGCTTCTCTCTCCCGACCAGCATCGCTACGACGTGGGCAATTTCGAGAGCTATTTTCGCACCTTTATTGACTTCGCTCTGGCAGATGAGCGCTATGGCTATTTGGTCAGGAAGTACATCAAGGCCAAAGCTTACGAGTTATGACGGTCACACGTTCTGATCAGCGCAAGGTGGTCTGCTCGGCGCCTGGTCGGGCCGGGATCATCGGCAACCCCACCGATATGTACGGGGGTGCGGTGCTTTCGTGCTCGGTCGGTATGCGCGCCCGCGTGACGGTGGACCCTGCGCCTGAACTCATCCTGGAGACCGGTGGGGAGAAGTGCCGGGTCGCCGGCAGGGACGATCTGCGCCCTCAGGGGGACCGCTTCGATCTGGCGCGGGCTATTCTCGACTACATGCGCCTGCCTCCCCTGGCCTGTCACGTGCGTTATGAAAGCGAGATCCCCTTGCGCAGTGGGATGGCAGGTTCTACGGCCTTGGTGGTGGCCCTGGTGCAGGCGCTGCTGGTTTGGCAAGGCGAAACCACGAATCTGTATCGGCTGGCCGAGAGGACCCGCTATATCGAGTTGAATTACCTGAAGGTTGTGTGCGGCTACCAGGACGCCTATATGTGCACTTTCGGCGGGCTAAACTATATGGACTTCGGGGGTAAGCAGTTCTACCGTGACGCCGAAGCAGAGCTCTTTGCGACGATCGAGCCCCTGGGCACCTACATTCCACAGCTGCCCTTTATCCTGGGCTTTACCGGGGTGCAGCATGCCTCCGGGGCGGTCCACAAACCGCTTCGTGAGCGCTGGATGGAGGGGGAGCCCGAGGTGGTGGAGGGATATAAGCGCATCACGGAGATCGCGCGAGCGGGGAAGAAAGCGCTTATCACGGAGAACTGGTCGCTGTTGGGCCGCTTGATGAATGAAAATCACGCCATCCAGCGCGATCTGGGTGGGTCTGGCGAGTCGAACGAGAAGTTGATCACCGCCGCTCTGGAAGCTGGCGCGCTGGGGGCCAAGCTGGCCGGCGCGGGCCACGGGGGCACGATCATCGCGCTCTGGCCGTGGTCAGACACCACGCGGCTGGAGGAGGCGCTGCGTCGTGCCGGCGCCTCGCAGATTTATCGCCTTCAGGTGGCGCCGGGAGTGACGATTGACCAAGATCAGAGAGACGAGAAAGCCGGGACAGAGGAGGAGGATGAGGAGTAGCGGGGATTTGCCGGCGGGCGGCAGAGTTTGCGCATAGACGGACAGACGATGGCCAAGATGAAGCCTCGTGAACAGTAGGCCAGTGCGCGTGGCGAAGGGTGGAGGTGTGAGGCAGGAGAGAACTGTTCGGCAGTGTCCGCTGACAGAGCGATAGACGTACATGATATATGAGGAGGTCATGTGGGGAATAGACAAGCAGAGGATCCTTCCCGTGTCAGGGTGAACGAAGTTCACACGGAAGCAGAAGCGGCTCTTTTCACGTTGACAGGGAAGGTCGCCGCTGTCACCGGGGGTGGGGGCGTGCTGTGTGGGGCGATGAGCCGGGCCCTGGGACGGCTTGGTGTGAAGGTGGCCGTGTTGGATATCCTGGAGGATGCGGCTCAAGAGGTGGTCGACGACATTGTGGATGAGGGAGGCGAGGCCATCGTCGTGCGATGCGACGTGTTGGATAGGGCCAGCCTGGAGGCCGCCCGTGACGCCGTTCTGGCGCACTTCGGCCAAGTGGACATCTTAATCAACGGGGCGGGAGGGAACAAGAAACAGGCCACGACTTCCCAGGATGTTTCCTTCTTCGATCTTCCCCCCGATGCTGTCCGCTGGGTGTTTGATCTGAACTTCCTGGGCACATTGCTTCCCAGCCAGGTCTTCGGCAAGGTTATGGCGGATCGGGGCGAAGGTTGTATTCTGAACATCTCCTCTATGAACGCCTTTCGCCCGCTGACCAGGATCCCCGCCTACTCGGCGGCTAAAGCGGCGGTGAGTAACTTCACCCAATGGCTGGCCGTGCACATGACGCAGGAGTACTCGCCCGACATCCGCGTCAACGCCCTGGCCCCAGGATTTTTCTTGACTGAACAGAACCGCTTCCTGCTGACCGACGAAGCGAGCGGCACTTTGACCCCTCGTGGTCGCACTATCATTGACCACACGCCGATGGGCCGTTTTGGGGCTCCCGAGGAACTGGTCGGGACGATGATTTGGCTGCTTTCTTCCGCTTCTGCCTTCATCACCGGCGTCGTCGTGCCGATAGACGGGGGGTTCTCGGCGTGCAGCGGTGTATAGCGACGAGCAGCCTAATGGGCCGCGCCCTGAGCCTGCTGAAAGGTTTTTTGTCTCTGCGACTCTAGCGCCTCTGCGTCTCTGCGTTACTGTTTTATCTCTGCGACTCTAGCGCCTCTGCGTCTCTGCGTTACTCAAGGAGGGAGTATGCTTCGCCCGCAGTCAAACCCATTTCGCCAGCGCATCGACCTGTCAGGTTTCTGGGACTTCCGCCTCGATCCAGAGGGGGAGGGGGAGGAGGGAGGGTGGTTTGAGGGCTTTAGCGATGGCTGCCCTATCGCTGTCCCGGCCAGCTGGAATGACCAGTTCGAGGATTGGCGCGATTATCTAGGCCCTGCCTGGTATCAGACCTGCTTTGACTTGCCGTGGAGGTGGGAACAGAAGCGGGTCCATGTGCGCTTCGGCTCCGTCAATTATCTGGCCCAGGTGTGGCTGAACGGTGTGCGGCTGGGCCAGCACGAGGGTGGACACCTCCCTTTCGCATTCGACGTCACCCGTCAGGTCCGGCGCGAAGGGAACGTCCTGGTGGTGCGCGTCGAGGGCGAGCTGGCCCCCGACCGGGTTCCACCTGGCGACGTGCCGGCCAATCCCTTGGACACGTTCGCTGGCACCAATTACCCGCCTGCCTCCTTCGATTTCTTCCCGTTCTGCGGCATCCATCGCCCCGTGTTGCTCTACGCTACTCCGCAGGGCGGTATTGCCGACCTGACGGTGGTCACAGAGATTGAGAGAGGGGACAGCCTGGTGCGCGTGCGGTTGGAGTGTGCCGGCGAGGATGCGTCAGTGGCTCGCTTCGCCTTGCGTGGACATGGTGCGGACGTGACACAAGAGCGGCCTGTATCGGGCTCGACGGTCGAGGTAGCGTTGATGGTGCCCGACGCGGCGCTGTGGGCGCCCCACTCCCCGCATCTATACAGCTTGACGGTCGAGCTGGCCCGCGGTGGGGCGACCTCATCATACGAAGGGAAACATACGCACGACCCCTTTGACCGCTACGTGCTCCCCATCGGCATTCGCACCGTCTCCGTCGAGGGGGACGCCCTACTGCTGAATGACCAGCCCGTCATGCTTAAAGGGTTCGGTCGTCACGAGGATTTCCCGGTCACGGGGCGCGGACTGGTGCCGGCGGTGGTGGTCAAGGATTACGCCCTGATGCGCTGGGTGGGGGCCAACTCGTTCCGCACCACCCACTATCCCTATTCTGACCCCATGATGGAGCTGGCCGACCGGCTGGGCTTCCTGGTGATCGACGAGACACCGGCGGTGGGGCTCTTTTTCCAAGAGGAGGGACTGGAGCGACGCCTGGCGCTGTGTCGCCAGTACACTCAGGAGATGATCGACCGGGACAAGAATCACCCCAGCGTCATCATGTGGAGCCTGGCCAACGAGCCCCACTCCACCCGACCGGCGGCGAAGCCTTTCTTCCGGGAGCTGTACGAACTGGCGAAATCGCTCGATCCCACCCGGCCTGTGACGGTGGTCAGTTGCATCGGAACCGAGGAGGAAGCGTTCGAGTTCTGTGACGTGGTCTGTCTCAACCGTTACTTCGGCTGGTATACACAGGCAGGGCAATTGGAGCAGGCATGTGCGTTGTTATCGGCTGAACTGGACGCCCTGCACGCACGTTTCCCTAAGCCGCTGCTTTTGACTGAATTCGGTGCCGACACGATCGCTGGCTGGCATGCTCAGCCTCCTGAGATGTTCAGCGAGGAATATCAGGTGGAGATGCTGACCCGCTACATCGAGCTGTTGAACAGCAAGCCATACGTGGTAGGCCAACATGTCTGGAATATGTGCGATTTCAAGACGGCGCAGGCGGTCCGTCGCGTGGGGGGGATGAACTTGAAGGGGGTCTTCACGCGTGACCGCCGGCCCAAGCTGGCCGCCCATCGTCTACGGGAGCTTTGGAATCTTCAGGAGTAACTGCTCAGCCAGCGCTCAAATTCCCTGCCTCGGGGACGGCCCATGCGACGAGATGTCACCTTTGAAGCAGTTCTCTGCTCCAGAACGCCCCCGAGACGGGGGCGAGGAGCGTTGAATAAGACATATCTTTTCGGCCGGCTCAAAAGACGCCCGCCTGTTTGTTGAAAGACGCCGAAAAGACGCTGCGCAGACGTCCCTGTGCTATTCTTGGGAGGCCCGCACACCCAATAGGAGAGGTCGTGGGGTAAAATTCTCTACAGAGAAAGGAGAGACATGAAAAGCATGCGTTGGACTCTGGTTGCAGTGACGATGTTGGTGGTGGCTGCTCTGGCGTGTGGGCCTACGGGGGAGACGCCCACTCCGGAGGTGGAGCCTACTCGGGAGGTGAAACCTACCATCCCTCCAGAGGATACCCCTACGCCTCCGCCCCAGCCCACGGGGGTGACGCTCGAGATCGTCAACGATTCGGGTGTCGACGTGTGGTACGTATATCTATCTCCCAGTAAGGCCGACGAGTGGGGCGAGGACTGGTTGGCAGATGACGTGATCAAGGACGGCCAGACGTATTCCATCACCGGGATTCCCGAAGGTGTCTACGACGTCAGAGCCGAGGATCAGAGCGAAGAGGTGGTCGAGGTGTGGTGGAACGTCGATTTTGATGGACCGATGACCTGGACCATCACCGGCCTGGCCTCGCTCGAGGTCATCAATGAATCAGAGGACACAATCACGTACCTGTACGTATCGCCTACTGACAGCACCACGTGGGGCAGCGACTGGCTGGGCGATGATGTGATTGACCCTGGCATCAGCTACGTGGTGGATGGCATTCCCCGTGGCACGTACGACATCAGGGCCGAGGATGTGGATGAAAATAGCGTGGAGGTGGTCTATAACGTTGAGCTCTCCGGCCAGAAAAACTGGACGGTGGTGGGGAAGGTGCCCTTGCCGGACAACGCCGTGTTGCGTTTCGAGGACAGTTTCGAGGACAACCGCAACAACTGGGGGCTCGATACCGAGTCCGACGATGCGCTCTTCATGAGCCCGGCCAACGGCGAGTACTGCATTTTGATCAAGAGCGACAACTTCACGGCCTGGGAGTGGTACGAACCCTTCCGCCCGGAGGAGTTCGTCTCTGAGGTGGCCTGTTACACCGATGGGCCCGAGGACGCTACCTGTGGGCTCGGCTTTGGTCCGGACGGCGACAACCTGTATTGGTTCGAGGTTTCGGCCTCCGACCAGACGTTCGCCCTTTTCCTGTTGCAGGACGGGAGCTGGCAGGACGCCCTGCTGGACTGGACTGTGTCCAGGAACATCGACCCAGGCGGGGTGAACATGCTGAGCCTGGAGCGAGTGGAGGGGGTGGTGTCCGTGTTCGTCAACGGGGTGTTGGTAGGACAGGTGAACAGCGACCTGTTTCCCACAGGCCGGGTCGGGCTTGGTGGCTCCACCTACAGCGAGGGTAACGCGACCGTCTGCCTGGACGATCTGCGCGTGTGGCGTCTCGAGTAGGACAGAAGTACGTAGCATAGAGCAGCAACAGTAAATCGATACATTGGAGGGTACCCATGACAGACTTTCCTGAAGCAAACCGCCCGTCCTCTGGAAGTGCGAACTCCGTTCGCCTGGAGGCAAAAACGGCCCTGTTGGCAGAGCTTGAGCCAGAGCATGACTTCTTCGTTGGCATAGACTCGGACGGCTGTGCCTTCGACACGATGGAGATCAAGCACAAGGAGTGTTTCACGCCTAACATCATCAAGCACTGGAACCTTCAACCGGTCTCGAAGTACGCCCGCGAGGCGGCGGAGTTCGTCAATCTGTACTCCAAGTGGCGGGGCATCAATCGATGGCCAGCGCTGGTGATGGTCTTCGACCTGCTGCGGGAGCGGCCGGAGGTACAGGCGCGGAACGTCGTGCCGCCAGAAGCACCCCGCATCCGCGAGTTCATCGCCGACGAGGCCTTTCCCAAGAGCAACGATGGCCTGCGGGCCTACATGCAGGAGCACCCTGACCCGGAGTTGGACAGAGCGTGGGCCTGGACCACCGCCGTCAACGCCACCGTGGCGGACATGGTGCACGGCGTGCCGCCCTTCCCCTACGTGCGTGAGAGCCTGGCTTTCCTGGCTGACAAGGCCGACATGATCGTCGTCTCCGCCACGCCACTTGAGGCATTGACCCGGGAATGGAAGGAACATCACCTCGCCCAGTACGTGCGGGTCATCGCCGGGCAGGAGATGGGCAAGAAGGCTCTCCATCTCGAGCTGGCCGCCAAGGGCAAGTATGCCCCCCATCACGTGCTGATGGTCGGCGACGCGCCCGGAGATATGAAGGCCACCCGGGCGAACGACGCCCTGTTCTATCCCGTCAATCCGGGACACGAGGAGGAATCCTGGAAGCGCTTCTACGAAGAGGCCGTGCACAAGTTCCTGGCAGGGGAGTACGCCGGCGAGTACGAGGCAGCGCTCATCGCCGAGTTTGAGCGCATGCTGCCCGAAGTGCCGCCGTGGAAGGAATAGGACGATGACGTCAGATATGATCGTTGGCGCGGGCTACTCGGATAGGCTCCTGTCTGAGGCAGAGGCCCGCGATCTGGTCGCCGAGGCTCTCGCACAGGTCGACCTGGCGGGGAAGCGCATGCTGGTCATCGTTCCCGATGGCACTCGCACCGCGCCGGTGCCCCTCCTCTTCAGCCTGTTCCGGGAGTTGCTGGAGGGGCAGGTGGCGGCGTTGGACTACCTGGTGGCGCTGGGGACGCATCCGCCGATGGATGACGAGGCGCTGAGTCGCCTGGTCGGCGCGCCGGTGCACGCCGGACGGGCCGGGGCATCGCGGGTCTTCAATCACCGCTGGGATCGGTCCGAGACGTTCACCACGGTGGGGACTCTGTCGGCGACCGAGGTGGAGGCGCTCAGCGAGGGACATCTGTCCCTGGACGTGCCCGTGCGTCTCAACCGCATGGTCCTGGAGTACGATCACCTTCTGGTCTGTGGGCCGGTTTTTCCCCACGAGGTGGTGGGCTTCTCCGGGGGGAATAAGTATTTCTTCCCCGGCGTCGCTGGCCCCGAGATCATCAACGTGACCCACTGGCTGGGCGCGCTCATGACCAGTATGGCCACCATCGGCGTGAGGGACACCCCGATGCGCCGGATGATTGATCGGGCGGCCTCCTTCATCCCTACGCCGCGTCTCTGCCTGGCCCTGGTGATGCACGGGGAGGCGCTGCACGGTCTCTACGTCGGTTCGATGGAGGAGGCCTGGCGTGCGGCGGTGGAGCTTTCGGCCCGGCTGGACATCGTCTACGTGGAGCGGCCTTTCCGACGCGTACTCTCGGTTATGCCGGAACTGTACGACGACCTCTGGACCGCGGCCAAGGGGATGTACAAGCTGGAGCCAGCCATCGCTGACGGCGGTGAGGTGGTGATCTACGCGCCTCACATCGACGAGATCAGCTACACTCATGGGAAGATCCTGGACGAGATCGGCTATCACGTGCGGGACTACTTCGTCAAGCAGTGGGATCGTTTCAAGGGCTACCCCTGGGGCGTGCTGGCCCATTCCACTCACCTGAAGGGGGTGGGCACGTTTGAGGATGGCGTCGAGAGGCCACGTATCCGGGTCACGCTAGCCACCCGCATCCCCCGTGAGCGCTGCGAGCGGGTGAACTTGGGTTACCTGGACCCCGATCGCCTCGATCTGGATGAATGGCAGGGCCGCGAGGACGAGGGCATCCTATTGGTGCCCAGGGCCGGGGAGATGTTGTACCGGATCGAATCGGCAAATCGGCAAGTCTGCGAATAAGCAAGTCGGCAGCGGCAGATTGGCGAAAGGGGACGTCGATGGGGTGGGCTACTTATGACGAGTGGGCAGCTCAGGTACCGGAGGAGGTGAAGGGCGAGGGAGTGTGGAAGTTCTATGGCTACCGCAAGGCGCTTTTCTTCTACGATCTGTGCTGGCGGGATTGTGAGCGATTGCTCAATCATCCGCTGGGGCAGGCGGTAGCGAAACAGTTGATCCGTAGCGCCGGTTCCATTAGTGCCAACATTGAGGAAGGGTATGGACGTGGGTACGGGAAGGAGCGTCTGCGCTTCCTGAAGTTCTCCCTCGGGTCAGCTCGTGAGAGCAAGGGGTGGTACTACCGGGCACAAAACCTTTTGGGCGCGGAGGTTCTGACCCATCGCCTCTCACTCGTCAGTGAGGTCATTGCCTTGACGGTCACCGAGCTTCAGAACTCCACCACCAGGCTTGGCTGACCGTTGCCGATTTGCAGACTTGCAGATTTTCACGTAAGGAGGTTTTACCATGAATGAGTCTACTACTAAGTGTGACATCGGCCTCATCGGGATGGCTGTGATGGGGCAGAATCTGGCCTTGAACATGGACGATCACGGCTTCAAGGTAGCGGTGTTCAACCGCACCGTGTCGAGGGTGGACGAATTTATCGCCGGCAATGCCAAAGGCACCGAAATCGTCGGCACCCACTCGATCGAAGAGTTGGTCAGCGTGTTGAAGCGACCCCGCCGGGTGATGTTGATGATCAAAGCGGGACAGCCCGTGGACGACTTCATCGAGCAGCTCCTCCCCCACCTGGAGGAGGGCGACATCATCATCGATGGCGGCAACTCCAACTACCAGGACACCAGGCGCCGTACCGAATATGTGGAGTCGAAGGGGATGCTCTACATCGGCACGGGTATCTCCGGGGGCGAGGAGGGGGCGCGCCACGGCCCTTCGATCATGCCCGGTGGATCGCCGGAGGCCTGGCCGCACGTCAAGCCGATTCTGCAGGCTATCTCCGCCAAGGTGGAGGACGGGACGCCCTGCTGCGACTGGGTGGGCGAGGACGGCGCCGGTCACTTCGTCAAGATGGTGCACAACGGCATCGAGTACGGCGATATGCAGCTCATCTGTGAGTCGTATTTCACCATGAAGCACGCCCTGGGCATGAGCGCTGACCAGATGCATCAAGTCTTCGCCAGGTGGAACGAGGGAAAGCTGGACTCGTACCTGATCCAGATCACCCGCGACATCCTGACCTTTAAAGACGAGGATGGTTCGCCCCTCGTGGAGAAGATCCTCGACACCGCAGGGCAGAAGGGCACCGGCAAATGGACGGCGATGTCGGCCCTGGACATGGGCATTCCCTTGACGTTGATCACCGAGGCTGTTCTGGCGCGCTTTCTGTCGGCCCTTAAGGAGGAGCGCGTGGAGGCCTCCCAGGTCCTGCGCGGTCCGGAAGTGGCCTTTGAGGGGGACAAGGAGGCGTTCGTCGACGATCTGCACGATGCGCTCTACGCCTCCAAGATCATCTCCTACACGCAGGGCTACATGCTCTTGCGGGCGGCGGCCGAGGAGTACAACTGGAACCTCAACTATGGCGGCATCGCCCTGATGTGGCGCGGTGGGTGTATCATCCGCTCCGTCTTCCTGGGCGAGATCAAGGAGGCCTTCGACAAGGACCCGCAGCTGAGCAATCTGCTGCTCGACTCCTACTTCAGGGAGGAGGTGGATGCGGCCCAGCCGGCGTGGCGGCGCGTGGTCGCCGAGGCGGTCGCTTTGGGCCTGCCGGTTCCGGCGATGTCGAGCGCTTTGGCCTTCTACGACGGCTATCGGCGTGGACGGCTGCCGGCCAATCTGCTCCAGGCCCAGCGCGATTACTTCGGCGCGCATACCTACGAGCGGATCGACAAGCCGCGCGGTGAGTTCTTCCACACCGACTGGATTGGGAGCGGAGGTGACGTGACCTCGGGCACGTACCAGGCGTAAGTGCTCGTTAAGAAGATAAGACGACCCTAAGGGTTTAGGGAGACAGGGTGGAGAGCGCTCCTGGGCCCCTAAGACGCCCGTGGCACCGCTTCTCCGTCGCGCCCCGCGCAACCCTTAGGG
>Ga0180432_10010906_pt1 | contig 10795 bp, 5 predicted proteins | sample SS_ome_10_FD_132414 | JGI IMG/M metagenome (GOLD analysis project Ga0180432, IMG submission 132414) | Hypersaline lake sediment archaeal communities from the Salton Sea, California, USA - SS_1_MS_2 metaG | ecosystem: Environmental > Aquatic > Non-marine Saline and Alkaline > Hypersaline >...
CACGGTGTTGTTGCGCAAAGCCAGGTTCGAGAGCGTAGGGGAGGAAGCGGAATCACACAGAATGCCCCCACCGCTCGTGGCCCAGCCGTTTCGGATCTGGACGTCCGCCAGCAGCGATACCGCGGTTTCGCCTCGGTGGAACCAGAATCCGCGATGGTGGTCGCTTTCGCTGCCTTCGCAGTCGATAATGCACTTCTCGGGATTCCCGTTCGCGGATCGGATGGTGATTGCCTTGCCTAGGAAATCGATGTCTCGATTCCCGTCTCCGAGGAAGGTACCGAGAGAGAGCTCGATCACGTCACCATCGACCGCCGCATCCACGGCCGCCTGAATGGTGGGGAAGTCACCCTGACCGTCCGGGTCGACCGTGTAAGTAGCGCTTCCAGCCGAGGATAGGTTCAGAGCAAGCAACAGGGCGGGCAAGACAGCGCGACGCATAGGCACCTCCGAGAAAAGCGCTAACCTCCGCACACTCCTGAGTATATTCCACCCCGCGCCACGAATCTAACGAATGCCATGTGGGTCTGCTGCAACGGCATGAATGATAGGCACATAGCCGGGAATGCGACTCATGGGTCTCCCCTCCCCGAACCGGGCGCACTCCCGCCTCGCTAACGGAATGCAACTCCCCCGCCGATGGCCTAAGTGCAGCCGCTTCAGACGCGAGGACACTCACCTGCCCCGGCAGATCGGGCTGAAACCAACCACGATTCGGTCAAGAGGGGTTCGATGAACCGAAGGGATGGCTTTGCCTCTGGTAGGGGTTTCCGCAGCCTGCGGGCCTCGTTGGTGGTGGCCTTCCTCTCGCTCACCCTCGCCGTTCTGTTCTTCGCCACCGCCCTCGAGACCTACTCGAGTGTTCAGACGCAGCGCCAGCTCATTGATCGACAACACCAACTCATCGCCCAGGAAGCGGCGGGAACCGTAGGTGCCTTCATCGATGAGATCGTGCTCCGGATGGAAATGGCCACCCGCGTACACGATCTCTTCCGGATCGGAGAAGCCGATCGGATGCTTCACCTCGAAAAGCTCATCAGCTCCGAAAGCGCGATTCGCCACCTCATCCTTCTCCAAGAAGATGGGGCCAAGGTCGCCGAGACTTCCCGGCTCTCCGCCCTTCGGGTGCACCCTCTCGATGGACAGGTTGACGACAGCCACTTCCGTCCCATAGCCGGCGGCGAAACCGTCTTCGCACCGGTCTATATCGATGACGTGACTGCTGAGCCGCTGCTGGCGATCGGTGTTCCGATCACCAACGTCTTCGGCGACGTCACCGGCGTAATCTTCGCTGAGGTGAATCTCAAGTTCATGTGGGCGCTCGTGAGAGAAATGCACATCGGAGAACATGGGCTTGCCTACGTCGTGGACGGCACGGGAAGACTCATCGCCGCCAAAGACATCAATCGCGTCTTGGCCGGTGAGAACGTCGGTTCCGTGCAGGAAGTCGCCGCCTTTCTCCAGGGCGTGCAGGAATTCGATCGACCGACGGGATTGGCCCAGAAGGGATTCAACGACACGTGGGTGGTGGCCAATCACGCCAAGCTCCACAATGTCCCCTGGGCCGTGGTTGTGGAGACCCCGGTGATGGAGGCCTACGCCGCGACCATCAACAAGCTACAGGTCTCTACCGCCATCGTCGCTATCAGTTTGCTGATCGCGATCGTTGCCGCCCGGCTCCTCTCCAGTCGAATTACGAAGCCGATCATCAGTCTGCGCGACGTCACGCAGGAGATCGCCGCCGGCCGCCGAGGCATGCGAATTGACATCCCTCAGAGAAATGAGATCGGGGATTTGGCATCCAGCTTCAATCACATGGTGGACGTTCTCAACACGACAACCGTCTCCCGCGATGCCCTCGTCGAGGAGGTACACGAACGCCGCCAGGCGGAGCAGGCCCTGGAGGAAGCAAGGATCCAGGCGGAAGAGGCCTCCCACGCGAAGAGCAGGTTCCTGGCGAACATGTCTCATGAGATCCGCACACCGATGAATGCCATCATCGGATTCGCCACACTTCTGGAAGAGACCGACCTGGACGCGGTCCAGATGGACTACGTGACGACACTGCGGGCGAGTGGCAACGTTCTCCTCGCATTGATCAACGACATCCTCGATGTCTCCAAGATCGAGGAGGGTCGCCTCGAGCTGGAGCATATCGCCTTCGATCTTGAGGAGACGATCGAAGGCGTCCTGAAAATCATGCGCACCCGTCTCGCCCGATCGGCCGTCGAGATCCTGCACCAGATTGACGAGATGCCGTGCTTCTACTTCGGAGATCCCATACGCCTTCAGCAGGTTCTCCTGAACTTGCTGAGCAACGCCGCCAAGTTCACATCCGAAGGTGAAATCAGACTCGCGGCGTCGCTCGATTCATCGGATAGAGAAGGTGAAGGCCGTCCCGGACTGACCCGGCGGCTTCGGCTTTCCGTACGCGACACCGGCATCGGCATACCGGCGGCCAAGCGCGAGACGGTCTTCTCCGCTTTCGTTCAGGCCGATAGCTCAACGACGCGAAGATTCGGAGGTACCGGGCTCGGCCTGGCGATCAGCAAGGCATTCGTCGAGAAGATGGGCGGGAGGATCTGGGTCGAACCGGTTGTCCCCCATGGGAGCGACTTCACATTCACCTTGGAGCTCGAGCAGTCTCGACCTATCGAACGGTCAGCCAGTTGGGCTGCGTCAGCGATCGACCTCACAGACAAGAGGGTGGGAATCGTAGACGGCAACCCGGCAGCTGCCGCGCTGATCGGAAGGCACTGCGCCCGGAGTGGGCTGCTCGTCGAGTTCGTCGCGAGCTCGGCCGCGGAGGCCTTCGACCTTCTCGAAGGACACCTCGAAGCCTCTGGCCAGCGGCCGGATGTTATCGTCACCGATGTATTCAGTCCGAGTTTCATTGACCGGCTGCGATCGGATACACGATTTCACGATGTGAAGGTCATTGCCACCGCGCACGATCTTTCCCCGGGGATCGGAACCGCCAAGGATCTCGACGGCTGCCTTGCCAAGCCGATTCTGCGCACCGAGCTGGCGATTGCGATCGCCCATGCACTACCCGGTGGGGCGAAAGAATCCACGACCCCCAACCGAGGCGGCGAGTCCGATATGGGGGAAATTCGAATTCTGATCGTGGAAGACAATGTTGTGAACATGAAGGTGCTGACGAGATTCCTGGAGCGGATCGGACCCATCACCTTCGATGAGGCCACCAACGGGCAAGAGGCCATTGAGAAGATGGAGGCCGGAGCGTACGACCTCGTGCTCATGGACATTCAGATGCCGGTGATGAACGGCATTGACGCGACCACGATCATCCGCGAGCGGATCACCAAGGACACACCCATTGTTGCGCTGACCGCTGATGCAATGGCCGGGGATCGGGAGCGGGCCCTGGGCGCCGGCATGAACGGGTTTCTCACGAAACCGATCGATGCCGATCAGCTTCGGGAGATCATCCGGACACACGCGACGCGGATCGCCGGTGTGAATAGGCGTGAGAGTCGAACGGGAAGGGGGAAGCGATGTGCCTGAAGACCAAAGGCTGGCTCGGCTGGATCGCGGGAGTAGCGATTCCGGCGGTGTTCTTCATTGGGGCTTGTACGGGTGAGCAGAAGGGCTACGAAATCGGGATTCTCTGCGGGCTTGACTACATCTCGGAGCTTCCCAACGGCTTCCGCGCCAAAATGGCCGAACTCGGATACACTGAAGGCGAGAATATCGTCTATCACATTCAACACACGAACTTCGAGCCCGAAAACGAGCGGAAGATCTTGGAGCAGTTCGTCGAGGATCGAGTCGATCTGATTCTCTCCTGCCCAACGGAGGCTTCGATGCTCGCGAAGGCCGTGGCGGAGGGTTCCGGCATCCCGGTCATCTTCGCCTTTGCCAACACGGAGGGGACGGGGCTTGTTGATTCCATTCGCCGCCCGGGAGGTAATATCACCGGGGTCCGCTACCCGGGGCCGGACGTCGCGCTTCACCGCTTCGAGATTCTCCTCCAGATCAAGCCCGATACAAAAGCAGTTCTCGTACCCTATCAGGCGGGGTACCCGATCGTCCCCTCGCAGTTGGAGGCCCTGCATCCCGCTGCCGAGGCCCGCGGCGTCGATCTGATCGAGGCACCCTCCGCGAACGCGGAGGAACTGCAGAGCTTCATTGAATCCCTCTCTGAGTCGGAGAGAGATGGAATCGACGCCATCCTGTTCGTCGCCGAGCCGCTGGCGGTTACGGAGAGCGCTTTTGCCGTCATTGCCGCCTTTGGTGCGCCGCGGGGCATTCCTTGTGGGGGGGCGATGATGAGTGTGGACGGCTATCGATCCCTCTTCGGTGCCAATCCCGATGTGGTCGACTCGGGTAGAGAGGCCGCCGTGCAGGCTGATCGGGTGCTGAAGGGAAACCCCGCCGGAGAAATCCCCATCGTGTCCGCCGAGTATGATCTCGAGATCGACTACGGCTCGGCGCGCGCCTTCGGCCTAGACGTGCCCGAGGGGCTCCTCAGCCGCGCGAACCGGATCTACCGTTGAGAGGCGGCACCTAAACAGAGTCAAAGCCTTGCGTTCCCCCGCGCCGAGCGGGTCTCGACGGCCTCTTCGTCCGCGAGCCGATCGGCTCTCGAGGGATCGCCGACGGCGTCCAGGGGCGCTCGGCCATTGATCTTCGCGGCATCGCTCCCCTACTATAGCGTCCTCCGATTCGGGCATGCGTGCGGAGACTCGCGCCGGGGCCCGTGTGCAGCCCGGCGGTACAAACCATCTACTGGAAGGAATCGCGTCATGGCTGAGTATTCCCTGAGTCCCAATGGTGAGAAATTCCCGCTCCCTCTGCCCGAGGACTATGCGGCCGAGTACCAGCGCCTGGTGGAGCTGGCCGCTCAGGCGCGCCAAGATGGCCTTGAGGTGGTCGTCGTCATGGGGCTCGGTTTCGTCGGCGCGGTGATGGCCGCCATCGTCGCCGACTCGACCGACAAGCAGGGGAAGCCGACGAAGTTCGTCATCGGTTGCCAGCGCCCGAGCACCCGCAGCTACTGGAAGACCCCGCTTCTCAATCGCGGCATTTCTCCTGTCAAAGCCGAGGATCCGGAAGTGGATCCCATGATCGCCCGGTGCGTTTTGGAGAAGAAGACGCTTACCGCAACGTACAACCGTGATTGCCTGAAGCTCGCGGATTGCGTGGTGGTCGATGTTCAATGTGACTACACGAAGCAAGAGCTTGGCAACATGCGTACCGGCCAGACCGACATGGCGGCGTTGGAGGTGACCCTGCGGACCATCGGCGAGAGGATTCCGGGAGGCTGCCTGGTTCTCATCGAGACGACCGTGGCGCCCGGCACGACGGAATTCGTCGCCTGGCCGATTCTCAAGAAGGCCTTCGCCGCTCGCGGGCTGCGGGAAATACCGCTCCTGGCCCACAGTTTCGAGCGCGTGATGCCGGGGAGGGAATATGTCTCGAGCATCCGTGACTTCTGGCGCGTGTGCAGCGGTTGCACGCCGGATGCCCGAACGCGGGTAGAGAAGTTTCTGCGGGATGTGCTCAATACCGAGGAGTATGAGCTGACAGTCATGGACCGGCCGATCGAGTCGGAGACGACCAAGATCGTCGAGAACTCCTACCGTGCGACGACGCTCGCCTTTCTCAACGAGTGGAGCCTCTTCGCGGAGCGCAATGGAGTCGATCTTCTGAAGGTGATCGCCGCGATCAAAAAGCGCCCCACGCACAGCAACATGATCTTCCCCGGGCCGGGGATCGGCGGGTACTGCTTGCCCAAGGACGGGGGACTGGGTTACTGGGCGTACAAGCACATCCTGGGCTTCGAGGACGGCGATCAGGTCTTCCGGATGAGCACGGCGGCGATCGACATCAACGACACCCGCAGTCTGCACGTGGCGACGCTGACGCGTGATGCGCTGCGCAATATGGGTCGCTACATCGCGGGCGCCGACGTGCTGCTCTGCGGCGCGAGCTACCGCCAGGATGTCGGGGACACACGCTACAGTGGATCGGAGATCGTGGTGCGCAAGCTCACGGAGATGGGTGCCGAGATGCGCGTTCACGATCCGTACGTCGACCACTGGTACGAATTCGAGAAACAGGACACCTATCCGGCGCCGGGGCACTCCTGGTCGCGGTTCTTCCGCAACCAGGAACACCTGATGAGCCTGCGGGTGCTGAAGGACCTTCCCGCGGCCGCGCGGGGAGCCGAGGCGGTGATCCTGGCGGTTCCGCATGAGCCGTATCTCGAGCTGCCGCCGGATGATGTCGTCGGGTGGGCGGGCAAGCCGATTGCCGTGATCGACTGCTTCGGCATTCTGAGCGACGAGAAGATCAGGCGCTACTTCGAGCTCGGCTGCGAGGTCAAGGGACTCGGGCGCGGCCACATCCAACGAATCAAGGAGGAGGTGCGTTCGAGGCGGAAGTAGGCCGGCGGCCGGCGGCGCGGAGCCAGGGGATGAGGACCAAGCCCGCGAGAAGAACCACAACCGCCAGCCCAATCAGAGAAGGATGGAGCGGCCCGCGCGGCGCGAGGTCGAACGTCTGTCCGCCATCGCCCACGAGGACGAAGCCCGCCCAGTAGTAGGGATGGCTCGTCTCCGGACGACTCCTCATGCTGGCCTGGGACTCGGCGAGCGCCTCGGCGACGGTCAGATCCCGGGCCAGACCTCGGTAGAAGCGATCCATGAGATCGACGGTCGCGAGGTCGTCGACCGGCCAGAGGGTCGCCAGCACGGCAGGCACACCCGCGCTGAGGAACGCTCCCGTCAGCCCCAGCACGCCCTCACCCGCCACCACCCGACCCGAGGCCGACGCACAGCTGGAAAGCACAACCAGGCGGTTCGGGAGGGTCATGGCCGCGATGTCGCCCGCGCGCAGATTGGCGGAGTCTCCGGGGGCGAGGAAGCGGATCTCCGACTGCCAAGGTGCCTGATCGTTCGGCTCGGCATGGGAAGCGACGTGCAGAATATCGGCGGTCACGAGATCCCGGTCCGGTCGGAAGCCGGTGGTTCGGTCCAAGATCCGGGCATCCACGCGGCGGTATCGCTGGTGGAGATGACGCGCCTCACGCACAGCACCCTCGAGATCCGCCCCGCCGCGGCTCGCCAGGGCGAGAACGCGGGGGGTGTCCGCGGACACCTCGCGTGCAGGGCGATCACGCAGTTCCGCCAGCACGGTTGCACAGGGAATGATCACCCAACAGGGTGATACCGGCTGCTCCCCGAAGGCGGCCATGCCGATCTCGCCGAAGGGCAGGCGATTGAGCGAGCCGTCCGGGGAAACGTACACCGTACGATGCTCGCCCGGCAGCGCGGCGACCTCACCCAGGAGGAACTCGAACACCTGACGGCGGGCCGCTCGGCGCAGCGCGGCCGCTGCGGGCGATTCGATCCCCGGGGGTGGGTCCGCGACCAGGTCGTGGTAGGCATCGGTCTTCCTGGCCAACACGGCGGAGGCCGGCAGCCGAACCACCTGGCAGTGATCGGTCGTGATCGCGAAGAGGAGCGATCGATCGTCCCCGGCGTAGAAATCGAGCAAGATCTCACCATCACGCAGAACGCGGCACTGCAGTTCTGCTAGGGTGATCACATCTCTGGGGGCCGCCTCTCCCCGCGGTCCCCGCATGCGTTCGAGCAGGGTTCGAACCTTGAAGGTCTGCAGACGGTCAAACGCGGCCTGCGGGCGATCTCCGTCCCGCTGGAGCATGAGGTCGGCGAGCCACGCGTAGATCCTGCTTCCCCGTCGGCCCCTTTCTTCCCGCCACTCCGGATCGAGGGGAACCTCCCGTGCTTCCTCCCACGTGCGGGCGGCCCGTTCGAGGAAAGCGAGCGTGGTGTCGGTTTGGCTGAGCCTCGCGGCGGCCCGAGCGGCGGCAACCAGCGCGTCGATACGGTTCTGCGACATGCCCAGACGGCAGGCGATCTCTTCGGCCGCCAGCGCGTGATCCAATGCCTCATTCGCCCGTCCCGCGGCGCTCAGGAGAAGCGCGAGGTGGGAGAGCAGATAGGTCTCGTGTTCGGGAGGTAGGCGCCCGGTGTACATCCGGGCCGTCTCCTCGAGGATGGAAATCGCTCTCGAAAGGCTGTCGCGTGCGGCCACGGCTCGGGCTAAGCCCACCCAGCAATCGACGTCGGCCTCGGCGTGAATGACGTTTCCGGGGGAGACGGCCTTGCGATAGGTTCGAGCGGCGTCCTCAGATCGACCCATATCGAGATAGATCTCGCCCAGCTTGCCAGCGGCTTGGGCTCGGCGAATGGTCAGGCCCCGCTCCTCGCACTCCTCCAGAAGCACTTCCAGTCGCTCGGCGGCCGCCGTCAGACGGCCCAACCTGGCCTCGCACAGAGCGGCGTTGACCTCCGCCAGAAGCGCCGCGCTGACATGTCCCGCCTCCGTCAGGAGGAGATGAGCCCGCTGGAACCGCTCCAAGGCCCGCCCCGGATCGCCGAGGCTGAATTCCATCGCTCCCAGGTTGTTGAGCGCACTCGCCTCGGGAATCGGGCTTCCCAGCTCGCGCGCGCGGGCCACGACCTGCTCATAGCAGTCGATGACGTCGTCGAACTCACCCGACAGGTGGAGTGCCGTCCCCAATCCGTTGAGTGCCCAAATCTCGCTGTCGGATTCCCCGAGATCCCGGAAGATCCGCGCGGCCGTTCGGTAGTGCCGCACCCCTTCCTCCGCCAATCCCAACGCCACCGCCCGCCAACCCAAGCCGAAGTGCGCCCACCCTTGATAGGAAGGGTCTCTGCGAAGCGTGGCGATCTCGAGGAGCTGGTCGCAGCCGGTACGAACCTCGTCCCAGCGACCCAGCGCTCCCTCCGCGACCGCCAGCCAACGCAGCGCTGCGCAGAGGTATGATGTGTCCCCCACCGCGGACGCGAGGGTGAGCGCCTCTTTCAGAATCGGCTCGGCAACGGCGGCGTTGCCGGAACGCGCCCAATTGCCGCCGTGCAGGACGAGAAGGTGAGCCAGAAAGGCCGAATCGCCGCCGGCACGCACCTGGGGGAGAAGCGAATCGATCACCGCGGAGAGACGCTGGCGCGCGTCTGCCTCCTCGAGGGAATCCACGAGGGCCCGGACGCGATGCGACGAGGGCGCTGCATCCAAGCCGGTGACGAAGCCCAATGCCGTGATGGCCACGCCGACGAATGTGATGGTGATTCGCTTCCTATCGATCACCGCGTACCCGCCGTCCGGGGAGCCCTACCGCGTCACGAGAATCGGTCGCGACGTGGACCGGGACCCCGCATGGAGCTGCAGCCAGTAGCGCCCGGGGCTCAGCCGGCCTCTCCAGGTCCAGTGGTGCTCTCCGGCATCGAGCCAGCCGTGCTCCAGGGAACACGCGAGCCTTCCCGTGGGCGAGTAGATCCGCACACAGGGCTGCGACGCTTCGGGAAGCATGAAATCGATCTCCGCCTCCGACGCACACACGCTCGGCTGGACCCGAAGCACCAAGTCATGGGCGACTGGGGGACGATCCCGGACCGCGCTCGGGTCGGTGACCAGAATCGAGTAGAGGTCCCCTCCCCGGCCCTGCTCGTTGGCATGCACGTGCTTGCCGCAAGCGGCGACATAGACGCCACCCCCTTCGGTCTGCGCGATATCGACCGAAAACATCGATCCGGGTGTATCGACCGTGAGAACCGGATTCGAGCTGCGCCTCTCGAAGACGTGGATCTCGGGATTGGTGTTCCGCGCGTCTCCCCAAGACGCCACCGCCGCATAGCCTCCGTCCGCCGTGATCGCGATCTCGCAGGGGATGTCCTGGTACTCGCCCGACCCCGGCGTGTAGGGGTAGGTCCAGAGGGGAGAGGAGAGGGGCAGATCATACAACTCGATACGGTTCTCCAGGTGCGTGTTGTGATCGTACCACCCGACGACGAGGGTGCCCGAGTCCAGAGAGAACCGGCAGCTGCGAACCCAGAAGTCGCCTCCGGAGATCGACCAACCCGGCGTGTACGCCGATCCGGTCCACTCTCGAAGGTAGAACGAGGTCCACCCGTAGGCGAGGTAGGTGCCGTCGCCGGAGATCGCAATCGGGTCGTTGCTGCCGCCCATCCCGCCGCTCCAGCGGACTGACTGCGCATCCCGGTCGTAGACGTACGCGTCGGCCGCGGCGATGAAGGCGATGTAACGACCGTCGGCGGTGATGTCGATGTTGCGGGGAAAGGTCCCCTCCGGCGCATCGTAGATCGCCGTCGGGGTGGATGACGCGGGATCGAAGAGGTAGAGGCGCACATTGCCGGGATCCCACATGGTGACCAGGAGGGCGATGGTAGACGCATCGGGTGAGACGACGAGCGCGCGGGCGCCGCCCACGCTGGATGAACGGATGAGGAACGTCCAGTCGGGTGTGCTCGAATCGCTGTGCCACTTGTACAACATCACACCGTCGGCCCGCTTGTCGACGCCTGCGATGACATCGCCGAAACGGGATGCGGCCACGCGGAAGTCGGTTCCGGGACAGACCCAGTCGGGGGTGCCGTCCCCCCACAGCGGGATCAGCTCCGCCTCTTCGGGGGGATTCAGATACGTGCCGGCGGCCAGGCATCCGCTGGCGATCGAGATCGACGTGCTCTGATGGATGGCATCGGTCAGGTGGTTGTGCCAGATGATCTGACCTCGCTCGGGATCAATGGAGTTCATCGGCGCGGCCGGTTCCCCCGGCCTCCGCGTCGTGACGTCCTGTGGGCCGAGTGGTCCCATCCCCGCGACCGTCCGCTCGAGCATCCCTGACGCGGTGGTCGGAAACAGGATCCATGCGGCCAAAATCCATCGGATGCTAGATCTCGAGAGCATGATCCACCCCCTTCTG
>Ga0180432_10010908_pt1 | contig 10793 bp, 9 predicted proteins | sample SS_ome_10_FD_132414 | JGI IMG/M metagenome (GOLD analysis project Ga0180432, IMG submission 132414) | Hypersaline lake sediment archaeal communities from the Salton Sea, California, USA - SS_1_MS_2 metaG | ecosystem: Environmental > Aquatic > Non-marine Saline and Alkaline > Hypersaline >...
AAGCGAATCTCCGACGACATCGGCAAGGTGGCCATGCAACGCGGCCCGTTGGTTTACTGCATCGAAGGCGTGGACACCGAAGCCAAGTCGATACCCAGTCTGATGCTTGACGACGACGCGCCGCTTACGTCGCGGTTCGATGCCGACCTGCTCGGCGGCGTTTCAATCGTTGAAGGAACCGCCCAGGAAACCCGTTGGGTCAAGGGCGACGACGGCGGAAAGAAACTGGCGAGCACGCCGATCAAGTTCCGCGCCATCCCGTACTACGCCTGGGCACATCGCGACGCGAAAGGCATGTACATCTGGATCGGACGGACCGAGGAGGGAACCCGCCCGGCCCCGCTGCCGACGATTGCTTCGACCAGCAAGGCGACCGCATCGAAAGGAAACACGGCCGCGATCAACGACCAGCGCGAGCCGCGTTCCTCGGGCGACCACGCCAATCCGTTCCTCCACTGGTGGCCCAGCTTCGGCAAGAAGGAATGGGTCGAGTACAGGTTCGCCAAGCCGGCAAAGGTCAATGTCATGGAGATCTACTGGTTCGACGACACCGGCCGCGGCGCGTGCCGATTGCCCGAGTCGTGGAAGCTGCTCTATCGCGACGGTGACCAGTGGAAGCCGGTCGCCAACCCGAGCGAATATGGCACCAAGGGCGACACCTACAACCGCACCACCTTCGACCCGGTGACGACCGACGGCCTGCGTTTGGAAATCCAATCGAAGAAGGGCCAAGCCGGCGGCATCCACGAGTGGAAGGTCTACGGCGAGGACGAGTAATAGCCGTCGCTTCTTGAAAGATTAAGAGAAAATCGGTTCGGGGTGCCATGCCCACGCAAGTGTGGGACATGGCACCCGAGCTGATAGCTCACCGCTTATTTCAGCTTATGATCGGCCGGTTTGAGTCCGCGTTGGTGATCGCCGCCGCCGATCTTGTTGGGTTTGTAGGGGCCGATGAAGTCGACTTTGCTCTTGGCGGGGATCTTGTCTTCGAGGCCGACGGCCCAGTAGCTGGCGTTTACCAACAGGCGGCGGAAGCCTTCGCTGTGGAAGTCGAAGCTGTGGCCCATGGTGGTCGTGAAGACGCGGGCCGGCTTGCCCGATTTTCCCGTGTATGTCTTTGTCCAAGCGACGGGGACCAGCTTCTTCTCCGGGTTCGGTTTGCTGTCGGGAGTCATGCCCGCCAAGCATTGGCCCATCACCAGCGGCTTGCTGTCGCCGGTCAATGACTTGATGCCGTAGACATCCGACTCTCCCCAGATGTCGTCGATGCCCTTTACGATGGGGTGCTTCTCCATGCCTTCGGCGATTAGCCCGCGGGTGCTTTCGTGTTGGTGGTGCCCGTAGTGGTTGATCCAAGTCTCGCCGAGTACCTGCCGGCCGAACCCGCCGTCGAAATCCTTATCGCGGAAGCTGTACTTGGCGTAGGGGCTCTTCTTGTTCTTAACATAGTTGAAGGCGTGGGTCGACGTTCGCAGACCGATCACCGGGCGGCCCGAGTCGATGTAGTCGACGATGTGTTTCATTTGCTGGTCGGGCAGTTCTCGGAATCGGGTGAAGATGATCATCAGGTCGGCCTTTTCGAGAGCCTCCAGGCCGGGGATGTTGTCCATGATCTTCGGGTCGATCTCGCCGGTCTCCTCGTTGATGGGAAACAGCACAGTGCATTTGAACCCATGGTGGACGGCCAGAATCTTTGCCATGTGCGGCATTGAATCCTCGGAGCGATATTCGTCGTCGCCGATGACGAAGACAATGTGCTTGCCGGCGCCGGAGCCGTCTTTTCCTTCGAGTGTAATCCACCGCTCGTCGGCCTTGATTGTGTTTGCGAATACCAAGGTCAGCATCAGAGAGATGATTGCGACAATCCGCGTGGCGGAGGTGATAGTCATGTGTGTTCCCTTTCGGCAGTTGTTATTGCTTATTGAAAAGATGAAGAACGGCGAAACTTCAGCCGCCACTCATCTTAACCGCCGAAAAGGCGCCGGTCCACAATCGTAGCCGCCCTGAGACGCGGGTCCATGTCTTCGGCCAATGAGAGTTGCCGATGAACGTAAAAAAACTTTTGGAATATCAGTAACTTTTTTAGGGTAGCGGAAGGGCAAAATTCGCGGATTGGGGACTTCCTTCGCCTGGGAACCTCCCACGCGGAGATTCTTACGGCGAATGTAAGGTATTTGATTTCAATATCTTACGGCAGTGCCGTTAGTTCCCCCGGGTGGTGCGTGGGTTTGCGAGGGTGGTTTTCGGGGCCGGTTCCGCGGCCGTACAGCTTGCACCCCTTTCCACCACTAGGGGACCTTGCTATAATACTGGCGTGGTGGTGAGAAGCGATGTGAGCCCCGACACGCTATACATGCCGGCGGCCACGGCGCAAGTCCTTACTTCGCCCCGCAAGCGGAGCGAGTTGGGACGGCACCGGAGCGCGGTATAAGAGTGCTCTCGTCCTAATCACTCTGCGATTTGCGTCACGGCGTTTTGCTAAGCATGGCCGGTCCCGAGTTGCGGTTGATTTTCTCGCTGTTTTATTTGGTCGCGGACTTCGCCCGACGGGTTGGGGCTTTGGACGAGGGATTGGCGACTCGTTAGTGTTACTGTTTTTCTTAAAGGAGTGGCGGCATGCCGCAAGGGACGATCAAAAAGCTGATCACGGACAAAGGTTTTGGATTCATCGATGGAGAACGAGGCGACTTGTTCTTCCACCACAGTGCGGTCCAAGGAACGACGATCGAAGCTCTGCAGGTCGGTCAAGAAGTGACGTACGACGAAGGCAGCGGACCGAAGGGTCCCCGCGCCGAGAACGTCACGCCTGTGTGAGCGACAAATTATCCCGGGAGTCGCACGCATAGCGAAGAGACTTCAGACAGAGGATGACAAACGCCCCCGGCCGGTTCAACCGCCGGGGGCGTTCTTTTTTGCGCCGAAAGGCCTCTGGTGCGAAGCGGGCCGAACTGGTATTCTGCCGATAAGCGTTTACCCGCTCTGCTCAAACCCGATCTATTGGGAGGCTTTTCGATGAAGGTATCTACTTGGAATTCGCTAGTGGTCGTGTCGCTGTTGGCAATGTTCTGCGTAACCGCCATAGGCTGCGGCGGAAGCACTGGCGGCAGCGGGTACGACAGTCCCCAGGCGGTGTACGACGCCATGAAGGCGGCCGGCGAAAAGAAAGACTGGAAAGGTGTCAGCCAGTGCATGACCCCCGAGTCCCAAAGCGCCATGTCCGGCGCCATGGTAATGATGGGAACCATGATGAAGTCGATGGGTGCTCTGGTCGCGATGGGCGGAGGCGAGGAAGCGGAGGAGTTCAAGACCGCCATGGAGAAGATCGACAAAATTCTCGAAAAGCATGGCGTCACCGAAGAAGCGCTCAAGGGCGCGCAAGAGAAGATGGCGACCATGCAGACGGCGAGTGACTCCGAGAAACTTGCCACGTTGACGCAGTTCGCCTCTTCGATCAAAGACAAGCCCGCCTTCCTCGCCGAAATGCTCACCGTCTTGGAGGACATGCAGCAGGGTAAATCGCCGGTAGCTTTGGACAACTCGGAACTTCAAGGCCTGGAAGTCGACGGCGACACGGCCACCGGAATGATCGTAAAAACGGTCGACGGCGAGAAGCAGGAAGAACCGATCGAGTTCAAGAAGATCAACGGCGGTTGGCTGGTCGAGATTCCCATGGCCGAGGCGATGTAAGAGTGAACTTGCCGACCGATGGCGGGTGGCCCGGGGATAGTGGCGCCACCCGCGTTCTTTATTGCGAGGAAGGAAGCGGCCAAAGGTTTCGTCGAGGATGCAAGCATGGCGGACGAACGAAACGCATGCGGCGCGAACAAAGAGGGCGATGTCTTTCTCAAGGAGGTCTTCTCCTGGAGGCGGTTCTCCGTGCTGGTCGTGGCGATTGGCGCCTCGGCTTTCGGTTGCGTGGGATTGTGGGTGCATTCTACGATATATCGAATCGACCTGATCGCCGAAATGCGAGAGAGTCCGCTGCATGCGATTGGCGGAATCTTGTTTTCGGTGGTGTTCCTCTTGCTGGTGGCCTTGCCGAGTTTCTACTTGGGAATACTCTACCTGTGGCGCTTCGCAACCGGCAGGAAGCACGTTGTTTTGATCGACACCGGCGGGGTGGATGCCGGCGACTACCAGTTTCGCTGGAACGATATTTCGTGGATCGGCTCGACTCGCTTGCCGCTGGCCAAACGAGTCTTCTTGATCGTTAAACCCGCGTCGCCGGATCGATGTCCGGTCGCCATTAGAATGGATCGAAACCTGCTTCTGGAGGAATACGATTCGTTGATGGAACGCCTGGAAAGCAAACTCGGCCGGAAATATTCCCACCTGCTTTTCGGCGTCGTGCGCTCTTGGAATGCAAAGCTTGAGTATTAGAGCGTGCGTTGAGAGGGTGGCCGGGACAGCTTGCTATTTGGACGGCGAAGCCGCACGAGGTTCCCAACGCCACCGCGTTCCACCGAGCAGTCATCCCATGCCGTTGTGCTAACCGCCCACGCGACCTCTTGTGCTGCGCACCTCGATTTAAGAATCGAGGCTACCCGCTCAACTGTCCACGGAGAATGACGTCTTCCGGAACTCACATGTCCACGCTTTTCGTGGAGCATGGCACCCGAAATCATCTCTATTCACTATCCACTATCCACTACTCCGCCTCGTACCACTCCCCGCGCAACCAATCGGCGATCAAACCGATCTCCCGGTCGCTTAACAGCCGGTTCTTCTCGGCGTCGGGCCCGGTGCCGGCGTAGGAGGGCATGCGGTCGTTGCGCTTGCCGTAGAATCTCTTGTGGGCAGGGTCGCCGATGATCCCCACCAGCCACTCGCGCGAGCCGTAGCCGGTCAGGTCGGGCGAGCCGCCGCCGTCGTCGTGGAACTTGTGGCAGTCGAGACAGCCGCTCATGTCGAGCCAATCGACGGCCTCGTCGATGATCTGCTTATCCTTGGCGTCGATTTCTCGTTGCGATTTCAAGCCGGCCTCGGCCGACAGGGCGATGACCGCCTTGGCTAAGTCCTCCTTGCCTTCCTCGTCGAGGTCCTTGACGATGCCCTTGACGCAAGTCTTCACCATCTTGCCGTCCTTGAAGGCCGTGTTGCCAAAGTACTCGGGCGTGTCGATCCGCTTGGGATCGAGCAGCCCGCTGATCCAATCGCGACCGGCGAAGGCGTAAAGATTCGGGGCCGACGGTTTGTCGGTCGTCATCGGCTGTCCCAACTCGTTCTTTCCGGCCGGATCGGCCCAATCGTGACAGCTTACGCAGTTGGCCTCGAACAAACGCGGGCCCTGAACCTTAGGGTCGTTGCGCAGAAGTTCCAAAGCACCGCCAATGGGAATACCTTGCGGCGATTGGGACAACTCCACCGCCCTTTCCGCGCGAAGCCGGCCGGCGGCCAGGGCTTCCTGGAAGTCGGCGTCGCCGTTGTCCCGGGCGAACGAACGAGCCGTCAGCGCAACCAAGCCCGCCAGCAGCAGGAACGTGAAAAGAACGTTGAACTGGTATCCTCGCCGCGAGCGACCGATCCACGGCATGGCGAATATCACCACGGTGATGATCGTGGGAACGATGTATATCGGAATTATGGCCAGATTGCCGGGGAATATGTGCGAAAACTCGTACAGTCCGCGGAAGGGCCACTCGGGCCGGGCCGCCGAATACGAATCGGCCGGGTCGGCGGGCGAGCCGAGATCGACGCCCGCCGCGGGAAGCGACGTGCCATGTTGGCAGGCCAGCAGCAGAACCACGACCGTCACCAACAGACATGCGACGCCGCTCTTAAGCGCCTGGCTTGGCCACCAAGGGCAAGACGGCTTGGCGTGCGCTTGACTGTCGGCATCGGCCTGTCGACGAAGAAGCCGCGCGTGCAGCATGAGCAGCACAAGGAAGCAGCCCGTGAATATACCGCCGTGCAGCGTCATGAAACGCATCAGCGTCAGGTGGCCGAACTCCGGGCCGCCGGCGACCAGCTTGAACAAATGCCCGCCCACCCACGGTAGGATCAGGAGCAGTTTGGTTCTAACCATGGTCGACGAGTGGCTATTCTGGTCCCAGGCCAACAGGTCGCCGGTAAGCAGCAAGGCCAGCGCGACGAGTCCCATCAGCAGAGCCATCCAGAAGATGATCTCCCGCGGCGCGCGACAAGCGCCGGTGACGATCATTTGCAGAACATAGACGCCGATCAGCACCACCAGGACTTGGGCCGAGTAGTGATGGATGGCGCGGAGCAACCAGCCGCCTTGGATTTGATACTGCAAGTGATAGACGCTTTCCCAGGCGGTTTGCGCGCTGGGGCTGTAGTGGGCCCACATCACCAACCCGGTGATTACTTGCACGACAAAGGTGAAGGCGATGCAGCACGGCCAGACGTTGGCCCAGCGGGCGCCGCCGGGGGCGGGCCGGTTGGCGCAATCGCTCAAGCATTCTCGCAAACCGGTGCGGTCGTCGATCCAATCCAACCGGCCGTTGATCCAATCTCGTACTAGTTTCATGACTCCGCGATCTTCTGTGAGGTGCCGGTTTGATATTTCTCGAACTTCACCCAGACTTCCGCGCCGTTGCGAACCTCGACTTCAAGCGTGTCGAGATCCCGAGGGCTGGGTGAACGCGCTTCTAAACGCTCGCCGGTGATGGAGAAACTGGCCGTGTGGCAAGGGCAGAAGAAGATGTCCCTCTCGGCCTCGTAGCATATGTGGCAGCCGGCATGTGGGCAGACGACCTGGATGGCCTCGACCTTGTCGCCTTGGACTCGCCGCAGGAAAACGGCCCCGATCGGCTCGTCGGCAAAGCGGTTCCAAGCGTCGTCGCGATCGGCCACCACGGGGAACCTTCGCGGGGTTCCATCCTCGGGCAAGGCTTCCAGCGAGGCCACCTTGATGAAGCGGCCTTGCTTGCTAGACGTTCGCAGGGGATTAATCGCGGCGGCGGCGGCAACCAGCGTGGGGCAACCCAGGCCGACGGCACCCAGGGTCAAGGCGGTGATGTTTCCCAGATAATTGCGGCGGCTTTGCCCGGCCTTGCCGCCTTCGCTCTGTTTTTTTGCGTCCAACTCACCCATGGCGGTTCGCACGGCGGTGAGGACTTTCTCTTGCGCCGTTTCGAGGGTGTCGTCGACGAAAGCGCCGGCCGCCTTCTTGTGTCCTCCGCCGCCGAACTGTTCGGCCAGGGTGCTGCAATCGAGGTCGCATCGGCTGCGGAAGCTTATCTTGAACCCGCCGGTCGATTGTTCGACGAAGATGACGGCCGCTTCGGTCCCGCCCACGCCGAGCATCATGTTGATGACGTCTTCGCTGTCGGACGGCACGGCGCCGGTCTCCTTGAAGTCGGCTTGTGTCATGTATGTGTGGATCAGCCGACCGTCGAGTTCGGCTTTGGCGTGAACCTTGGTACGGCCGACCAGTTGCAGCCGGGCAAGCGTGTCCTGTTCGTATCGTTGGCAGTAGAACTCGTCGGGCGCGGCACCGGCCTCCATCAAACGCGACGCCAAACGCAAGGTCTCCGGCGTGGTCGAGGAGAAACGGAACCAGCCGGTGTCGGTCGCCAAGGCGGCGAAGGCGGCTCTTGCGATTTCCGGAGTAAGTTCCACGCCCAAGGCGTCGGCCGCCTCGATGACCAACCGCCCGGTGGCTTCCGCCTTGCCGTTCTTGAACAGTTCGGCACCCAGATCGTCGCCGCTGACGTGATGATCGATAACGGCCTTCTTCAAGCCCGTATTGCGAACCACCTCGGCCATGTCGCCCAATTGTGCCCAGGCGGTCGTGTCGAGGACTATCAGTACGTCATACGATTCCAGTTCGGACGCCTGGATGTCGACGCCCAATTGCTTGAGGCGTCCCTCGGTGTCGAGGAACTTCAGGTTCGGCGGAACCTCGTAGGCGTTTACCACGAAGACTTCCTTGCCGAGGCTTTCCAAGATGCCGACCATTGCCAGCTCGCTCCCCAAGGCGTCGCAGTCGGGGCGAACGTGGCTTGTCAGCAGGAATCGCTGGTTGGCGTTTACGAGATCTACGAATTTCGACCAGTCGGGCATTTGATTCGAGGGGGTAGGGGTCAGGGAATGGGGGTTAGGGTTTGAAGTATCCTACGATTCGATTTTCTGCTCTTCGCGGCGGTACCGCCGGTCGACGATGCGACGGGTGGTGCTTACGTCGAGTTTCATCTGGGTTATCAGTTCGTGAGCGGAGTCGAACCTTTCGCAATCTCTAAGTCGGGCAAGGAAGTCGAGCTCGATGCGGCGGTCGTACAGCGAGCCTTCGTATCCGATCAGATGGGCTTCGACTTTAAAGGTATCCACGTCGAAAGTCGGATTGCCGCCGATGCTCACGGCGGCCGGGTAAGTGAACTCCTGCTCGCCTTCGCGCCAACAAGCGGCCGCCGCGTAGACTCCCTCGCCGGGCAACAGCGTGTCGACGCGCTCGATGTTGGCGGTCGGAAAGCCGAGTCTTTGCCCGCGCATCTCTCCAAGCACGACCTGACCGCGAATTCGATAGGGACGACCCATTAGCTCGGCGGCATGGTCGACCCAGCCGGAAGATATCAGACCGCGAATCCGCGAACTGGAAACAATCTGGCCGTTGATCTCGATAGTGTCGACCACTTCCAAAGATATGCCGGCTTTGGCGCAATACTCGTGCAGCACGGATACCGTGCCGCTGCGGTTGTGTCCGAAATAGAAGTTGGCTCCTTCGACCATGCCGCGTGCGTCGAGTCGTTCGCGAACGACCTTCTGGAAGAACTGCTCCGCGTCGAGTTGCAGAAAGGCCATGTCGGTGGGGAAGGCCACTACCGCGTCGACGCCCAGTTCGCGCAGAAGCATGGCGTTGCGCTCGGTCCAAGCCAGCGGCGTGTGTGCCGCCTGGGGACGCAGCAATTGGGCGGGATGGGGATTGAAGGTAAACACCACGGCCGGGCCGCCGACTTTCGCCGCCATGGCCAGCAATCGCTCGACCAAGCGCGCGTGGCCTCGGTGTACGCCGTCGAAATTACCGATCGCCAGCGCGCCGCCGCGAAACCGCGAGGGGATGTCTTCCAGATTGCGAAACAGGTTTGCGTCCACTGATTATCGTGTATTCTTTAGGCGGGTTGTTAGTGTTCTTGTTGCGGTCGTTTCATGCCGACGGACCGTCGTCCTTGCCACCCTCTTGCAGCAACAAACGAATTCGATCCCGCAACTTGGCGGCGTCCTCGAACCGTTCTTCGTTGATGGCCGTGTCGAGCTGTTCGCGAAGGGTATCGACGGGGCTCTTCGGCTGGTCGGCTTTGATTTCACTTTCCAGTTTCAATATCTCCGCGTGCCAGTGTTCGAGGTCGACTAACTCCACGCATTGATCGGCATTTTGGCTTTGGCCGTACTCGTCGAGAAAGTCGCGTATTTCTCCGATACCCGTTTCAATGGCGGCCAGCCCCGCGCCCAAGCGGCCTTGCTCCAACAGCGGCGTGGCCACGGCTCGGGTGTGCATCATCAGCACGTAGGGTCGCCACTGGTCGAATTGCATCTTGTGGCGTTCCTCGGTCACGTGTTCGCGAACGAAAGCGAACAGCCGCAGGTTGCGTTTCGTGTCTCGCTCGCACAGTCCGTACAACTGAAGGTGCCAGAAACTCAAGTAGCGGTGATAATACTGAACTCCTTCCCGCCACAGGTTGCCGCAGGCTTCCTTGTCGAGCATGTAAGGCGTCGAATCCGGATGTGCCAGATCGTAGGCCTCCTGTTGCTTCTCGTAATAATCCAGCCAGGACTCGCACTGCTGGGGTTGGAAACCGTCGGGTCGGCCGTCCATCTCCATCTGCAATACGCCCAGGTCCACGCGAAGCTGAATCTTGTCGCGTCCGTCGTCGCCGGCGACAATGCGAACGCTCACGTCGTCGGGGTTGAAATCCCAATCGGCGATTATTCTGGACAAGTCATTCGACATGGGTGTGTCCGTGTTGGGGCATGTCCGTACTTGGCTAAACGTGCGAGACTCTTGCGACGGTCCGGGAAATGTCGTCGGCACCCGGTTTGCACAAGGAAAAGCGGGAAAACAGCCACACCATTAAAGTTTACAGCACCGCCGATAAAGAGAAAAGGGGATGGAGGTACCACCCGACGCGCGGCCGGAGGCCCCGAGAGCCCCCGCTGGCGGACTGCTGGAATAATTATCGCTATTGGCACTACTGCCCCGGGTCGCGAATCACGGTCTCCATGACCTTCGTGTTGCGATGAACGGCCAACACGATCGTGCGCTGTTCGACACCGTCGGGGCTACTGGCGACCACCGGCAGCACGTGTCGGCGGTCGGGCAGGCTGAAGCGAACGGCAAACGTGCCGTCCTCGCGCAACTGGATCGGCTCGCCGCGGAAGGTGACTCGCGCGTTGGGGTCGGTTTCGCCGTGGACTATCAACTCGGTGTCGACTTGGAAGTCCATCTCCTCTTGCTTTCCGCCGGCGCCGGCACCAAATCTCACCGCCATGGGATCGCCCATCGGGCGGCGGAGTTGCTTCTCGAAGACTTCCTTCAGTTGCCCGTTGTTGTTCTGCTCGCCGTAACCTCCGCTCATGGCGTAAACGCGGTCGAAGTCCCTGGCGACTTCGGACCAGTTTTTGTCGAAAGCGTCGCCTTGGTTGGCTCTCGGCGTGGTTACCACGTTGCTGTTGGCGATGGCGTGGAAGCGGTCGTTTAGGGCCAAGTAGCCAATTTCGAGCTGATAGCTTTTCGGGGGATCCTGAACGTCGATGTACCAGTTGTTCACGCCGCCGTGAATCTCGATGTCGCGAATTGGACGGGAGACCGCCGAGGTGGTGCCGTTTCGAGAAAC
>Ga0180432_10010911_pt1 | contig 10791 bp, 7 predicted proteins | sample SS_ome_10_FD_132414 | JGI IMG/M metagenome (GOLD analysis project Ga0180432, IMG submission 132414) | Hypersaline lake sediment archaeal communities from the Salton Sea, California, USA - SS_1_MS_2 metaG | ecosystem: Environmental > Aquatic > Non-marine Saline and Alkaline > Hypersaline >...
GAACGGCTTCGCCGCGTGGCGCATCACTACGAGGAGCGCAAGGGCGACGCCTGGGATTACGACGACTTCCGGGCCGAGGCGGCGAGCATGCTGGAAAACGGCCCCCCGGAATCCCTCGACCCGCTCCTACCCGATTACGTCATCTTCGACGGGGTGGACGAACTCACGCCCGCCGACATTCGACTCGTCGAGGCCCTTGCAGCGGTCAGACCGGTGCACCTTTCGGTCGCCGTCGCGCCACCTGGTCAAACCCCCGACGAGGTCCTCCCACCTCGCGACGACGTCACGCTCCATAGGTACGCCTTCGCCAACCCAGTCGCGGAAGCCCGCTGGGTCCTGCGCGACGTCAAGGCCACGCTCGCTGGAGGTGCGGATCCCCTCGACCTGGCCCTCATCGTCCCTCCCGGTCGTGCCCGCGCGGTTGCCGCCCTTGCGCAGGAGTACGGCATCCCCATCATGGACGAGACACCGCGAGGACTCGCTGACCTCCCAGAAGGACGACGCCTCCTCGACCTGCTCGACCTCGCTGACGCCCCCACACCCTCACGCCTACTTGGCGTGCCCGAACTCAGGAGCCTCGGCGTCGCCGCCCTCGAGGCCGGCATCGCTGGCCGGGACGCCCTCGCCCGCCTCGCCGCCGAGCGTGGCGAGACCGACGCCTGGGCCCTCTGGATGGCGCGCCTCGAACCTTTGGACGACCCGCTTGGCTGGGGCGCTGAATTGGTGGAAGCAGCCTGGGCGTCCTTGCATGGCATCCGCGGTGACGACGACGAGGCAATCGAGATTCCACCCGTCCCCGCAGCCTTCAAGGACGAGGCCCTCACCCGACTTGCTGAAGCCCGGCGCGTCACCAGACCGGGAGACGACGGCAGTCACCTGCGCGGTTGGTGGTCCGCGCTGCTGCAGGAACCCTTCCGCTACGAACGACCCAACGCCGGTGTCGCCCTGCTCCATGCAGCGCAGGCGCTCGGGCGTCACATGCCGTTCGTCTGGATTCTGGGAGCCACCGAAGGGGCACACCTTCCCCGCAGCCGCGAGGACTACTTCATCGCCGAGGAGCATCGCGCCAGCGAGCAAAACCCTGCAGCTCCGCAACTGCCGCGCCGCTTCAGCGACCAGCGCACACGAAGAGCGGACGCCCTCCGAGCTCGAGGCACCGTCGTCACCCTCAGTTACCCAGAAGGGGATCAGGGTGGGCCCACCACCCCAGATCTCGTTCTGCTCGTAGGAGAAGCAACAACGCCACCCGAACGCCCGGCAGGTAGTCCCCTAGACCTCACCGACGGCGAACGCTACATCGCGCCCCACGGCCCGGTCGATCTTGGTCCACCCGACGTCCATCAACTTGCGCGCTTTGCGCAATGCAGTCTCCGCAGCTGGGCTGAGCAGCACCTCAGGGAAACCGAAAGCGATCTGCCCGACTGGTTGCTCTTGCGCCGCAGTTTGATCGAGCGTGAACACTGGACCGAGCCCGATCTGCATGCGCTTGCAACGGAACACCCGACGTATGCAGGTTGGTTGAGCGAGCATGCAGCGCAACTCGCTGCCTTCACCTACGGCGTCAAGCTCCGCGATCCCGACACCGGCGTACAGGCCCGCATCGACGGCGCCCAACGTACGCAAGGCCAAAGCGTCCTCCTTCGCTTCACCGCGCCCGGCGCGGTCAGCTCGAGTGATGAGGCGGAGAGCGTGCTCGAGGGAAGACCCGAACTCGGTTGGGCCACGCAGCACCTCCTCACCCACCACAAGCGCTCCGTGCAGTCGGTGCAGTTCCTGTTCTGGCCGATAGGTTCTGCCGCAACGAGCTTTCCGGAGCGACCCATCGAGCGATCCTGGTCCCGCTTCGACACGATCGACCGCGACGTTCAGGCGGCACTCCCCATGTGGCAAGCCGGAGAGGTGCGCGCAAACCCAGGATTCGTCTGTCGCTCCTGCCGCGCCTTCGACGTCTGCCGCGAGGGCCAACGATGAAGGTCCGCGTCGCCTCCGCAGGAACGGGAAAGACCACCAGCCTCGTCGCACGCTTCCTCGAACGGGTCGGCGACGGTGAACCCTTGCGCCGCATCGCCGGTGTGACCTTCACGAGGAGTGCCGCCGCCGAACTTCGCGAGCGCGTCGGTGAGGGCCTCGACGCGATCCTTCGCGACGGCACTTACCTGGGTGGTCTCGTCACGGCACCCAAAGGAAGCGAGGCGCTTTACCTCGAAGCCCGCCGCGAGCTCGACGGCGCGACCCTCACCACCATTCACGGCTACATGCGCCTCGGCCTCAGGCTTTCTGCACCCCTGCTCGGTCTCGATCCCGACTTCACCTCGCTCGCCGAATGGGAAGCCGAATCGATCTTCGATGAGGAACTCGCGGGCGTACTCCTGCTCGCAGGCGATCCCGATCACACCCTCCACGAAGCCGCAATCCAGTTAGGACCCAAGGCGCATGAGCGAGCGCTCGACCTGTTTGGAAGCCGCTCCCTCACCGAAAACGTCACGGCCGCAGAGGGTGACACCCAAGCCACGGACCTCGTCGCGCTCTACCGCGCCGCCTACCAGCGGTACCTGGCTCGGACGGGCGCCAGCCGAATCGCGCCCTCCGAAGTCGAGCGACGCGCCCTCGCGATGGTCCGCACCCCAGCCGCCATCGCCCGCCTCGTCGAGCGAACCCCCCGCGTCGTCGTCGACGAGTACCAGGACGTGAACCCCCTGCAGGGACGCTTCTTCGAAGCCCTGCAGCAGGGAGGGATTCAGGTCGAGGTCGTCGGTGACCCCAAGCAGTCGATCTACGGATTCCGGCATGCGGACGTCAACGTTTTCCGCTCGGCACTCGCGGCAGGCGAAGTGCTCGACCCCCTCACCGATACCCGGCGGCACGCCACGCTGGTTGCGCACTTTCTCAATCGCCTCACCCAAACCCTCGCCAAGGAGAACTGGGGCTTCGCGCCAGAAGAAGCGCCTGAGGTCACCCCCGCAGGATCCCAGCGCGAGGTTCGCGGACGCATCGAAGTGCACTGGATCACCGAAGCACCCAGGCTCGATGACGCACGACCCCTCGAAGCCGATGTGCTGGCAGAGCGACTCGCTGCAGCGCATGAGCAGGGCACACCCTTCAGCGACATGGCTGTCCTCGCCCGCAACTACGCCGGTCTCGAGCGGGTCCGAAAAACGCTCGAGGCGAAAGGCATTCCAGCCGTGTTGCGGCAGGGCCGCGGGTATTACGAACGCACCGAAATCCGCGACCTCGTCCACGCCCTCCACGTAGGACTCGACGCGAAACGCGACACCCTCGCAGCCTGGCTGCGAGGACCGTTCGGCGGACTCGACCCCGCGCAGGTCGACCAGGTGCTCAAGAGTGACGCACCCCTCAAGATCCTCGAGGAACGCCATCCCGACCTTCATGCACGCCTCGCCCGTACCCAGGAGGCCGTGCTCGAGCGACCCCTCGAGGCGCTGCGCATCCTGCTCCGCGAACGCCTCATCTCCGGCAAGCGTTTCATCGACCTGCTCGAACGTCGCCAGCGCGAGAACGTTGACGCCCTGCTCTTCGAGGTGGCAGAGCGCCCACCCGGCGAACTCGACGTCTTGCTCCAGCGTCTCAACCTGCTCGCCGAGCGCGCCAAGGAGGCAGGGGACGTTCCCAGCGAGGGGGAAGGCGTCACCCTGATCACCATTCATGGTGCGAAAGGACTCGAGTGGCCGCTCGTGGCCCTCTTCGATGTCGGGGCAGGACGCAAACCCAACAGCGACGCAGTTCACATCCATGATGACCGGGTACACGTCCGTAACGGTCCTGGATTCCAGGAAGCCCGGAAGGCCATCCGGAATCGTGAGGACGGCGAATCCTTCCGGCTGCTCTACGTCGCGGCGAGCCGGGCGCGCGACACGCTCATCCTCACCGGAAGTGTCACCAAGCGTGGCGTCAACGGTTGGGCCAAAGCCATCGACGCCATGGGTCTCGGTCCCAAGGCCGAGTCGCGCGAACGCGAGGACTTTCTCCTCCAACGGCATCCCTTCGCCAGCGGCGAGGTGAACCAAGACGCATCATCCACCCCTAGGCACGCAAACGAACCGCACGCACTCGCGCAAGCAAGCTGGACGCTTCAGTCCTTCCCAGACTCCTCCCTCCCTCCGGTGGAGAGCCCAAGCCGCATTCGTGGCAAGGGAGAAGAGGATTTCGAGCCCTCCGAACCGATTGCGTACGGCGTGCGCAGTGAGGAGAGCGAAGGAAGGCTCCCTGGCCAAGCCATCGCCGTTGGGACCTTGCTTCATGACGCCATCCGCCGTGACGCGCAGCCCGACGACACCCGCGAAATCGAGTTGCTCCGCGCTCAGGAGGTCATGTTCCCCTACGCGCCTGAGGAACAGGACCGGTTCCTGGAAGAGGTGCAGGCCATGCTCGCGACCTACCATCAGTTACTTGGTAACACCCTGCCTGCCCTCGAGGCGCGAACGACCGACCTTCGAGAGTGGCCGGTCGCGCTGCCCGATGGTCGTCAAGTCTGGCAAGGAGTCATCGACCGCCTATACCAGGCTGATGGAACCTGGTACCTCGATGACTACAAGACCGATCGGGACATGCATCCAGAGCGGTACGCCTTCCAGCTAGCCGTGTATCGGCAAGCAGTCCGATTGGTATTAGGGACGGAGCCCGTTGCACGTCTCGTGAACCTTCGGGACGGAAGCATCTACGTGTTGCCTGAAACCATCCTCGAGCAGGCCTGGGCTGCGCGAACTAAGGGCTTGTAGCCCGCGACTCGTTCATCTCAAGCGATGCTCGGTAGGTCAACTTCGAAAAGGGAGGAACTGAATACGTCAGCCACACATTGCCACCAATTACGCTGTCGTGTCCCACGACGGTGTCACCACCAAGAACCGTTGCGCCTGAGTACAGCACAACGCGGTCCTCGATCGTTGGGTGCCGTTTAACGTCAGCGTCTTGTTTCCTGACACTCAAACCACCGAGTGTGACGCCTTGATAAATCTTTACGTCATTCCCGACCACGGCTGTTGCACCGATCACGATGCCCGTTCCATGGTCGATACAGAACCGGCGACCAATCGATGCAGCCGGGTGGATGTCGATTCCGGTGAGTCGGTGCGCGTACTCGGAAATCATCCTCGCGAAGAGTGGCACGCCCAAGTCCCACAACGCATACCCAACCCGGTACGCAGCCATCGCCCGAACACCCGGGTAGGTGCGCACCACCTCATCCCGATTGCGTGCGGCCGGATCACCATCGAGCATCGCCTGCACGTCCTCCTCGAGCCGTGCATGGACGCTCGGCAAACGATCGAATAACGCATCCGTCACGGAAGCACTGCGTTGCGGGCCGCCAGAGGGACAACGATCCACCAGAGCAATGCACCGCTCTCGCAGTGATTCAGCGAACGCCACGAATGCGGCTTCATCCTCGAATGCCTCCGAAAGGTATTCAGGGACAAGTAGACCCAACAGGTCGTCGAACCACCCCTCGACTGCGCTGGGTGGAGGGCAGGTGGGCAGACGTCGGTAGTGGTCATGGCGCTCACGCATCCAGGTGCGCCACGCCGTCATGTCATCAGGGTGATTCGTCACGCCATGACCTTAGCCGAGAATCGACGTTCGCAACGTCCGGCAACGCCATCAGAGCACCCCGTACGACACGCCTCAGCGGCTCGGGATCTGGAACGTCACGAACCTCGTGCTCCATCGGATACCGTGCCATGTGGAACGCGTCCCCAGCTGCGTCCACGAGGTGCAGCAGTACACCGTCCGCCTCGCGGTCCGACACCTCAGCATGAAAAGATCGGAACTGATCTCGATGTAGCCGCAAAATGCGCTCCTGCACAGCCTCAGGCAGGTCGCCCCACAACGCTCGCAAGGCATGCACTCTTGGGTACCTCCCCTTGACGGCAAGCAAGAGTGCCTTCAACGTCAACTCCGTCGCAAGACCCTGCAACAACAAGTACGGCGCAGGGTCCTCCGCCTCCAGCGGTCGTACACGTACCGCCGCGGCAGCCATGGCGTCCGCATGCTGCAAGACCTCGAGGGCGGCGCTCACGCTCATGCGACCAGCCTATCCAAGCCATGTTCGGTGGTTGAGCCGTTGCGCGCGTAGGGCAGGCGGTACACTCGCCCTCATGCACGCCATCGACGGTTGGATCGTCGGCCCACAAGGCCTCCAACGCGGCACCCTCCACTACGACACGCACATCCGCTCGATGCAACTTGAGGGCGAGATCGTGGCCAAACCCAGCGATGATGCGCCTCGCATCCTGCCCGGCTTCATCGACTCGCACGTGCACGGCGGAGGGGGCGGCGACACGATGGACGGGGCGGAAGGGATTCGCACCCTTGCGCGCTTTCACCTCCGTCATGGCACCACCACAATCCTCCCCACCACCATCACCAATCCATGGGACAAGGTGGAAGCTGCGCTCGACGCGGTTGCCCGTGTTCGTGCTGAGCAAGCGACCGAAGAGAACCTCCTTCCTGACATTGCAGGAGCCCATCTCGAAGGTCCTTTCATCAGCCCCGATCGCCTCGGTGCGCAACCACCTCAGACCGCGCTCCCGACCGCCGAGCGGGTGGCAAACGTACTGCAACGTGACGTCGTGCGCGTCGTCACCATCGCGCCGGAGATCGAAGGAGCGACCGAAGCTGCGGTCGCCATGGCGCGGGCGGGTGTTCGCATCAGCGTCGGTCATACGCGAGCCAGTGCTGAGGAGGTTGCGCAACTCGCGCACGCCGTACGCACTGCGTCAGGAACGATCGGGTTCACGCATCTCTTCAATGCGATGGGCGGCTTGGGTGGACGGGAACCCGGCATCGTGGGTGCCTGCCTCTCCGATCCCGAAGCGTTCGCTGAGCTCATTCTCGATAGCCACCACGTGCATCCCACGACGTTCCTTGCCAGTTACGCCGCCCTCGGTCCAAGGCTGCTCCTCGTCACCGACGCCATCCGCGCGACCGGCTTAGGGGACGGACCCAGCGAACTCGGTGGACAGAAGATCGAGGTACGCAACGCATCGGCACGCCTTCCGAGCGGCACGCTCGCTGGCAGCGTCCTCACCATGGACGAGGCGCTGCAAAACGCCGTAGCGGCTGGCGTGCCCCTCGCAGCCGCCGCGCACATGACCTCTGGTGCGGCAGCGGCGTACCTGGGGCTGCACGATCGTGGGCGCCTCGAGGTCGGCCTTCGCGCAGACCTCGTCGTCGTCGGCTCGGATCTTCAGCTGAAGCGTGTGGTCGCAGCAGGCCGAGACGTCCCGGGTGTTGGGTAGGCTTTGCTCGTGAGCATGCCAACCCCCACGTCCCATTTCGAGCGCGAGATTGCGCAGCAGCCCGACGTCCTACGGAAACTCCTGCAGCACCCCGTCCCGAAGGACGTGGGCGCCGCACTGCGCGCAGCACCCCCCAAGCAGGTGTTGACCCTTGCGCGAGGCTCGAGCGACAACGCCGTCATGTTCTTCTCCTACCTCGTCGGCACGACCCTCGGGTACGCCGTCGCAAGCGTGCCCCCAAGCCTCGTCACGATCTACCGCGCACCGCTCAACCCCAGTGATGCACTCGTCGTCGGGGTCAGCCAATCGGGAGAGAGCCAGGACGTCGTCGCAGCCCTCAAGGCGCTTGCAGACACCGGCGCGACGACGCTCGCCGTCAGCAACCACGAAGGTTCGTCGCTCGAGCGGGCGGCCGACTACGCCGTCTCCCTAGGCGTAGGCGCGGAGCAGGCAATTGCCGCCAGCAAGACCTTCACGGCGCAGATGATGGCGCTCGCCCTCGTCGTCGCCGAATGGGCGGACGATGATGCCCTTCGCGACGCGCTGCTTCGCGTGCCCGATGCGCTCGATCAACTCCTCGAGGACACCTCCGCCATCGACGCTGCCGCCGTGCGTCTCACGCATGCTGAACAAATCGACGTGCTCGGACGTGGACTCGCGTTCGGTCCCGCGCAGGAGATTGCACTCAAACTCAAGGAAACGACCTACATCCACGCCCACGCCTACAGCAGCGCCGAATTCCAGCATGGCCCCATCGCCTCGCTGGGTTCGGGAGAACCGGTTCTGCTTCTCGGGATGGACGACGTTTCCTCCGCCACGACCCTCGAGGCCGCCGTCAAGCTCAAGACCACCGGCGCGCACCTCATGGTGATGGCGAGCAATCAAGACCTACTGAGTCAGGCAAGCACACCCATCCCACTTCCCCCCGAAACATCCCCCGTCGTACAGGCCTTCCTGCATGTCGTGGGAGGGCAGTGGCTCGCGCTTCGCACGGCGCAGGAACGCGGACTCGATCCCGATGCCCCCCGGCACCTCAACAAAGTGACGCAAACGCTCTAGGGCGCAACGGTCACCGACGCGGCTCCCATCCCCACCTAAACTTCCTCCCACCGCAATCGTTTGAGGAGGGAGGCGAAGGTTACGACCACACCACCACAACGTGACGTGGAACGCCACGTCGCCGTCCTCGCAGGAGGACGCGTCGTGTCCTTCCTCCTTAGGGGTGCACCGCTCGCGCTACTTGCGGCGTTGCTTGCAGGCGCATTCGCCTTCCAGCTCGCCAGTACGAGAACACCCACCTACCAGGCGTCGGTCGCACTCCTCGTCTCCAGACCCCCTTCCGACGTCGCCGGCATCACCCGCGTGACGCCCCCCAGCGTCGCGCCAGGCGCGTACCGAAGCGCATTGTGGGATGGCGGCGTTGTCGCACGCGCATACGAACGAACGCTCGGGGTTCCCCTCACCGCAAGCGCACGCAACGACCTGGAGCGATCGGTACGCGTCGCGGTGGAGGACCAGGACATCTCCAGCCTGCTCCGCATCGACGTGCGCAACACCTCACCCGATACCGCTGCAGCACTCGCCGACGCCATTGCCTGGGAACTCGTTTCCTGGGATCGCACCCGCGCTGCGCAAGCGCTCGAGCGAAGCCGACTCGCCCTCGATGAGGCGGTCACGCGCCTCGAGCAGTACCTCGCGCGCCTTCCAGCAGGCGACCCGACCGCACCCGCACTCGAACAAGCCCTGATCGAACGACGCCAGGAGGCCCTCGAAGCCACCGCCGCAGCTGAGGCTGCCGTCACGGTGCCTGCCATCGAGCCACTCGCCGCCGCAGTCGTGCCCGACGTCCCCATCGCACCCCGACCGGTATTCGACACCTTCGTTGCCTTCGTCGTGGCGTTGGCCATGACCTATGCCGTGCTCTACGCCATCCAGACGCTCGATCCTCGCGTTGGATCGAGCACGGCCGTGCGCGCTCTCACGGCACGCCCGGTGTTGGCTCGTTTCCCTCGCCGGATGGGCACGCAGCAAGCGCAGCATGCGGCCGCACTTCTCGGTACGAGACTTGCAGCCTACGCGACGCCCGAGACTCCCCGCACCATCATCGTGACGAGTCCCAAGCATGAGCGCAGCAAGCGCGGCGTTGCCGCATCGCTCGCGCGTTGGCATGCAGCACACGGAGACGCCACCCTCCTCGTCGACGCCGATTCGCGGCAGGCACAAACGACGCGGTACCTGCTCGGTGCCAGGGCGGTCGCTACACCTTCGAGGCGTGCTGGAAAGCACCTGCTCAAGGTAGGGGAGGAGACCCCCTTCGCGTTCCAGGCAGCGGACCCACGTCCAGGCGCGCAAGCCCCCCGGGTGTTGCTCGACAAGTTCGAGGCGTGGCGTGACACCTATGACGTCGTCATCATCGATGCACCCCCCATCCTGGGTTTCGCTGACACGTTGATCCTGGCGTCAACGGGAAGTGAAGTGGTGCTGTGCGTCACGCCGGCAAGAACCACGCGCCGTGACTTGCTCGCCGCACTCGATCTTCTCGAGGAGCAGCACGTCAGCGAGCCACAACTCGTGATGACGGCTTGGGGGTGGTCAGTACCCGTGCGCCCAAGTGTGCGAGAACCGCAGCCCGTAATCGCAACCTCATGAGCTCAACCGACCCCGAGGCGAAGCCGGCGAACACGCTCCACCGAAGAACCTTCCTTGCACTTGCCGCTGGCGCGGTTGCGACGAGTACGTCGCTTGCGGTGTTGCAAGGCGCAGTCGAGGAGACCCACCGTTTCGTCGTCACCCGCCACACCGCGATCCTCGAAGGACTCGAGCAACCCATTCGCGTCGCGCAATGGACCGACCTGCATCACGGTCCCTGGATCCGACGGCAACACCTTGAAGCCTGGGTTGCAGCAACCCTCGACGCAAGCCCTGACCTGATCGTCATGACCGGCGACCTCGTGGATCGCCACGCGGGCCCCGAGGCGATCGAGGTTCTCATCAAGGCTCTCGCTGGACTCACGGCTCCCCTCGGCACGTACGCGGTGTGGGGGAACCACGATCACGCACGATTCGGCGACCTCACGCGCTTTCAATCCTTACTACGAGGGGCGGGCGTCCACCTGCTCATCAATCAAGGCCGACGCGTCCGCGACGACCTCTGGCTCATGGGCATCGATGACCTGCTTCGAGGACGACCCCACCTACCCTCGGCGTTGGCAGGCAAGCCTCCATCGGCAGCCAGCCTGCTGCTCGCACACAACCCCGACGTGCTCCCGCGCGTGCCCCAAAGCGAGGTCGGCGTCACGCTCTGTGGCCATACGCATGGCGGTCAGGTCGTGCTCCCGCTACTGGGGCCACCCTTCACCTCGTCGAGATACGCGCGGAAGTTCCTCGCTGGCTGGGTACAAGCGCCCGCCCGCGCGTATGTGTCGAGGGGCCTGGGCGTGAGTTACGTGCCGGTCCGTTGGAATTGCCGCGCCGAACTGGCGCTGTTTGATTTTCTGCCCGCATCCACCTGAGCTGCCAGGGCATCATCAGCGCGCAA
>Ga0180432_10010912_pt1 | contig 10791 bp, 11 predicted proteins | sample SS_ome_10_FD_132414 | JGI IMG/M metagenome (GOLD analysis project Ga0180432, IMG submission 132414) | Hypersaline lake sediment archaeal communities from the Salton Sea, California, USA - SS_1_MS_2 metaG | ecosystem: Environmental > Aquatic > Non-marine Saline and Alkaline > Hypersaline >...
AAAATATCTGATATAATAACGGGAAAAGACTTAAGGAGGGAAGAAAGATGACAAGACTGGCATTTGCCGGATTCAGGCATGGTCATATAAACGGATTGTATAAGCTGGCGATAGAGAATCCCGGAGTTGAAATTGCCGGTGCCCATGAAGAGGATCCTGATGCAAGGGAAGCGGCTGCAGAGAGCCTGGGCGTAGCATTCGACCGCGGAAGATTTGAGGATATACTCAACGATGGAACCATCGATGTAGTTGTTATCGGAGACTATTTTGGAAAACGGGGAGATCTGGCTTTAAAGAGCTTGCAGGCAGGTAAGCATGTTTACTCGGACAAGCCTTTGTGCACTTCCATGGAAGAACTTGACAAGATAGAAGAACTTGCGGAAGAAAAAGGTCTGAAGGTGGGCTTGATGCTGGATATGAGGTACAGCAGCTTTGCCAGACCAGTAAAAAAGATACTTGATGAAGGCAAGCTTGGCGAGATACATGCCGGATTTTTCAGCGGACAGCATCCTCTGCTCTATGGAACAAGACCTGCATGGTACTATGAGAAGGGAAAGCATGGAGGTGTTATAAACGACATAGCGATCCATGGTGTCGACATGATAGGGTATCTGACAGGACTTACTATGAAAAGACCTGTGGCAGCCCGCTGCTGGAACGCCTTTGCCCAAGAAGAGCCTGATTTTAAAGACAGTGCCCAGTTCATGATGGAGATGTCAAACAACGCCGGGATCATGGCGGATGTATCCTATTCTGCGCCCGATAGTTCCGGGTATACACTTCCTTTCTACTGGAGATTCACTCTTTGGGGATCAAAGGGCGTGATCGAATTCGGATACAACATGAAAGAGATAAAGCTTGCTTTGAACGGGAAAAAAGATATGGAGACCATACGCATTGAAGAAAAAGATGACAGGAATTGTCTGGATGTGTTTTTGAAAGAACTCGAAGGCGGTGTTACCCAGATCGATACAAAAACAGTCATGCGGGTGAGCAGAGAAACTCTGAAGATACAAAGTATAAGTGTGTGAAAATCTCATTCATTGGAGCCTGAACCTGTTATCCTTGAGCGCAGGCTGATATATTCGGTTATCTTTTTTCCGTCAAGGATGCCTATCATTACATTTTTGAATATCATTATGTATATCGGTCCAAGAAGAAACCCTGTCACACCAAAGATATGTGCGCCGATATACATCGAAAAGAGAGTTATAAGGGGGTGTATGCCGATCCCTTTACCTACTATCTTGGGCTCGATTATCTGTCTGACAGTGGTCTCAAAGGCATACAGCACAAGGAGCATTATACCTGTTGTGGTTTTTCCCGACAAGAAGGATATGAGTATCCATGGTATCATTATCGTTCCGGTACCAAGCACGGGAAGGATGTCTATGAGGGCAATAATTATCGCCATCAAAAGAGAATAACGGACCCCTATGATGGATAGACCGGCAAACATCTCGACAAAGGTGATCCCCAGAAGTTTTCCCTGTGCTTTTAACCATCGGCCAAGGGTGCCGGTTATTCTTTTCCTGTCCTCATAAAAGCGTTCGATCCATAAATCAGGAAGTTGTTTAGAGAGAAGATCCTTAAAATATTTCCTGTCTTTTGTATAAAAGTATGTGGCGAGTATGGTTATCAGCATGAACACAATCGCAGCAGGTATGGATATGGCCGTACTTACAACATACTGGGCGATATTTGTGGCAATGGAGGCAAGCGAGCTTACCAGCGAATCACTTATCTGATTCACTCCCTGTGAGATCTCCTCGGAGAGGTTCGGGAAATACTCACCGAGATCGTTTAGTGAATTTATAAGGTTCGAGAGCGGATCGGAAAATTCATTTATCAGCTTTGGAAGTGCGCTTACAAGGCTTGTAAGCTGGTTTATCAGGGCAATAACGACAAAAAACAGTATCGTCAGGATGATTAGGAAAAAAATGATCGTGCAGATCGCAGCAGCGATACCTCTTTTGAACTTCAACCTGGAAACAAGAAATTCTGCAGGTTTTTTCAATATGCCCGAAAACATAAAAGCGAACACAAACGGCAGAACATAGGTTATCAGTCTGAAAGAGGCATATATGGCAAGGGCTGCAGCCAGTGTCAGTATAGAAAGTTTTATCAGCCGTTTTTTGTTTACAGTTTTTTTATGCTCCATCCATGACCTTTCCGTTGATATAGGCAAGATATTTGTCGTCATTATAGATCGATTATACTACAATCGATTTTTTATATCAAGAAATATGAGGGCCTGCATGCGGCTCTCCTGGTACAGGGACTAATAATCTGCAACCACCATCTGATGGCACTCAAAACACTCCACCTCATAGCTCAAAACACCGTTTTCCAAAGTAAAATCGATATCCTTCATCTGGGGTGCCAGATAAACCCTTTTGATATCGAAAGGTATCCTCAGGTTTACCCTGGTCCCATATACCGGGAGTATATCTTCGATCACTTCTATGCTGTCTCCGCGTCTTACAGGAGAGGCATACAGCAAATGATTAACGAGCCTGTTTCGCGATTTCTGGTTCATCAAAGTAACGATGCCCTGGGCAGGAAGATCGGTCTCAAGGGTTTTCTCTTTCAGCAGCCTGTTCAAGGCAAACAATACGCATTCTTTGAGACATAGACTTCCCTTCGTGGCATAATCCTCAAAAACATCCCAGGCAAAATATATGCCGCAGGTGCTCTCCACCATACCAGGTCCGGCTATTCTCCCTGAACCAGGTGTGTGCTGGTGAGAGCAGAAAGTAAACACATCCCTGTTGAAATACGGATCCTCTCTGTAGCCCAGTGCGGTTCCTCCGTCAAGAGATATGTTCTGTCCTTGTGAATAGAATATGAAGGAAGCATCACCCAGGTTCTCAAGCTTGAAGTCCGGTCTGAAATAGCCTGGCCGGTATGGATTGGTGCCAAGCCATCTGACACCAAGATCCAGGGCAAATGCATCTCCTTCTTCATTGATGCCTGATTCCCCTGTTGCCAGTATTCTACCGCCCTTTTTGAAGAAAGCCTCCAGCCTTGTCTTCAGGACCCGGTCTACCCTGATCTTATCAGGAAGAATGATCACCTTGTATCTGAAAAAATCCTCCTCCAGATCGATAACATCAAAAAGGAATTTTCCTTCCAGAAGCATCCTAACAGCTCCGGCATCGCTCCTGCCTGTTTTTTTGGCGCCGTCGCGATCATTGATCCCGGCGGCTTCAACAGAAAGAAGCGCCACATCTGCCATATTTTCGACATCGCAGCACCAGGCCTCTTTTTTTTCGACCTCTGTGTATGCTGCACCGATAAGTTCATAGGTGGCTTTATCCATAAGTCCCGTCGGATGAAGCTGGTCGCCTATCGAGCATTTTGCGCCATTTGCGATACTCAGGGCTGTTTCATAGCGTAAAGCATTGGGATGTTTGTAACCTCCGAATTCTCCCCAGGTGGTGTGAAATTTGCCTGTCATTCCAAGAAACTCCATGCCCAGATTCTGGACATACCTTGCAGACAATGGGAAATGGTCATACCCCCAGCCGCCGGTTGGAAGCGACTCAAGCTCAAGATGTGTGTTCATGGATGCGAGATCTCTTCTTCCGCGTCGTATGTGTCCGCCATTATGAAATATCCTCATTCCCGGCTTTATACTGTGGATGACCTCTTCGACCCTTTTTGTATAATCGGCATAGGTTTTCTCCCCCAGCTCCTCTACGGCTTTGATATCCCTGGGATCCCTGCCTTCGGATCTCAAAGCTGCAACACAATACTGACAGTAGCAGAGCCTTACACCGACAATGTCAAGGAATATTCCATCCGCATCATAGTTCTCCACCACTTCTCTGATCTGCGATAAAAGGTAATCAAGATACGGGGTGTTGAAACAGAATGCATGATAGCCCGGTGTCATGAAATCCTTGACCCAGTTGGTATTGTCCTCCTTATCCCGTATAAGCCATTCGGGATGGCGCCTGGCCATTTTTTCATCAAGTCCCGCTGAAATATACACAGGAGTCTTTACTCCTATCTTATGAGCAGCCTCTATCATCTCTCCCAGGAGGTCAAAGCCCAGTGCCGGGTGGATCTCATTTGCTTTGCCTGGATGATATGCCCAGCCGTGATGGCATTTTGAAAATACTGTTATAGAATTGACGTGTCCGGTTTTCAGCATCCTCTGAAACTGCTCTTTTGAAAATCCTGATCCTATCCCGGGTATTACCTCTGAAGTGTGAAAGTCCAGATGTACCTGCCTGAATGCCAATGAATCCATGATGTGCCTCCTGTGATATGTTTTTTGAACGGGTCGGTCATTCTTGTAGCTTTGTTTGTTCAACAGCTTTATCTTAGCAAAGTTTACAGCTGCTTTCAACAGAATTTTTTCGAAGATGGATGCTTAAATAACTAGACATGGATAAAAAAAATATGGTATACTAACAAACGGTGAACACACACGCGTATTCCTGAACCTGACGTTGCTGCATATATGCAGTTGGAGGTTTGCAGATCAAAGGAGACGCGGAGGAAAAATAAACGGAGGGGAAAAGTCATGTCTGTAATACCAATGAAGCATTTGCTTGAAGCAGGAGTACACTTCGGACATCAGACCAGAAGATGGAATCCTAAAATGGCAGAGTATATATATACTGAAAGAAACGGTATATATATCGTCGATCTGCAGAAAACAGTCAAAAAAGTCGATGAAGCGTATTATTTCGTCAAGGAGCTTATCGAAGCAGGCAGGGATCTTCTTTTTGTAGGAACAAAAAAGCAGGCACAGGATTCGATAAAAGAAGAAGCAGAGCGCTGCGGAGAGTTTTATGTCAATGCCCGCTGGCTGGGAGGTATGCTTACCAACTTCAAGACTATACGCAGCAGGGTAAGAAGGATGGTACAGATCGAGGAAATGCAGAACAACGGGACCTTTGATGTACTGCCCAAAAAAGAAGTCATCAAGCTCAAACTGGAACTGGATAAGCTCCAGAAATATCTCGGAGGGATAAGGGGCATGGAGAAGCTTCCGGGCGCAGTATTTATCGTTGATCCCAAAAAAGAGAGAAATGCCATATTAGAGGCGAGGAAGCTTCACATACCTATAATCGCAATAGTCGATACAAACTGCGATCCCGATGAAGTGGACTATATAATACCGGGCAACGACGATGCGATAAGAGCTGTCAAACTTCTGGCATCCAAAATGGCAGATGCAGTAATAGAAGCCAGGGAAGGGCTTTCACTCGAAGCCTCTTCTGAAGCATCGGATAATCGGGTACAGGGATCGTCTGCTGCAGCTGAAGAGACTGAAGAAGAAGAATTTTGATCATAAATAATCGATCGGAGGGATAATAATGGAGATCACAGCCGCAATGGTCAAGGAATTGAGAGAAATGACCGGAGCAGGGATGATGGACTGTAAAAAGGTGCTCATCGAAGCTGCCGGAGATATGGAAAAGGCAACAGAACTGCTGAGGGAGAAGGGCAAAGCCACTGCTGCCAAAAAAGCCGGCAGGATCACATCTGAAGGTATAGTATCATCATATATACATGGCAACGGTAATATAGGAGTACTTGTGGAAGTCAACTGTGAGACTGATTTTACTGCAAGAAACTCTGTATTCCAGGATCTTGTAAAAGATATCGCCATGCAGATCGCTGCATCAAAACCATCCTATGTTTCAAGGGAGCAGGTATCTCAGACCGACATAGAAAAAGAAAGGAAGATACTGAGGGCCCAGGCTTTGAATGAAGGAAAGCCCGAAAAGATCGTGGATAAGATGGTAGAAGGAAGGCTTAGCAAATTCTACAAGGAAACCTGTCTTTTGGAGCAGCCTTTTATCAGAAATCCTGACATAACTGTTCAGCAGCTGATAGAGGAAAAGATAAATATCATAAGGGAGAACATTTCAGTCAGAAGATTCACAAGATATGAAATGGGTGAAGGATTGGAGAAACGAAGCTGTGATTTTGCGGCAGAAGTTGAAAATCAAATAAAATGATAAGAAAGGAGACAGCAGTGTCTCCTTTTTATTGTATAACTTCAGGAGGGGATTTATGTCAGGCACAAAATATCGAAGGATAATGCTCAAGTTGAGCGGAGAATCTCTTGCGGGCGAGAAGGGTTTTGGTATAGATACCCAAACAGTACAGACGATCTGTGATAAGATAAAGATAATATATGATATGGGAGTAGAGATCGCGATCGTAGTCGGCGCAGGCAATTTCTGGAGGGGAAGGAGCGGTAAGGGAATGGATCGCACCACAGCAGACCATATGGGGATGCTTGCTACAATGATCAATTCCCTTGCACTGCAGGATGCTCTGGAGGGCATGGGTGTCGAAACAAGGGTACAGACTGCAGTAGAGATGAGGCAGTTTGCGGAGCCTTACATCCGCAGAAAAGCTATAAGCCATCTGGAGAACAGGATCATAGTAATATTCGGATGCGGCACAGGCAACCCGTTTTTTTCCACAGACACTGCTGCTGCGCTGAGGGCTGCCGAGGTGGAAGCCGAAGTGATACTTCTTGCCAAGAAGGTAGATGGAGTTTATGACAAGGATCCCAACATATATCCTGATGCAGTGAAATACAAGACACTGTCATACATCGATGTAATAAACAACGGCCTCGATGTAATGGACAAAACAGCAGCTTCTCTATGTATGGATAATAATATCCCTCTTATCGTATTTGGCCTTGATGATCCTCAGAACATGGTAAGAGTCATAACAGGAGAAGATATCGGCACTTCTGTCTGTTGATTTATTATTCACAAGGATAAAGTGCCTGTGATATAATTGTATGATCCAATATCATTTTAGGAGGTTCGTCATGTACGAGAAATTGACCAATGAGTATAAGGAGAGGATGGAAAAAACTGTTTCCACACTCATCGAGGAATATGTAACGATAAGAGCCGGCAGAGCAAATCCAACAGTACTCAACAAAATATCCGTTGAATATTACGGTGTTCCAACGCCTGTCAGCCAGGTGGCAAATATATCCGTACAGGAAGCACGCATCCTGGTCATACAGCCCTGGGACATCAAGATTTTGAAAGATGTCGAAAAAGCTATCCAGAAATCGGATATAGGAATAAATCCCAGCTCTGACGGCAGAGTTATAAGGCTTGTCTTTCCCCAGCTCACAGAAGAGAGAAGGAAAGAACTGACTAAGAAAGTAAGGAAGTACGGCGAAGAAGCAAAGGTAGTAATAAGGAACATAAGACGTGAAGCCCTTGATAAATTTAAAAAGATGGAAAAAAGCAGTGACATTACCGAAGATGACTATAAAGATATAGAGAACGAGGTCCAAAAGCTTACTGACGAATATATCGCAAATATCGATGCTGCTGTCAAAGAGAAGGAAGATGAACTTCTGGAGGTTTGAGTGTTTGATGAGTTCCTTGGTAGGAAGCTTTGTGATGCAAGACGGATACTGGGAAAAAAATACAGATGTATAGTTGTACTGACCCGTCCGCCCCGGGAAGACCAGAGCATCTCGGATGACGCAAGGATACTCAGGATAAAAAAACAGGATGATGGTACAGTTGAGATAGTTGTTGCAAATTATACTTTCTGAGTGAAGAAAGGAGATCCTTTGAAGCTTAGATCAAAACGTCCTGGGATAATATATGACCCGGAAAAACTACCTGTACATATTGCCATAATCCCGGATGGTAACCGGAGATGGGCAAGGCAAAGAGGCCTTGGTTCTATTTTCGGACACCGGGAGGGTGCCAAGAGGATAAAGGAGATAATCCTCCATGCAAGTAAAGTAGGGATCAAGCACATATCTTTTTATGCATTTTCAACTGAGAACTGGAAGCGTACAGATAAAGAAGTAAAAGGGCTTATGGAGCTGATCCTGGAATTTTTAAAGAAAGCTGACCGTGAGCTCAATGGCAGCAGGATCAGGATAAGCATAGTCGGAGACAAAAATGCTCTGCCTGAAGAGATCAGAGATGAGATCGTAAGAATAGAATCAAAAACAAGGGCATATGAGGGAACAAATCTGAATCTTTTTTTAAATTACGGCAGCAGACAGGAGATGCTGGATGCTATGGTAAAAGCATTCAAAGACGGTGCTTTGGAACTTACCGAAGAGGGATTCAGAAAATACCTGTACAGGCCTGATATACCAGATCCTGATCTGGTGATACGCACCAGCGGGGAATACAGATTGAGCAATTTTATGCTATGGCAGAACGCATACGCAGAACTGTATTTTACCGATGTGCTTTGGCCGGGTTTTACGACCCGGGAGTTTGATAAAGCCATCGCTGACTTTCAAAAAAGGACGAGAAGATTCGGAGGGATATGACATGACATTAAAAAGGACGATATCAGCCGCCATAGCCCTTTTTGTGCTGGCCGCAGTGCTTTTTCTTCCGTCGTTTGTTTTCGCAGCAGTCGTTTTTATCGTTTCTATTATCGCATCCTTTGAATTTCACCGCAGCATGAAAAAAGCCGGCAGAAAGCCATTCATTATATTTCCCCTGCTGACTTCTCTTTTGATACCGATGGTATCATATGCTTTTGAAACAGCTATGGATGCCATGCTTTTTATAAAGGTGGCCGCAGCATTTCTTCTTATGCTTTTTATCATACTGATCTCTGTTTTTGTACTCAGTCACAATAAGCGGGACCTTATGGATCTTTTCATCACCGTGTTCTCGATGTTGTATCTGGCGCCGTTTCTTGCTTGTCTTGTTTTCATCAGATTTTTTGACTACGGCATATATCATATCTTCATAGCCTTCGGCGGTGCCTGGATGACTGATAACACGGCATATTTTATCGGCAGATGGCTGGGGAAGAAGAAACTCATCCCGAATATAAGCCCGAATAAGACCTGGGCCGGCGCAATAGGCGGCCTGGCGGGAACGATGATATCCATCCCGGTCTACGGGCACATACTTAACACAAGCATCTATGAGCAGGGTATAGGTATCTGGCCGTTTATCGTACTTGCTGTATTTCTGGCGGTTTTTTCGCAGTTCGGGGATCTTTTTGCTTCAGCTATAAAAAGATTTGCAGAAATAAAAGACTTCGGCAACCTTATGCCGGGGCATGGCGGCGCCATCGACAGACTGGACAGTGTCTTGTTCACTTCCGGTATTACATTCGTGTTCATATTGATGTATTTCTAGAGGAGGATATATTGAGAAAAAAAATCACTGTGCTGGGGTCTACCGGTTCTATCGGGACCCAGACGCTTGCCGCGGCTTCTGCTCTTGGAGTTAAAGTATGCGCGATCTCAGGAAACAGGAATATTGAACTTCTTCTGACTCAGGCCGGGAAATTCGAACCTGGATTTATCGTGATAACCGATCATGATGCGTACAGGAGGTTTATCGATGTATATGATGGAGATGCCGATGTGCTGTTTGGTGAAGAGGGATTAAGCGCGATCTGTGCCTTGGATGTGGATATCGTGTTCAATGCACTGGTAGGATTTGCAGGATTGAGATCGACACTGGATATAATCGAGAATGGAAATGACCTTGCTTTGGCAAATAAGGAATCCATGGTTGCCTTTGGCGAACAGATAATGGAAAAGGCAGCTTTGAGGAAAGTTTCCATCATACCCGTAGACAGCGAACACAGTGCGATTTTTCAATGTATCAAAAGTGAAGAAAAAAGATCGGTCAGAGATATAATATTGACTGCTTCAGGAGGACCCTTTCGGGATCTGTCAAAAAACGAACTTCAAAATGTGACTGTCGAACAGGCCCTTGCCCATCCCAACTGGAATATGGGAAGGAAAATATCAGTCGACTCAGCGACGATGATGAATAAGGGGCTGGAAGTCATTGAAGCAAAACATCTTTTTTCTGCAGACAAGGAAATGATAAAGGTAGTCATACAAAGGCAGAGCATCATACACTCTATGGTAGGCTTCCGGGACGGATCATATATGGCCCATCTCGGGGTCCCCGATATGAAGATACCTATAGCTTATGCGATCACATATCCCCAAAGAATGAAAACCGGTTGCGGTTACCTGGATTTTGACACTCTGGGTTCTCTGAGTTTTGAGAAGGCCGATACAGATAAATATCCATGTCTAGGCCTTGCATATCAGGCATTATCATATAAAAACAGCATGGCGGTCGCAATGAATGCAGCCAATGAGATCTGTGTTGAGGCCTTTTTGGATAAAAGGATAAGGTTCCCGGATATACCGGTGATAATAGAAAAGATAATGGAAAAACATGTTGACACAGATTTGAAATTATATGAAGATGTATTAAGAACAGATATGGAGATCAGAGAAAAAACGACTTCAGTACTGGGAGGTCTGTAATGCAGATATTGGTTTCACTGCTTTTACTCAGCTTTCTTATTATCATCCATGAACTGGGACATTTTTTGAGCGCCAGGCTTTTTGGTGTCAAGGTCAAAGAGTTTTCTGTATTCATGGGACCGAAAATATTTTCCAGGAAGGGGAAAAAGACCGAGTACTCGGTCAGAGCCATTCCCATAGGCGGTTATGTCGCCATGGAAGGTGAAACGGAAGCTTCCGAGGATAAGGAGGCCTTGACCAACAAACCGAGATGGCAGCAGGCAGTGATAATGTTTTCCGGAGCTTTCATGAACCTGCTATTCGGTCTTCTGGCATTTTTTCTGCTGACGATCACCACAGGTTATATAAGCACCAGTTTGACCGATACTGCGGCGACTGTGCCCGATATAAACATATTCATACAGGATGAAGGATCAAAGTATGATATCGCTTCGCCTGCGGCGGCAGCAGGACTTGAGGACGGGGATGAGATCGTCTCATTCAACGGCAGAAAAGTCATT